>Ga0207701_10000696_pt1 | contig 35187 bp, 42 predicted proteins | sample KBSSwiSSwithPhiX_FD_184294 | JGI IMG/M metagenome (GOLD analysis project Ga0207701, IMG submission 184294) | Switchgrass rhizosphere bulk soil microbial communities from Kellogg Biological Station, Michigan, USA, with PhiX - S5 (SPAdes) (version 2) | ecosystem: Environmental > Terrestrial >... | reverse complement strand
ACGTGGACGTTTTGCCTCGACGAGGTGGTGCCGGGCGTGACGCGTCTGCTCGTGCGTGCCCGGGGCGGACCGGAGTATCGATTCCACGGGTTACCGCTGCCGCTGACCAAAGTCGTTGTCAGGGCCGTGCACTTCATCATGCAGCGGAAACAACTGCTTGGCATTGCGATGCGAGCGGAGGCGGCCGGGTCTCACGCATCCGCGTTCAGGACTACCGACGGTGCCGCATCTCTGCAGGAGACACGAACCGATGATCGAGGCGCAATCACCGAGCGGTCTGTGGCGTAGTCAGCCTCGGCGTCTGCGAAAGGAAATTTCCATGGTCCCAACCATTCTCGTGATTCTCACGGCGGCGGTGCTGTATTGGTTTCCGATTCGACGGTGGATGAGCCGTTGGGGCGCCACGCCGTCGGATCTGTCGCGCGTCATGGCCGGCGATCACCTGCTCGTGAATCCGACGTATTCAGGCACGCTGGCCGTCAGTGTCGATGCGCCGCCGGAAAACATCTGGCCCTGGCTGGTGCAGATCGGTTATCAGCGGGGCGGGCTCTACAGCTACGACTGGCTCGACCGCCTCTTCGGTTATCTGGATCGGCCGAGTGCCACCCGCATTCTCCCGGAGTTTCAACGGCTCGCCGTCGGTGACGCCATTCCGCTCGGGCGCGGCCCGAGCTGGCCGGTGGCCGTCATCGAGCCTCACCGCGCCCTTGTGTTGGATATGCGGAACCTGAACGACTTCGATTGGGTCTGGCAGTTCGGGCTCTATCCGATTGACGAGACACGAACACGACTCGTGTCGCGCAGCTGCGTACGCACAGAGATGGCCTGGGCCCGGCTGTTCACGTACGCGATCGAACCCGCGGGATTTCTCATGACGCGGCGGATGTTGCGCGGGATCAAGAGCCGCGCTGAAGCGCTGCGAGCCGGTCGCACCGACGCTCACGGCGATCGCCACGCGGCATGAGCCATGGCAAGCACACACACGCGCGGCGCGTTGAAATGGGCAGCTGGCACGCTCGGAGTCGCGGCCAGTGCTTACGCGGGCTACGTCGGCATGACGTGGCTGCGGTACGGGCACCCGTCACCTGCCAGGGCTGACGACGCAGACCCGCTGCTCGATCGATTCATGCCGGTCCATGATGTCGCAGAGCGTCACCACATCCATGTCGCCGCGCCCGCTGAGATCACCCTTGCTGCAGCGTGCGAACAGGACTTGATGGCTTGGCCCCGAGGCTGGTGGGCGATTGGTGCGTGTGCGATTGTCGTCTCGATGTTCGTGATCGTTCCCTCTTGGACCGACGCGAAGTTCGGTGCGCTCGGCAACGTCGTCACGCTGATTGGCATCGTCTTGGGCTTCCTGGCTTACGGGCCGGTCAGTCTGCGCGCGGCGTATGACGGAGACGTCGATCGCGCCCTGGCGCGCGTCGCGCCGGTGGAGCTGATCAGCGAAGCGGACCTCGCGCATTTGCCAGCTCCGGTGCAACGCTATCTCCGACGAGTTGGCGTCGTCGGGCAGCCGCGTGTCCACAACTTTCACGTTCAGATGCACGGACGCATCAGAAATGCCCGCGATGCCCGGTGGATGCCGCTCACGGCGGAGCAGTACAACTTCGTCGATGCGCCGGCGCGTCTGTTCTACTTGAACGCGTCGATGTATACGGTACCGGTGCAGGGATACCACCGATACGTTGGACCGTCGGCGAGGATGACCGTGAAGGCTGCGGCGTTGGTGCCGGTGGTCCAGGTCTCGGGGCCCGAGATGGACCAGGGCGAAACCGTCACGATGTTCAATGACATGTGCTTCATGGCGCCTGCGACGCTGATCGACCGCGGGATCGAGTGGGAGCCGGTCGACGACCGCACCGTACGCGCGAGGTTCGCGAACGCGGGCCACGCGATTCGGGCCGAGCTGTCTTTCAACGAAGCCGGCGAGTTGACGAACTTCTGGTCCGACGATCGGTACCAGACTTCGCCTGATGGAAAGAGTGTGAAGAACGTGCGGTGGTCCACGCCGCTCGCCGGCTACCGCTCGTTCGGGCCGGTCCGCCTGGCCTCCGGCGGCGAGGCCCGATGGCACGAGCCGGCCGGAGAGTACGCGTATATCCAGCTCGAGCTCGATGAGGTGCAGTACAACGTGCAGCCCCGTTGAATCGGCCGCGGGGTCGCTCCACGCATCAAGACTCGGCCAATGGAGACAGTGCAGTCATGACGATCGACGCCGCGTGGCACAGGTGCCACTGAATGCGTGGGCGCACGACGATCGATCACTGCACGCTATACTGATGATCGGTGCATCGAAGCGGAGGGCTTGTGAGAGGCATCGTCGGCTTCGTGTTCTATGCAATCGTTGCGCTCGCACCCGTTCTCGTCGCCGTCTTCAGGGTGAGTCGCTTCCGCTGCCGAGATCGGCTCGTCGGACTCGCTCCGTTCGCGGTTGTCGTCGGGTTCCTGGCGGGCGGCGCGGTCGGTTGGGCGGCTGTGCCCACTGAGTGGACGGCGTCCCTTGCCACGACCATCGACGCGGCAGGTGACGCCGCCAAATACGGCTCCTCATTCGAGCACACGGCAGAACAGGCTCTCATGTACTTTTTCGGCTCCGCCCTGCTCGGCGAGATAGCATTTGGCGTCGTGGCCTTGCTCGTTCTCCGGCGGATCCCAGCTTTTCCCTCTCCCAAGACGCTTACTTAGAATCGGCGCGAACTTGCGCAGGCCGTATCGACAGTGCAAACACGCGCCGTCGACGGCGGCCACGGCGAATCGGTGCTCAGTCGAGACCGTTGGGAATGCGAGGAGTGCCGTTATGGATTTTGTCGAGGAAGTGCGAACGTGCTTCCACTTCGACAAGCTTCATCGATGCGTACATAAGGCGTCCGCGAGGAGCTTTCGGCGTTCGTCTTCAGGAAGATCGACCAGCTTGCTCGGATCGTAGCCCCGCCCACGGACGAAGTCGTCAATCAGCGAGCGCTCCAACTTGCCAAGAGGTACTTCAAGAGTGCGCGTTTCGTCAGTCATGCGGGTTCCGGCGGCACGTTTTGAGGGCCGCTGGCCTCCCCAAAGCAACCCGAGCCATGCGAACGACGCGGTCGTGCGTAAACGATGTCTCCGACGCGAGTTCGCGGTGCGGCGCTGATCCAGCGCCGGCGAGACTACTTAAGAGCGTCACCGTGGAGGTCAGTGTGAACTCGCCCAGATGGTGCGCTCACGGAATCGCTTCCGACGGCCACACGTCGCATGGACCCTGTCACTCAAACGATGCGCAAATGCCGCGCCAATCACGCCGCCAATAGCTGACGGTCGATTCAAAAACAGATATCGGTGCTGTGACGGAAAGGCGCCGGCAGCAGGCGCCGGCATTTCGAAACGCGACCGACAGTGTCGCCGTGTTCGACGCTTCGGCTTCGGCTGTGGCCGGCTATTTCCTCACGCCCGTCTCGCGGTCGACCTCGTCCTCGAGCGCGCCGTTGCCGTGACTACATCACTCAACCATGAGACGTTCACCGGCAGGAAGATTCCGATCATCGTGAGGTACTGTCAGACCGTGATGACGACTTTTCCTCGCGCACGTCCGTCCTCGACGTAGCGCACGGCGGCAGGAACCTCGCTCAGTGGAAATCGCCGGTCAATCATAGGTCTGAACTTCCCCGCTTCGCAGAGTTCCTTTAGGAACAGCAGGTCTGCTTGGTTGGGCTTCATCAACAAGTTTCCCAACTTTTGGCGGCCCATTGATAGCACGGGTCCGAACAGCAGGGCGTCCGTCAGTTGGCGATTGGTACCGGCAGTCATCGTGTAGGTGCCATCCGCGCTGAGCGCACGTTTATAGTCCCAAATCGACCGATCTCCATTTACTGCCAAAATCAAGTCGTATCGCTGCCCGAGCGCCGCGAAATCGTCTTTCGTGTAGTCGAGCACGTAGTCCGCACCAATCGAGCGCACCATATCGATGTTCGTCGTGCTACAGACCGCGGTTACCTCGCTTCCGAACGTCTTGGCAATTTGGACCGCGAACGTTCCGACGCCACCGGACGCGCCGTTGATCAGCACCCGCCGCGCTTGTTCTATCCGTCCCTTCCGAAGACCTTGAAGCGCTGTGCAGCCAGCGGTCGGTATCGCCGCAGCCTCTTCGAACGACAAGTTGGCGGGTTTCAACGCCAGCGCCTTCTCCGGCGCGACCGCGAATTCCGCGTACGCACCGAAGCCGCACCGGGAGAGTTCTCCGAACACGTGGTCGCCCGGACGGAACTGAGTGACATTGCGACCAGCTGCTTCGACGCGACCGGCGATGTCGTTGCCGATGATCTTGAATTTTGGTTTGCGAAGCCCGGCGACGAGACGGAATGGCAGTGGCGTCCCGCGCAGCAAATGCGAGTCGCCTGCGTTCGCGGAGGCTGCCTGGACTCTCACCAACACGTCGCCGTCACCAGCGTTCGGAAGTGGGACCTCTTCAAGGTGCAGCACCTCGGAAGGACGTGTCTGCTTCTCACCAAGCACACCGGTTCCAGCGTCCCAAGGCACAATGAGAACAGGCCAGGCTGCACGTCGCAGAACGGTTTCGGCGACTGACCCCTCCTTGAGCCGGCGCCAACCTCGTCGTCCGTTGGAACCCAGCACCACGATGTCGACCTTTCGAGCGTTTGCGTGAAGGACAATGACGCGAACCGGATCGCCCTGCTGCTCCTCGACTCGAACCTCCACGCCTGCGGTTTTCGCTCGTTCTTTAAGTTCCGTTAGGTACTGAAGCCGTTCGGCCGCCCGCGACGAATATCGAACGTCCTTCGGTACGACGTGAAGGACGAACAGCTTTGCACGACCGATAACAGCCAGACTGAGTGCGCGATCGAATGCTCTCTCGCTTGCCTTCTCCAGATCGACTGCGCACAGGATCCGCCCAAGCGGACTCATGCTACCTCCGAAAGAAACCATCAGAAGAGGGTGCATCCTCAAGGATGTCTGGCGTCGGAATGTGAACCTCAGATCGGAGTGTGCGGTGAACCGGACACATCTGTGCAATCTCCACCAATCTGGTTCGTCGTGCAGTCGGTAATTCTCCATGGAATTGCAGCGACCAGTCCACCCGATCGAGCAGTCCTCCTTTCGTCTCGCACTCCGCGCAGTCGGTCGCATGAATCCTCGAATGCGACAGACGAACGGTCACTGCCTCCAGTGGCCAGCCTTTGCGTCGCGCGTACAGCGCGACCGTCATCGACGCTCAACTGCCCAGCGCTGCCAAGAGGAGATCGTAAGGCGTCGGGCCTGTATCAGTACCGCCGTTGGGAATCGGTTCGTCCGCTAAGAGACGATGCGAACGCGCCGAGATCTCCTGCGCGAACCCGCGGCCCGAGCCTCGCACGATAACTTTCGTTTCGTGAGGCACCTGGTGCGAAGACATCTGTGAGTCTCCTTTGGATCGCTGCGTTACGTGTCTTTGGAATTCACCGTCCCTCGTGGGCGCGCGCCAGTCTGATGCGCCACCGCCAGGCGGGGAGGCGATGGGATCGCTTGCGGGGAACGTGTCCGCAAGCGCTTCGTCGAGCCACTCTTCGAGTTGCTGTTTCGCAACAGCACTGTCGTGCTGCGAAATTCGACCCAAATCCGTTGACGAGGCAAATGGCTTTCTCATCTGAGCCTTCCCGCGCGAACCTTTACGCAGCGACAACTCGATTCCGGCCGCCCGTCTTTGCGCGGTAGAGTGCCTGATCCGCGGCCCGCACGAGTGCATCTTGATTCGCGAACGCTCCATCTGCGGGGTCGAAGGTCGAAATCCCTACCGACACGCTCGACGGTCGACGATGATCCAACCCGTGTTCAGCGACACGTGCAAGCAGCCGCTCGCCGGACGAGCGAGCTGCCCTCGCGCTGGTGTTGGGTGCGACGATCGCGAACTCGTCTCCACCCCACCGAGCTCCGAAGTCGGATTCGCGGAGTCCCTCGGTGATTGCGGTTCCGACACCCCGAATCAGCCGGTCCCCCGCAGCGTGCCCATCCGTGTCGTTCAACTGCTTGAGCCCATCGATGTCGACAAGCAAAAGTGAAACAGGCGTTCCGTAGCGGACCGCGCGGCGAAACTCCATCGCGAGGCGCTGCCTCAGTGCACGCCGATTCGGTAGACCTGTGAGCACATCGGTTTCGGATAGGGCCTTCAACTGATCAGCTTGACGTCCGAGTGCAAAGCCAAGGATCGCCAGAACGAAGACTGTCGCGAAAAGGACGTATAAGTAGGTGAGCTGATCCGAAAGGATCTCCGTCGTGACGGGCCGTGGGGAATAGATCTCACGCAGAATCAGCAAGCCCGTCGGTGCCCCGATTGCAATGATGCCCCCTGCAGCTGCGTACCAAACGGACCGTCTTCGATCTAGGAGTGACATCGATGCTTATTCAAGGGCCTGTCGTGTTGCCTAGTCATCACTATCCGCTGTGGACATTGCAATCGGCATGCTGCTCGGCGCAATTCGACGGATGGAGGCTTGGCGAACTCAGCGTGCACCCGCCGAGGACACGCTAATGGATGACTGCGTCGGCGGAAGCGAGGAGATCACGGAATGGCAAGAAAGATACATACACATGAGATCAGCGATCCAGACGTTTCGGAACGTTCGTACGGTATTGCACCGCCGGCGTTTCGCCTTCCAGACACAACGCGTATTGGCGGCGTCCGCTTGCAGGTCAGCGACCTTGTACGATCGGTCGCCTACTACGAGCAGGTAATCGGCCTTCGCGTGATCAGCGGCGGAGACCCCACGACGCTCGGCTCCTCTAAGGACGCTCGTCCACTCGTGACCCTCCAAACGAGCCAGGGCATAACGCACGCCCACCGCGGCGCATTCGGTCTCTATCACTTCGCAATCCTTCTCCCGGATCGTGCTGCGCTTGGGCGATTCGCTGCTCATCTCACGGAGAATGGCGTGCGCGTCGGAGCGGCCGATCATCTTGTCAGTGAGTCACTGTATCTGTGGGACCCGGACGGTCTGGGGATCGAGGTCTACGCCGATCGACCGCAGAACTCGTGGCGTCGAAACGGTCGCGAACTGGCAATGACAACCGAGGCACTCGACATCTCGAACGTGATTGCCGCGGGTCGGGGAATCGCGTGGGACGGGACACCGCCGGGAACGACGATGGGTCATGTACATCTATCCGTCGGAAGCCTTGAGGTCGCTGAAGACTTCTATCATCGTGCGCTCGGCTTCGACAAAACCGTCTGGAGTTACCCCGGCGCACTGTTCCTGGCTGCTGGCGGCTATCACCATCATCTGGGCACAAACATTTGGTCGCCGGGACCTTCCCCTTCGCCGGATCAGGCACAGCTACTCGAGTGGGAACTGGTCGTCCCGTCACAGGACGACGTCGTTGCGGCAGGACGCAGCCTGCAGGCTGCTGGCTACGCGTCCGAGCGGACTGGCGACGGCGTAACCGTAAGAGATCCTTGGGGCACACGTATCCACATTCGCAAGAAACCGGTGCTCGCGTATGAATCTCCGCCCAATTCTCAGTCCCGTTGATTTCTCCGAACATTCCAGCGATGCACTGCGGAGGGCAGAAGCACTCGCCAGGTATCACGGCAGACGGCTGACAATCGTCACCGTCATCCAGCAGCTCTCGCAGACGCAGCACGCATTCAATCCGGTCAGGACCTACCCAAGGGGAGACGGAAGCGCTGCGACAGTTCGTCGACGCAACTGTGCCGAACGAGACGGGCCCTTCGACGCGTCCGGCGCGGCGAAATGGCTTCGTTTCGAAGCGAAACGAAGCTTCAAGATGAAAGGCCGCCATGCTTCGTCCGCACCGGAAGGAACCGAGTGTCTGGTGCCTTGACCGTCGCGCCGCCGGCGACGATTCAGCCGAAGCGGTGTGTCGGCCGCGCACGGCGGAGATTGCAGCGGGTGCTGATCGGGCTGAGCTTTGTGCTGGGTCTGACTATCTCGGGCGCTGCGTTCTGGCTCCATCGGCATGTCGACGTTGTGGCCCCCAACGTGCCTGCGGTTGATCCGTACACGGCATTGTTCGACTTAACCCCGTTAACGGTCACGATCACGGCGGCTACTGAAAGGCTTCCGTGGCCAACGACCGTTCACGACACTGGATTTCGCCGTTCGCGCCTACCATCGCGGCATTCTGGCCGCGAACGACAGCTATGGCACGACCTACCTCAACACGGTGCATCGTCGACTGTCGAGGTTCATTCCCAACCACGACGCGCCCCCGGCATGGGACTTAGGCGAAAAGCGCGGACGATCGAACGCGAGGAATGGCCTTGGATGAAGAGGCCCCACTAGTCGTCGGGGTCAGGATGAGAGACCATATTGCTTCATCTTTCGCCACAGCGTGACCGGGCTGATCCTGAGTGCGTCGGCGGCCTGCTTCCGATTGCCGTGGAACCGTTCCAGCGCGCGCTCGATCATGACTCGCTCTTGTTCCTGTAGGTCCAGCGTGTCGTCTCCCGCGCGTGTCCGCGATTTCTGTGTCACTTCGGAAGGGAGTTCGCGCACGCGGATGCTCGGACCGTTGGCCAGAATGACGGCACGTTCCACTGCATGTTCGAGCTCGCGGACGTTTCCGGGCCACCGATAATTCATCAGTGCGGACATGGCGTCGGCCGAGACGGTTGCGACGTCCTTCTTCATGCGCCCTGCCGCTCGAACCAGGAACTGATGAACCAGCGGCGGAATGTCTTCACGCCGGTCGCGCAACGGAGGCACATTGATGATGAACGCGGCAAGACGGAAATAGAGATCCTCGCGGAACGTTCCTGCTTCGACTGCCGCGCGTAAGTCTCGGTTGGTCGCGGCGACAACTCGGGCATTCACCTTGATACTGCGCTCCGCGCCGACGCGTCGGATTTCTCGTTCCTGCAATGCCCTCAGCAGCTTGGCTTGGACAGTCGGTGCAATCTCGCCAATCTCGTCGAGAAAGATCGTGCCGGTGCCGGCGACTTCAAAGAGACCTGCCTTGTCTCGGACCGCACCCGTAAAGGCGCCCCTCACGTGGCCAAACAGTTCGGACTCGAGCAGCGTTTCGGTGAGCGCCGCGCAGTTGATGCTTACAAACGGCGCCGCGGCGCGTGGGCTCTGGTCGTGGATCATCCGGACAATGAACTCCTTGCCCGTTCCACTCTCACCGTAAATCAGAACGGTCGTCTCCAACGGAGCGACGCGCGCGGCCAGTTCGAGTACGTCCTGCATCGCCCGGCTGCCGGCGACGAAGTGCTTCGCGGCGGCATGACGATTCACCCTTTCTCGCAGCAGGTTGAGTTCACGCTCGCGACGCTCCAGCAGACGTTCGCGGCGGTCCAGCTCTTTGAGCCGTTTGCTAACAGCCTCGTGCAGGCGCTCGACTTCGTGTCCCACCGTGGCCGCTTGAAAATCGGCACGGATTGCGTCGAGATCAGCCCCCCAACTCTCTGCGTCGCGGCCAATTGCCACGCAATGCTTACCACCCTGTGCCGCGCACGACGTCTCACGAAAATACACTTCCTTTCCCAAGCAGGCGCTGGCGAACCCGCTGGCGTACCCAACGAGAGACCAACAGACGGGTGACTCGGTTTTCCCGTAGTGATGCACGTGTTGCTCGGCAACGTACGAGTCATGCCACACCACTTGTTCTTCGAAACGGCCCGTCACGGCGTCATAGTCGGTCTTGCGTACGTCGACCCGTACGATGCCTTCGAGAGTTTGCAGCATCGCGCCGGCACGAATACCCTCGAGCGGATCGGTCCACTTCGATCGCTGTCGCAGATTTACCGCATCGTGATATCCGTCGGCGAATCCGAATCGCAATGCCAGCCGTTCGGCCGTTTCGACGCCCAGCGTATCAATCAGCTCCTTGCGAAGCAGGCCCATGGCCGCGGCGCTGAGAATCACGACCCGCTGTTCGTGCAGCCGAATGACGCCTTGATCAGGCCGAAAATCGAGCAGCTCAGCTAGATGCAGGTCCTTTTGTTCCGGAGACGTGTCGCGACGGGACGTCGGCTTCACGATACGTCCATTCTACGACTCGTTCGCGGAAGTACGCGGGTTGGCGAGTCTCGCGCTCGGCTGCAAGGCTAGAGAAGTGCGATGCCGAAGAGCCAAGTGATCACTTCGAGTAGGGCGCGAATGGCCAGTGCGAAAGGAAGCCCGATCAGCAAAACCACGAAGGGTACCGTTGCGCTAATCGCGGCGGCGCCAGCGAACGACAGCAATACCTGAAGAAACGTTCGTTCCGCATCCGGCCGAGACACGTCGATGATAGTGATCGGTCCCGCGCCTGCGCGGGCACCGCCCGTCGGGCCATCTTCCACGGGCCCGCGAACCGATGGATCCGGACGGGCGACACCCGGATTCCAAGACGGTGGATCGCTTGCCGGAAACGAGCCCTTGAGCACGTCATCGATTGCACGCTCGGCAGCGAGCCGTTGACGCGTGCTGGTGGCGTCCTCAAAGATACGGGCGCTGACGTCTCCCGCGAGTGGCACGATCGCCGCTGCCGTTGGCGCGCCAGAATCAATTGACATTCTTGTGTGAAGCATTACTTCTCCTTTACGCCGCTTCCATTAATCCGTTGCGCGCGCGAACGCAGGAAGGCAATGTCAACCATCCAGTGATCGAGCTTCTAGAGCACGTCTTCAGAGCTCCAGTAGTAGTTCGAGTGGTCCTGCACCTGTTCGAAATACAACGCGATCGGACGGCGTCGTTACCCCTAACGGGCAGGACCGGCGATGTCGGTGCCGGGAGGCATGGGCGCGAACCGCGCCGACGCGCTCAGACGCCGGTCGTTGGGGTTCGCGCCTTCGACACCGCCGGGGCAAAGGCAGGTGCGGAATGAGGATGTGAGAAGTATCAACATGGCAATCCGACGGGAGCGGCGGTTCGTCGAGAACCGAGGGGCTGTCGCGTCACCCACCTATAAAGCAAGTTGCGATCCGCTCAATTGACGCGCAGACAGAGGATTCGCGATCAGGCAGTCGTTTCAATTTGAGGCAAAGCTTTCATTCTGTAAGCTTTCCCACCATCCGCGTGCGTACGAACCAGTTTCCTCGACCGACGGCAAGCGAACATTCATGTCCACTTGCGAAGACGGCGCGCGGCAGCTCCGCGGCAAATGGCGAGTCACACGACAAGCGGCGCTTTCACGCTGACTCGAAAGACTTGAGAAGGGATTATCTTCATGATTCCCTCCGATTCGAGCGAATCGCAAGGACGACGAAAAATCCGACGGCGGCTGCGACTAACACAAGAAACACAACGTCTGAAATAGGCATATTTTCTTCTCCCGTTACCCTTCGCGTTCGATTAGACGCGCCTCGCACGGAGCAAAACCACCGCGATCCGTACGATAGAAACACTGCGTCAGTCAGTGATTTGCGAGGTATGTCCTCATGCCGCCGTCCGATCATTGACGCCTTGCCATCGGATCCGCGACCCGCGCACTCGCGAACCCGCAAAACGGCGAACCGCTCGTCGCAGCAGCATGCCGACTGCCAGCAGCAGCGACGCTCCTGCGATGACGTACCCAAGCAGCAGCACACTTTCGGTCACCACTGCCACCAAGAGCGCGAGCGCAATGCTCACGATCACACGTCGACTATTCAAGATGTTCCTCCTGTTGTCCCACATTAACGCAAGGATCGATCCCAGCATCCGAACGATCGGATCCCCATTTCCCCGACATTTTCAGCTTCGTCGCGATTGTTCGTTCGGACAGAACGAAAGAAAAGGTTTCAAAATGCAACGCGCTTCAAAAATGAAATACCACGTGCGAGCGCAAGTACCGAAAGGCAAGGGGATCGTAACGATGCGGTCGGCCTGCAAGTTGCGTTGTTGATCGGCAGCGACCAATAGGGCTGGCGATTTTGCGCCGCAGGTCGCCGACCGCGCGGGCGGCGTATGTTCGTCGCGCGGTCGCTTTTTCAAACCTTGCGAACGTCTCACGCTTTGTACACGACAGCGCCAAAAGATACGTCGACCTTCGGGTCTCTAACTGATCGTTCGTGTTTCCAATTCGATCGCGGGCTACCTGGGCTGTCGTCTTTGTGAAGAGAGTTTGCCGATGATCCGAGAAAGGCTGGGCGCTATACTGACTTTTGCGCCGATCTTCTTCGAATGCCGCGGGTGAACATGACCAGCGACGTGGCACGAGTTCCGCTACCGACTGACATTCTCGTGACATAGGCGTGCCGATTAGCAGGAACCTGCTCATGATCTGGATCGTTGCTGTTGACGTCGGTGTCGCAATTGTCATTGCCATTTACGACCTGACGCAACGTCAACACGCAATCCTCAGGACTTTCCCAATCATCGGACACTTTCGGTACTGGCTGGAAGCCGCCGGCCCAGAGTTGCGTCAGTACATCGTCACTGACAACGACGAGGAGCGCCCATTCAGCCGCGACCAGCGGCGATGGATCTACGCTTCGGCAAAAAAGGAAAACAACTACTTCGGGTTTGGTTCCGACAACGAGATGGAGCTGCAGCCACACTATCTGATCATCAAGCACAACACCTTTCCACTGTCGGCCTATCACCCGGGGGATGTGGAATTCGATCCGCACTTTCGAATTCCATGCGCAAAAACGATGGGCGCTGCTCGAGGGCGAGCGCGTGCGTTCCGCCCCGCATCGATTGTCAACGTGTCCGGAATGAGCTTCGGCTCGCTGAGTGTGCCAGCCGTGGAAGCACTCAATCGCGGCAGTCAGATTGCGGGTTGCCTTCAGAGCACGGGCGAGGGTGGCGTGTCGTCGCATCACCTGAAGGGCGGCGATCTGCTGTGGCAGGTCGGCACCGGGTACTTCGGCTGTCGCGAACCTGACGGTCGCTTCAGTATGCCGAAATTGAGGGACACAATCGCACGCGCACCACAGATCCGCGCGATCGAGATCAAGCTAAGCCAGGGGGCAAAACCAGGCGTCGACGGATTACTGCCGAAAGCGAAAATCAGCCGTGAAATTGCCGATACTCGCGGCGTTCCGATGGACCGCGATTGCGTCAGTCCGGCCGCACACACCGCCTTTCGGAACGCCGACGAGATGCTCGATTTCATCGAGTTGATTGCCAGTGAAACCAATCTTCCGGTCGGGATCAAATCCGCCGTGGGCGATTCGGCATTCTGGGAGGAGCTGGCGCGCTTGATGGCGAGCGGGAACCGCGGTGCCGACTTCATCACGATCGACGGTGGCGAAGGCGGCACCGGTGCCGGTCCCCTGGTGTTCACGGACCATGTCGCTTTGCCGTTCAAAGTGGTTTCAGTCGCGTTCAAAAGATTTTCACAGAGCACGGGCTGCATCAGGGAATCCTCTTCGTCGGATCGGGCAAATTGGGTTTTCCCGAGGCGGCCGTTTTTGCGTTCGCGCTGGGCTGCGACGCGATCAACGTCGGCCGCGAAGCGATGATGGCAATTGGTTGCATCCAGGCACAGCGGTGTCACACGAATCACTGTCCGACTGGCGTCGCGACACAACACCCGTGGCTCGTCCGAGGCGTTGATCCAACGAGCAAGGCAGCGCGCCTCGCCAACTACATCGTCACACTGCGGAAAGACGTGCTCGCGCTGAGTCGCGCCTGCGGAGTTGCACATCCAGCGCTCATCACGGCCGATCAGCTGGAACTGCTCGACGATCGCTTCGGAGCCAAGACGATCGCCGAACTCTTTGGATACGGGCGCGGGTTTGGGCTACCGTCCCCAACGGACTGCGAGGAAGTCCGTCGCCTGATGAACGCTTGATCTCAGTTCTGCCCTCGCAGATCCGGAACTGGCAACATTCGCCCGCCCCAGCAGCTCACCGAATATTCGTCCGCGCAGATGATTCGCGAATTGAAATATTTGCGCCACGATGCCCCAATCCACCCGGGTCGGGTCACTTTATCGTGGTGCCTCACTCACGTTGCGTCCAGCGCTGGTGAACGAAATACCGGCGTTGCCATTGCCACTTTCCCCAACCATTACGGCTTCAACGATGGGCTCATCAACGTCTTCCGGCCCCTTCCAGTGAATCAAAAAATTCGCGCCCGGGCCGCCGGCGGCGTCAGCACGCTGAATCACGAATTCAACGGTAGCCAGTGGTGCAAGTTCAGCCGGTCCGTTTATGTAATCCCGGACTGGCTTGCCCGCAGAGTCGAAGTAGCGCACAACGTCGAGCACGATTGGATGGCTGCTGCTGACATTGCGCACGCTCACTGTTGCTGCCAAGTCAACCATCGTCTTCTTTGTATTCAGCCCAAGGTAGATACTCGAATAAACCGGTACGTATACGGTTCTCGAAGCACCGTGTCCGTTCGGTGGCGAAGACACCGGCCGGAGCCGTTCCGAAGCGCTGCCTGGTACCGGTGGGCCCAGCGCATCACGCCGCGAACCCACGAACAGGCCCACCCCAAAAATCGCGAATACGACGACCATCGCCCGCCAATCGAGTTGCCACCAGCGCATCGCGTGCTCCTTCTGCCGTCGAGGTCATGAACGATAAGAGAATCGCCATGAGCGCGTGATAACAATCGCGCCGATATAGCCAAAAGGTGGATGCCCGACACGAGTTAAGTATCAGCTGCGCGTGCTGTTGCCGCCGCTATTCCGTCAAAGTCGAGTGTCACGGCAACCGAGCGCACGGCGTGATCGAGCGGGTCATCGGCGTTCGGTACGCTCGTAAGTTCATGTCCAGGTTCACGGCTGGCTACCGCGTCAGTCGACGCCCGCGACAGATACTCGATACTGGGAACTGCGTTCGTCTCGATTATCGAAGATAGCGCATCCAAACGGGCGAGGCGATTTTGGATGTGCGCCGTGGCGGCGACAAACGACGCGACCGTGATGAGTGACGCGACAATGAGCGTTGAGTGATGCCGCTCGAAAGCCATGACCTGAAGCCGCTGAGGCAGTAACCTGCCGAGGACTCCGCGCGCGCGAGAGACGGTCCTTAGCGCCCGTATGGTTCGGACCTATCACGATATCGTACCAAGATGGGCTCAACAACGAACCGAACGGTCCCTGACGACATCTTCCGTCAACCATCACCGGAAATCGACCAGCCCTAATTCGTTCGGTCGAGCATTGCGGTAGGACGCGGCGCGCATTGCTGAGCCACCGCGTCCTAGCTCCGAGGCCGATGTTTGCCAGTGGACTACGTACTCAAACGGAAGCTGACTGTCACCGTTAACACGAAGCGCTCCGCGGTGCCGTTCAAGAACAGCGGGGAATAGCGCCATTTGCGCACAGCCTCCATAGCTGCTGCGTCCAGTAAACGTATTGAACGCAGCACCCGCACGTCTTCTACGCGCCCACTGCTATCCACGACCGCTTCAAGAATTACAACTCCCTGCACCCGTGCCTGAACGGCGATTGGCGGGTACACCGGATCGACTCGCTCGAGAAGCGCCGGTGCCGTCAAAGCGCCCCCGATGCGTACGGGTGCGCGCTCGACGGTGGGCGGAGCTGGCGGTGGAGGCGCCGGTAAAGGAGCACCGACCAATCCGCCGAGGACCCCACCAATTACACCACCTGGGACTCCTCCCTCAACTCCCCCCGGCACACCCTGATCACTTCCGGCTTCGACGATTCTCTCCGCAGCGATTTCCGTCGGTGCCTTTACAGGCGCACTCTGCACCGCAGTCGCAGGTACCGTTCTAGCTGCACTTGGCTTCTGCGGTGTCGTCGAGCTCGCCGGTGCGGGCGGCGGCGGTGGCGGCGGCGGTGGTGGCGCTGCCGAGACAACGAACGCTAGTACGTCGGGAACCGGTGGCAACTCTGTGCTGACGTAGACGAGAGGAATCGCCAGGAGAATCACGAGCACGATCAAATGAGCAGCAGTCGAGATCAACAACGGCGTGGCACCCCGGGGTGGCGTCCGTCGGCGGTCGGCGCTCAGCAACTCGAACATCGTGCTCTCCTTTCTTTTTGACTACTTAAAGGCAAAGCTCGCGCCGAGTTGGTAGCGTGGTTTTACGGTCTAATCTAGTCCGCTCGGTTGCCCAGAGTCTTTCAAATTGCAGGGTCATTTCAGATTGCAAGGTCGCGCGGCCGAAGACAAAGAGGCTCGCGCGCGCGGATTGATTCTAGATTCTTGGGAACACGTACTCCGGCCTCGATACCGTATTCGGATCGGCCTCGAAAATTGCGCCTGCCGTGTCGACAGCCCAAGCGACTCAGAGGCTGTTCAGAAGCAGATTCCTTGTAGGGCTGGATCTGTCATGACGGTTGCAGAGGGGAGAGTGCGGGGATGAACGAGGCGGTGCACGGATCCGTCCGACTGTGGCTGCGGCTCGAGGGGCTGGGCGATCTTCGCCCCTGGGTCAGGGGCCGGATTCAGGCGCAGGCGGATCGGATCGGGAACGCGATTCTGGCCGCTCGTCGATCAAGGTTCCCTTCCACAGTGGCGTTCCGTTGAGAGCCGCCGCCCTGGCAATGACGTGCGCCGCTACGGCGCTCGTGAGCATCATGAACGCCCCGATACTGGCGGCACGCACGACGAACGACATCTCCGGGTGCCGAATGGCGAGTCCGGCTAGCAGACACCCCAGCCCAAGCGTTGAAGCCTTCGTTGAAGCCTGCATTCGCGTGAACACGTCAGGCATTCGCACCACCCCGACGCTCGCGAGCAGTGCCAGCGTTGCCCCGGCGAGAAATAGTCCTCCGGACAACCACTCGATCATGACCCCTCTCGCTCGAGATATCGCGCATAAGCGACCGTGCCCACGAAACTGATCAGCGCGATGACGATGCCGACGTCAAGAAATGCCTGCTCCGCGGTCGCGGCCGCCAATGCGACAAGCAAACAGACGATTAGTACGCCGATCAGGTCAATCGCAATCACGCGATCGGGGAGCGTCGGTCCGCGGACGAGTCGTGTGAAGGTCAGGAGTGCCGCGACCGCCAGCATCGTCATGGTCAGGGCGAGCACGAAGTCCGACATAGTTCGCTGCTGGGTCAGCCGAGGACGTCGAGCACGCGACGCTCGAAGCCGGTCTTGATCTCTTGCCGTGCCCGATCCGGCGTGTCGATGTACATCACGTGCACGTACATGACCGTGCGATCGGGTGATACGTCGAGAGCGACGCTTCCAGGAGTCAGGTTGATTAGCATCGCCAATAACAGAATCTCCGAGTCTTTCCTTGCATCGAGCGGCACCGCCAGAATGCCGGGTTTCATGTCGTAGCGAGGCGTCGCGACATCGACTGCGAGGCGCAGATTCGCGCGGACAAGATCCCAGACAAAGTACGCCGCGAGACCGACGACTCGATGGACCCGGCCGATATAGGGGGAGGACTCCAGCACGCCGCCCTTAACCAGGCCCAGGAGGATGAGGTATCCAAACAGATATCCGGTGCCGAGTGTTCCAAGAGAGAACTGCCCCTGGAGTGCGGCCCATGCCAGCGCAAGGAGCATGTTACCGAGCAGCATGGGTCGCTTCTCCCTCGAGAACGGCACGAACGTACCCGTTTGCATCGAGCAATTGCGTGGCGGCACGCAGTGACAGGCTATAGACGGGCCCGGCAGCGACAGTGATACCGAGTGTGAGGCAGACCAGCCATATAATCGGCGCCACTATCCCTGCGCTCAGGCGAGCCTGTGCGGGATTCGCTGGTGCAGGTTTCCAGAACGCCTCCTCCCAGACGCGCGCCATCGATAGCATTGTCAACAGGCTCGTCGCGAGAGCGATCGCCGCAATTATGTAGTGATTGGTATTCAGTACTGCTCCGATCACGGCAACTTTCGCGATGAAGCCAGAGAGTGGTGGAACGCCGGCGAGCGAGAACAACGGAATCATCGCAAGACATGCTACCGCCGGCCGGCTTCGATACAAGCCGCCGAGCTCCCGAAGATCCGTCGTTCGGCGTTGACGGAGAAACAACCCACTGACAAGAAACAGCGTCGTGATCACGAGCATGTGGTGGAGCACGTACAGAATGGAGCCGGCCAGCGCCGCGGGCGTCCATAAGGCAAGTCCGATGGTCGTGAACCCGATGTGGCCGACCAGATTGAACGAGAGTACGCGCCTGAAGTCCCACTGACCGATGGCGCCGACGAGTCCAACGATCATCGTGGTCGCCGACAGGAGAAGGATTGTGGTGTATACACCAGCTGCAGGTTCGGGGAACAGCAGCGTGAAGATGCGAATCATGGCGTACACGCCCACTTTTGTCAGCAATCCCGCGAGGAGCGCACCCACTGCTGCCGGGGGCGTGTGATAGGACGCGGGAAGCCAGAAGAACAGCGGAAACAGTCCGGCCTTAATGCCGAACGCCGTTAGGAACATCATCGCCAGTGCCCCGTCGAGCGCGGGAGTCCGGCGCTCAGGCCACGCCCGCGCGAGATCCGCGAGGTTCAGCGTTCCCGCCTGGCCGTACAGCAGACCGAGCGCCGTCAGCAAGAGCGCTGACGCCAGCAGGTTGAGACCTACATAGGTAAAGGCAGCGTGCAGCTGAGCGCGCGTGCGGTACAGAGACATCAGGACGAACGAGGCGATCAGCATCACCTCGAACCACACGTACAGATCGAAGATGTCCCCGGTGAGGAACGCGCCCGAGACGCCCATCAGTAATATCTGAATCAGCGGGTGATATCCGAGAGCCTCGCGCCTTGGGTCGACACCGGCGAACGAGGACGCAGTGATTGCCACACCAATGATCCCAACCATCGTGACGAGCAACGCACTGAACAGGTCGGAGACGAGGATGATACCGAACGGCGCCGGCCACGAGCCCACACGTAACACCTGAATACCTGATGCCTGGACCCGCACCAACATGGAGACTGCGGCAACGAGTGTACAAATAGCGCCGCCAAACGCGACGAGTCGCAGCAGTCGCGCGTGCTGCGGCAGTAACTGCAACGTAATCGCCGTTGCCAACGGCAATACGATGGGAAGTGCGAGCAGCATCACACCCGATCCGGTCCAATCGTATCGATGTCGTCCGATCCGGTAGAGCGGTGGACTCGGTGCGCCAGCACGAGAGCGAACGCCAGCACACCGAAGCCGATGACGATCGCGGTGAGAATGAGCGACTGCGGAACGGGATCCGCGAACTGATCCGCACGCGTCGTCGTTGGCGTAATGAGCGGCGGCTTGCCACGCATGACGCCGGCGGCAGACAAAATCAGAATGTTCGTCCCGTTCGACAGCAATCCGATGCCGATGATCAGCTGAGCCAGCCGGCGCCGGAGCATCAGATATATTCCGGTCGAATACAGCACACCGGCGGTAATGGCCAGCAGGAGCTCCATCTCACTCCTCGCTCGAACTGGCCTCGGCCAACGTGAATACGATGGTGAGCACGACACCAATGACCGCTAGAAAGACGCCGATATCGAAGATCAGCGGCGTGCCGACGTCGATGACGCTCGAGCCCACCGAAACCTTTCCCCACATCGCCGTCATGAACGTCCGGCCGAAGAGTACCGGCGCCGTCTCAGTCGAGAGCTCTACCAGCAATCCGATGCCCAGCAGCGTCAAGGGATCGATCATGAGGGCGCGGCGTGCGGCGGGAACGCCGTAGGCCATGACGTACAGCACGAAGGTCGCCGCGACGACGAGACCGCCGACGAATCCCCCGCCTGGTTCGTTGTGTCCGCGCAAGAGCAGGAACAACGCGAACAGCATCAGCAGGGGCATCAGTAAGCGCGTCGCCGTTCGGAGGATCAACGATCTCATCGATGACGCTCCTTCCCAATCAGAAGGAGCGCTCTGACGCCGATGGCCACCGTCACGAGCACGGTAGTTTCACCCAACGTATCGAAACCCCTGAAATCCACCAGGATCACGTTGACCACGTTACGGCCGTGCGCGAGTCGAGGAGCGGCGTCGGCGAAGTACGAGGAGAGTCTGGAGGTGGTACCTGAGGCGCCAACAAACAGCACCAAGGTCGTCACTAGTACGCCAGCCGCCACTGCGACGAAGGCGTCGCGCACTCTCACAGCCTTCGACGACAGATCGCCGAATCCTCGCAGCTGATAGAACACGAGCACGAATATCACGACTGTCAGCGTCTCGACGGCGAATTGCGTCATGGCGAGATCCGGCGCGCCGAGCAGCGCATACATGAGGGCGACTCCATATCCGACCGCACCAAGCGACAGCACCGCCGTCATGTTCGTCGGCGCGAAAGCGGCCGAGAGCGCGGCGCAGCTGATGAGAAGCGCGACGACGGCCTCGTGGAACACGATTGGAGTCGATCGACTCGGCGCCGGCAGGATCCGACCCGTCGCGAGGGCCGTTCCCACCAGCGTCACGGTGGTCACTACAACGACGAGGAGATAGGAGCGTAGCGAGGCGCTCTGGAGCGCCGGCGAGACCCATCGACTGAGCGAATCGAGGCCGAGGATTGCGCCGGAGTAGACGCGCTCAGTGCGAAGCGCACGAGGCCATGCGTATCGCCGGATGCCATCTCGATATGCGAACAGTGCGAAAGATCCGGCGAGGGTCGCTGCGCTCAGGACGAGCGTTGCACCGACACCATGCCAGATCGCGAGGCTTATCGGCGCGACCGTGTTTGTCACCGACGCAGCTGCCAGGGTGACTGGTATGTTGGCCGCCATCGGAAAGCTGCCGACGATTAGGCCGACGATCCCGAGGACGAGCGGCCCAAGCCACAAGGACGGCGGCGCGTCGTGAGCGGCCGCAGATGGCGATGCCGCGCCACGAAACGGTGCCAGTCCCGCGATGAGTCCGATGCCGCCGAGGCAGACGCTCGTCGTCAGAGATGCGACGACCACGACGGTCATCTCTATGCGCGAAAGATCGAGCCGCATGATGCTTTCGTAGACCAGATCCTTCGCGATGAAACCTAAGGTGAGCGGAATCCCTGCCATCGACACTGCGGCCAGGGCGGCGGCGGAAGCGGTGACGGGCATCGCCCGGCCCAGTCCGCCCAGAGCGGTCAGATCACGCGTGCCGACTTCGTGGTCGATCGCTCCGGCGACCAGAAACAACGCTCCCTTGTAGCAAGCATGTGCGAGCAGGTAGACGACACCAGCCGTGATCGCTGCCGACGTGCCGATTCCGAACAGAAACATGAGAATGCCCAATGCCCCGATCGTGGAATACGCGAGCACGCGCTTGAGATCCGTCTCGAGCAGTGCACGATAAGACGCGCCGACCATCGTGATCGCACCGACGACCGTGACCGTGCTTGTCCACCAGGTTGTCCCGCCGAGGAGCGGAGTCATCCGGGCAACCAAGTACACACCGGCCTTCACCATCGTTGCCGAGTGCAAATAGGCACTAACTGGAGTCGGTGCCTCCATCGCGTTTGGCAGCCAGAAATGAAATGGGAACTGCGCCGACTTGGTGAAGGCTGCAAGCAGCACAAGCGCGGCGATACCTGGGTAGAGAGGATGGTCGGCAAGTGAGCCGGCGCGGATCAGATCGGAAATGCTGGCCGTACCACCGGCTCGAATAAGCAGGATCGCGGCCGCCAACAGCGCAAGGCCCCCTGCGCCGGTCACCAGGAACGCCTGTGTTGCCGCTCGCCGCGCCTCCCGCCGCTCATGATCGAAGCCGATCAGAAGGAACGAGGTGAATCCGGTGAGTTCCCAGAACACAAACAGGCCGATCGCGTTGTCACTGAGGACCACGCCGAGCATCGAGCCCATGAATGCAAAGAGCGCGACTTGAAACCGGCCGGCCTGAGGATGTCCCTCGAGATACTTGGCCGCATAGATCACGATCAGTGTACCGACGCCGGCGATGAGCATGGCGAATAGAAGGCTCAGGCCATCGAAGTGAAACGAGAGCGACAACTCCAGGCCAGGCGCCCACGGCACGATCGTTGTGAATGGGCCTTTGATGCTGACCACGCCGTACAGGTAGCCGAAATATGCGGTGAGCGCGGCCGGGAGGAGCGCAAGAAGCTGAGCGCGTCGCACGCCACGCGCGCCGAGCGAGCCGGCAAGGGGCAAGACGACAAATGGCGACAGGACGACGGCGGCACGTAGTGCTTCTGACGGCACGAATCCCTGATTCCTTCGGTTCCAAAACCGAATGGCCGAGACGCCGACCGTCATTCAGCCCGGCGGCGAACCGTTTGCGCACAGGCGCAGAAGGCCAGCATACTGCACGTGTCGATCGTTGCGGTGATTCCAATGCTGACTGAGCCGTCCGCTGGCGACCCAATTCCTCAGAAGTGTCGGCTCATCGAAGTGAGAGTCGCCGAACTCAGGCAGCTCTTCAACGCCATCGATCCGTCACCGTTTCGCGAGCGCGATCTCGATCCACGCGCCGAAGCATTTATCGTCGAGTGGGCCAAAGACCTGCCACCTAAGGAACCGTGGGCACTCCTGGTCCATTTGGAACGTGCGGCAGGACGTGCCGACGAAGCCACCGTACTTCGGGATGCTATTCATGGATATTTCCGTGACCGAGCTGCAGCGTCAAGACGTCGCCTTCGCGAGTTGTTTCACCGCGGCCGCATGAGCCTAGTGATCGCGCTTACGTTTCTTGCCGCGTCAATCGCAGTTGGCGACGCCATCGCGAACTACCTTCCGGGCAGCCGGCTGGCGGAGATCGTCCGGGAAGGGCTTTTGATCGTCGGGTGGGTTGCGATGTGGCGACCCTTAGAAGTGTTTCTTTACGACTGGTGGCCAATTCGGGCCCACGGTCGCTTGCTGGAGCGACTGAGTACGGTGCCAGTGAGGGTTGAGTACGCCCAGAGGCTTTCAACTGATGCGTGGCGCTCCGATTGGCCGGCCGTGGCAGTCGGAGAGAGTCCGCGGCGCGAAGGACTGGCTCGGCCGACTGCGGGCGATCTGACACATCACTCCTAAGGGCCCGCGCCAAGAACGCCGGCATTCGACCGCTCATGATCACCGGCGACCACCCACGCACTGCCGTGGTCATCGCTCAAGAGCTTGGCATCAGCGAAAACGGCCGCGTCATCACCGGCGCAGATCTGGCGAAGCTGACTCTCGATACGGGTCCGCAAACGGTTACCGAAGTATCGGTATACGCACGTGTGAACCCCGAACACAAACTGCGGATCGTCGACGCGGTTCGACCCGGTCGTCCGGATGAACGGCATGCTCCGCGGGGGCGTCCTCTTCCATGCAAGCAGCACGTCTGGTGCCCCCTTCGTGAACACGATGCCTGCATGTTCCTGATCGGTGTCGCGGTGGATGGTGCTCATCAACTTTCGCTCGGAGGAGAACGGGACTTCGCCAACCCGTGGCAGCCGTTTCTCAAGGTCGTCGGAACTGAGACCGCACTTGCGAGCAGCGACCAACAAGGCCCTCCACGAGGACGATCGTCACGATCATGATGACCGCGATCGCAATGACGACGACACCAAGGACCTTCCCAGTATGATCGAGCTGTCGTTGGAGAGGCGTTGACTCGTCGGGCGTCTCCTTCAAGAGTCCCGCGATGCGGCCCATCTCGGTACGCATTCCCGTGGCGGTTACGATTGCGGTGGCATGACCATAGGTGGCAGCGGTGCCACTGAAGATCATGTTGTCGCGATCACCCAGCGGTACTTCCTCGCCAATCCGTGCTGTGCTCTTGGTGATCGGCAGGCTCTCACCCGTCAAAGCCGCCTCGGCGGTGTGAAGTGCGGCCGATTCAATAAGCCGTGCATCGGCTGGAATGGTGTCGCCTTCTTCAACGAGAATGACGTCGCCAGGCACGATCTCGGCGGCGGGAACACTTTGGCGCTCGCCGTCCCGAGTGACCGTCGCGTCAGCCGCCGACATCGCGCGAAGTGCGGCGACCGCCGCTTCGGCTCTCGATTCCTGAACATGACCCATCGTCGCGTTCAGAAGGACCACCGCGAAGATGGCGATCGCCCTCGTAGGGCAGTCCTGCTTCACGCTCGTACACCCACAAACCTGCCGAGACTGCCGTGGCGATCAGCAGCAGGACCACGAGCACATCTTGAAATTGCACTAGAAACCGCCGCCAGGCAGGCGTCGGCGGTTCGGAGGCGAGTTCGTTGCGTCCGAAGCGTTGGAGTCGCGCTCGCGCGTCCTCGCTCGTCAGACCTTGGTGCTGATCGGTCTGCAGTGCGGCGATGAGTTCGTCAACACGCTGCCGGTACGCAATACTCGGCTCTGGCGTTTCGCTCAGGGCGGTCGGCACCTCGTCTGCTCCTCGAGAGGCGGTACGCCAATGGCTTGGGATGTTACCGCACGGCCCAGCCCACGCCGAGGGGACAGCAGGTGGAGGATGCGCTTCGCCGCAAGCGGCCAGGTTCGAAAAATCCATGTCAGAACCGTCGTCGGACGAATCGGTCGATGGACTCTGGCTGGCGTCGTCCTCTCTCTGGCCCTGATCGGTTTCCTCTATGTCACCCGAGGAACGGCTGTCCGTCACGTTCGGGGCGTCGCCTCCGACGGTGTTCCCATTGCCGTCAACGAGCCACAGTTTCCGCTCGTTGTGACGATGATGACGGGCGCGTGGCTGGCGCCGGAAAATCGCGTCGAAGTCACATTGAACGGCGATGGCACGTATGAGCGTCTCTGGGCGGATTTGCGGTCAGCGCAGCGCTCGATCACGCTGCAGCTCTACTATGGCGCTCCCGGTCGAATGGCGAACACGCTCGGCCAAATTCTGGTCGAGCGGGCCAAGGCTGGTGTTCGCGTCCTATTACTCTACGACGCATTCGGTAGCGTAGATATTCCTGCAGACCAGCGCGACGCACTTCGAGCAGCTGGTGTCACCGTCGAGCCCTTTCGGCCGATCCGGCTATCGACGCTTCATCTCGCGCAGAACCGGTCGCACGTACGCGGGATTGTCATCGATAGCCGCATCGGATGGACCGGCGGCTTTGGCATCGACGACAAGTGGTTTGGCGATGGCCGGACGAGCGGGTCCTGGCGCGAGACGAACGTGCGCTTCGAGGGGCCCGCAGTCAGACAGCTCCAAGCGGCATTCACGGCGGCGTGGGTTGAAGCGACTGGCGTACTGTTCACCGGGCGCGCGACACTTGACCCGCAAGAGAACGGCGTCACGGCTGCAGGACTCCTGTACACGTCTCCCACGCTGGGCAGCACACCGGCTGAGCGGTTCTACGCCCTCTCGATCGCCGGCGCACGAAAGACGCTCTACATCGCGAATGCCTATTTCGCGCCTGATCGCAACTTCGTCGATCTCCTTGCTGCAGCGGCCAAGCGGGGAGTCGATGTGCGGATTCTGACGGCCGGATCTGGGACGGACGTCAACGTCGTCCGCCTGGCGGGCCGCGCGTCGTATGAGACGCTCCTCACCGCCGGGGTGCGCATTTACGAGTGGCAGCCAACGACGCTGCACGAGAAGACGTTCGTCGTGGACGGCGAGTGGTCGACGATCGGATCGATGAACTTCGACAATCGGTCCATGGCGCTCAACGACGAAGCAACGCTCATGGTGCTCGACGCGACGATCGGGAAGCAGATGGACCATATCTTTCTCGACGACCTGGGGAGTGCCGAAGAGGTAACGATCGCAGCCTTTCGTGGCCGCTCGTGGTTGCAGCAGTTTCGGGAATGGGGCGCCAATCTCTTCACCCGCATGCTGTAAAGTCCCTGGCAAATACGGGGTACGGGATTCAAGAGTCACGGAACGTACCCCGGAAAGCAGAGGTTTACATAGCACCGCAAATCCTACGTAAACCGCCCGATCAGAGGCACCATCACCAACGTCATCTGTTGACCGACCGCCCTCCCGCCCATGGCGGTACGAAGGTGTTCCGGAGGGTCGCCGTGGGATACCGAGACGCCGTTGGACGACAGCCGCGATCTGGCTGGTCAATCGCACCAGGAATGGAGCGATTGTATTCCGGCGTGACGAATAGCACTGCGTCGACTCCGGCGATGGCGTTCTTGAGTTCCGTTGCGACGGGCGGATAGTGGGCGTCGTAGTCGTAACTGTAGAGGGGCAAATCCTTGAACGGAATCTCCGTCATCTCGAGATCCGCTGGTGCTAACCGAACGAGCGCTTTCGCCAGCAGACGATTGATGGACGCAGTCGCGAGACTGCCGTGAAGTATCCAACCTTATACCGGGTCATGCGAACTCCTTGTTCAGATGAGGCGAAAATGTCGGCCGGCCATGTTCCGTCCAGAATACGCCGATGGAGGGTTGCCGTCGCTGCGGAACGGTATGTCCATCGGGTCATCTTCTTGCTTGGATGTTAGATGGAGAGGAGTCACCGTTGCGATCATCGCTATTGATTCAGTAGAGGAGGCCACTGATGACTGCACTGGCCGATGTCCTGCGGGGTCTTCAGACAACGACTCAATGGCAGGAGAATCTTTACAAGGACATTCATGCTCATCCCGAGCTCAGTTTTCAGGAGACGCGAACAGCAGGCCTGGTCGCCTCAAAGCTCAAGGAGCTTGGATACGAAGTCATCGAAGGGATCGGCCGAACGGGTGTCGTCGGCATTTTGCGAAGTGGAGAAGGCCGCACAGTGCTCGCGAGGGCAGACATGGACGCGCTCCCAGTGAAAGAAGCCACAGGCCTGCCATATGCTTCGACGGCCACAGCGGCCGAGGCTGGTGGAACTGTCAATGTGAGCCACGCGTGTGGTCATGACGCGCACGTGACGTGTCTCCTGGGCGCCGCGGAACTGCTGGCGCAGGCGCGCAGTGCCTGGCGCGGCACGCTCGTCGCGTTATTTCAACCGGCCGAGGAAGTTGCGGGCGGTGCCAAGGCGATGGTGGACGATGGGCTGCGCGAGCGGATTCCCAAGCCCGACGTCGCGTTCGCCCAGCACGTGCTCGCATTTCCAGCGGGCAGTGTTGGCACGCAAACGGGGCCTGTGCTTTCGGCCGGGGACAGCATTCGGATCACGCTGCATGGGAAAGGCGCGCATGGCTCGATGCCGCACAATAGTGTGGACACGGTCGTCCTCGCCTCACAAGTGGTGCTTCGGCTACAAACGATCGTGTCCCGGGAAACGAAGCCCGGCGAATTTGTCGTGCTGACCGTCGGCAGCATCGCGGCGGGTTCGAAGAGTAACATTATCCCTGACCGCGCGATCCTGCTCGCGAATCTCCGGACATACGACATGGGCGTCCGCAAGCGAGTGATCAGCAGCGTCGAGCGCATCGTGCGAGCCGAATGCGAAGCATCCGGCTGCCCTCAGCCGCCGGAGTTCGAGTACTACGATCAGTATCCGCTCACGAGCAACGATCCGGATGTAACCGCGCGCGTGACATCGGCATTCCAGAAACACTTCGGCACCGACACCGTATTCGAACTTGGCCGAGTAACGGCCAGCGAAGATTTCAGCCACATTCCGGATGCATTGGGAACGCCTTATACGTACTGGGGCGTCGGTTGTACGGATCGCGACGTGTACCGGCGGGCACTCGAGTCGGGACGCGTGGAGCAGGACATTCCCGTGAATCACTCCCAGTTTTTCGCTCCGGTCCTCCAGCCGACGCTCTCCGTCGGCACACAGACACTCGTCGTCGCGACGCTGGCTTATCTGGGACACGAGGTCACAACGTGACAACCTATGCTGTCGATGGAGGACATCATGGTACCGCGGCACCGATACTCTCATCTTCGGCATCGTGCTCGCGGTGTTCACTTTCTGGCTCTTTGCGCAGAGCACGCTGAACGTCGCGCCGGCCATCCGCGATAGCCTGGGAATTACCGAGAGCCTTTAGCAACACCGCCGTCAGCATCGGCGCGCTGTTTTCAGGGATCTTCATTGTGGTCGCCGGTGGGCTGGCGGACCGCTTCGGCCGAGTGAAGCTCACAAATGTCGGCCTGGCTCTGAGCGCGATCGGCTCATTGCAGATTGCCATTTCGCCGGCCGGAACCGCGACGTTTCTGATCGTTGGCCGGGCGATACAGGGGACGTCGGCTGCCTGCATCATGCCGGCGACTCTGGCACTAATGAAGGCGTACTTTGACGGTAAAGAACGGCAACGTGCACTCAGCTACTGGTCGATCGGTTCCTGGGGCGGAGGTGGGGCCTCCACGCTCTTCGGCGGTCTCGTGGCAGAGTACCTGGGATGGCGGTCGATTTTCTAGCTTGACGGATCTATGCCCGATGCACACGCGATCGTGGGTAAGTACATCGAAATCAGCAGTCTGCTGCTAACGCTGGATCTCGCGGGCACTGCCGTGTTCGCTGTCAGCGGAGCCGCTGTGGGCGTGAAACATCGGCTGGATGTGTTCGGAGTGTGTGTGCTCGCGTTCGTCGCCGGCAATGCCGGTGGAATGCTCCGCGACGTCTTGATCGGTGCGGTTCCCCCCGCTGCAATTGCGGAGTGGCAGCACGTGACGGTCTCGCTCTTCGCTGGGGTGGTCTTTTTCTTTTGGCACCCGCGGCTGGAACGCCTCCGCACGCCGATTCTCCTGTTCGATGCCGGCGGCCTGGCATTGTTTGCGGTGTCAGGTAGCCAGAAGGCGCTGGCATTCGGACTGAATCCGTTGATCGCGGCGCTACTCGGAATGTTGACGGGTATAGGCGGCGGGTTGGTTCGTGATGTTCTGGTAAGCGAAATCCCCACCGTGCTGCGCGAAGACCTCTACGCGGTGGCGGCCCTCGCAGCAGCGGCAGTTGTCGTTGCCGGGCACGTTTTTCATCTTCCTCCCATTGGGACGACGACTGGGGGCGCGGCGCTGTGCTTCGGGATTCGACTGGTGGCAATACGGCGCGGCTGGTCTCTGCCCACGGCGGATCGAGTACACCATCCTTGAGTCGGAGCGGGTCAATCACGATTGGACTGCACATCAGCCAACAGCACTGTCAGTCCGTCCGTCGCTGTGGGGTGCGTGAAAATAGCATCGCGCAACGCAGTAAAAACCAGCTGTCCGAGCATCGCTGTCTGAACCGTGGCCATTAGGTCACTAGCCTCGGCACCGAATAGAGTGAATCCACGAATCGAATCGCGCCCGTCGAGCAGCATCTTCATGAAGCCGCGCGGTTCAGAAAAAGTTCGCGTCCGCAACACTGCTGCCATCGGCATTTTCACGAGCCGGTACGTCGCGCTGAACACGCCTCGTCGTCCCGTCACCCTTCCTGTCCGCAAAGGCTGGTGATCAGATCGAAGCTCGGCGTGCCTGCGAACGTCGATCTGCCCGTGTATGACAGCCCACCGCTGCAGCCGGGTCGCGCCAGCCGACTTGCTGAAACCAACCGCCACAGCGTTATCTCTCTGCAGTCGATCAGTACGGGCTCGATGAGAATCAGGACGACGGGAGTGCCGTGCTAGGGGAGGGTCAACTTCAACCTTGCGGTTCCGCCGCCGATTTGTTGTGCGAGCTGGCTGTATCTCGGCTCGTTAAACCGTACGGCGGCGCGGCGAAGAAGAGGATGAAGGGCCCTTGGATGGAATGCCGTAATCTGTGGGTAGGAAAACGTTTCTGACCCGTGGCGAATGGAATCAGATACTCGAGGGCTTGTCGGATACTGCGTCCGTCGGACGTGCCGTAGTTCCAGAGGTCCGCTCCGGCATGATCAGCGAGCGAGGCCAAGTGGATGAAGGCCGTCAAATTGAAGACGCTGTAATCCCACGCGCGCGTGCGTGCGAGTTCGCGCGGGCTGACGGCCGTCCGGCTCGAATTCCTCGCGGATATCAGTCTTCGCATCTTCGAAGTTCGACCGAGCTAGTTCGGGCTGTTCGGTATACAACGCAAGAGCCGCTACCTGTACGTCGTACCACGTTTCCTGATTGTTGCCCCTTCTGTTCTCCTCCAGGCCAAGTGGACTAGTGAGGAGCCAGTCCAAGTACTCTCGCATCCACGCTTTGAATGCTGCATCGTCCGAAGTGCTCCACGCGGCCGAGGCTCGGACAAACGTCACGCCATCGATGATGTCCGGCAGGAATCGGGTCTCGACGATGCCCGCGGGACGGCCTTTGGCGATGCCCGGAATACCCTGGCCGAACCGCAGGTTCGGATTCATCCGCGTACCTGGATCGAGAAACCACACCCGGACGAGGTGTGCGGCGTGTTGCGCGTAATCTTCCCTGCTGGTCAAGAAATAGGCGAGGCCGAGGGAGGAGACGGCATCGTCAAGACGACCGAGGTTCGGGCGATCAGGGATCCGGTCGATCTCCGGGTTCCGCTGGCCGTCTCTGCGAATATAAGGACGGCCATTGGCCGTGGAAGGATTGGGCCACCAATATGGCGCCTGACTCATGTAGTCGTGCTTGTCGCCGCTCGGAGGTGTGATGGGTTTGTCCATCACCGACATCGGCCCGACAGCAAGTGCGCGATTCGCGTCGGCCTCGAGTGCCGCCAGTGCATCCTTGAAACGCGGTTCGCCGCGGCGGAGGCTGTCGCGCACGCGCGTCACATGTGCGCCGTCGCTCGTAAGGAGGGCGACCGTCTGGTCAGGTTCCGGACCGACCGTGATCGTGGCGGTCATCGGTGGTGAAAATTGGCCGCTGACGGTGCTGTGTGGAAAGGCGACGGGGAGGTACGGTCCCGGCGCCAGCTGGATGGGCCCAATGCTGAATCCGGCGCGGGTGAATTGCGGCGCGAACACGGCGCCGACGTCGGGTCGTTCGAGGCCGTACGTCGCGCCGCCCAGGAAGATGGGGGCTGCACCGGATCCTGGATTGGGATACGCATACACGTGGACGGCATCGACGCCCGTGCCGCTCTCGGCGCCGGTATCGATCGCCCAGCCGGCGACGGTAAACCCTGATGGCATCGACGCGCCAGCCCACGGTGCGCGCAGAGGTTCACCAAACCTCCATCCCCGGTTCAAATCCGGGCGGCGCCTCCAATCTTTGCTCGCCTGCAGCGTGGACGTTAAGGGAGCGGATCGGCGGTATTCTCGATGAAGGTCCGTGAAGTCATAGTGCTCGCCGTCAGTCTGGCTGCCATCACTCTCGTGGGCCCAATGCGTGCGCAGGCCGGTCAAGCGACAGGATGTGAGGATGTCAATTGGCCAGCGCTTCAACCGAGTGATCCTGCGTATCGCGAAGGAATGGACTTCGCCCAGGCGCTCGCCACAAGCGGCTTCATCGTTCAGTGCGTCGCCCCGTCAAAAAAGGGAGGCACGTTCGAGGAACAGGCGGGAGCAGCGCTTTACAGGACCGATCGGGGAAGCTTCGACGTGCTGTTTCTGTCGAGACCGCAGAACTTCGACCGGCTGGAAATCGTCGAGCGGCAGGAGAACGGGGAATACCTGTACTCATTCGCCGGTCGTCCAACACCGTGGCCCGCAAATCTGATCGCGGGTCCTCGTCCTACTTTTTTCGTCAAGCACACGAATCGACTGATTGTCGCGTCCGACAAAGAAGTTGCGGGACCGCCTTAGGACAGCACTCGCGAGACGCTGAACCGCTTTCGCGATGTCAGCTTGTCTTGATTTCTCGTCTTCGAAGATAGCAACGCAGTAGCTCGTCGACTGCGCCTTCGTAATCGAACACCGCCGGTTGGTCTTCGGCAAACTTGTACACAAGACCTCGCTCGGCATCGCGGTCGGCATCAGGATGCGGGTCCTCAAGACGAACCCCGGAAATGTACGAGTCGATATCCTGAAAGTAGACCTTCCCGGAACCGCGCGTTTCGATGTCTCGGCCGACGAATACAACCGGTGTTAACTGGGGGATCAATAGGGCCGCGTCGGAATAGTCAACGATGAAATATGCTTCTCCTTCACACAGATCCGTCGATTTGAGGTACTCGCCCCTTGGCGGAAGTCCTCGCGTTTCGAATCTCAACTCCATCGCCGCTCCATTGAAGAAGATCGCAGATGCGATCCTTTGTGATCGTCGGATCGACCGGCACTCGAAGGGCCGATCGCTGTTAACCGCGATCACGGCGGAAGCCGCCCAGGCTCGGACGGCGTATTCTCGCTTTGGGTTCGGCAATCGATCGAAGTAGATTTCGGCCATGGGTCACGCACCGTACGGATGCGGCCTGTTTGCCGGCATCCGTCGCTGAGAACCGTGTGCTCGCACATGGGACGGGCGAGCTAATCTCTGTGTGACGATGTCAGCACGGTTCAGTCAGTCGCGGTCTTCGTGCCCTCGGTGGTGACCATTGCCTTGGTCGTTCTCGTGGCGGTCATCGCGGTCGCGATCGTGATCCCACCGGTGATCATGTTCCCGTCGTCCGTGGTCGCCTTCCCAGTAGCCTTCGTAGAACATCCTGCCGTCGTATCGCGCGTCGACCCAGCGAGCGCCGGGGTACGGCGGGCGAGTCCAATATCCGTCGTGCCACTTGTACTTGTGCTTGACCGGGTACCAGTAACCGGGAATCCATACATACGTCGGTTGGGGTGGCGGTGGCGGCGGTACATAAACGACGCGAGGCGGTGGCGGCGGGCCAATCTGGATTCCGATCGACACTGAAGTTTGAGCCGTGACCGCCGACCCACCGAGCAGGAGGAAGGCGACGGTCATTGTCATCAGGCGTTTCATGGATGCCTCGCCGGCTGCTTTCGCAACTTCAGATCCATGGCCCGGATATCGCATTTCGAGGAGCACGCGTCTCGACCCTGGACTGAGTCGTCCAAATTCTGATAGCCAGAAGCCAATACTGTGATCCGGCGGTGAGGGGTAGAGCAGGCGTGGAAAGAGGTGTCAGGCAGTGAAGCGTGAGTCTCATCCAACGAGTGTGACGCCAACAGGCACTGCGTGCCTGCTGGCGTCGACGGTCATCTACTGCTGATTGATCGTCTTGACGAATGCTGATGCGATGGCCCAATACCCGATCGCATTCGGGTGGACGTCGGGTCCTCGCGGAGGCGGCGCGCTCATCCACGTCCACGTCAATGCGAGTCCCACGTTGACGAAGTTCACCGACGTCGTGTTCGTCCGGAACTTCGCCGCGACATCCGCAACCGGCACCTGGAACACGCCGTACACACCTTCCAACGCCTGGTTCAACAGCGCGGTTGCCTGGAGGGAAAACGCCGCGAGCGCTTGGCCAGTCTGGCCAAACACGGCGGCCCCGACGAGCGGATCGTTGTAGTTCATCCCGACAATCAGGACGCCGGGAGCAAACGCACGCAGCGTGGCCAGGATCTGTACGAGATCGCCCGCCGCGATAGATGCGGCGCCTACTACGCAAGCCGGATCGATCGGGGCGTCGAGCTTGAGACACTCGAGCAGATTATCGCCGCCGATGTCGATCGTGATGAGTGCGACACGATTCGGATTCGCCTTCAGAAACGCGACAGCCTGATTCAACTGGCTGCCGGCCTGATACAGGCAATGCGTACCCTGGCCCGTGATCATCGAGCTGGTCGTTTCGCCGGAGCAGCCGAGATTCATCAGCTGCAGACCCGGTCGAAACGTTCGAACGAGGGAGTAAAGATCGTCAGCGTAACCCTGAGGGGTCGGCTTGAGCTGACCGGTGGCATCGGGCTGAACGCCGACCGCAAGAGAATCGCCGAGCGCCAGGTAGTAGCGCGGATCGGCGGCCCACGCCGTGGTCGTCGCGACGAGGGTAAGGGCCAGAAGCATCCACATTATTCGAGTCCGCATGTGCGTCCTTTCACCGGTCGGAGGCGAGGTTTGTCGGGAACGAGGCGCGTAGTTTACTGCGGACGGCTGCGCTTTGGCGATGACGGAATCGTAATCGTGCGCCGTGTTGAACACGAGGAACGCGTGGCTGACGAACGCGCTGGGCTGACTACCGGCGCACTGGGGGAGTATCGCCCGTCGCCTGCTGATAGATCGTCTGAATAGCCGCGAACGTATCCGCCTCGGCGGCCGACTTGTCGTCGCGATACCGCTTCACGCGCGCGAAGCGCAGCGCGAGCCCGCCTGGATATTGCGCGCTGGCCTGGATGTCGTTGAACGCGATCTCGGCCACGACTTCAGGCCGTAGGTAGACGGTGTAATCGTCGCGTCCAATCTCGATCTCGAGAAAGCGTTTCGTCTGCCACGCGAGCATCTCGTCCGTGAGCCCTTTGAACGTCTTTCCCAGCATCACGAACCCGCCGCGTTCGGTGTCACGCGCGCCGAGATGCAGGTTGCTCAGCGTGCCCTTGCGGCGGCCGTTTCCCCACTCGACCGCCAGGATCACGAGATCGAGCGTTCGCGCTTCTTTAACTTTCAGCCACGCCGACCCTCGTCGGCCGGCCGCGTATCCTGCGTCGAGCGCCTTCGCCATCACCCCTTCGTGTCCCGTTGCCCGAGCACGCGCGGCGAAGTCCGCCGCATCGCGCGCGCTCGACGTTACGATCCGCGGGATAAGGTTGCCAGGGACGACTATCCGATTGAGTGTCTCGATCCGCCGCGCCAACGGTTCGTCGACGAGGGCGCCGCCGTCGACGTAGAGCGCGTCGAAGAAGAACGGGCTGATCGGCAGCGTCGCCTTCAATCGATCGACGTCAAGCTTGCGACCGAACCTCCGCATGGTGATCTGAAACGGTTGCGGCGTTCCATCCGGACGCAGGACGATGGCCTCTCCGTCAAGGACCAGTTCTCGTGGCGGCATCGCGCGAACGACGTTGACCACTTCGGGAACCGCGGCGGTGACGTCGCGCAGGTTTCGCGAAAACACCCGAACGTCATCATCGATCTTGTGTGCCTGAATCCGCGCGCCATCGAGCTTGTATTCGAACGAGGCTTCGCCGAGATTGCTCAGCGCATCGGCGACGTCGGCCGCCGAATCGGCGAGCATCGGCTGGACCGGCTTGAACGGTTGCAGGATGAAGCGCGAGAGCGCCTCGTCTCCCTCCACGATCGCGGCTCGCGCGACAACGCCAACCATCCCGGCGAGCATCGTCGCCCGCCTTACCCTCGTCGCCGGAATGCCCGACGCTCTCGCGATGGCTTCGAGCAGAACCCCTTCGAGCGCGCCTTGACGCAGTTCACCGATGAGCAATCGCAGCAGAAAGGCCTGTTCGTCGCGCGTCGCCTGGCGAAGCAGTTCGCGCAGCAACCGCACCCGCTCTCCCGCGGAGCCCGCACCCCCGGTCGCGGCTATGCGATCGAAAGTCGCATCCACCGTCTGCAGCTCGAGTGACGAGGTGTCCGCCGCCGGCACGTCCCGCATCTTCGCCAACTGTGCCCACCCAACCCCGAGTCGCCCCTGCCGCGGCTCTCCGGTCAGACAGGCGACGACGACCTCTATCTCGTCTGGCGGCGTACGTTTCAGCAGGTCGGCGAGGCGGTCGATTTTATCGAGCCGCCCTGAAATCCCTGCCACGGCTTGAGACGCGGCGACGAGGTCGGCAAAGCGCACGTGATCTACATTAGTCTTATCTGAGGAGCTTCGCCGAGGCCGCCCCTATCGAAGAGACGACGCGAGCGAGCGCAGCGAAGCGAGCCACGCGAACGGAGCGAGCCGACGAAGCGGCTCGCGAGAGAGCGTGTCGGGGAGTCCGAGGGG
>Ga0207701_10000695_pt1 | contig 35265 bp, 41 predicted proteins | sample KBSSwiSSwithPhiX_FD_184294 | JGI IMG/M metagenome (GOLD analysis project Ga0207701, IMG submission 184294) | Switchgrass rhizosphere bulk soil microbial communities from Kellogg Biological Station, Michigan, USA, with PhiX - S5 (SPAdes) (version 2) | ecosystem: Environmental > Terrestrial >... | reverse complement strand
CGAGCAAAGTCTCGTAGAGCGCCTGGAACCAGTCGCGCAGCTTCTCCTTGCCGTAATGCTGCTTGCCGACTTCGAAGACGAGGTGCTGGATGGCTTCGGCGTCGGCATCCGGCGGAAGTCCCGCGAGTCCTGAATCCAGGTCGCGAAGCGCTGCGGCTTCTTCGGCCGTCGGCTGCCGCCGCTTGAGCCCTGGTACGACGAAGTCGCGGGCGTAATTGACCGCAAGCGCGATGAGCTGGTCCAGCTCGGGATCACTCTCCGGCGAGGTTCCCGGTGCGTAGCGCTGGACGAACCTCCAGGCCGTGTCCTTGTCCGCGACTCCGGGAAGGCTGACGAGGTTGAGAAGCAGGCCATAGGTGACCGGCAACAACTGCTCCGGGATCTTGCCGGCGTGGATATGATGCACGGGATTGCCAAGCCGCTGCTCGACCGGCTGCTTGGGATAATTGGCGCGAAACTGCCAATATTCGTCCACGGCGCGCGGGATGACGCCAATGTGCAGGCTCTTCGCCTTCCTCGGCTCCCGGTAGATGTAGAAGGCCAGGCTCTCTTCGGAGCCGTAGCGAAGCCACTCTTCGAGACTCAGGCCATTGCCCTTCGACTTGGAGATCTTCTCGCCCTTTTCGTCGAGGAACATCTCATAGTTGAAGCCCTCCGGCGGGCGGCCGCCCAGGACCCGGGCAATCTTGCTCGACTGGACGACGCTGTCGATCAGGTCCTTGCCGGCCATCTCGTAATCGACTCCGAGCGCTACCCAGCGTGCAGCCCAATCGACCTTCCACTGCAGCTTGGCGTTACCGCCGAGCGCCGATTGCTCGACGCGCCCACACTCGTCTTCGAACGCGATCAGCCCGGCTTCGGCGTCGACGACCTCCACCGGAACCTGCAGCACGATGCCCGTCTCCGGCGAGATGGGGAGAATGGGCGAATAGGTCTTGCGGCGCTCCTCGCGGAGGGTCGGCAGCATCACGTCCATCACCGCGTCCCAGTTGCGCAAGACCTGGCGGATGACGTCGTCGAATGCTCCGCTGGTGTAGCAGTCAGTCGCCGAGAGGAATTCATAGTCGAAGCCGAAGCGGTCGAGGAAGCTCCTGAGCCTGGCGTTGTTGTGGGCGGCGAAGCTGTCGTGGGTCTCGAACGGGTCGGGAATACGGGTCAGCGGCCTGCCAAGATGCTGCTTGAGAAGCTCCGCGTTGGGCACATTGTCCGGCACCTTGCGGAGCCCGTCCATGTCGTCGCTGAAAGCGATCAGCCGCGTCGGATTGCCCGTCAGCTCTTCATAAGCGCGGCGGACAAACGTCGTTCGTGCGACCTCGTTGAACGTGCCGATATGCGGCAGCCCCGAGGGCCCGTAGCCGGTTTCGAAGATGACCGGGGCGCCGTCGGGCTTGCCGTCAGGCCAGCGCTTGAGGAGCTTGCGCGCTTCCTCATAGGGCCAGGCCTTGGATTGCATTGCCGCGGATCGGGGATCAGAGTCACTCATGCCGGGCGGGCGTTAGCGCGTGATGGCAAGAGGGGAAAGGACGGCAATGAGCTACCAGGCCTCGTGTCACTGCGGTGCGGTCACGGTTGAAGTGGATGCTGACCCGCCGAGCGAGGCGGTTTCGTGCAATTGCTCGCACTGCCGCCGCAAGGGCTTCCTCCTCAGCTTCGTGCCACGCGACAAGGTCCGCGTGACCGGCGAGGATGCGCTGGGCGAATACCGGTTCAACAAGCATGCGATTGCCCATCGCTTCTGCAAGACTTGCGGCGTCCAGCCCTTCGCCGAGGGACCTGGACCGGATGGTCCGGGCGCAATGATCAACTTGCGCTGCGTGCCGGAAATGGACCTCGACGCCCTCAAAATCATACCGTTCGACGGGGCAAGCCGCTAAGTTCGTTGCTATTTTGTTCACGCAGTCTCAAATGAGGCGGTGACACTGCTGCCTCTTCCCGCGCTTCACGCAACCCACGCCGGAATCTGGATCGCCGATGCGAGCGGGGAAGTGCGCGAGGCGACGAGAGGCGAAGCGATCGCGCGCGCGGCCGAGACGCTGCACATCATCCTCAACGCGCCGCTGGTCGGGCAAAGGCTCGGTTATGCGGAGTTGTCGGGCCTCGACCTTCTCGAACTGTTCGCCTTCATCCATCCGGCGCGCTTTGCTGTTCCGACTCCGCCGGGCCTCAGCCGGGTTGCGGGGCTATCTCCGCCGGAGAGCGACGCCGATGCGGCGGGTGCGCTGCAGCGGGTAGCGTCGGCGCTTCTCCAGCGGCTAGCGGATCCCGACTGGGTGGAGCGCGAGGGCGCCTGGACCGTGAACGCCAGCCTCCACCGGCTCGGCTGGGCCTGGGCGCCGATAGTCGGAGCCAGGCTCGAGCGGCCGGAGCGCGGCGAGCGGATGCTCTTCTCCCGCCTCGCCCAGTGGGAGGAGACGGGCGAGCGGCCACCCCCATTGGCGACGGTGGTCGGTGCCGACGATGCGAAGGCGAAGCTGAGCGGGCTCACGGGAAAAGCGGCGGAGGTTCGCGAGGGCCAGAAGGCGATGGCGGCTGCTGCTGCGTCGGTCATGGCGCCGAAGCGATCGCGCGACGGACCGAACATGCTGCTTGCCGAAGCCGGGACGGGCATCGGCAAGACGCTCGCTTATCTGGCGCCGGCGTCGATCTGGGCAGAGCGTTCAGGGGGCACGGTCTGGGTCTCGACCTTCACCAAGGCGCTTCAACGGCAGCTCGATTCGGAGGGGCCGAAGCTGTTCGCGGACGCCAAGGAGCGGGCACGGCGGATGGTGATCCGGAAAGGGCGCGAGAATTACCTCTGCCTGCTGAACCTGGAGGATGCGCTTCAGGGCGGCTTTTCGGGCCGGCCCGCGATCCTTGCACAGTTGGTCGGGCGCTGGGCGGCCTATAGCAAGGACGGGGACATGGTCGGCGGCGACCTGCCTGGTTGGCTTCCGAGCCTGTTCCGCCGCGCGGGATCGGCCGCGCTGACAGACCGCCGCGGCGAGTGCGTCTATGGGGGCTGCCCGCATTACCGCCGCTGCTTCATCGAGCGGGCCGAGCGTGCGGGGCGCGAGGCCGACCTCGTCATCGCCAACCACGCGCTCGTGATGATCAACGCCGCCCGCTCGCGCGAAACGGCGCCGCAGCAGATTGTCTTCGACGAGGGCCATCACCTGTTTGACGCAGCCGATTCGACATTCGCGATCTGCTTCGGCGGGCAGGAAGCGATTGAGATGCGCCGCTGGATCGTCGGGCCGGAAGGACGCTCGCGCGGACGCAGACGTGGCCTTGCGGCGCGGCTGCTGGACGTGGCCTCCTATGACGAGGAGGGCGCCAAGGCGCTCGACCAGGCGGTCGAGGCGGCACGCGCGTTGCCGTCGGATGGCTGGCTCGGGCGGATCGCCGAGGGCGCCCCGTTCGGGCCGATCGAGGCGCTTCTCGCCGAGGTTCGTGGCACCGTTTACGCGCGCGCCAAGGCGCAGGACGCCGGGTACGGTCTTGAGACAGAGCTGGCGGAACCTGACGGTGCGCTGGTCGACGGTGCGGCCGCCGCGCTGGAGACGCTGGAAGCGCTTCAGAAGCCGCTCGCGGTGCTTTCGCGGCGGCTGGAGGCGGTGATCGAGAATGCCCCGGACTGGCTCGATTCACAGGCGCGCGCGCGCGTCGAAGGGGCGATCAACGGGCTCCATTGGCGGCGGGAAACGCTTGCGGCCTGGGGCGCCCTCCTTGCCCGGATCGGCGGGCCGGCGGACGGCGACTTCGTCGATTGGCTCTCCGTCGATCGCGTCGACGGGCGCGAATATGACATCGCGATCAACCGACGCTGGCTCGACCCGACACGGCCGCTGGCCGAGGTCGTCCTGAAGCCCGCGCAGGGTGTGCTCGTGACTTCGGCGACCTTGCGCGGCGGCGATGGCTGGGATGCCGCCGACGAGCGGACCGGTGCGATCCACCTCGATTCCACCGTCGGCCGTTTCGAGGCGGCGAGTCCGTTCGATTACGGCGCCTGCTCCGAAGTGCTGATCGTCACCGACATCAGGCAGGGCGACCTGGCCGCGCTTGCGGGCGGCTATGCCCGCTTGATCGAGGCCGCGGAGGGCGGAACGCTCGGGCTGTTCACCGCGATTGCGCGCTTGAAAGCCGTCCACGCGCGGATCGCCGATCACCTTGCCAGAGCGGGCCTGCCGCTGCTCGCGCAACATGTGGACCCGATCGATCCCGGGACCCTGGTCGATATCTTCCGCGACGATCCGCACGCGTCGCTGCTCGGCACGGATGCGCTTCGCGACGGAGTCGACGTTCCCGGCGAATCGCTGCGTCTTGTGGTGATGGAGCGCGTGCCATGGCCGAGGCCGACCGTTCTTCACGCAGCGCGGCGGATGGCGGGCGGGGGAAGCGCTTATGACGACCGCGTCGTTCGCGCACGGCTTGCACAGGCTTTCGGACGGCTCATCAGGCGCGACGGGGACCGGGGCATTTTCGTGATCCTCTCGGCGGCAATGCCTTCTCGTCTGCTGAGCGCATTTCCGCCCGAGGTACAGGTCAGCCGAGTGCCCCTCGATGTCGCGGTTCAGCGGGTTCGGACGGTGCTTGCGAAAGAAGGGGTGGAAAGCGCCTCAGTCGTAGAGAGCAGAAGCGAGGCCGTCGCGGATCGCGATTAGGCGCTCGACGCCCACTCCGGCCGGCACCGATGGCGGAACTGGCTCTGCTGCAGGGGGGGCCTCGGCCAGTTCGGGAGCAAAATCCTCCTCGCCGCCGCCCCGCGCACGGAGCACCTTCTGCACGCCGCGGATCGTATAGCCTTCCTCGCTCAGCAGCCGGTTGATCCGGCGGGCGAGGTCCACGTCAGCAGGCCTGTAATAACGGCGGTTTCCTGCGCGCTGGAGCGGCCGAAGCTGCGGGAACTTGGTCTCCCAATATCGCAATATGTGTTGCGCGACGCCGAGCTCGGCAGAAAGCTCGCCGATTGTCTTGAAGGCTCCGGGCGCCTTCTCGGTCATGTAGTTACTTGGCGATCCTGTCGCGGAGAATCTGGCTTGCACGGAAGGTCATGACCCGCCGCGGAGCAATCGGCACTTCGATGCCGGTCTTGGGATTGCGGCCGATGCGCTGCCCCTTGTCGCGCAGAATGAAGCTTCCGAAGCCCGAAATCTTCACGTTCTCGCCCTCAGAAAGAGCGTGGCACATGTGATGAAGCACGCGCTCGACGAAGCTCGCCGACTCGGCGCGCGACAGGCCCAGGTTGCGATGAACGACGTCCGCGAGGTCCGCGCGGGTAAGGGTTCCGTTCAAACCGCTTTGCCCGATGCGTGCGATGCCCAAGTCGGCCATGTTTTTCCTCCCGCCCCCGATTTCCAACGTGCCGAATACGGTTCACTACCGTAACGGAATTGACTCATGTCGGCAATTCGACTCTCGCCGAATTTCCAAACTTATTCAATATTTGAGCGCTGCAGCGCCCCAAGTAAAGCCACCGCCCATCGCTTCAAGCACGACCACATCGCCGCGCTTGATCCGGCCATCGCGAACCGCGGTGTCGAACGCAAGCGGAACTGAAGCCGCGGACGTGTTGGCGTGCTGGTCGACGGTCACCACGACCTTCTCCCGTGGAAGGCCGAGCTTCTTCGACGTCGCGTCGAGAATTCGTGCATTCGCCTGGTGCGGAACGACCCAATCCACATCGTCGGGCGTGAGCCCGGCGGCGTCCAGCACTTCGGTCAGGACATCAGCGAGGTTCACGACCGCGTGGCGGAAGACCTCGCGGCCCTTCATCCTCAGCTTGCCCACGGTGCCCGTCGTGGAGGGCCCGCCGTCGACGAAAAGAAGATCGTTGTGGCGGCCATCCGCATGGAGGCGGGTGGCGAGGATGCCCTCCTCCGTCTCCTTGGCCTCCAGAACCAGCGCGCCCGCTCCGTCACCGAACAGGACACAGGTGCCCCTGTCCTCCCAGTCGAGGATCCGGCTGAACGTTTCCGCGCCGATAACGAGGGCGCGCTTCGCGGTTCCCGAGCGGAGCATCGAGTCCGCGACGGTCAGCGCATAGAGGAAGCCGGTGCAGACCGCGTGGACGTCGAAAGCGACGCAATCGTTGATGCCAAGCATCGCCTGGACCTTCGTCGCGGACGACGGAAAGGTCTGGTCCGGAGTGGCGGTCGCAAGGACGATGAGTCCAATGTCCGTCGGGTTGAGGCCTGCCTGTTCGAGCGCCTTGAGGGCCGCGTCTCGCGCAAGCGTCGCGGTCGTTTCCCCTTCTCCGGCAATATAGCGGCAGCGGATGCCGGTACGCTCGACGATCCACGCGTCCGAAGTATCGACGGTTTGCGCCAGCTCCTCGTTGGTAACCCGCCGCTTTGGAAGCGCGGATCCAGCACCTGCGATGACGCACCGCATCATCAGGCAGCCTCCCCGTTGAAGGCATGAGCGCGGAAATTGTCCAGGTCCTCTCCGATCTTGCGGGTGATGTCGTTGCGGACCATCCGAGCAGCAACCTTTATGGCGTTGGCAACGCCCTTCGGGTTGGCCCCGCCATGGCTCTTCACGACCAGGCCGTTGAGGCCAAGGAAAACCGCGCCGTTATGGTTGTTGGGATCAAGATGGACCTTCAGCAGGTTGAGCGCTGGCCGTGAGAGGGCGAAGCCTGCCTTCGACCGAAGCGAGCTGGTGAAGGCGCGGCGGAGAAGGTCGGTAACGAAGCGCGCAGTTCCCTCGGCGGTCTTGAGGGCGATGTTTCCGGAAAAGCCGTCGGTGACAACCACATCGACATTGCCGCGCGAAAGCTGGTCGCCCTCGATGAACCCATCGAATTGAAACGGCAGATAGTCGGCCTCGCGCAGCAGGGCCGCCGCCTCCTTCAGCTCGTCGGTGCCCTTCAGCTCCTCGGTGCCGATGTTGAGAAGGCGCACTCTCGGCTTGTCCATCTTCAGGCCGCAGCGGGCATAGCCGGCGCCCATCACCGCGAACTGGACCAGGTTCTGGGCATCGCATTCCGTGTTTGCGCCGAGGTCGAGCATGACGAGGTCGGTATCGGCGAGCGTCGGCAGAAGAGCGGCGAGCGCCGGCCGGTCGATCCCTGGCATGGTTCGGAGAGCAAGCTTGGACATGGCCATGAGCGCGCCGGTGTTGCCGCCCGAGACCGCCGCGTCTGCGAGGCCGTCCTTCACTGCGGAAATGGCCATGCCCATCGAGGTGGTCTTGGCGCGGCGGATCGCCTGGCTCGGCTTTTCCGTCGGAGCGATCGCCTCGGCCGTGTGGATGACGTCGACTTTGCCTTCGACGCTGGAATGCTTTGCAAGTTCGGGGCGGATCAGCCGTTCGTCGCCGTAGACAAGAAAGCGAAGCGTCGAATCGCGGCGAAAAGACTTGGCCAGGCCGGCGACCATCGCCGCCGGGCCACTGTCTCCACCCATTGCGTCAATGGCGATGCGTGGGGCCGCGCTCATTGGCTCCTAGCCCCTTCGCTCGTCGTCGCTCAGGCCTCGTCCGACACGACCTCGCGGCCGTTGTAGTAGCCGCAGGCGGCGCACATGTTGTGGGGCAGCTTCAGCTCACCGCAGTTCGGGCATTCCTGGAACTGCTTGGCCGTGAGCGCATGATGGCTGCGGCGCATGTTGCGCTTTGACGGCGATGTTTTTCTCTTGGGGACAGCCATTCCGGCACCTGTATGATTTCAAAAAAATTGGCGACGATCTGCGCCGATTCTCAGCGGGGGTAAACCCGCGGCGGCGGCCGGATCGTCGCGAACAGCGGTCCCTATAGCGCCTGGAACCGCTGTTGCAAGGGCGGGCGCCGAGTGCGACAAGTGCGCCGGGGGTGTCCAGGGATGAACGCTGTACCAGTCACACTGGTCGCCGCGGCCGCAGCGATATTGCTCAACCTCTGGCTCGGCATGCGTGTTGCCCAATTTCGCAAGGAATATCGGGTGAGCGTCGGTGACGGCGGGCACGAGCCCCTGGTGAGGCGAATGCGCGCCCAGGCGAACTTCGTCGAGCACGCGCCTTTCTTCCTCATTGGGCTGGGCGCGCTGGAGCTGTCGGGAGCGAAGCAGACCGGCTTGGCCCTGCTTGCAGGGTTCTTCTTTATCGCCCGAATCCTGCACGCGATCGGAATGGACCGGGCCGACCTGAGACGTTGGCGGGCCTACGGGATGCTGGGGTCCAGCTTCGCGATCCTAGCGATATGCTTATGGGCAATCATCGTCGCGGCAACGTCGAGCTAGGCGGTCAGAACGGCGTCTCCGACCAGCGGATTGGTCGCCCGCTCATGCCCGAAAGTCGACATCGGCCCATGACCGGGCACGAAGGCGGTGTCGTCCCCCATCGGCCAGAGCCGCTTGGTGATCGACTCCACAAGCTGCTGGTGATTGCCCAACGGGAAGTCCCAACGTCCGATCGAGCCCTTGAACAGGACGTCTCCGACGATCGCCAGCTTCGATTCCGGATGGTGGAAGACGACATGGCCGGGCGTATGGCCCGGGCAATGGCGGACATCGAGCGTGAGCTCTCCGACGGTGACAGTGTCCCGGTCTTCCAGCCAGCGGTCGGGCTCGAACGGCACGCCGCGAAGACCCCAGCGCCGCCCATCGTCGTCAAGCCGCGAGATCCAGTAGCGGTCCTCCTCGTGCGGTCCTTCGATCGGCACGCCCAGCTCCCTGGCGAAAACTCCCGCCTCTCCTGCATGATCGATATGGCCGTGCGTCAGCAGGATCTTCTCGATTTCGACGCCGGATTGCTTCGCGACCGCCTGGAGCCGCGGCAGGTCTCCGCCGGGATCGACGAAGGCGCCGCGCATCGTTTTCGTGCACCACAATAGACTGCAATTCTGCTGTAGCGGCGTGACCGGCGTGATCGCCGCCTTGAGGGAAGGTTCGCTCACTTCTTTTCCGGCAGGGTCGCCATGGAGGGTGGCTCGTTCTGCATGGAGCGCGCGACGGCTTCGGCCTGGCGCATCGCCCGCAGGACGTTGCCGCCTGCGAGCTTGGCGAGGTCGGCGTTACTCCAGCCGCGGCGGATCAGCTCGGCAAACAGAAGCGGATAGCCGCTGACGCTGTTCATCCCCGGCGGCGCTTCCTCGTACCCGATCCCGTCGAGGTCGCCGCCGAGCCCGACATGGTCGTGGCCGGCGATATTCGTCACATGCTCGATATGATCCGCGATAAGGCCTATGCCCGCCTTTGGCGCGGGGTGCTCGGCGTCCCACGCCTTCATCTTCGCTGCGCGGGTTTCCGGCCGGCCGACGTAGAGGGACTTCAGACGTGCATCCTCGGCCGAATGCTCCGCCGACCAAAGGCGGTACGGCTCCGAAAGGTGGCCGATATAGAAATTGACCATCACGACCCCGCCGTTCCGCGGAAGCATTCGAAGGATATCGTCTGGGACGTTGCGGGGGTGGTCAGCGAGGGCGCGGGCGTCGCTGTGGGAGAAGATCACCGGCGCCTTGGACACTTCTAGGGCATCCTGCATCGTTTCCGGCGACACGTGGCTGAGGTCGACGAGCATGCCCAGCCGGTTCATCTCATGCACAACGGTGCGGCCGAAATCGCTGAGGCCGTGAAATTTGGGATCGTCGGTGGCGCTGTCTGCCCATTCGTTGTTCTTGAAGTGGGTCAGCGTCATGTAGCGCGCGCCGAGCTCGTAGAACAAACGCAGCGCAGCGAGACTGCCGCCGATCTGGTGGCCCCCCTCGATGCCGATCATCGAGGCGACGCGGCCCTTCCTGTGGATCCTGACGACATCGTCCGCGGTCCGCGCAAGCGCAAGGTCGCCGGGATAGGCTTTCACCAGCCGCTTCACGATGTCGATTTGCTCGATGGTCTCGCGGATCGCTGCGTCGCCGGTGACGTCCGAGGGAATGTAGACCGACCAGAATTGTCCGCCGACCCGGCCCTCGTGAAGCCGCTCCATGTCGGTCATCAGCGCGTGCGGCTGGCGCTGGTCGGCCCCCGAGGCCAGGCCTTCAATGCTTAGGCCATAATTGTCGCGAAGCTGCTCGGGCAGGTCATTGTGACCGTCGATCAGCGGCGTCTTCTTAAGGATCCGGTCGATCCGGGCCATGGTCCTGGAGTCGATCGGCTGGGCGGGCGTGGGTGCTGCGATCATGGCAAGGGCCGTGGCTGCGAGGAAGCTTGCGAGCGAGTTCATGGCCGCGGGTTTAAAGAAGTGCGCGATGCACGCAATTGGGCTTGTGTCGAAGCGTCGCGGGCGCAATGGATAGCCAATGAACGGACGACCGGGGCGCGACCTCGAGGAAGTGATGGACTTCGATCCCGAGGAAGGGATCGCCAATCTCGACGATCATCTCGACAGGCTGAAGGCAGCAGCGAGCGAAGCGGGCTTCAGCTTCGACCGCCATGCCGCGCGCAACGAGCTCCAGGCCGCGACGTTCGGGAAGAAGCGGCCCGGAAAGGCCCGCCTTCTGCTCAGCCCGAGCGGCGCGATCGCAATTGAGCTGAGGGTCTGCTCAGGCCGCTAGCGGAAAACGAAGCAGCCGGTCGGCGACCGGGACAAGCGCGACCCCTTCGCCGCTCATTGCGCGGACGATCTCCGGATGGCGGGCATCCAGCCCGCCGGTCAGCGATCCGAACGCGGGAAGAATCAGCTTGCGGACGGACGCGACGAAGCAGCGCCGTGCGATTCGCCTGCCATTAATCGTGAGCCGCAGCTTCGGGTGGAAGTGCCCGGACATCTCCGGCCGCGGGTCGTTAGGGGCGGCTGCATGGCGAAGAACGATTCCGCGCACCTCCGCTTCCTCGACGATCCTGCCCCCGCAATGGTCGGCGAAGCCGGGATCGTGATTGCCGACGATCCAGACCCAGTCGAGCCGGCTGGTCAGGTCCATCAGAATCGCGCGCGCATTGGCGGGCAAGCGGTCGCAGCCGAAGCGGTCGTGGAAGCTGTCGCCGAGGCAGTAGAGGCGCGTCGCGCCGGTGCGTTCCACCTCAGCGGCAAGGGCAGTGAGAGTGGCGTGCGAATCGTAGGGTGGGAGCAACTGGCCAAGGCGCGCGAACCAGCTCGCCTTCTCCAGGTGAAGGTCCGCCACGAGAAGCGCTTCCTGCACCGGCCAGTAGAGCGCACCGGAGGGCGACGGAATGAACGTTTCGCCTGCGAACGAAAGGGGAACCATGAGCCTTCCTTAAAAGGCTATTCCATGCTCCGATAGTGGTCTCGAAGCGCCCGGGCATCGTGGAGCGCATTATGTGGCACCCGGCTGTTCTCCGCCGTGCTAAAATTGCTCAGCGGAACTAGCCGGAAGGTGAGGTGGCGAATATCCACCATGTCCCCCGGGCCGGTGACCATGAGGTTGCAGAATTGCGCCACGTCCTCGGGCCAGTCGACGACGATCAAGGCATCGTCGTCGTGCCGAAGATAATGCTCCAGCGCCTTGGCGCCCTCTTCACGTGCAAGCCTGGGACAGGCTAGCTCGTGAGGCACTGAATCGAGATAGGGAACGACGTGACGCTCGACCCATTCGACAATGGACTCGTCGGTCTTGAAGGTCAGGTAGAGCTCTTCCCCCTCGTCGGGAACAAGGGCAAGACTGAGTAGCGCGCCCCCGATGCCGTTATATTCTGTGTCGAGGAAGTATCGCACCTAGTGGGGCTGACCAGCGGGGCAATTGTCGGTCGGGAGCGCGCGACCCTTCGCGCAGCGATCCGCCATTTGCCGCGCCTCGCGTCCGCGGCGCTCCTCTTCCTTGCGAAGCTCGCGTCCCCGATTCTGATCGGCCTCGGCCTGGCTCGTCGTGGCGGCGTCGACCCCGGCTGAGGCGACCTTCACGGGAATGGTCGCAACGTCGACAGCGGTCTTCGCAACCGTACCTACGATGCAGCCGGAAAGCAGCGGAAACGATGCGAGGACTGCAAGCCTTTTCATGGCCGGAGAATCGCAGATGCGATTCCCGACGGCAATGGCCTTCACATCTGCATCGCGGCCTCGGCAAGCTGTTCGGCCTGCATGAGGAGCGTTTCGTCGGCCTCCATGCCGGAAGGAAGCGCCTCACGCCCGACGATGACCATCAGCGGGACGGCCATCGGCGTGATGCGCTCGGCCTCGACATGGACCATCGTCGCGGCGGCGCGATCGACGAGCCGGACGAGGCGGCCGAGCTCGGTCATGCGGGCGCGTGCGTCGTCCCACGCCGCGCGAAGGAGCAGATGCTCCGGCTCATATTTGCGGAGGACGTCGTAGATGAGGTCGGTGGAGAAGCTGACCTGCCGGCCGGTTTTCTTGCGCCCTGGATGCTGCCGCTCGACGAGGCCGCCGATGACCGCGACCTCTCGGAAGGCGGTCTTCAGCAGGTAGCTGTTCTCGACCCATTCGATGAATTCGCGTTCGAGGATGTCGGGCGAAAACAGCGATTTCGGGTCGGTGATCGGCTCCAGTCCGTAGCAGGCCAGGCCATAGTCGTTGGCGACGAAACCGGTTGGCTTCAGGCCCGCGCTCTCCATCCGGCGCGTGATCAGCATTCCCAGCGACTGGTGCGCGTTCCAGCCCTCGAAGCTGTAGGCAACCATGTAGTGGAGATTCTCGTGCGGGAAGGTCTCGACCAGCAGCTCGTTCGGCTCCGGGATTCGCGAGCGATAGTCCTGCACCTCCAGCCATTCGCGAACGTCATCGGGGAAACGACGCCAGTCGTTGCGGTCGGCGAGCATGTTCCGGACTCGCTCTGCGAGGTGCGTCGACATGGACATTCGCGTGCCGCCATAGGTGACGATCCGCGCCGGCTTCGATGATGCATGGACGATGATGTCCGTTTCCTTGAACTGCTCGACCTCCAGGCTCAGGCCGGAGAAGTAGAAATGATCGCCGGGCGTCAGGGTCGAGGCATAGCCTTCTTCGATAGTCCCGAGCTTTCGCCCGTTGCGGAAGCGGACGGTAAGCAATGGCTGCTCGACGATGACTCCGGCGTTGAGTCGATGCTGGACGACGACGGCCGGGCGGGTGATCCGCCACTTGCCGTCCGGGTCGCGGACAAGCCTGCGGAAGCGATCGTACGCTTTGAGCGAATAACCGCCGGTGGCGATGAAGTTCAGTATCTCCTCGAAGGTTTCGGACTTCAGCCCCGCATAAGGTGCGGCTGAGCGGATCTCGGCCAGCAGCTCGTCGGGGTCGAACGGCGCGGCGCATGCCACTCCGAGAATATGCTGCGCGAGGACGTCGAGTGTTCCCGGGCGGAACACTTCCGGGTCCAGCTCGCCGACGTCGATTGCGTCGAGAGCTGCTCGCCCCTCCAGATATTCGAAGCGGTTGCCGGGGACGAGGACGCCTTCGCTGGGCTCGTCGAGCCGATGGTTGGCACGGCCGATCCGCTGCAAAAGCCGCGAGCTGCCCTTCGGAGCACCCATCTGGACGACGAGGTTGATGTCGCCCCAGTCGATGCCGAGGTCGAGGCTGGCCGTCGCGACCAGTCCGCGAAGCCGCCCCGCCGCCATCGCGGCCTCGACCTTGCGCCGTGCCTCGAGGGCGAGGCTGCCATGGTGAATCCCGATTGGAAGCGCCTTGTCGTTAACCGCCCAAAGGTCCTGGAAAATGAGCTCGGCGAGGCTGCGCGTGTTGCAGAAGACGAGCGTCAACTTGTGACGGTCGATAAGGTCGATCACCTCGCTCGCGGCGTGTCGGCCCGAGTGCCCACCCCAGGGAATCTTGCTCTCGGGGATCAGCATTCGGAGATCGGGCTCCGCCCCCGGATCGCCGATGACGAGGTCGACTTTGCGCCTGTCGCTGTCCGGACCAAGCCAGGATCGATAGGCGTCCGGGTCCGCGATCGTTGCCGACAGGCCGACTCGGCGAAGGCTGGGGCTTAGGGCCTGAAGGCGCGCCATCGACAGTGCGAGCAGATCGCCGCGCTTCTCGCGCGCGAAGGCGTGCAGCTCATCGATAACGATCTCTTTGAGATTGGCGAACAGCATCGCGCTATCGGGGTAGCTGAGCAGCAGGCTCAACGATTCGGGCGTCGTCAGGAGTATCTGGGGCGGCCGGATCCTCTGCCTCGCCTTGCGGTCCGACGGCGTGTCGCCGCTGCGAGTTTCGACCCTGATGTCGAGGCCCATGTCACCGATGGGGCCCAGCAGGTTGCGCTGAACATCCACTCCCAGCGCCTTGAGCGGCGAGACATAGAGCGTGTGGAGCGTGTCGGTGGGGTTATCGATGAGGTCGCAGATTGCGGGGAGGAAGCCCGCAAGAGTCTTTCCCGAGCCAGTTGCGGCAACCAGCAGAGCATGCCGTCCGCCTCGCGCCGCTTCCAGCATTTCCAGCTGATGCCTGCGCGGCGCCCAGCCCTTGGATTGAAACCAGTCGCTAACGACCGATGGAAGCGCCGCTTCGGTCAGAGGTCGTCGGTCCCCTCGCGGCGCCGCCGCTCTTCTTCCTCATAATTCTCGCGAGTGCCGCGCTCAGTCTCAGCGCTCGTGCCCTTCGAGCGACGAAGGAAAACCAGCCAGATAAGCGCGATCAAGAGGACGACCGGAAGGATTACGTCCATCAGCCACCACATTGCGTCTGCCATAAGTTCGATCTCCCTTGCCGGAACCGGCGTCCATGCTCGACACTATAGCTCGCAATGGCGCGTTTGGGTTCCTGGATCGAGGTCTTTCCGGAGGGCATCTATGTCCGTCCGGCGGACGCGTGGATCGATCCTTCACAGCCGAAGCCGAAGACGCTCATCACCCATGGACATGGCGACCATGCCCGTGGCGGTCACGGGGCCGTTCTGGCGACCCCGGAGACGCTGGCGATCATGGGCCTGCGTTATGGCCAGCAGAAGGGCCAGCCGGTTGCCTATGGCGAGAGCGTCCGTGTGGGTCAGGTCGACGTCAGCTTCGTCCCCGCCGGCCATGTGCTTGGCTCCGCTCAGATCGTCCTAGAGTACAAGGGAGAGAAGATCGTAGTCTCCGGTGACTACAAACGACGCGCGGACCCGACGTGCCACGAATTCGTGCCGGTGCCTTGCGACGTCTTCATCACCGAGGCGACCTTCGGACTGCCGGTTTTCCATCATCCGGAGACGGGCGGCGAGATCGATCGCCTGCTCCACCGCTTGCATTCGGTCGACAGCCGCTGTGTTCTGGTCGGGGCTTATGCCCTCGGCAAGGCGCAGCGGGTGATCTCCGAGCTGCGTCGGCGAGGGCACGTCGATCCGATCTATATCCACGGCGCGCTCGAGCGGATGTGCACGCTGTACGAGGACCACGGCATTGCGCTCGGCGAGCTTCGGCTTGCGACGGGTGTTCCCAAGGACGAACTTCGCGGCCGGATCGTGATTGCGCCCCCTGGTGCGCTGAACGATCGCTGGTCGCGGCGGCTTCCCGATCCGGTGACTGCAATGGCGTCGGGCTGGATGCGGATCCGGCAGCGCGCGCGGCAAGCCAATGTCGAGCTTCCGCTGGTGATCTCCGATCATGCCGACTGGGACGAGCTGACTTCAACGATCCGCGAGCTGAAGCCGACCGAAGTGTGGATCACGCACGGCCGGGAGGAAGCGCTCAAGCACTGGTGCCTCACCCACCAGATCAAGGCCTGCGAGCTGAATCTCGTCGGCTATGAGGATGAGGAGGACGAGAATTAATCCCGCGGCCGGGCTCCGTCCCCAATCGGCAATGCATCAGGTCGATGGTGACGGTGTCGCCGGGCCTTGCTGAAGCTCTTTTCCGATTTCGAGCAATTCCTCGCCTCGCTTGTGGAATTCCGCGTCGCAAGCCGCTCCGATTTCCTTCAGCCGTGGATTGTTTTCAAAGGTCTGCGCTTGCTCGCGCACTGCCGTGACGAGATCGAGACCGGGCGCTTCGGCCTGCAACTTCCCGACGAAATACATTACGCCGAGGGTGCCTGCGGTCCGATTTTTGTCCTCGGTCGCCGTCGCGACGCCGACTGAGTACAGCATGAAACATTGGACATCGCTCGTGACCTGCGCCGACAGTGACAATTGTGCCGGTGCCGCGGAACTCACGACGGCGGAAACGGCGATGAGCATCAGAAAACGCATTACCAGTTCCCTCCGGATCCACTCACCGGACAGGTTGGCCGCTACAAGTGGGTTCGTCCAGAGCCCGCGCCGCGTGGCCATGCGGCGATCTCGCGTTTATTCAGTAGAAACCCGGATGGGAGAGGAATGCTGATCGTTCCACCCAGATAGATGTGGCGCGCTCCGTAAGCCTGGATCGGAAAGCCAAGAGGGCCGTAATCGGCTTGCTCCTCGTCATCCTTGCAATCATCGCTCTCGTCGTCTGGAAGTCCGTGGTCGCACTGACTCCAGATACGCTGCTCGCAGATCCGACTGCGCAAACGGAGGACGAGCTCATCCAGATCGGCAGCCACGCGCTGCTTCTGGAGCATGGGTCAGCGGCGAACCGGATCGCGCATTGGCTCCACGCGGGCTCGAAGAACTCGAAGGCATTCGAGCTCGGCAACAGATCATTTGCCGGGCGTACGGACGCCTTCACTGCCGAAGGCGAGCAGCGGATCGAGGCGATCGCGGAGATGATGACCCACGTCAGATCGCTGCATGCCGAGCTGTTCCTGTCGAACGGCGACATAGACCGCCAGCTTGAAGAAATGCGCGAACTTCAGATCCGAGGTGCTTTGATCGCCGAGGGCGTCAGCCCGTCTCGCATAGATGTCTCGGACGATCCCATTGCGGGTGGAGCGGGGATGGCGAAAGAGCCGGAGGTCGTTGTCGTCCTGACGACCTGATCGCGGCTCAGTGAGATGGGGCTTCGCTACGTTGAACGCCTGACCTGGCAAGCTCCGAATCCAGTTGCTCGACCAGCCGTTCGAGCGCGGCCTCGTCCTTCGCTTCCGCCCGGGCCACGAGGACGTCCTGGGTGTTCGAAGCCCGCAGAAGCCACCAGCCGTCCGCCGTGTTGACCCGCGCCCCGTCGACGTCATTCACGTCCGCGCCTGCAACTTTCAGCCGGTCGAGCACCTCGCGGACGACGGCAAACTTCCGGCTCTCGTCGACGGGAAAGCGCATTTCGGGCGTCGCGACCGATGCCGGCATTTCGTCCACGAGCTCGGCGAGGCTCTTGCCGCTCGCGCTCACCGCCTCGATGAGCCGGACCGCTGCGTAGAGGGCGTCGTCGAAGCCGTACCAGCGGTGCTTGAAAAAGATGTGGCCGCTCATCTCTCCGGCGATGGGTGCGCCGGTCTCTTTCATCTTTGACTTGATGAGGCTGTGGCCCGTTTTCCACATCAAGGGCTGACCGCCGAGTTCCCCAATCCGATCGAACAAGGTCTGGCTCGCCTTCACGTCGGCGATGATCGTGGACCCGGGAAGCTCCTCCAGCACCGGCGCGGCGAGGAGCATCATGATCTGGTCGCCCCAGATCACGCGGCCTTTGGAGTCGATTGCGCCGATGCGGTCGGCATCGCCGTCGAACGCGAATCCCATGTCGCATTCATTGTCGGCGACGAGTGCCTTCAGGTCCGCGAGATTCGCCTCGACGGTCGGGTCCGGATGATGGGCAGGGAAGGTGCCGTCGATGGTTGCGTGGATGACGAAATGCTCGCCGGGGAGGGTTTGAACGAGCTTTTCGACGGCCGGACCAGCCGCGCCGTTTCCCGGATCCCAGCCGATCCGATAGCCCTTGCCGCGGAAATCCTGCGCCAGCCGCTCGACGTACGAATCGAGGATATCCGCGCTCTCTGAGCTTCCGTCGCCATCGATCCATGCGCCGGCGGCCGAGCGCCGGCCCAATTCCTGGATTTCTTCCCCGAACACAGACCGGCCGTTCAGGAGCATCTTGAAGCCGTTATATTCGGGCGGATTGTGGCTCCCGGTGACCTGGATCCCGCCCTGCACGTCGAGCACATGGGTCGCATAATAGAGCATCGGGCTTGGGCCGACGCCGATGCGGGTGACTTCCAGCCCGCACTCCATCAGCCCATCGACGAGGGCGGACTCCAGCTCTGGCGAATGGAGACGTCCATCGCGTCCGACTGCGATCCGACGAGCCCCTTCGTCCGCGGCTTGGCTGCCGAAGCTTCGGCCCAGCGCCCAGGCGTCCTCCCTGGTCAGCGTTTCGCCGACGATTCCGCGGACGTCATATTCGCGGAGAATTGTTCGATGGAATGTGTGGGTCATTGCGCGTGCGAACACACGAATTCGGCGGTTGGTTCAACCCGCCAATGCTACTTCAGGCGACCTTTTGCTCCGGTTCGACACCCGGAATTCCAAGGCCGGAGACCATCTCGCGCAGCTCCTGCCGGGCGGTGATGTGTCCGATTCCAACATCGCTCAGATGCTCGAAGTCGAGGAGCGTGAGCCCCTTCGGGAACAACTCGCGGTAGATGACCCGCTCACCCAGGCCCGGGATGACGCGGAACCCGACGCGGCGTGCAAGCTCGTCGAGAGCAGCGCCGACCCGCCGCAGATTGTGGGAATCGATGTGCTGGAGGCGATTTCGGAGCACGACCCAATCGACCCCCTTGCCGGTCGCCTTCGCGCGCTGCGTGCGGCTGTTCCAGATCAGCTCGGCATAGAAGCTCGGCTTGGTGACCTTGAAATTCTCCGGGTGGACCTGGCCGATCAGGTCTAGGTCGACGAAGCTGTCGTTCATCGGCGTCACCAGAGTGTCGGCTTTCAGGATCGCTTCGCGCGCCACCGGGTCGTCGCGGCCGGGCGTGTCGATCACCAGGACGTCGGCATCGGCACCCACCTTCGCGATGGCTTCATCGAACGAAACGCCATCGTCGAGCACCTGGTAGCGCGCCTGAGGAAGCTCGGTCTCGAGCCGGCGCATCGTCGCGTCGCGGTTCTCCAGATAACGCGTCATCGTCCGCTGGCGATTGTCGAGGTCGAGGGCGGCCACGCGGCTACCCATCGCTGCAAGAGCAATCGCGGTATGGACGGCGGTCGTCGACTTGCCGGTCCCGCCTTTTTCATTGGCGAAGACGATGAAATGCGGATGAGCCATCTCGGCCCCCTTGAAATTGACCCCCCGCGCGTCGAGAAGCGCGGCCCACTCAGGCCAGTCTACCGGAGGCGAATCCGCGGTGCAAACGATCCGTGAACAACGGCAGCTCGGAAGCGCTCTCGTCGCACTTCGAGCAGGCGGACACCGCGTCGCACTCGTTCCCACAATGGGGGCGCTTCACCGCGGTCATCTCTCCCTTGTCGAGGAAGCGAAGCGCCAGGCCGACCGAGTTGTCGCGACCATCTTCATCAATCCGCTGCAGTTCGGCGAAGGTGAAGATTTGGAGCGCTATCCCCGCCGGGAGAAAGAGGACCGCCAAGCGCTCGAACAGGCCGGCTGCGACCTTTTGTGGATGCCGACACCGGAGCAAATGTATCCAGCGGGCTTCTCCACCAAGGTCTCCGTGGCGGGCCTCACGAGCCGCTGGGAAGGCGAGGCGCGACCGGGCCATTTCGACGGGGTCACCACGGTCGTCGCAAAATTGTTCAACGCCGTGAGGCCCGACATCGCAATTTTCGGCGAAAAGGATTTTCAGCAGCTGGCGGTCATCCGGCGAATGGTCGCGGACCTCGACATGGGGATCGAGATTGTCGCCGTTCCAACCGCCCGCGAAGGCGACGGCCTCGCTCTGTCGTCGCGCAACGCGTACCTCACGGAGGACGAGCGCGCGCGGGCAGTGGCCCTTCCAAAAGCGCTGAATGCGGCCGCCGACGCGATCGAGGACGGCCAGCCCGTTAACGCTGCTATCGCCGACGCCAGGCAGGCGCTCGACGATGCAGGCTTTGCTCCGATCGATTATGTGGCGCTCGTCGATTCAGCGACGCTCGAGCCGCTGCAATCACGGAACGAGAACATGCGGCTGATCGCCGCGGGGACCATCGGCCGGACCCGGCTGATCGACAACGTTCCGGTCGACGCACAAAAACAAGGTTAATCGCGTTAACCATTTCTTCGGGAAATGACGGCGAAAGTCCCCTCAACGGGAAAGAGGGGGAGTTTTACCGTCATGGCGATCAGTCAGAAAGCGCAGGAGTTCCTGATCCGCAGCCGGATTGCCGATGCCGAGCGGGGCGACGTCGATGCGCTGTTCGAGCTTGGCATCACCTATTCGACAGGACGCGGCGGAGTTTGCGTCGACCTCATCGAAGCGCACAAATGGTTCAACCTCGCAGCACTCTCGGGCTCGACCCGGGGGCAGGAATGCAGGGCCGAGATCGCGCTCGAGATGACGGCTCGCGAAATCGCCGAGGCACAGCGCCAGGCCCGCGCCTGGCTCGGCACGACGCAGCAGCGTTACGCTGCCTGAACTCTACTGACCCGGAACCGGTGGCGGGAAGGGCGCCGCTGGCGGGACCACGATTGTCACCACCCTTGGGCCAGTGGCCACGACCGACGTGCCGATGCGCGTCGTTCCGGGGCGCTCCTTGCCCCAACTCAGAACCGAAATGCGCGTCGGCGCGATTCCCTGAAGGATCAGGAAGTCGCGGACGGAGTTGGCGCGCTTGTCGCCGATAGCAAGCGCATAATCGCGCGAATCGTCCCGGCCGCCATGCCCCTCGATGCGGACGCTCACGAAAGGGTTGACTAGCAGCCAGCGGGCCTGCGCGGTCAGCGTAGCCATCGCGTTGGCGTCGAGTGCTGCGCCTCGAGAAGCGAAGTAAACGGTGTTGCTTCCAGACTTCGCGATCATGTCCGATTGCAGCGCCTCGGGCGTGCTGAACGGTGACGGCGCGACGCCCGGTGGCGGCGCGGGCTGCGAGCCCCGGAGCGGGAAGATCACCGGCAGCCGGAGCTGCGCGTTGGCCACGGCGGCCGGGCCGGCAAGCAGGAGAAGCGAAAGCAAAAGGCGGCTGGAGTTCTTCATTCTGCCTACTCCCGCCTTTCGGTCCAGCTTGGGTCGGACGCACCCTGCGGTGTCGGGACCGCTCGAATTTCCCCGCCGGCCGCCGGAACTGTCGCCAACTGCATTCGCCGGGTTGCCGAGTCCTGCCGTTGGAAGAGCAGGCGGCTTCCGTCCGGGCTCCAACTCGGCTCCTCGTCGTTGGGGCCAGCGGTGACGATCCGCTCGTCCGATCCATCTATCGAAACGGTGCCGATCCGCGACAGCGGCCCCTCCATCCGAGTGAAGGCGACCCGCTCGCCATCAGGGCTCCAGGACGGTGCGCCGTAGGTGCCGGGACCGAAGCTGATCCGCCGCTGGTTCGATCCGTCGGAGTCCATCACATAGATCTGGGGGGATCCCGACCGGTCGCTGACGAACGCGATGCGATTGCCGTCGGGCGAGAAGGCCGGGCCGGTCTCTATCGACGGCGAGGTGGTTAGGCGACGCGGGAAGCCGCCCGAGGAGGCAACCGCGAAGATGTCGACATTACCGCCCTGCGACATTGCGAGGGCGATCGAATTGCCGTCGGGCGAGAAGGCGGGGGCAAAGTTCTCGTCGGTGCCGGGCAGGAGCGGTTGATCTCCGCCGCCGCCGACGTTCGCGACACGAATGTGGAGCCGCCCGTCGATGAAGCTGGTGTAGGCGATCTGATCGCCTTTGGGCGACCAGACGGGGGTCAGAGCCGTTGAATCGCCGGAGGTTACGAACTCGTGGTTCGAGCCGTCGAAGTCCATGACCGCCACCCGCTTCACGAGCGAGTCCTCGCTCCCGCTCTCCGCGACATAGGCGATGCGGCTGTCGAACTGCGGGGTCTTGCCCGTTGCCTGGACATAGGCCGCGTCGGCGCAGCGATGGGCGGCGCGGCGCCATTCCTTGGTGCTGACCGCGAAGCCCTGGCGGGCAAGCTCGCGCCCGCTTTGAACGTCATAGACATAGCAGCCGATGGTGAGCCGGCCGTCGTCACGGGCATTCACGAAGCCGGAGAGCAGGAGCTTCGCACCCGCGGTCCGCCACTGCGAGTAGGACGGCGCCGTCACCTCGGGAAAGGACGGGATCCGCACCTTCTTCACGTCGGCGAGGATGACGCTGTCGGTCGAACCGAGATCGGCCTTGATGAGGTCGGCGATCTGGTTGGCGAGGCCCCATGTGCTTCCCGCGTCCGTGTCCGTGACCTTCGACGTCGCCAGCACCGGCACGGCGATGACCGTGGCAGTCGGCTGCGGCTCCTGCGAAATGGCGGGGACCGCCGAGGCAACCAGGATCAGCGGAAAGAGCTTCAAGGTTCGAATCGTCACGTCCCCGAGTTTGCGATGAACTGGAAGCGCTCGACCCACTGCCGAGGCTGGCGTCGCGGCCGCTGGTCCGCCGTCAGGAACGCGGCGGTCACGGTCGCGTCGGTCAATAGTCGGTCGCCGCGCATGACTCTCTGATGAATCGTCACGGACGCGGCGCGGACCGCGTCGATGGTGCTGACCACAACGAGGTCCTCGCCCAGATAGGCCGGCGCTCGATATTTTATCGCGACGTCAGCGACCGCATAGGCACTGCCGCTCGAATCCAGCTCCGCCTTCTGGTCGATCCCGGCGGCGCGGATCATGTCGGAGCGGGCGCGCTCCATGAACTTCAGATAATTTGCGTAATAGACGATGCCCGCCGTGTCCGTGTCCTCGAAATAGACGGTCAGGGCGAATCGATGCTCGGGGCCGACGAAGCCGCCGCGGTAGGGCTGGTCGAATTCGCTGCTCACGCGACAGGCTGTAGCGAGGGCAAACTCCCAAGGTCAAACAAGGGGTTGACACGTGTAACCCATAGGTTACTAGTAACCGTAAGGTTACATGAAGGGGCAAATCATGACGGATACTTCGACGATTGAGCGGGCCGAGGAACTGGGGCGCCGCCGTGCCAGGATGCTTCCGTTCCTGGCGATTATCTACTTGTGCCAGCAGGCGACCTTCTTCTCTGGCGATGCGCCGCCGGGGGTCCGCGACGTGGATCACGTGAAGATCGGCGCTTGGCTTGTGCTGTCATTGGTCCTGTTGCTGGCCCTGGCGACAAACGGCTTCTGGTTCCAGCGCCGCGAAATCCGGGAGCTCATCAACGACGAGCAGACCCGCGCGAACCGCGCATCGGCCATGAGCGTCGGCTTCATTGCATCCATGCTCGGCGCGATGGTCGTCTATTTCGTCGAGCAGTTCGAGCCGGTCAGCGCTCGCGAGGCGATTCACATCATCCTGTCGCTCGGTTTGGGCGCGGCACTGATCCGGTTCGGAATGCTCGAGCGCCGCGCGCACGGAAATGGCTGAGTCACTGCGCAATCGCATACGCGACGAGCGGGAAGCGCGCGGCTGGACCCAGGCGGACCTCGCCGCGCGCATCGGGGTCAGCCGCAAGACGGTGAACACGGTCGAGAACGGCGTCTTCGTTCCGTCGACGGTCATCGCATTGAAAATGGCTGAGGCGTTCGGGCTTACGGTCGAGAAGCTGTTCTGGATCGAGCGCTGAGGTCGCCGACTTCGCGGACGAGGTCGCCGAGGCCGGCCGACAGGTCCGCAAGGTGCATTCCCCAGCCGGGAAGGAAGAATCCCCCGACGCCCACCTCGCCGGGAATGCGGTCGGTGCGTTTGCTACCGGGCGACTTGACGGTCCGAAGAGCGAGATAGCCGCGTCGGCCGTTGTTGACGCATCGGGCTTCGACGAGCCCTTCCGTACGCACATAGGCCGTCGGCGCCGCGCCTTCGCTTGACCAGGCGATGGGACCGCCGAGCGCGGGATAGGACGACTTCGTGTTCCAATAGCCATCGAGCGGCTCCCACTTCGTGGAGCCCGGACTGGCGGGGTTCGTGCAGCCGACCGTCATCGCCGGCGGCGCCCAGCCGAACATCGCCTCATCCGGCGGCTGGCTGTTCTCACGATAGCTGACCCAGGTCATCACGCAGCCGGTCTGGCCGGCCGAGGAGCAAAGCGGTGTCGATTTGAACGTGCCGCCGACAAGCCTGCCCTGCGGTACGAAGACGTTATAGCCGGGGATGATCGCGCGGACCATCTGCTTCGCCACCGGTTTGCCCTCGATCTCGTGCTTGATCAGCTCCTGGATCATGAGCGATCCCTGGCTGTGACCCACAAGGACGAACCGCCGGCCCCGGTTATATTTCGCGAGATATGTCCGCCAGGCATTGGCGACGTCCGCATAAGCAACTCGGCCTGCGTTCAACACGTTGCCGCCGGCAACGCCGACCGCGACCGTACTCAACGTCATCTGCCGGTAGATCGGAGCGAAGGTCCGGCACACGGACGCGAAGCGGGCGAACTGCGATTGAGTAGCCCCCGTTTCTTCCCGGACATTCAGGTCGCTGTTCAATCCCTCGTCATTTGAAACGGTCGGATAGACGTAGAAGCAATCGATTGAGGGATCGGCAGCGACAATGCTCTGGCCGGTCGAGCCATAGCCGTTCGCGTTGAGGGCGGTGGTCGGAATCGGCGTCGAGCAGATGTCCTTGCGTCCCGGAAGGCAGAGCCAGTTCTTCTCCAGGCCGTAGTTCACTGCTGCGGGTTGGACCTGGGCCTGTGCGGGTTGGCCGGGAGCGAGCGCCGCAATTAGACCACCCAGGAACTTGCCGATCACTTCGGTCCACTCTCCACGTCGAACAGGCCGTTCTGGCCACCTTGCGGCGGTGGCAGTCCAAGGTGCGTGTAGCCGCGGCCGTTGAGGCAGCGTCCCCTTGCGGTGCGTGCGATGAGGCCCAGCTGAATGAGGAACGGCTCAATGACGTCCTCGATCGTGTCGCGGGGTTCGGAAAGACCGGCCGCAAGAGTCTCGATCCCCACGGGCCCGCCACCGTAGAGGTCGGCGATCATCGTCAGGTAGCGGCGATCCATCGCGTCGAGGCCGAGCGCGTCGATCTCGAGCCGGTCGAGGGCGGCATCCGCGGTTCTCGCTTCGATCGAGTCGACGCCGGCGGCATGGGCGAAGTCGCGGACGCGGCGAAGAAGCCGGCCTGCGATGCGGGGGGTCCCGCGCGAGCGCTTGGCGATTTCATGCGCCCCGTCCTCGGTGACAGGAGCGTCGAGCAGGCGAGCGGCACGGCGCACCACCTGCTCCAGCTCCTCTACGGAATAGAAGTTGAGCCTGACCGGAATACCGAAGCGATCACGAAGGGGAGTCGTCAGAAGGCCCTGCCGGGTCGTCGCTCCGATCAGCGTGAATCGCGGAAGGTCGATCCGCACCGAACGCGCCGAGGGGCCTTCGCCGATCATCAGGTCCAGCGCGCGGTCCTCCATCGCCGGATAGAGAACTTCTTCCACGGCAGGATTGAGCCGGTGGATCTCGTCGATGAAGAGGACGTCGCCGTCTTCAAGGTTCGTGAGAAGCGCCGCCAGGTCGCCGGACTTTGCGATTACCGGACCTGACGTTGCGCGGAATCCGACGCCCATTTCGCGAGCCAGGATTCCGGCCAGCGTCGTCTTTCCCAAGCCCGGCGGGCCGTGGAGCAGCACGTGGTCGAGCGCTTCGCCGCGTCCCTTTGCCGCCGCGACGAAAACCCGCAGATTCTCGCGAGCCGCCTTCTGCCCGATGAACTCGTCGAGGCTCTTCGGGCGAAGCGCAGTGTCCGCGTCTTCGCTGGTGCGCTCGGGAGTCGTGATCCGGGCGGGGTCGGTTGCCATCCACGCATGATTCGCAGATGCATGAGCGCTCGACAAGAAGAAGCGGGAGGGCGCGTGGTGGAGGTCGATCGGCGAACGGCGATGTTGGGCGGCGCTGCTGCAGCGATTGCGGCGGCGGTTCCGGCAGCAGCACGGGTGAGAGCGGCCGGCGGCTGGTACGATCGCGCGATCGTCATCGATGCGCTCGGCGGCAGCGGCGACCCGTACATGGACGACGACGTCAGCCGAATGAGCGACCGGGGCTGGGCGGAAACGCTCGCCACCGGGGTGACCGTGGTTCGCGACACGGTGATGCCGGTCGGCAATGTCGCCGATCCGTGGGGCGACTATCAGAAGGACATCGCCGAGAGGCACGAGCTAATCGCCGCCAACCCCGACCGGCTGATCCTGGTGAGGAGCGCCGCGGACATCCTGAAGGCGAAGCGCGAGAAGAAGTTCGGGATCGTCATCGGGACGCAGGACAGCGCGATGGTCGGAGGCGACCTCGACCGGCTCGCGCAGATGAAGAAGGACGGCGTGATGACCGTCCAGCTCACCTACAATAATGCGAACCTGTCCGGCGACGGGTCACTGGAACCGCGAAACGGCGGGATCACGAAGCTCGGCAAGGCGACGATCGACCGGATCGAGAAGGAAAAGCTGCTGCTCGACCTGTCGCACGGCGGAGCGCGGACCATGACCGAAGCCGCGGCCTATGCGAAACGACCTCTCGTCATCAGCCACACGGGCGCACGGGCGCTCGCGGATCATCCGCGCAACACGGCCGACGAGACCATTAAGGCGGTTGCGGACAAGGGCGGGGTCGTCGGGGTCTATTTCATGCCCTTCCTCACCCTCGACAGCCACCCGAAGGGATCGGACCTCATCGCGCACATCGAGCATGTCGCAAACGTGGCCGGCGAAGATCACGTCGGGATCGGCACCGACAACGGTGTTCTCCCGCAGCTCGTGAACGAGGAAACGACCCGCAAGCTCAACGAATGGGCAAAGCAGCGGATGGATGCCGGGATCGCTGCTCCAGGAGAGGGGCTCAACGTCTGGCCGATGGTCGCCGATTACAACAGCGTCGACCGGTACCGGCGGCTCGGGTCCGATCTGCAGAAGCGCGGCTGGAGCGTATCGCGGCTGGAGAAATTGTTCGGCGGCAATTTCCTCCGCGTCTATCGCGAGGTCTGGGGATGACCGGCATGCGGCACTGTCTGAAGGACAGTGCCGTTCGGGGCATTAGGGCCTAGTCGTGCTCGACCTCGCCCGTGATTTCCAGCCAGTCGTGCTTGCGCGACTCCCAAACTGAGAAAGCGGGCGTCAGGAAAAACGGGTCGTCGAAGGCGCCCAGTGGGATGGCGACGAGGTCGTTGAACTTGTCGTCGAACTTGCCGTCGATCTCGTAATAAACGTCGGATCCGCATTCCGGACAGAAGTGGAAAGTTGCCCGGTTGCCGCTGTCGGCGACCTTGACGAAGGTCTTCGACTGGCCCTCGATGGTCACCTGCGCTCTCGGCCAGCGCGCTTGCACCGCGAAGGCACTACCGGACCGCTTCTTGCAGTTGAGGCAGTGGCAAACCGACACACGCACCGGCTCACCCGTGACCGTGGCCGTCAGCTGCCCGCAGCGGCACGAGGCGGTGCGCGTGCTCAACCCGTCACCAGAAGGTTCGAATTGATATGATAGCCGGCAAGGACGACGCGGCCCTTTTCGATTCGGAAAACGAAATCCTCGGTGCCCTGTCCTTTCTGGAATTGGGCTTCTCGGCTCAAGCTCACATAATGGCCGCCGGTAGTCGAATTGTCGTGCCAGCCCGTCGTCTTGCCTGACTGGAAAGGCCCAAACTTCCCGTGAAGGCCGTCGAGGAGTTTTATGAAGTCATCTCGCGAAATCGAGGATTTCATGTCTTCCGCCGAGGCATCGTAAATCGCCGCATATTGGCCGGAATCCATCGCCCGGTGGAACTCAATTACGGCTTGTTCCGCGGCATCCGTATCTGCCGACACATTGCAGCCGCTCAATAACGACAGAGCGGCAAACGCGATCAGAAAATGCCTCATCAGCTTTCTCCTATTTCGCGGCCTTCCTCAGTGCGAGGCGAACCAAGGAATCGAGCGAGGCGTCCTCGCCAAGCTCGTCCTGGGCGGCGTTCACCGCCGCGCTTGCATCCCCCGGCTTGAAGCCGAGGTTGGCGAGCGCGGACAAGGCATCGGCGGCAGCTCCTGCGCGAGGCGCAGGGCCGGATCCGCCGAGGCCCGCGGGTCCCAGCTTGCCCTGAAGCTCATTGGCGATGCGCGCTGCCAGCTTTGGCCCAACGCCGTTCGCGCGCCCGATCATCGCCTTGTCGCCCTGGGAAACGGCGCGGGCGAGCTCGTCCGGCGACAGGACCGAGAGGATCGCCAGCGCCAGGCGGCCACCGACGCCCTGGACAGAGGTCAGTGCCCGGAAGGAGTCGCGCTCGACCGCAGAGCCAAAGCCAAAAAGGGTCCAGGCGTCTTCGCGGACTTGAAGCTCCGTTAGGATCAGAACCTCGCTGCCCATCGGGCCAAGCGCGTCCAGTGTCCGGCCGCTGCAATGGACCTGGTAGCCGACTCCGCCGACGTCAATCACGGCGGTATCGGCCGCGACTTCAGCGAGAGTTCCGGATAGACGCGAAATCATCCGCTACGGCTAATCCCAGCGCGCGCACTCGCCAAGTGGTGCGCGTGGGTGATTGCGACGGCGAGGGCGTCCGCGGCGTCCGGGCCGGCGATGCTCGCGCCAGGCAGAAGCCGAGCGACCATCGCGTGGACCTGAGCCTTTTCGGCGCCGCCAGTGCCGACGACCGCCTTCTTCACGAGGCGCGCTGAATATTCTCCGATCGGGATTCCCGAGCGCGCCGCGCACATGAGGGCCACGCCCCGCGCCTGGCCGAGCTTGAGCGTCGATTTCGGGTTCTTGTTGACGAACACTTCCTCGACTGCGGCAGTGTCCGGCCGCTGCTGCGCGAGCAGCGCTTCAAGCTGGTCGGCGAGGTTCGCGAGCCGCTCCGGCAAGGGGGCCGAGGCATTGGTCTTCAACTGGCCGTTAGCAATATGGGAAAGTCGGTTCCCGTCGGCGCGGATGAGCCCCCAGCCGGTGGTTCCGAGTCCGGGATCGAGGCCGAGAACGATCAGCCGAGCTTCTCCAGCTCCTCGTCCGGGATGTTCTCGTTGCCCCAGACGGTCTGGACGTCGTCATCCTCGTCGAGGGCGTCCATCAGCTTCAACAGCTGCTGCGCCTCATCCCCCCGGACCTCGACCTCGGTCTGGGGCTTCCAGGCCAGCTTCGTGCTCTCCGCTTCGCCGAGCATGCCCTCCAGGGCCTTCGCCACCTCGTGGAGCGAATCGACAGTCGTCCAGATACGATGGCCCGTCTCGTCGGAGTCGACATCCTCGGCGCCAGCTTCGATCGCGGCCTCGAGCACCTTTTCGTCATCACCGGCGCTCGCCGGATACTCGATGAGGCCGAGCCGCTCGAAGCCGTGGCTCACGGAGCCGGACGCGCCAAGGTTGCCGCCATTCTTCGAGAAGATGGTGCGGACGTTCGTCGCCGTCCGGTTGCGGTTGTCGGAGAGCGCCTCGACGATCAAGGCGACGCCGCCCGGTCCGAAACCCTCATAGCGGATTTCCTCGTAATTCTCCGCGTCGGAGCCGGACGCCTTGTCGATAGAACGCTGGATATTGTCCTTTGGCATCGATTGGGCGCGGGCGGCAATAATCGCCGCGCGCAGGCGCGCGTTCGCGTCGGGATCGGGCAGGCCCATCTTCGCCGCGACCGTGATTTCGCGCGACAGCTTCGAGAACATCGCCGAGCGCTTTTTGTCCTGCGCGCCCTTGCGGTACATGATGTTCTTGAATTTGGAATGGCCCGCCATCGCCGTTCCTTACTGCAAGCCGAGCGCCGAGCGATAGGTGTCCAGGATCGCGTCCTGCTCCTGGCGCGTATGGGTCTCCATCTTCCTCAGCCGAACGACCATGCGCATGATCTTGGGATCGTATCCGTTGGCTTTCGCCTCCGAATAGACGTCGCGGATATCGTCCGCGATTCCCTTCTTTTCCTCTTCGAGCCGTTCGACCCGCTCGATGAACAGCCGCAGCTGATCGGCCGCGACGGTGCCCTCCGCCATGCTTTCAAAACTCCGATGCAAGATGTTGAGTGCGGGGCTCTAGCGGCTTGAACGGTCATATCAAGCGGCTATGGCCGATGCCGTGACCGAGACTCTGAAGCCGCGTTCGCGAAAGGTGAAGATCCTGGCGACGCTCGGGCCCGCAACGAGCAGCGCATCGATGATCCGCAAGCTGATGTTCGCCGGGGCGGATGCTTTCCGCATCAACATGAGCCACGGCACCCACGCCCAGAAAGCGAAGCTGGTGGAGGCGATACGGGCTCTGGAGAAAGAGCTTCATCGCCCGTCGACCATCCTGTTCGACCTCCAGGGCCCGAAGCTTCGCGTCGGCAATTTCAAGGGCGGTTCGGCCGAGCTTCAGAAGGGCGATCGGCTCATCCTCGACCGCAACAGAAAGGTCGGTGACTCGACGCGCGTCGAACTTCCGCACCCCGAGCTGTTCGAAGCAATCGGCAAGGGCGACCGAATCTTGATCGACGACGGGCGAATTCGCCTGAAGGTGCTCGAAGCCGAGGACCAGAAGATCACGACGGAAGTGATGGTCGGCGGCACTATCTCCGACCACAAGGGCGTCAACGTTCCCGACGTCGTCGTGCCAATCCCGGCGTTGACCGACAAGGATCGCGAGGACCTTCGCTTTGCGCTGGAGCAGAAGACGGACTGGATCGCGCTGTCCTTCGTCCAACGGCCCGAGGACGTAGCCGAAGCGCGGGCGCTGATCGGCGAAAAGGCTTCGCTGATGGCAAAGATCGAAAAGCCGGCGGCAATCGATCGCTTGAACGACATCATCGCTCTGTCGGACGGGGTCATGGTCGCTCGCGGTGACCTCGGAGTGGAGCTCCCGCCGGAGGACGTCCCGCCGCTACAGAACAAGATCGTCGCCTCCGCACGCCAGTTCGGGAAGCCCGTCGTCGTTGCAACCCAGATGCTGGAATCGATGGTGCACTCGCCAACGCCCACTCGCGCCGAGGTTAGCGACGTCGCAACCGCCATCTACGACGGCGCGGATGCAGTAATGCTGTCGGCCGAAAGCGCGACCGGCGATTTTCCCTGCGAAGCGGTGCAGATGATGGACCGGATCGCGCAGAGCGCGGAGAATGACCCCGTCTATTCGGCGCGAGTCCATTTCACCGAGACCAAGCTCGAGCCGACGACCGCCGACGCGCTTGCAGGCTCGGCGCGCTACATCGCCAACATCATCTCGGCGCGCGCGATGGTTTGCTACACGAGCTCGGGCTCGACTGCCCGGCGGATCGCTCGAGAGCGGCCCGCGGTCCCGGTGCTTGCAATGACATCCTCGCAAGTCACGGCCCGGCGCCTGGGGCTTCTGTGGGGCGTGCACGCGGTCAACACACGCGACGTCGAGAGTTTCGAAGAGATGGTCGCCAAGGGGAAGAGAATGGCGCTTCGCCACCATATCGCGCAGGGCGGCGAACGCCTCGTGCTGATGGCGGGCGTGCCGTTCGGGATTTCAGGATCGACCAACGTCATCCACGTCGTCAGGCTCGTCGGTGACGAGCTCGAGCGCCATCAGGCGGCCAAAACCTAGTCCGACAGCAAAGCGGGAATTTCGTCCGGAATTTCGCGCGCCAGGAAACCGACCTTCCCGATCTTGCGTGATAAGGCGTTGCCAGCTTCGCCGTGCAGGACCACGCCCCAGAGGAGTGCGGCGAGCGGATCGGCGCCACGCGCAAGCAGGCCGCCGACGATCCCGGCGAGCACGTCGCCGCTCCCTGACACGCCGAGGCCCGGCGTCCGGCCGCGATAGAGCCAGAGCCGACCATCAGGGTGGACGATCCGGCTATCGGCGCCCTTCATCAATGTGATCGCGCCGTAGAGCTCCGCGCATGCTCGGCCGCAGCCCTCGGGATCGGCTTCGACCGCATCTTGATCGCAGGCAAGAAGCGAGGCCATTTCTCCGGAATGCGGCAACAGGACCGGCGGTTGCATTGAGTGCTTTGATTGGCCGGCGTGCGGGCGAAGCGAGCGCAGGATTCCGGCATCGAGCGCCAGTGCTGTCCCGGCGTTGACCAGCTCGCCGGCGATCCGCTCGCAGGCCGAGCTTTCCAGGAGGCCCGGACCGGCGACGACTGCATCCACGTCGGCGGCAAGCCCAGCAATGTCATCGACTGCGGAATCGGCGAAGCCGCCGTCGCTGGCCTCGGCCAGTCCGACCGACCGTGACTCGGGAACCGCTATCCCCAACTGGACCGCGATGCTTTCGACTGTCGCAATCTGCAGTTTGCCTGCGCCCGCCCGCATTGCTGCTTCGGCGCAGAGCACGGCCGCGCCCGGAACGGATCGGCTTCCTGCAACGACAAGAAGCTTGCCATGGTCGTGCTTGTCGCCGTTGCCCTGCTTGGGCAGCGGAAAGTCTTCCAGCAATTCTCTCGTCAGCTCGACCGCGCTCATCGAGTTCCGGCCAGCTCGTCGGGCGCGCTCGTTACTGGCGTGCGCTCCTCCTCAAGCGGCGCAGCGTGATTCCAAAGGTCGAGCTTGGGAACGCAGAGTCCCTCTTCGTCGGGATCGAAATCATAGCTGCATATGCCGCAGTTGAAGACTTCCGCTTCCTTGTCGATCTTCAGGATTTCAGCCTCGTCCAGCTCCTCGAGAATATACCGGAAGCAGAGCACGACGACCTGATGGCAGACCACTAGCACGCGCTTGTCGGAGTAATGCAGGTTGATCGTATTCAGCATGGAACGCAGCCGAAGGATGACGTCGGCCCAGCTCTCCCCGCCCGGCGGGCGGTGGTAGAACTTGCCGAGCATTGCGCGGTGCGCCGCTTCGGTCGGGTAACGGGCACGGATTCCAGCGGTCGTCAGCCGATCGAATACTCCGAACTCGCGCTCGCGAAGCCGCTCGTCCGAGATGGGGCGCGCGGGGCCGCCAGACAGGGCACCCGCCTCGCAAATGAACTTCGCCGTCTGGCGAGTGCGAATGTAGGGCGAGCAGAGGATGACTTCGGGCCGCTCGTTCTTCGGCAGCGAAGCGAACCACTGCCCGGCGGCCTTTGATTGGCGTTCTCCAAGTTCGGACAAAGGGACGTCGACGTCGCGAACGTCGATCGCGATCTGATGATGGCCGGCCTCGTCGGCGATGTCGCGCGCGACATTGCCCTGGCTCTGCCCATGCCGGACGAGCCAAAGCTTCTCGGGCCAATGTTGCCGCGGTCTCACGGAGCAATGAAAGCGCGAACGGCCGATTCTTTCCCGTTGGCTGTCAGGCCGGCTCGCGAAGTGACGTCGACTGGGCGGCGAAATCGCTCAGCGCCTGGGGCAGCGGGCGAAGGAGAAGGCCGCGTTTGCTGGTCAGGCTGGTGTCGACATTTTCCTCATCCTCAGCGGCCCGGATCCGTTCGTGGCCGATCTTCGCCATGTCCGCGATCTCGAGCGCTAGGTTGTGCCAGCTGACCGCGCCCTGGTTTGTCAGGTGCCAGATTCCTTTCTCCTCATCGAGGAGCAGGTCGAGCGTCGCGTGGACCAAGTCTGGCACATAGGTGGGGGAAACGAGTGTTTTCTCGCTGACCACGAGATCCTCACCGCGCTTCAGCCGTTCGATCATGTCGAAGACGAAGTTGTAACGGTCCCACGGGCCGAAGAAGGCGCTGGTGCGGACGATGAGGGCGTCGGCGTCAAGCTTCAGCAGCCTGGCCTCCGCTTCTGCCTTGCTTCGTCCGTATTCGCACGCAGGCGCCGGCTCATCGGGCTCGACATAGGAACGTCCAAGCTTGCCGTCGAACACCAGGTCCGATGAGAAGGTCACCAGTGGAATGCCGTGCAGCTTGCATGACTTTGCCAGCAGCTCCGGGCCTGTGACGTTGGCCCGGAAGCATTCGTCAGCCTTTGCTTCGGCCTCCCACGTGCGCACGAAGCCTGCGGTGTTGATGATCGCCCAGGGTTGGAATCGATCGATCGCACCCTCGATCGAGGTCGGGTCGGTGATGTCCAACTGTTCGCGGTTGGTGATTACGTAAGGCAAGCCGCGGTGGGAACAAATGCGCGCGAAAGCCTGGCCAAGGGTTCCCGTCGCGCCGGTAATCAACATCGGCCTCGATCCGGAATGGTTTCGCGGAAGCATGTGGAACCGGCGCCTGGCGTATGTCCGCCCAGGTCGACGCCACCAGCCCGGCTGCTGGAGCAGAGGATGGTCGAACGCCTCGCCCCGGCCGATGCGTGCGGCTGCCTTGGCGAGCAACGTCGGGCGAGGCTCGGGCGAGCGGATGTCGAAGGCCCCGGGCTCGTGCAGTCCCTCGCGTCGCGTGAGAAGCGACCGCCAGTCGACGAGGCCGAACAGCGCCCAGAGGGTGACGGCGCGAATATCCGCGCCTCGCGCACGTTCACGCTCGGCCGCCTGCCACACCTCGACGAACCAGCGAACCTGTTCCTCGCGCGTGCACCCATGGTGGACTTCGGTAATTGCTATCGGAAGCTGATAGCGTTCCCACAGTTCGCGAAGTCGCTTCGCGACACCAACCTGGCCCTTCAGCTTGCCGATGCGAACCGCCTCGACGTCGACATAAGTGTCGCGACCGTTTCCGCCCCTTTTCTCGTCCGGGTAGCGCTCAACACGATGGTCCAGGTAGCGTTCGCTGGTCAGGTAATGGTCGAAGCCGAGGATATCCGGCGTCGCTCGGCCGGTGGACAGCTTCTCGAGCGCCTCGGGCGCAATCCCGTTCTCGAGCAGGTCGTCGTAATAATAATGATCGGCCCCCACGCGCCCCGTGAGGAGGTCGAACGGGAGCCAGCGGCGGTGGTTCTCGTGGTCGGCCTGATACTGCAGCTCCGCCGTCGCAAAGGTCTTGGGCACATCCTCGCTGACGAGGAGCTGGGCGGCCGGATTGACCGAACGGATGGCATCGATTGCATCCGCAATTGCAACGCACTGGTTCACCACCGCCCGCAGAGAAGCGCCGCGATCCTTCAGGTGCGGGTACCACAGACCGTAAAGGAAGCTCATCCGGGCCGTGGTCAGCGGCTCGTTGATGGGGTTCCACGTCTCGACAGAGGGGAAGCGCCTCGCGACGGCCGCCGCATAATCGGCGAACAGCTTCGGGAAGTCGGGGTCGAGTAGCTCGGTGTATCGCGGGCCTGAACCATGATGCAGCAGGCCCGCGATGACCCGGATGCCGTGCTTTTCAAGCCGCTCGATCCTCTTTTCGTGCCAGCTGAAGTCGAGCTCCGTGGGGCTTTCAGAAGCGACCGTCTCCCAGAGAATGGGATAGCGAACGGCCTTGATCCCGAGGTCTGCCATCGCGTCGATATCAGCCAGGCGCGACCCATGGCCGGTCTCGACGACCTGGTTGCGGAAGTCGTCGCCAATCCGAACCAGCGAACATTCGACGCCGCCCCAAAGCTCAAGCGGTTTTGCTTGTGGCATTCCTATTCCGCTGCGACCGCAGTCTCCTGCGCCTCTTCCCAGCGCTGTCGCTTTTCATCCATGCGCCGGAAGGTAGCGAGCGCCTGCCCGACGATCTGGTCCATGTTGTAATAGCGATAGGTTGCAAGCCTGCCGACGAAGGTCACGTCGTCAGTGGCGTCCGCGAGTGCTTCGTACTTCTTGAAGAGCTCCTGATTCTCAGGCCGTGGGATCGGATAATAAGGATCGCCCTCGGCTGACGGATATTCGTAGGTGATCGTCGTCCGCGGATGATCCTGTCCGGTCAAATGCTTGTACTCGCTGATCCGCGTGTAGGGGACGTCCGG
>Ga0207701_10000694_pt1 | contig 35300 bp, 23 predicted proteins | sample KBSSwiSSwithPhiX_FD_184294 | JGI IMG/M metagenome (GOLD analysis project Ga0207701, IMG submission 184294) | Switchgrass rhizosphere bulk soil microbial communities from Kellogg Biological Station, Michigan, USA, with PhiX - S5 (SPAdes) (version 2) | ecosystem: Environmental > Terrestrial >... | reverse complement strand
CGCGAGATTCGCCGGCGTTCCTCCGAACATGTCAGTGAGCACCAGCACGTCGGCCGGCCCGTCCTCGCCGCCGCCAGCCGATCCACCGACCCGCGCGATCGCCGCGCCAATGGCTTCGCGCGCATGATCGACGTCCTCGTGCCAGCCGATCGACACCGCCGCGAAGTGCGGCAGGTCGCCGACGATCATCTCTGCCGAATTGACGAGTTCCGTTGCCAGCTGGCCGTGCGTGACGACGACGATGCCAATTTTCACGGCTTCAGTTCCCGGGATCCGTGATTCGGGATCCGGGATCCGGATCCCGGATCACGCACAACGGATCTCGAAGTGAATTCACTCATTAGCAATATCCCTGTGCTTGACCCTGAGCCGTACTCCCGGAATTCCCGCCAAGCCTTTCCTCAGCGCCTCCGCGATCGCCACCGACCGGTGTCGGCCGCCCGTACATCCGATTCCGATCGTGAGATACGTTTTTCCTTCGTGCGCGTACTGCGGAATCAGGAATTTCAGCAAATTCAGCGTGTGATCCAGGAACTCGTGCGTCGAGCTCGAGCGATCCAGGTAGCGCACCACCTCCGAATCCCGGCCGGTGAATGGCCGCAGGGCCGGCACAAAGTGTGGGTTGGGAAGAAACCTGACGTCGAACAGCAAGTCGGAATCGACGGGGATCCCATGCTTGAACCCGAAGCTCAGGATGGTGACGACGAGCTGGGACCCCGGAGTGCCGCCAGCGGCCACACCGGTGAACACGTGACGAAGCTCGTGCACGGTCATCTCCGACGTGTCGATGACGTGGTCGGCCAGCTTCCGTATCGCCCGCATCGCTTCGCGTTCCTCGTGGATCCCTTCGATCGCGGATCGATCGGGCGCGAGCGGGTGTGGACGCCGTGTCTCGCTGAACCGGCGAACCAGCGCAGGCTCGCTCGCTTCCAGAAAGATCAAGGCGGGATTGAGGTTCTTCCGCTTCTTGAGGGCTTTGTAGACGCGCGGAAACTCCTTCAGCATCTTCCCCTCGCGCACGTCGACGACGACGGCGGCGCGGGAGATTTCGGTTCCAGCCCGGAGCGTAAGCTCGGCGAGCATCGGCAGGAGCGTGACCGGTAGATTGTCGACGCAGAAGTAGCCGAGATCCTCCAGCGCCCGGATCGCCTGTGACTTTCCCGATCCCGACAGGCCGGTGAGCACGACGAAGCGTGAGGTCACCGCGGTGCGCGCGGCGCGCCGGGCCGCGTGACGTTTCTCGCGCATCAGAGATCATCTCCCGTTTCGACGTCGGGCAGCCGGCCGGCAAGCCGATCGTGGACGCGATTGACCAGCCGCCGTGCCGCATGATGACCGCGAACACGGAGCAGCTGATTCCGAGCGGCGACCTCGACGAGAATGGCGACGTTTCGTCCGGGCGCAACCGGCATCCGGATCATCGGGATCCTGGCGCCAAGCGTCTCGTAGAACGCGTCATCCAGTCCAAGCCGGTCGTACTCGCGACCGTGCTCCCAGCGTTCGAGTTGCACGACCAGCTCGACCCGCTTCGACGAACGGGTCGAAGCGACACCAAACAGATCCTGGACGTTGATCAATCCGAGGCCGCGGATTTCCATGTGATTGCGGGTCAGTTCCGGGCACGTCCCGATCAGAAACGACTGCGCCCGGCATCGCAGCTCCACCACGTCGTCGGCAACCAATCGATGGCCGCGGACGACGAGATCGAGAGCGCACTCGCTCTTGCCGATCCCACTCTCGCCGATGACCAGCACGCCAAGACCGAGAATGTCCATGAGGACGCCGTGGACCATCCCGCGCGCGGCCAGATGCGAGTCGAGCAGCGCCGACAGCCGTGAAATGGCCTCCGGTGTGGGAGTGCGCGAGCGCAGCAGCGGCACGTCGGCGCGATCAGCCTCCGCAATCGTTTCCGGCGGAGGCGTCGCCGCCCCGGTTACCAGCAGGCACGGCAAGTCGTGGCTGAACACCCGCCGCAGTGCGATCGCCCGTTCGTCGCCCGTCAACGTTTCGAGGTATCGCACTTCGCTGGTGCCGAACACCAGCACGCGCCCCGGACGCAGGTATGAATCGAAGCCAGACAGGGCAAGCCCAGTCTTCTGTGTGTGGGGAATCGTGATTCGGCGGTCAAGACCCTTGGCGCCGGCCAGCAACTCGAGATCGATCGCCTGGGACTCGGCGACATCGCGCAGCACGGTCGCGACGGTGACGGCGCGCGGCTCGGCGGGTTCGGTCATCTCGACAAACCTCGCTGAATCAGCACGAGATCACTGCTCGGGTGGCGGGAATGGCGGCGGCGTGGGTCACGTCTCAGGCGACCATCCGAAATCGAGAGGCTACTCCGGCTCAATCAATCCGAGGTTTCCGTCCTTGCGCCGGTACAGGATGCTGACGCCGTTGGTCTCGGCGTTGCGGAAGACGACAAACGCTTCGGCATCGCCATCGACCCGCAGCGCCGCGTCGTCGAGCGACATCGGCTTGATCGCATAGCGGGTATTCCGGACGATGCGCGGAACCGGAACGATGTCGCTCGGCGCCTGCTTGACCACACGTGGCGTCGCCTTCCGTTTGCGGCCGTCCCACTTGCCTTTGAGCGTCTGCGCCTGCTGTTCGATCTTCGTCGTCGCCTGCCGGATCGAAATCGCCCACGCATTGCCTTCGCCGTTTCCTCGCAGCACGTGGTCGCCCTTGGTATGAACGGCGATCTCCGTGCGGAGCCGGTACTTCTCCTTGCTCAGCGTGATGATGGCAGAGACGGCCGCGTCGTTCAGCAGACGCTCGAGACGGGACAGGCGCTTCGTAATCAACTGCCGCACGGGAGCGGTGATCTCCACGTGCCGGCCGGTAATATCGAGTCGCATAGGAAGTGAAGTTTCCAGTTCCCGGTATCCAGGTTCCAGTCTGACTGGCTACTGGGAACTGGCAACTCCTCAGAAAAGAACTTTCCGTTGATTCGACGTTGGAATCTTCAGCTCTTCGCGGTATTTCGCGATCGTTCGCCGCGCGAGCATCAGTCCCTCCTTCTGGAGGATGCTGACGATCTTCGAATCGCTCAACGGCTTCCGCGGATCCTCGTTCTCGATGATCTTGCGGATGCGCTGCTTGATCGTCACCGACGACACGCTTTCGCCGAACGAGCTGCTGATTCCGCTGTGGAAAAAGTATTTCAGTTCGAACACGCCCTGCGGCGTGTGCATGTACTTGTTATTGACGACCCGGCTCACGGTTGATTCGTGCATGCCGATGTCGTTCGCCACATCGCGCAGCACGAGCGGACGGAGATACTCGATGCCGTGATCCAGGAACTCCCGCTGGAAATTGATGATGCTGGTCGCAACCTTGTGAATGGTCTTCTGCCGCTGATCGACCGACTTGATCAGCCAGAGCGCCGAGCGGAACTTGTCTTTCACGTAGGCCCGGGTTTCGTCGTTCTGCTCGCCGCCGCCGGCGCCGGTCTTGTCGAGCAATCGTCGATATACCGGACTGATCCGCAGCTGAGGCAACCCTTCCTCGTTCAAGGCTGCGACGTACTGATCCTCGACCTTGACGACATACACGTCGGGAATCACGTACTGCGACTGCGACGGGTTGAACCGGCTGCCCGGCTTGGGGTCGAGATTGCGGATGATCTCGACGTGCTCCTTGAGATCGTCGAGCGAGATGCCGAGCTTGCGGGCGATCTCCGGAACCTGGTGGTTCTGCAGCAGCCGCAGATGCTCGGTGACGATCTTTTCGGTCGGCGTGCCTTCCAGACCGAGATGGCGAATCTGGAGCCACAGGCATTCCTGCAAATCGCGGGCGGCGACGCCAATCGGGTCAAACGTCTGCACGTGCTGGAGCGCACGCTCGACGTCGGCCACCGGCCATTCCCCCATCGCTGCGATCTCTTCTACGGAGGCCACCAGATACCCATCGTCGTCGAGGTTGCCGACGATGGCGTGGCCGATTCGCTTGAGTCGTTCGTCGTCTGTCTGGAGAGAGAGCTGCCACTCGAGATGGTCAGCAAGAGACGCCGCCGTCGAGAGCGTGTTTTCAATCGGCGGCAGTTCCTTGACTTCCGACGGCGTCCGCGAGCGATACCCGTCGTCCAGGTAATCGCCGAAGAAGTATTCGTAGTCCGCGTCGTCCCAGGAATCCCCCTTATCGGCGGGTTGCTGATCGGCTGGCTTCTCCTGCTGCTGCTGTTGTTCGGCCGGCTGGAGCTCCTCGGTCGGGACCTCCTCGAGCAGCGGGTTCTCGACCATTTCCTGGTTCAGCAGGTCCGCAAGCTCCAGAGTCGACATCGGCAACAGCTTGATCGCCTGTTGCAGCGACGGAGTCAGGATGAGCTTTTGAACGAGCTTGGTGTGGAGTTTCTGCTGAATCGCCATGAGTCGGGTTGGCCGTATCCGTCCCTACCAATCTTAGTCCAATCGGAACTCCGAGCCGAGGTAAATCCGTTTGACCTCCTCGTCGGCTGCCAGGCTGTCGGGGGTTCCGCTACGGAAAATGACCCCATCATGCACGATATACGCGCGATCCGTGATCCTCAGTGTTTCCCGCACGTTGTGGTCTGTGATCAGCACCCCAATTCCCCGTTCCTTCAGGTGGAAGATGATTTTCTGAATGTCGGTGACGGCGATGGGGTCGATTCCGGCAAACGGCTCGTCCAGAAGCATGAACTTCGGCGAGATGACGAGCGCCCGCGTGATTTCAACGCGTCGACGCTCGCCGCCCGAGAGCGTGTAGGCCGGCGACTTCGAAAGCGGCGTCAGCCCCAACTCGGCCAGGAGCTCCGCCCGCCGAGTGCGGCGACTCGCCGCGTCGAGGGAAAGCGTTTCCAGGATGGCGGTGATGTTGTCCTCGACGGTCAGCCCTCGGAAGATGGACGCCTCTTGAGGCAGATACCCGATGCCCTTCCGGGCCCGGACATACATGGGATCGTCGGTCACGTCAGCGCCGTCGAGCAGAACTCGCCCCGTATCAGGCGCGGTCAGCCCAACCACCATTGAAAACGTGGTGGTCTTCCCCGCCCCGTTCGGTCCGAGCAGCCCGACCACCTCGCCTGACGAGATGTCCAGGTTGACACCCTTTACGACGGTGCGGCCGCTGTAGCTTTTTGTCAGGTCGCTCGTGTGCAGCGTGGCCATGCGGATTAACGAGTCTCCGCCGGACACGCGATAGGCGCTGACTCCATTCTGATGAGCGCGTTCCCCTTCATGTCGACCGCGTCCACGCCGCGCTGGAATGTCAGGACTGCCCCAAGCGACTTCTTGCAGTCGTTCGGCGCGATCTCGACGACCTCAACGGGCGTTCCGGTGATGTGGTAGGTCTCGTCCTTGGCGAGATAGGTGAGCCGCGCCCCGGTCGCGATTCGGTTGCTCTCTTTGACGATGACCGCGCCGTTGCTGCCGTACCCCTCGGCGCGTTCCAGCTCGTTGCTGTCCTTGGCGAGGAAGAGTTCCAGCTTTTCAGCGGTGATGTTTCCCTCGGGACTGATGAGGTGTGCGTTGGTCGTATATGTCGCCAGCCGCTTGGCGTCGTCGTATACGAACGCGTCGGACTCGCCGGTGGATTTCGTTGACTTGCGCGCGCCGGTTTTCTGATCGACCTCGTCCAGCATCATCTCGGTATGCACCTTGGTCCTTGCTTCGAGGTTCCCCGTCTTGTCGTCGACCACAATCGTGTCGCCGTTGATCTTCGTGTCACCCTGCCAGAGCCTGGAATTTCCGATATAGACGGCGTGACCCTCGCTGCCATCGTAATCGAGACGGTTGGATGTGACCGTCACAGGCTGGTCCTGTTTCAGGAGCGCGGGGACGTGTGTTTGGGAATCACTCTGAGCTGATGTCGCCGGCTTCGGGGTCTGACCCCGGTCTGACCCCGGTTTGACCCCCGTCTGACCCCCGTTCTGCGGCAGCATCGAGCTTCTGATCTTGGTTTCGGCCTTCAGCTTGCGGGACCCCAGCGAAAACTCAATCGTTCGCGCTTCCACGGTGACCCGTCCATCGCTCACGCGCGGCGATGGAGGGCCGGGGTCGGACGACGGTGAGAGGTCGATTTGGTCGCGATCGACGTGATACAGCGCGTGCGTCGCATCGGCGACGACCTGCGGGCCGTCGGTGAAGTGCACGTTGCCCCGAAAATCCGCCTGCTGGATCGCTCCGAACCCCGGTTTGGTCGCCACAATCAGTGTGACGGCATGCGCCTGACGATCGACGGCCGGCAGGTTGCCCTGCGCGGCGCGATTCTCGCGATACTCGACGTTGCCGCCGAACGTGGCGTTCTGCAGTCCCGATCCCGGCGCGCCAGCCGCCGTGAGCGTGGCCGAGCGGATGCGTTTCGCCGGCGCATCGCCGTCGGGCGGCAGATCGACCTGAACATTCTCGGACGCGTTCAGGCTGGTCACGGTCTTGCCGTCCGGCGACATAGCGAGATCGATGGTCTTGCCGGCGATCCGTTTCCCCTGCCCTGTTCCTTCCCCTGGCAATTGGACGACAGCGTTCTCGACCAACCGCGACTGCTGCAGCGTTCGACCGTCGTCGCCGTAAGTCAGATCGATGTCGCGAGCCGACATGGACTGCGGACCGCTGCTGTCTCCGCTCCCAACGATACGGCTGTTGCCGCGCAGCTGCAGCTGCTGGACGCGCTGATCATCTTCAGTGAGATTAATCGTGATCTCGTCGGCGTCGATGTCGCGGCCTTCCCCGCGGATGTGCGCTGTTCGCATCAGCTTCAGATAGTGATCCGCACGCGCCATCCCAATCGCTTCGGCCGTCGCGTCGATCGCCCCTTGTCCCTTCTCGTCTGGCGCCACCGTCACGTGTGGTTTTGCCTGCAGCCACAGCACTTCACGGTTGAAGTCGTAGGTGGCGCCGACGCCGGTGCCTTGCATGCGGCCACGCTTGAACGCGACTGCTCCTGGAATCTTCAACAGGCTCTCCGCCTGGCTGTAGGTCGCATCCTCGGTCGTGACTTCTGTCGCCTCGCTCGTCAGCTTGACGGAGTGGACGAAATGAGCGCTTTTGAGTTCGTTGTTCGACTGGACAATGTCCGCTTCGCGACTGTTCACCGTGTACGGCTTGCCGTTCTTGTTAAAGGTGATCTCGACGCCGTTGCCGAGCTTGGCGCGGCCATCCTGGTAAGTGCACTGCGCGCCAAACTTCATGGCGAAGACAATCTTGCCGTCCTTGGTATCCTCGACATGGCCGCCGGTGGTGTTCTCGAGAATGCAGTCCTTGTCCCGCCGTTCAGGGAGCGCGGCCGTCGGCGCCGCTGCCTTCCGATGGCGCAGGGCGACGACCACGACCGCCACGAAAATGACGACGAAGAGCGCTATCGCGAAACGGGCACGTTTCTGCCAAACCATCTACTTGAAATTACCAGTTGCCAGTAGCCAGTTTCCAGTTTGACCCACGCTGCGATTCACGACGTGTGAGCCAACCACCGGCTGCACTGAAACTGGGAACTGGAGACTGGAACTGGCAACTTTCACTCTGCGTCGCTCATGCCTTTGATGTCGGCGACGCTGAGTTCCAGATACGTTTCTCCCTGGAACTCGTTCTTTTCGAGCGAGAACGCGAGGTTGACGCCGGCGCGGTTCTGATTGAGGAAGTCCGCGCGCTCGGCGGCGCGCCAGGCGATGGCGCGGAATCGCCGGCCGTGCTGACTGAATGTCATTCGAAGATGCCGTTCTTTCAACGAGTGGGGTCCGTCCACAATCTCGACGCCGGTGGCGTGAAATACCGGGCGAGGGTTCGCCATGCCGAAGGGGCCCATCGTGTCCAGATCGCGCATCAAATCGGGCGTGATTGACTTGAGACTCAGAGGACCGTCGATTCGCAAACGCGGCCGAAGCTGGTCGGGCTCGAGCACCTGATCGGCGTACGAGTTGATTCTCGCGCGGAACTCCGGAAGGCGCGCAGCCTCCATCGTGAGTCCCGCAGCCTGCTTGTGGCCGCCGAACTTGATGAACACGTCCGAACAATGCTCGAGCGCCGCCAGCATGTCGAAGTCGGGAATGCTGCGGCAAGAACCATGGGCCACTTCCCCGTCGACCGACAGGACGATCGCAGGCTTGTGAAACATGTCGACCAGTTTCGACGCCGCGATGCCAATCACCCCGCGGTGCCAGCCATCACCGCCGACGACGAGGACGTTGTGGGCGCCGACGGCAGGGTCGCTTTCGATCGCCTTCTTCGCTTGCCCGACCAGGTCCGCCTCTTCCTGCTGGCGACGGAGGTTTTCGTCGTTGAGCTGCTGGGCGAGCGCGCGAGCTTCGTCGCCCATGGCTTCGTCGGTGGCGAGGAGCAACCGCGTGGCAATGTCCGGCGTGCTCATGCGTCCGGCGGCGTTGACGCGCGGAGCCAGCATGAACGCGACCTGGTAGCTATCGATCGTCTTTCCGCTCAGGCCCGACGCGTCGAGCAGCGACCGCAGCCCGATCGTGTGCGGTCCGCGGCTGAGTGAGGACAGGCCAAGCCGAGCGATGACGCGGTTCTCGCCCACCAGCGGAACGACGTCTGCCAGCGTGCCGATTGAAGCGACCTTGACGAACGCCGGCAGCCACTTGTCCTTGCCGGCCCGCTGACACAGCGCCTGAACCAGCTTCAGCGCCACGCCGACGCCGGCGAGATGTTTGTCCGGATAGGTGCAATCCGGACGTTTCGGGTTGATCACCGCCAGCGCCGGGGGCAGCGTGCCGTCGGGCTCGTGGTGATCGGTGACGATGAGATCGACGCCGAGTTCGCGCGCCCGCGTGGCCGCTTCCGTGCTGCGGATGCCGCAATCCACCGACACCACCAGGGCGACCCGCTCGGCATGAAGCCGCTCGATGGCCGCGCTCTGAAGACCGTAGCCGTCGCGAAGCCGCTCGGGAATGAAGTGCACGACGTCACCGCCGAGCATTTCGAGCGCGCGCCGGAGAATGACGGTCGAAGTAATGCCGTCGACGTCGTAGTCGCCGTGGATGGCGATGCGCTCACGTTGGGCCAGCGCCCGCTCGAGCCGATCGACCGCCCGATCCATGTCGGCCAGCTTGAACGGATCGTGCAGCTGACTCAGCGACGGATTCAGGAACCGGGTCGCGTCGTCGATATCGGTAAGTCCGCGGAGGCACAGCAACCGCGCGATGACGGGGTGGACACCAAGCGCTGTCGCCAGGGCTGCCGCCTGATCATCGTTGCACGGGAGGTGGTGCCAGAGGAGAGACTTCACCGTTATTCAGGCCTTCGGCCGTTCGTCGAACGGCAACGCGTTTTCGTCGATGAAGGCGGTGCGATCGTCGCCCATCCGGCGGAACTTCTCGTAGCGCGCGGTCAGCCTGGCCTCCACTGGCAGGACCGAGACGTCGGCGAGCGCGCTCGATAATGCCTGATCGACCAGCGCGGTCGCGGCGTCGGGATCGTTGTGGGCGCCTCCCGTCGGTTCGGGCACGATGGCGTCGATCAACCCGAGCGCGAGCATGTCGGGCGCCGTGATCTTCAAGGCCGCGGCGGCCTCGATCTTGCGATTCGCGTCTCGCCAGAGAATCGCCGCACACCCCTCGGGCGGAATCACGCTATAGACCGAGAACTCCTGCATGAAAACGCGATCGCCGATCGCGATTCCAAGCGCGCCGCCGCTACCTCCCTCGCCGCACACGAGCACGACGATCGGCACCTCGAGCATCGTCATTTCGCGGAGGTTGAACGCGATCGCCTCGGCGACGCCGCGCTCTTCCGATTCAACGCCCGGATAGGCGGCAGGCGTGTCGATGAAGACGACGATCGGCCGGCTGAACTTGTGCGCCAGCTCCATGACGCGAAGCGCCTTCCGATATCCCTCCGGGCGCGCGTAACCGAAGTTCCGATAGATCTTCTGCTTGGTGTCCCCGCCCTTCTGATGCCCGATGACCGCAACCGGCTGCCCGCGGTAATCGGCAAAGCCGCAGACGATGGCATGATCGTCGGCAAACCGGCGATCGCCATGGAGCTCGTCCCACCCGGTGAACAGGCGCTCGACATAGTCGAGGGTGTTTGGCCGGTTGGGATGCCGCGCCACGAGAACCCGCTGCCACGGCGTCAGGTTGGCGTAAAGCTCCGCCCGGATCTCGTCGGCGCGCCGGCGCAGCGTCTCGATCGATCGCTCGCGATCGGCCGTCCGCGGCATCAGGCTGAGGGCCTCGATTTCCTTCAGCAGCACGCCGATGGGTTCCTCGAATTCAAGCAAGTCAGGCATGGGAGGCCATTGAGAAATGCTGAATGCCGAACGCTGAATGCTGAATGCTCATCGGAGTTCGACCGTTCCCATTCCGCAAATCTGCTCCACTTCCGCGACGAGTTTGTCGGATGGACGGACGCGCTGCGCGACGTCGGCGCGGACGCGCATCGGTGGTGGTCCGCTGACGTCCAGTTCCAGCGACACTCTGCGGTCACCGCGGTGCCGCGACAACAGTTCCGCCAGCGCCTCGAACGTCGTCCGCGCCTGCGACGCCTGACTCAGGTGAATGACGACCTCCTTCGTCGTCTTTTCCTTGAGCGTCGCGATCGGCATCAGCTCGGTTGATACGATGCGCGCCGACTCGTCGTCTTTTTCGAGCTTGCCGCGAACGAGCAGCATGGCGTCGCTCTCGACCAGCGAGCCGAACTTCGAAAAGGTTTCCGGGAAGACCACGACTTCCACGTTGCCGCCCACATCGTCCAGCATGAAGACCGCCATGCGGTCGCCCTTTCGGGTCTTCAGCGGGCGCAAGCCTGACACGATGCCGCCAACCCAGATGTCGGCTTCCGAAGCGGTCAGGTCGGCAACGCGGCGGGCCCCGAACGCCTTCAACTCGTCGTTGAACCGATCAAGCGGGTGGCCGCTCATGTACAGGCCGAGGGCTTCTTTCTCTCCCGCGAGTTGCTGGATCTCGGTCCATGGCGGCACGTCGGGTAGCAGGACGACGAGCGTCGAACCATCGTCATCGGCGCCGCCAAAGAGTTGCGACTGACCCTTCTCACGATCCCGCTGATGCCTGCCGCCGTTCTCGATGGCCCTGTCGACGGCGGCAAAGAGCCGCGCGCGTCGCGCCGCCACGGTGGTGGCGGCGTCAGGGCCGACCGAGTCGAGCGCGCCGGCCTTGACCAGGCTCTCGAGCACTCGTTTGTTGACCAGCCGCAGGTCCGAGTGCTCGCACAGGTTGTACAGCGAATCCACCCGCCCCAGCTGACCCCGCACACCCAGCATCGATTGGATCGCCCCTTCGCCGACGTTCTTGACGGCGCACAACCCGAAACGAACGGCGCCGTTCACGACCGTGAACGTCATGTCACTCGAGTTGATGTCGGGCGGCAGGATGGTGACGCCAAGCTCGCGGCATTCACCGAGGTACATCGCCAGCTTGTCGGTGTTCGCTGCCTCAATCGTCAGCAGTGCGGCCATGAAGTGCGCCGGGTAATTGGCCTTGAGGTAAGCCGTCTGGTAGGCGACCCACGCGTAGGTCGTCGAGTGGGACTTGTTGAAGCCGTAGCCGGCGAAGAACTCCATCAAGTCGAAGATCTTCGTCGCTTTCTTCTCGCTGACCCCGTTCCTGGTCGCTCCCGTGACGAACGCTTCGCGCTGCTTCGCCATGACCTTGGGATCTTTCTTGCCCATGGCCTTGCGCAGGACGTCGGATTGGCCCATCGTGAAGCCGGCCAACACCGCCGCGATGCGCATGACCTGCTCCTGATAGGCGATCACGCCGTACGTATCCTGAAGGATCGGCGCCAGCTGATTCAGTTCGTACTTGACCTCCGTCTTCCCCTGCTTGCGCGAGATGTAGTCGTCGACCATTCCGCTCTTCAGCGGGCCCGGCCGATAGAGCGCGTTCAAGGCGATCAGATCATCGAGCCGTTCGGGTTTGGCCTTTCGCAGCAGCTCCCGCATGCCGGAGCTTTCAAACTGGAAGACGCCATACGTCTGGCCGTCGCAGAACAGCTGGAAGGTCTTCGCGTCGTTGAGCGGAATGGCGTCGATGTCGAGGTCGACGCCCTCGGTCCGCTTGATCTCGTCGAGCGCATCGCGGATGAGCGTCAGCGTGCTCAACCCGAGGAAGTCCATCTTCAGGAGGCCCATCCGCTCGACCTCCTTCATCGCCCACTGCGTGACGATTTCGTCCTTTTGACTCTTGTACAGGGGGACGAATTCGGTCAACGGGCGTGGGGCGATGACGACGCCGGCGGCGTGGACCGACGCATGCCTCGTCATGCCTTCGAGACGCCGCGCCACGGCGAGGAGCTCCTTGACGCGATCGTCCTTCTGCTCCATCTCCTTGAGGACGGGGTTCTCCTCGAGCGCTCGCTCCAGCGTCATGTCCAGCGCGGGCGGAATGGCTTTAGCGACGCGATCGGCGTCGGCATACGGAATGTCCATGACGCGCGCGACGTCGCGGACGACGGCGCGGGCTTTCATGGTGCCGAAGGTGATGATCTGGGCGACGTTCTCCCGTCCGTACTTGCGCGTGACGTAATCGATGACCTCGCCGCGCCGACGCTCGCAGAAGTCGATGTCGATATCCGGCAGCGAGACGCGCTCGGGATTGAGGAAGCGCTCGAAGATCAGGTCGTAGGCGATCGGATCGACGTCGGTGATCCGCAGGCAATACGCGACGAAGCTGCCGGCGGCGGAGCCGCGTCCCGGCCCGACGGGAATCCCCTGCTCACGCGCGTAACGGATGAAGTCCCAGGTGATCAGGAAGTACCCGGGGTACTTCATCTTCTTGATCATCTCGATTTCGTAGGTGAGGCGCCGCTCGTATTCGTCGATCGTTTTGTTCAGAGCGCCGGCGGCGGCCAGCTCTTTGAGCCGTGGCAGCCGGTGCGCGAAGCCGTCGCGCACGACGTGCTCGAAGTAGTCGTCCAGGGTGAAGCCCGCCGGGACATCGAAGTTGGGCAGGTGGTTGGTCGTCCCCGACAGGTCGACGTTGCAGCGTTGCGCAATGCGGACCGTATTGGCGAGCGCATCCGGAAAATCCTTGAAGACCACCGCCATTTCCTCGGCGGTCTTCAGGTAGAACTGATCGCCGTGGTACCGCAGACGCTCGGCGTCGTTGACGGACTTGCCGGTGCCGATGCACAGCAGCACGTCATGCGGCTTGAAATCCGAGTTCTGCAGGTAATGGACGTCGTTGGTCGCGACGAGCGAGAGACCGAGATCCCTGGCGATGGGCTGGAGGCCGACATTGACGATCCGCTGCTCGTCAATCCCCTGATATTGCATCTCGAGGAAGAAATGGTCGCGGCCCAGAATGTCGCGATACGCGGCTGCCGCCGCCATCGCCTTCTGCTGCTGCTCGGTGCGAATGCCGGTCGCGACCTCGCCCTTCAGGCAGCTGCTGAGACCAATGAGCCCGGACGAGTGCTGCGCCAGCAGGTCCTTGTCGATCCTCGGCTTGTAGTAGAACCCCTCGGTATACCCCGATGAGACGAGCTTGATGAGGTTGTGGTACCCCGTCAGATTCTCGGCGAGCAGCACCAGGTGGTTCGCCGTTTCCCCCGGCGTGCCGCTTTTCGTCCTCCGATCGCCAGGCGCGACGTAGACCTCGCAGCCGAGAATCGGATTCAGCCCGCGCTTCCGCGCCTGGTCGTGAAAGACGACCGACGAGAACATGTTCCCGTGCTCGGTAATCGCCACCGCCGGCATCTTCAGCTCCGCCGCCCGATCCAGCAGTTCCTCGATCCGGCAGGCGCCGTCGAGCAACGAGTACTCGGAGTGGAGATGAAGGTGGACGAAGTCGCTCATAGTCGATCGCGGATTGCGGACTGATGATTGCCGATCTGGTCGATTGCCGATTGACGAATGAGATTGCCGATTGCGGATTGAGCGCCGGTGCCAAATCCACAATCGTCAATCTCAATCGGCAATCGACAGTCGATCAAATCAGCAACCATCAATCCGAAATCTGCATTCCTATTCCCACTCTATCGTCGACGGTGGCTTCGAGCTGATGTCGTAGACGACCCGGTTGATGCCCTTGACCTCGTTGACGATCCGCGACGAGATCGTTGCCAGCAGGTCGTGCGGCAGCCGAGCCCAGTCGGCCGTCATCCCGTCCTTGCTCTCGACCGCGCGAATCGCGATCGTGTACTCGTAGGTCCGCGCGTCTCCCATCACGCCGACGCTCTGGACCGGCAGCAGCACGGCGAACGACTGCCAGAGTCGCCGGTACCAGCCGGCGCGCTTCACTTCTTCGGCAATGATGTGATCCGCACGGCGGACGAGCGTCAGCCGCGACGGCGTGACCTCGCCGAGAATCCGAACCGCGAGCCCCGGTCCCGGGAATGGCTGGCGCCACACGAACTCGTCTTCCAACCCGAGTTCCTTGCCGACCAGCCGCACTTCGTCCTTGAACAACTGCCGCAACGGTTCGACGAGCTTGAATCGCATCCGTTCCGGAAGCCCGCCGACATTGTGGTGGCTCTTGATCACGTGCGACGGCCCGATCACCGACACGCTTTCAATGACGTCCGGATAGAGCGTTCCCTGACCGAGGAAATCAAACGATCCGAGCTTTTGTGCCTCGGACTCGAACACATCGATGAACGCTGCGCCGATGATCTTGCGTTTCTGTTCCGGGTCGGTCACCCCGGCGAGCCGATCCAGAAAGAGCGACGACGCGTCGGCGAAGATGAGCGGCAGTTTCAGCCGCTCGAAGCGCCTGCGGATTTGCGCGGCTTCATCCTGCCGCATCACGCCGTTGTCGACGAAAATGCACGTGAGGCGATCGCCGATCGCTCGGTGGATGAGGAGGGCGGCCACGGTGGAATCCACTCCGCCGCTCAGCCCGCAGACGACGCGTCCCTGGCCGACCTGACGGCGGATGGTCTCCGTCGCCTCCTGCACGAACGACGACATCGTCCAGTCGCCGGCGCATCCGCAGACGTCGTACGCGAAATTGCGCAGGATGTCGAGACCGTGATCGGTGTGCGCAACCTCGGGGTGAAACAGGAGTGCGTAGAGCCGACGTTCTTCCGCGACCATCGCGGCGACCGGGGCATTCGCGCTGGTCGCCGTCACCTGGAAGCCCGGCGGCGCCGTCTTGACGAAATCCCCGTGGCTCGCCCACACGCGAAGGTTCGACGGAACCGAGTCAAACAGCGGCGCGCCCGGGTGAATGTCGATGGTCGCGAGCCCGAACTCGCGATGCGGCGCCGGCGCAACTTCCCCGCCGAGTGCGTGCGTCATGAGCTGCATGCCGTAGCAGATGCCGAGGACCGGGACGCCGGCCTCGTAGACGCCCGGCTCGCAGTGCGGCGCACCGGTCTCGCCGACACTCTTCGGGCCGCCGGACAGGACGATGCCTGCTGGGTGACGCCGCTTGATCTCGGCGAGCGGCGTATCGAACGGAAGAATCTCCGAGTAGACCGACAACTCACGCAGGCGACGCGCGATCAGCTGAGTGAACTGCGATCCGAAGTCGAGAACGACAAGAGTCTGATGATTCACTGGGCGTGACGGGTACCGATCGGACGATGAGACAATCTCATTCGCGATCACTCAAGATGCCCGACGGATGCAAGAAGTGCCGCTGACGCGTCAAGATAGGTCAGGCACATTATTATAAGACGTGCCTGCCCTTCGCACCACTCTTCTTCTCCTGATCGCGCAGCTCGTGCCGCCTTCCAGCACCACCGTGCCGCCGTCCAGCACCGCAGTGCCGCCATCCAGCACCGCAGTGCACCTGTTGCCTTCGGCGGTTCGATGGAGCGTTCCGATTTCTGCAAACCCTGCGGCTCCTCCCGTCATCGATGGCGACAAGGTCTTTGTCGTTTTGGAGTCGGGAGCGGTACAAGCCCATCGCATCACTGACGGGACGACCGCCTGGAAGGTCGATCTGCGCTCGGAATTCCCGGTCGCGGCGGACGGCGAGCGTGTCTTCGTGGCAGCTGGCGAGGCCATTCACGCATTGAACGCGGCGGATGGATTAGAGGCGTGGCTCGCGCCCGCGGGAAACATCACCATTCCGCCAGTGGCGCATGCTGGCTGGGTCATCGCTTCGACCGAAAAAGCGCTCACCGCGTACCGCGCGTCTGATGGCACGAAGGTCTGGAGCCGTGAAGTCGGTACGCAGCACGTGATTCCGAGTATTGAGGCCAACAACCTCTACGTTCCGCTCGACGACGGGCGGCTGCTGGCTCTGGATCTTCAGACCGGCGCCGACAGATGGGTGCGTCGCCTCACCGGTCCGTTGAGCGAAGTGCTCGCGCTTCCAGAGCGCGTGTACGTTCGATCCGGCGACAAGCATCTCTACTGTTTTCGCGCGGGCGATGGCCAACGCGAGTGGCGATTTCTCTTCGGGGCGCTCGTCCGGGGCCGGCCCGCTGCCGACGAGAAACGGATCTACGTGACGGCGATGGATAACACCGTCCGCGCCTATCGGCGCAGCAACGGCGAGTTGCTCTGGCACCCCGCCCTTCCGTTTCGGCCGACCACAGGTCCGGAGCTGACCGATTCCGTGGTGATTGTGTCCGGCAGCGCCGCCGAACTGCGTAGCTTCGACGTCGCCACCGGACAGCCGGCGGGAAACATCACGCTCGAAGATTCGCTCGCCATGCCGCCCGCATTCGCGCGATCCGGCAATGCCGCCGTGATGGCGGCACTCACCGGTAGCCTCAAGAGCCAGTGGAGGCTCGTGCTGACGGGGCCGCCTGCTCCCGCTGCCGAAACTCCTCGCGAATAGCGTCGGCCAGACGTCGAACGCCTTCGCGTATCTGATCAGGCGTCGGCGCGGAGAATGACAGGCGAATCTGACTGCCGCCTCGCTGGTTGACGAAGAAGGCGCTCCCTGCGACGTAGACCACGCCATGCTGCACGGCGCGCTCGATCAGCTGGTCTGCGTCTATTGCATCCGGCAGCGTCGCCCAGAGAAAGAAACCGCCCCGAGGCTCGGGCCAGGTGAGCCGAATGTCCGATTCGCGCCGGAACGCCTCGACCATCACGTCTCGCTTTTCGCCGTAGTGCTTCCGGAGGATCGGCAGCTGGCGTTCGAGAATCCCTCGCCGGCCGCACTCGTGAACGATCCGCTGATCGAACACGCCGGTGCACAAGTCGCCTGCCTGCTTGGCCATCTCCAGCTTGACGGCGATCGGTGCCGGCGCATCGATCCACGCCACGCGGAAGCCGGGAGCAAGCGTCTTGGAAAAGCTGCTCAGATAAATGACCCGCCCCTCACGGTCGTCCGCCTTCATCGGCCGTACGTCCGCTGCCGTCGCCGAGTCTTCGAAATACAGCTCACAATAGGGATCGTCTTCGACGATGAGCACATTGCGGGATGCAGCCCACTCGAGAAGCTGCTGACGCTTGGGCAGGCCCATCAAAAGACCCGTCGGATTCTGGAAATTCGGCGTCACGTAGACGAAGCGCACCCGCTTCCCGCTCTGGACCAGACGCTGATGAATCGAGTCCAGCGCATGAAGATCGATGCCATCTGCCTCTTGCGGGACACCTTCCATCTGCCCGCGCACGTTGCGGAACGCGGTGATCGCGCCGGTATACGAGGGCAGCTCGACGAGCGCCACGTCGCCGGGATCGAGCAGCACGCGCGCAACCAGATCCAGGCCCTGCTGTGAACCCGTCGTGACCAGCAGGCGCTCGATTGCGGAGCTGACGCCGCGAGCCTGCATGATGCCGGCAATCATTTCCAGCAGTGGACGGAAACCGCGGGTCGCGCCGTACTGCAACGCGCTGCCGTGAGAACCATTGAGCAGCTCTCGCGCGATCTCCGACAGATCCTTCCAGGGAAACGTTTCAGGAGCGGGATAGCCAGGCGCAAACGAGATGAGGTCGCGGTTCTGCGCGAGGATGGTTCCCATCCGCCGGATCGCGGATTCCTGCATGCCGAGCGCAGCCTGCGATAAGAAGTCGTCGTAGTTCGTCATGCGAGGCGCGGACCGGTGACGTCTGTCGCAGGCTCGGGGACGCGCATCGTCGCAAGACTGTGCAGGTAGAACCGGTATTGAGTCAGGTAGGCGCCGAGCGCCGTCAGCGCAAGGAACTCGAACGCGACGCCCCGCAACAGCCACGCCGCCAACTGCAGCGGCACCATTGCGAGGCCGACGAACGGGACGACGGCGATCAACCCGAGTCCGGCCGTCGCCAGGATCGACGCGCCGGTCGTGATCGCGACGAGCAGGAGCACGACGCCGAAAATCCCGACGACCTCGCGCAGGCTGGCGCGAATGAATCGCGCGACCCGACGCATCGCGTCGCGCACGCCGACGTCGTCGACGGCGATGGCCATCTGCGTGAGAAGGTAGAGGAAATTGACGATCGTGATCCACACGACCAGTGCGCTCGTCGCGAGCACCGCGGCGAACGTCCACCCGAGCAGCGCTCCATAATTTCCAGAGTAGCCGTAGCCGCTGACCACGAATGCCAGAACCGCCGCCGCGGTGACGCCATACACAATCAGCAGGCACATGCCCAGTTTGATATAGCGGGCCGCCAGTCTGCGGCACCCGGCCAAAAACGGCTCGATGTTCGTCATATTTGCACGGCGCAACACCGTCAGGCGGAGCGGCGGTCGTTCGATGGGGCCGGCTTGAGTTTCCGCCTCGGCGAGGATCGCGACCGTTCCAGCCTTGACGACGAACGTCAGGATGGACGCGCCGAAGAGGACCACCAGAAACGATGCGGCAAACAACCCGAGCGCGACGTGGTTGGCGCCTAGCGCGCTGACAACGCTCCCGATGCTCGATTTCAGATCCCCGGCCATGACGTCTTCGACGTCAGCGCCCAGCAGAAGCACGACCAGCACGATGCCGCCGACAACCGGCACCGCCAGGAGCAGCTGTTGTGTGCCTTCGGCGATGAACTGTACGGCAATGAGCGGCCAGTTGGCGGCAGCGACAAAGGCGCCGCGCTTCAGCGAAGCCTTCAGGGCGGGCGGGTGTGGCATCAACCTAATTGATTGTACCCTTTGCGGTATCCTGCTGCTTCAGTGTCCTCATCGTTAGAACGGGTTTCCCGGCCGTGCCAGGACGCAGGCGAACGAGGGCGCGAGTGAGCCCACGTGAGCGGAGTGGGGCCGGCGGGCCCCCGCGAGCGAACGTGTACGGGAGTCCGAGGGGCAAAGCCCCTCGGAGTAATTAGTGCCGCTGCGTGACCCTCGCGCGACCTCGCGTCGGCTGCTCGCGGGCGGCCTGGCGCTGGCGCTCGCCGCCGTCGCTTCGGGAGCGCTCGTCGAGCTGTGGCGATTCGGAACCAGCTCCGCCACCGCTGCCTCGCACGCTGAACAGCAGGTGCGGCGGAGCTTCGACCGCATGACGACGGTGCTGACGCGAGTCGCCGTCGGGGTCGCCATGGATCCGGCCGCCGCGCAAGCCATCTCCGGCGCGCCGGACGCCGCGCGCGAGCTGTTCGAGCTGGTCGACAGGCGGCTCGCCGAGGCAGGTACCGTTCCCGACACCGTCGCCGTTACGGTCTACGACAAAACTGGCGTGGCGCTCGCGTGGGTCGGTCGCCCGGCCGACGCGCCGAATCAGGACCGCCTGACTGGTCCCTCCGCCTTCTTCGTGGCGCCTTCGGCACTCGGCCTGCGGCTCGTTCACATCCTGCCGATCCTCGGGGCCGATCACCGTCGCGTCGGATCGGTCGCCGTAGAGCACGTGCTGCTCCCGGCCCCCGCGACCGCGACGATTCCCGACAGCGGCTATGTGCTGGAGACGCCGCTCGGACCGGCCTCGTTGCGGACGAGAGTCGAAGGAGCCGGCGACCGGCCGCGCGACAACACATTCCTGCTGCACGCCCCCGGTGGCGAGCCGCTCCTCGAAGTGGCGATGGCGCCGGCCGATCTCGACAACGCCCGGCGTGTGTGGCGGCAACAGGTCCTCGCCAGTGCCCTCACCATCGCGGCGATGACGTGCCTCCTCCTCATCGGACCGATCCTCGATCGGCGCATGTCTGCGACGACCGCCGTGGGTTTCCTCCGTACCACTGCCTCTGCACTCGCCCTTCTGGCGATCGCGGCGGCGATAGCAGCGGTGGCGATGTTCATCGGGCTCGGTCGGTGGCCGCCGGCCGGTGCGCTGCTCCTCGGCGGAGGGTTGACGATCGCGACCGCCGTCGCCCTGGTGGCGGGTCCTGTTCTCCGGTTGCGGATCGCGCTCCGGGCGCGGCGCCGGACGATGGATGGGTTCCTGACAAGCTTTCTCGCGCGACAGCTGCTCGGTGGCGTCGTCGTGGCGATCGTCCTTGTCGCCTTCGCACGCCTGTTGCCGCGGGTGGTCGACCCCGCGACCGTGGATCTGCGGCATTTTTCGCTGCATCCGTGGAATGCGACGCGGCTGGCGCTGCTCACCGGAATCCTCGCCACGCACGCGGCCGTGCTGTGGACGTGCACGCTGATTCTGACCGCGGCGCTGAGCACCTGGCGCATGGCACCGTCACGGCGTTTGCGGCTCCGGCTTTTGCTGCTGTGGACGGCTCCGTCGGTTGCCGTCGCCGTGGTTGCCAGGTTTCAGGAGTGGACGCTTCCGTCGCTGGGCATCGTACTGTCCGCGATCGCGTGCGCCGTGGCCGCGCTTTCCGCAGCTCGCGTCGTGGTGTGGTACCGGCACACCACTGTCGCCGCACGGATCCTCGCGCTGTTCGTCGTCTTTCTGGTGCCCGCACTGCTGCTGTATCCGTCGGTCGACTATTTCGCCGAAGGCGCGATGCGCACGCTGATTGCGTCGCAGTATGCCGTGCAGGCGCAGCGTTACTCGCAAACACTCCAGGAGCGGCTCAGCGAGGCGCGTGCGGAGATCGACGAAGTTCTGCCGACGCTCGTGAGCGGTGGCGCCTCGGTCTCGTCGGATGGAACTGCAAGCGGGTACGATCCGCGTGCGTATCTGGTCTGGAGCCGAACGGTTCTCGCCCGAGAACGCCTCACATCGGCGGTTGAGCTGTACAACGCGGACGGCGGACTCGCGAGCCGCTTTGCGTTGTATCTGCCCGAGTACTCAGGCACGGCCAAAGCCCCGCAGATCGAAGCCGCGAAGCCGTGCGAGTGGGACACGTTCGGCGAAGCCGCGCCGTTTGGGGCTGAAGAGAGGCGCCTCCTGCACGCGGCGAAGCGAATCTGCGCGCCCGGTGAACCAGGGCAGCCGCCGCGGCCGATCGGCACGATCGTGGTGCATCTGCTGGTCTTCGACTACCGCACGTTACCATTCATCACCTCGCGGAATCCGTACTTCGAGGTATTCCGGCCCGTGCAGGGCGGCGCCCCACGCGAGGGCACGACCGGCAGCGAGGTTGAGGTTGCAATCTTCGGGTGGAGTCTCTCCCCCGTCTACAACTCGCCGCACGCGGCCTGGTCGATCGGTGACGAGCTGTTCTCCAGAATCTACGATTCAGCACGCCAGCCGTTCTGGACGACGATTTCCACCAACGATGGTCACTATCGGGTCTACTTCTCCAACGATCGCGTCTTCATTTACGCGATCGGCTACCGGATCCTGACCCCCTTCGATCATCTAGTCCATCTTGCCGAGCTGACAACCCTGTCGGGCATGTTCTACGTGTTCGTGCTGACCGGCATCGGCGTGTTCACGCGTATTGCGCGCGCTCGACCGCGGCTCGGCCGAGCGCTGCTCCGGGAGATTCGGGCCAGCTTCTATCGAAAGCTGTTCCTGGCCTTCGTGCTTGCCGCCATCATCCCGGTCCTGATCCTCGCGGTCGCGATCCGCTGGTACTTTGCCAACCTGCTCACGGCGGACGTCGCGCTCGAAGCAGCCAGGACTGCCGCCGTCGCCCAGCGCGTCATCGAGCAGTCGAATGCGCTGACCAAGAGCACGGAAGGATTCGAGCCGGCCAGCGACGACGTGATGATCTGGATCAGTCAGGTGATTGATCAGGACGTCAACATTTTCGACGGGCCGAAGCTCAAGGCGACGAGTCAGCGCGACCTGTTTGCGTCCGGCTTGCTCGCCACGCGAACGCCGGATGCCGTCTATCGAGCGATTGAACTGCAGCGGCTGCCGAACTTTGTCGGCGAGGATCGGATCGGCACGGTCCCCTACACCATTGCCGCCGCGCCGGTGCAGGCGGGTGACAAGAGAGTCATCCTGACGATCCCGCTTGCCACCCGGCAGCGCGACATCGATCGCGAGATCGATGATCTCGATCGCGGTGTTCACCTGGCGTCGCTGATGTTCATCCTCCTTGGCGCAGCAATTGGCCTCTCGATGGCTGAACGCATCGCCGATCCGATCAGCCGGCTCACCAGGGCGACACGACGTATCGCCCGCGGAGACTTCGATGCGCAGATCGCGGTGCGGTCGATGGACGAGCTGCGTCGGCTGGTCGATTCGTTCAACAGCATGGCGGCGGAACTCAAGGCACAGCGGACGCAGCTCGAACGGACGCATCGGCTCGAGGCGTGGGCGGAAATGGCGCGTCAGGTCGCGCACGAAATCAAGAACCCGCTCACGCCAATCCAGCTGTCGGCTGAACACTTGCGTCGTGTTCATGCCGACCGCGGCCAGCCGCTGAGCCCGGTGCTCGACGAGTGCGTCAACTCGATCCTGGGTCAGGTCAAGTTGTTGCGACAGATCTCGGCTGAGTTCTCGAGCTTCGCGTCGTCACCGATCGCGAAGCCCGCCGCGGTCGATGTGCCCGAGCTCGTTGCTGACGTGATCGATCCCTATCGGACAGGGTTGGCCGGCCGCATCGAGATCCGCAATAACGTTGCCCCGCCGCTGCCACCCGTATTCGTCGATCGCACGCTCGTCGCCCGAAGCCTCGCGAACGTCGTCGAGAACGCGCTTCATGCAATGCCCGGTAGCGGAACGTTGACCGTCGCCGCCTCCACCGAGCATCACTTCGTGGTGCTTCGAGTGGACGACACGGGCGTCGGCATGGACGACGAGGCTTTGGGTCGCGTCTTCGAGCCGTACTTCTCGACCAAGACCACCGGCACCGGTTTGGGGTTGCCGATCGCGAAACGGAACATCGAGTTGAACGGCGGGCAGATCGAGGTCGACAGCGGCAAAGGGCGCGGCACTACCGTGATCGTGCGGCTGCCCGTGGCCACTTAATCCCTCATCACTGATCACTGATCCTTGAATCCCCGATCCTTGAATCCCCGAGGCTCGGATCCCGAATCGTCGAATCCCTAATTCTGTAATCCTCCAAGTCGTCGAACCGTGCGATTGACATCGCTCGACGAGGACTAAAAGTTCCAGGATTCGTGGATCCAGGGATTCGCGGATTAGTGATTCAAGGACCAGGGATTAAGGATCAGTGATCAGTGATCAGCGATTAATACGGATGCTCGCTCGACTCCGGAATGCGTCCATCCTCAGCGGCGTGCTCCGCTGGCCGACGGCGGAGCCGCGTGTATCCCCACACAACCAGAGCCGTGGCCGTGTAGGTGTACGAAAGACCGACGAGCGCGAGCCGGGGATGTGAGGCGACGAGGGCGAGCGCGACGGCCCCGAGGAAGAGCGCGAAATACGACCGCCGCCATCCGACGTCGATCGCCTTCACGCTGCGAAAGCGGATCGTGCTCACCATGAGGAAGGCCGGAACGAGCACCATTGCGAGCGCAGGCAGCGCGGCTTCGCGCTCCTGCAGGCCATACGGGTACAGATACACGGTCGACGCGATTACGGACGCGGCGGCGGGACTCGGCATACCGACGAAGTACCGCTTGTCGGTCGAAGCGGTCGTGGTGCTGCTCTGAACGTTGAAGCGTGCCAGGCGCATGGCCGCGGCCGTGACATACAGAAAACCCGCGGCCCATCCGAAGCGCTCCAGCGGCCAGAGCCCCCAGGTGAACGCGAGAATCGCCGGTGCGAGGCCGAACGAGACGACGTCGGCGAGCGAATCGAGTTCGACGCCGAATGCCGAAGAGGAATGAGTCAGCCTCGCAAAAAAGCCATCGAGCGTGTCGAGCACCATCGCGATGCCGATGAACAGGGCGGCGGTATCGAAGTCGGACCGCGTCGAATACACGACGCAGGCATAGCCGCAGAACAGGTTCGCAACAGTAAAGAGCGAGGGAAGCAGAAACACGCCGCGCCGAAACCGGTGCGGCCGATCTTCCCGGCGTCGGCGCAGCAACGGTTGGTTATCGAGCACGGTCGTTCTCGAGCATGGCGAGCACGGTTTCTCCTCCCACGGCGCGGTCGCCGGCCGAAACCACCAGCGTCGCGTCGGTTGGCAGGAACACGTCCATCCGCGATCCGAATTTCATGAGCCCGATGCGCTCACCGCGTTCGAGCACCTGCCCCTCCTTCACGCGGCAGACAATCCGGCGCGCCAGAATCCCGACCACCTGGCGGAATACGATCGTCCGACCGCCATGATCGAGCCAGACTTCGTTGAGTTCGTTGTCATTCGCGGCCTCCTTGTACGCCGGGAGAAACTTTCCGGCCCGGTACTCAACCCGCGTGACCTGTCCGTCCACTGGCGTCCGATTCATGTGGACGTCGAGCGGCGACAGAAAAATCGTAATCTGCTTCCACGCGCCGGGGGGCGACCATCGGCTATCGCTCGGACCGGCGTACATGACACGCCCGTCGGCGGGCGCGACGACGAGGCCGGAGGCCTGGGGTACCTGCCGCTCCGGATCGCGGAAGAAAAATGCCATGAAGCCGCCGAGCGCGGCGAACGGAGCGGCCAGCGCATACCGTCGCAGCGACGCGAGGAGCAGTGCCGGGACGACCGCGGCCGCGATGAACGGGAAACCCGCACGATCGATTTTCATTGGAGATCGATGATGCCCGGAAGCGGGCAGAAAGTCACGAGGGCCAGGAATCGGCCGGCGTATCCGAGTGCGACCGGTTGCTGGCCCCTCAGTGAACAGCGAGCAACGCGCCTTCAGGAGACGCGTATCAGCGGTGCGCCGCGTGCGCCGGACCGCCGTCCATCCGATGACGACGAAGGATGTTTTCCATCTGATCCTTCACTTGGAGCTTGACCTTCTTCAATCGGACTTCTTCGAGCTGTTCTGGCTGCGTCAGGTAGGGGCGATCGGTGAGATTGTGTATCTTTTCGTCGAGGTCGTGATGACGGCTCGCTAACTGGCGGTACTCGTCGTCGCTCTGCAACAATTGACGCTTCAGCTCTTCGAAGTCGTTCGGCATTTCCGCCTCCTCGGGAAGAGGTTATTCCTGAACAGTCATATATCGCCAACCTATCACAAGCCCCGTACCGCTTCAAGGTTCCGGATTTGAATCCAAAAAGCCGAGTTTCCGGTTCCACAGAATCAGGGCGTCCTCGACCGGCTGCGTGTAGTAATTGGGCCGGACTCCCTTCACTTCGAAGCCAAAACGCTCGTACAACTTCAGGGCCGCGTCGTTCGAGCGTCGAACTTCCAGGGTGGCGTCCCGGGCACCCGCCGCCGCCGCTTCGGCAAGTACGAAGCGCAGCAAGCGCGTGGCGTGGCCGCGGCGTCGAGATTCGCTGTCGACGGCCAGCGTGTTGATGTGCAGTTCGTCGGTGATGAACCAGCAGCCGCAGAACGCAAGCAGTTCGCCGGCGGCATTCCGAAGTACATACACGCGGACGACATCCCGATTGCGGAGTTCGCGAGTCAGGATGTCGCGAGACCACGGATTGGTAAACGACGCCGCTTCGAGCGCGACGACTTCGTCCAGGTCGTCGTCTTCAGACAGGCGTGTGATCGAGTACTCGAAGCCGTCGTTCATCGGGAATCAAGGCGTGACGGTGCGTCGGGCGCGGGCGAGTTCGGCGTCCGATTTCCGGACGTAGATGGGCACGATCGCGTGCGGCAGCACTGCGCGCGCCGGATCCTCGGCGGCAATCTGTCCAATGAGGCCGGCGAGAGGTGGAGGTGCCAGCACACGCGCGTCACTGCCGGCATCGCGCCTGATCGTGTCGGCGTGATGCAGCGCGCCGTCACCAATGAACGTGAGCTGCGACACGTCGGCGCGTTCCGACCACGCCTTCAGCACGGCGGCAGGCGGGGCGGACATCGCCGGAATCAGAAGATCCCTTCCGTCAGCGGCGTAGAGCGCGGCAAACACTTCCCCGCGCTGCGCGTCCATCCAGGACGCCACCATATTGTGAGGACTCACCACACCCCGCGCGAGTGCTTCGAGGGCGGACACCGGGACCACCCGTCGATCCTGCGCCATTGCCAGGCCCTGGATGGTGGCGATGCCGATTCGAAGGCCGGTGAAGGATCCAGGGCCGGAGGCGACAGCGAGAAGATCAACATCGCCGACGCCGACGCCCGCGGCGGATAGCGCGGCGGCAATTTCGCCTGGCAGCCGCTGACCATGTGTGACCGCGCCGTCTCCCACGCGTTCGACCCGGACGACGCCGCGATCGAGGACGGCGATGCTGCCGTCTTTCGTCGTCGTGTCGAGCGCAAGAATAATCACGGTGGCGACCTCGAGAACGAACCTTGTAGAACCCGGTAGAACTCCTAGAACCCAGCAGAACCTGCGAAACCTCAATGTTATACTTTCGGCCAGACGCTCCCCGAAATGGCCTCCCCTCCCGTGTCTTCTGAACCAGCCGGCGCGACCCCGGCGATGCGTCAGTACTTCGAGGCAAAGCGCCAGTTCCGCGATGCCATCGTGTTCTTCCGCATGGGAGATTTCTACGAGATGTTCTACGAGGACGCGCTGACGGCCGCGCGCGCCCTCGAGCTGACGCTGACGTCGCGATCGAAGGATTCAAGCGGCGGAGCGATTCCGATGTGCGGCGTCCCGCATCATGCCGGCGACGGCTACATTGCCCGTCTCGTCAAGAAGGGCTTCCGCGTCGCCGTCTGCGAGCAGATGGAAGATCCGCGAAAGACGAAGGGCCTGGTTCGCCGCGAAGTCGTCCGCGTCGTATCCCCTGGAACGCTGACCGATGCGGGCTACCTGGATGCGCGTGAGCCGGCGTTCCTGATGGGTATCGCCCCAGTGTCCGGGGCATCCGGGTACGGCGTCGCTCTGCTCGATCTTTCAACCGGTGAGTTCACGACGACCGAATACCTGGGACCCGATGCGCGGCATGCTCTTGCCGACGAGCTCGCCGTTCTCAGGCCCCGGGAAATCCTCGCCCCGGCCGGTGTCGATGACGTCGTTGCCCTGGTGAATGAGCTGCGCCTGGAAACCCGCGTGACGGTCGGCGACGGCTGGACCTTCGAGCTCGAGGCCGCCCGCGCCGCGGTGCTGGCGCAGATGCGAGCGCAGTCGCTCGTCGGCTTTGGCCTGGAAGATCGTTCCGCGGCGACGTGCGCGGCCGGCGCGCTCGTGCACTACCTCCGCGAAACGCAGAAGGCCGAACTCTCGCACGTCCGCGACCTGACCTTTCGGACCGGCGCCGACTCGATGGTCATCGATCCGACCACGCTCAGGACCCTCGAGGTCATCGAAGCCGCTGATGGCGGCCGGAACGGGTCGCTGTTGCAGGAGATCGATCGAACGCTCACCGCGATGGGCGGACGCCTGCTGCGCACCTGGCTGCTGCGGCCTCTGCTGGCGCTCGAGCGGATCCAGGATCGACTCGACGCGGTCGAAGAGTTTGCGTTTCGGAGTACCGAACGCGCGAAGATCCGCGAAACGCTGAAGACGGTTCACGATATCGAGCGGCTCGTAGCCCGCGCCGCTCTGGGCACGGCCGGACCGCGCGATCTCGTCTCGTTGCGGCAATCGGTGTCGGCGATTCCGCGCGTCCGTATGCTGCTGGAACCATTTCAGGCGCCGCTCATCCGCAGCCTCGCCGCCGAACTCGACGATCTCGCGGACCTGCGCGACGATCTCGATCGCACGCTTCTCGACGAGCCGCCGGTCAATGCCCGCGATGGCAGCGTCGTCCGCGACGGCGTCGATCCGGAGCTCGATGATCTTCGCGGCATCAGCCGGTCTGGAAAGCAGCGGATCGCCGAGATGGAGGATGCCGAGCGCGCGCGCACCGGCATCGGCTCGCTGAAAATCCGCTTCAACCGCGTGTTCGGCTACTACATCGAGGTCTCGCGGTCGAATCTGGCGAACGTGCCGTCCGACTATCATCGCAAGCAGACGATTGCCGGTGGCGAGCGGTTCATCACACCGGATCTGAAGGCCTACGAAGAAAAAGTGCTTGGCGCCGACGAACGCATCATCGAGCGCGAGGTGGAGATCTTCGAAAAACTGCGGCGGCAGGTCGCGGGCGAGGCGCCGCGAGTGCAGGACACCGCGCGATGTCTCGCCACGTTCGACGCGCTCGGCGCGCTGGCTGAGACCGCCGCGATTCGAAACTACACGAAGCCGCTGATGCATGGGGGTGACGAGCTCGTTGCCACGGATGTCCGGCACGCCGTGGTCGAGCGGTTTGCCGCCGATGCCTTTGTGCCGAACGACGTCACCCTCGATGGTACGGGACATCAGCTCGTCATCCTGACGGGGCCGAACATGGGCGGCAAGTCGACGTATCTTCGGCAGACGGCACTGCTCTGCCTGCTGGCACAGGCCGGCTCGTTCGTCCCGGCGAGGACGGCCAAGCTGCCGATCGTCGATCGACTGTTCGCGCGAGTCGGCGCCTCCGACAACATCGCCCGTGGCCAGTCGACGTTCATGGTGGAAATGCAGGAAACGGCGAACATCCTGCACAGCGCAACGTCGCGAAGCCTGGTCATCCTTGACGAGATTGGCCGTGGCACGTCCACGTTCGATGGCCTGAGCCTCGCGTGGGCTGTCGCCGAGCACCTCGCGTCGAATCCGCGGGCGCGACCCAAGACGATCTTCGCGACGCATTACCACGAGCTCACCGATCTCGCCGACGCCCTCCCCGGCGTCGTCAACTTCCATGTCGTCGTGCGGGAGTGGAAGGAGGACATCGTATTCCTCCGGAAGGTGGTTCCCGGCCGATCTGATCGGAGCTATGGACTCCACGTGGCGCGGCTTGCGGGACTGCCCGCGGCGGTCGTCGGTCGGGCACGCGAGATTCTCAACGGCCTCGAGCGCGACGAACTGTCCCGCGGCGGGCGCCCGTCGATGAGCGCGGCAGCGAGCGAGCCGCAGGGACAGATGGGACTGTTCCAGGTCCCGACGGAGATCGACGCGGTGCATCGCCGCCTTCGCACGCTCGACGTCAATGAGATCACGCCGATGCAGGCGCTGGCGCTGCTCGCTGAGTTGAAAAACGAGGCCGGCGATTGACAGCGTCGAGACTCTTGTTGTGTGTCGTCACCGGCGCGGTACTTGCCGGGACAGCTGCCTGCACGCAGCCCCGACCCATGGGGAACGTCATCGTGCTGGGCACCACCAACTCCGCGACGAATCTCGACCCGCGGGTCGGCACTGACGAGGCATCGCAGAAGATCCACCAGCTCATTTTCAACACGCTGGTTCATATCGACAGTCAGCTGCGCGTCGTGCCCGAGCTGGCCGAATCGATCGACCATCCTGACGAACTTACCTACATTGCCCGGCTGCGCCATGGGGTGCTGTTTCACAATGGACGCGAGCTGACCTCGAACGACGTCGTTTACACATTTCGGAGTTTTCTCGATCCGACGTTCAAGGGACGCTCGGGCGCCTATCGTGTACTGGCGGCCGTCAACCCGCTCGATGCGTACACCGTCCAGTTCAAGCTGAAAAACCCACTGAAATCGTTTCCGGTCAACCTGGTGATGGGGATCGTGCAGGCAGGATCGGGCGCTGCCAATGCCCGCGCCCCGATCGGGACCGGCCCCTATCGCCTGAAAGAATTCGTTCCGGACGATCACGTGACGCTGACCGCGTTCGATCAGTACTACGCTGGACGCCCTCGCAATGACGGCCTCATCCTGAAGGTGATTCCCGACGATACGATGCGCGGGCTCGAGCTGCGCAAGGGGTCCGTCGATCTGATCGTCAACGACCTGCCGCCCGACATCGTGTGGCAGCTGCAGCGTGAAGGACGGGTTCAGGTCGAAACCGCGCCGGGCACCGATTACGCGTACATCGGTCTGAACCTGAACGATCCGATCCTCCGTCACGTCGAGGTGAGGAAAGCGATCGGCTACGCCATCGATCGAGACGCGATCGTGAAATACCTGCGGCGCGGATTCGCGACGACGGCAGTCGGCATCGTGCCGCCGATGTCGTGGGCGTTCGAGCGCAACGTGTTCGATTTCACCCACGATCCTGCGAAGGCCGCCCAGCTGCTCGATGCTGCCGGTTTTCCCGATCCGGATGGTGCCGGCCCGCTGCCCCGCTTCCGTTTATCGCTGCGGACGTCGACAACCGAGGTGTATCGAATTCAGGCCGCCGCGATCCAGCAGGACCTGGCGCGGGTCGGCATTGCGCTCGACGTGAGGTCGTCGGAGTTCCAGACGCTGTCCGCCGATGTGCTGCGCGGAAACTTTCAAATGTACTCGCTGCAGTTCGTGGGCGTCACCGATCCCGACATCCTGCGTCTCGTCTACCATTCGCAGCAGGTGCCGCCGACCGGTCTCAACCGCGTCCGCTACAAGAACCCGGACGTCGATCGCTTGATTGAAGCGGCGTCGGCGGCAAGCGACGATCAACACGGGCGTGCATTCTACGCAGAGGCGCAACAGCACATCGCCGAGGACGTGCCGTACATCAGCCTCTGGTACAAGACCAATGTCGCGATCTTTCAGCCTGACATTCACGGCGTGACGCTGTCGCCGATCGCGGACTTCACATTCCTGCGGAACGTTTCCCACCAGCCAGGCGCAAGCCGGGCGGGTTCGTGAGCGCACGGATCCGGGCCCTCGCGGCCGCTGTCCTTCTGTTCGCCTGCGCCACCGAGCACGCCGCAGCTGCGAACCGCTACGACCCGCGACTACGCTTTCGATCGATCGAGACGCGGCGATTCACGGTGCACTTCCATCAAGGCGAAGAAGCGATCGCGCGACGGCTTGCCGCCATTGCAGAGGACGTCGCTGATCAGGTGGCACGCGAGCTCGGAACGCCGAATGGCCGCGTCCACGTCATCCTCGTCGACCAGCACGACGTGTCGAATGGCTGGGCGAACCCGGTTCCCTATAACGTCATCGAGATCAGTGCCGCTGCTCCATCCGGGAGCAGCACGATTGGAAACAGTGATGACTGGCTGCGCCTCGTGCTCTCGCACGAGTACACGCACATCGTCCATCTCGACAAGGCTCGAGGATGGATTGGCGGATTGCGCGCGGTGTTTGGCCACTCGCCGTTCCTCTATCCGAATCTGTTCTTGCCGTTGTCGCAGATCGAAGGACTTGCCGTCTATAACGAGAGCCGACTTACCGGACAAGGCCGGATACCGGCCGGAGACTTCAGGGACATCATCAATCGCGCCGCTGCGTCGCGGCGGTTCGATCCGATCGACCGCACCAACGGCGGGCTCGTGGATTGGCCTGGTGGGACGGCGCAATATGTCTATGGGGCGTATTTTCTACAGTACCTCGCCGATCGGTTCGGCGCTGAGTCCATCGCCAAGCTCGCCGACGAGACGTCAGGGCGCGTGCCGTACTTCGGATCGCCGGCGTTCAAGAAGGTGTTCAAGCGATCGCTCGGCGAATTGTGGGACGACTTCGACGCTGATACACGCGCACGCGCGCATGACGAACCTTCCACGAGCACGCGGCTGACACACCACGGGTTCGGTGTTGGAGCGCCAGCGTTCGGATCGTCGGGCCGTCTCTTCTATCTGGTTGCCAACCCACACGGGTTTCCTGCGCTGATGGAATATTCGGGTGAGGGTGCCGCGCCACGGGAGGTCGCATCGAGATATTTCGGCAACCAGACATCAGCCACAGGTTCTCTCCTGGTATTCGATCAGATCGAGCTGGTGCGCAATGTCGGCGTGCAATCGGACCTCTACGCGGTCGGACAAGACGGCGGCCCGGTTCGCCGGCTCACCCGCCAGGCCCGCGCCGCAGAACCTGATGTCGCGCCGGACGGTCGAACGATCGTCTGCACGATCCAGTCGGCGGATCGGCGCTTCCTGGCCACGTTTGCGCTACCCGACTCTGGCAAGACCGCGATACCGGAGATGTTCCTTTCGGAGCCGTCGACAGATTTCTCGACGCCGCGATGGTCTCCCGACGGTCGATCGATCGCCGTCGAGCGACGGCGGGTCGGTGGACCGTCGGAGATCGTGGTCATCGATGTCACCACGCGCGCCGCGCGGAGCATTGTCTCGTCCAGAGATGCCCGCAACGTCACGCCGTTCTGGTTGTCGCCGTCGGTCATCCTGTTCGCATCGGATCGTGACGGCAGGCCGTTCTCGCTCTACTCAATCGACCTGTCGACCGGCGTCATGCGCCGGCTGAATGGAGTCGGGCACTCGGCACAGGTCCCGGTCATATCGCCCGATCGACGGACTGTCGTCTTCGTCGGCTATACGGCCGACGGCTACGATCTCTTTTCTCTTCCACTCTCGTCCGCGTCATGGTCGGAGGTGGCGTCGCCTGCAGCGGCGATGCCGGCCAGTGACCAATCCGTTGGATCCGCCCCGGTCACGACCGCTGACAATCCCTATCGGCCATGGTCCACTCTTTTGCCCCGGTTCTGGACGCCGATCATCGAGTCGGATGCGTCGGAGCTGTCCTTCGGAGCCGAGACGGAGGCCAGCGATGCGCTCGGTCGACACAGCTACGGCGGAACGGTCACGTGGGCGGCGTCCAGGCTCCGCCCGGACTGGTCGCTCGCCTACGTCTACGATCGCTGGTGGCCGACGCTGTTCGCCAACGTCTCCGACGATACGGATCCATTCCGCAGCGGCGAAGTTCGCACGAGGGAAGTCAACGCCGGCGCCGTGTTTGTCGTCGCTCGCGTGCGCTGGTCGCAGGCCGTGCTCACGAGCCTCAATGCGTCGCGGGATACGTTTTCATGCGAGGGATGCGACGCGCCCCTGCCCCACGATGTGAAGCGCGGCGCCATCCGGACGGGCTGGATTCTCGATACGTCGAAACAATATGGGTATTCGATCAGCCGCGAGTCGGGAGCGCTCGTTCGCGTCACGTGGGAAGCGGCGCCAGAGGCGCTCGGTTCCGATGCCGGAAATGCATCGGCCACCCTGGATTCGCGCGCGTACTTCCGTCTCGGTCCGCGTCATGCCGCGTTCGCCTTGAGAGGTGCCGGAGCCACGGCCTGGGGCGCCCGAGAGGCGCGCCGCGTGTTCACCGCGTCGGGTGCGGGCCCGGCAGCTGACGGCTTCGATTTTGGCCGGGATGCGATCGGGCTGCTCCGGGGGTTCGACGTGGACTCGCTCGTCGGTACTCACGCGGCCGTCGCCAACGTCGACTACCGCATCCCGCTCTTCAGACCGCAGCGCGGCGTCGGCACTGTTCCGATATTCTTCCGTGCTATTCACGCGGCCGCATTCGCCGACGCGGGACATGCGTGGGAGGATCGGTTTCAGCTGGCGGACGTGCGAACGTCAGCCGGCGCCGAACTATCGATCGATTCGGTTCTGGGCTACAGCCTGCCGCTGACGTTTGCGACCGGCATCGCGTGGCGTCACGATCCTGTCGGCCATCACGATGGCGTCACGGTGTTTGGACGGGTTGGACGGGCCTTCTAGAATGCTGAATGTTGATTGAGGATTGCTGATTGAGCCCGGCAATCTACAATCAGCAATCAGCAATCAGCAATCAGCAATCAGCAATCAGCATTTCCGAGATCACCTATGTCTTTTCCCCTGGACTATGAACACAGCGCGCCGATGACGTTCGGCGGCGCGATGCCGACCATGAAGTCATTTGACGACTCGCGCGTCGTCATTCTTCCGGTTCCGGTGGATCGAACCACGTCCTACGTTTCGGGAACGCGGAATGGTCCGCGTGAGATCCTCGAGGCTTCCTCGCACATGGAGCTGTGGGACGAAGAGGTGGGCGTCGACGTCCACGGCGTTGGGATCTTCACATTGCCGGCGATGGAACTGCCGTTTGGAGAGATGGGCGAGCTCGTCGGCGAGATCCGCCGCGTCGCGGCGGACATCCTGTCGCGCGAGAAGTTCCTGGTCACGCTTGGCGGCGAGCACTCCATTACCCCGCCGCTCGTCTCCGCAGCGGCCGCGGCGTTCAAGGGACTCTCGGTGCTTCAAATCGACGCCCACGCGGACCTGCGGGACTGCTACATGGGCACGCCGCACAATCACGCGTGCGCGATGCGCCGCAGCCTCGAGTTCGCGCCCGTGACGCAGGTCGGCATCCGCAGCATGTCGACCGAGGAAGCCGAGGCCGCGCCCGGACTGAACACCAAGATTTTCTATGACGCGACGATGAGGAAGGATCCGAACTGGATCGATCGGGTCGTGGACACCCTGTCGGGTCCCGTCTACATCACCATCGACGTGGATGGCATGGATCCGGCCATCATGCCAGCCACCGGCACACCGGAACCCGGCGGCCTCTCCTGGTACGAGATCGTGGCGCTCCTCCGGGCAACCATCGCCCGCAAGACCGTGGTCGCCTGTGACGTGGTCGAACTCAGTCCTCTCCCCGGCATGATGGCGCCCAATTTCCTATGCGCGAAGCTGATTTATAAGATCTTGACGTATCAGTTTGCTGGAAAGTAACCAGTCTCCAGTTCCCCGTTTCCAGTTCGAGACGCAGAGTCTCGCGGCACCCGCGCATGCACCAGTCGCGAGCCGCTAGTCGCGAACCGCGAACTGCGAAGTCGCCGACGCTGAAGTATCCACCCCACCTGTATACCTGCTATACTGCGCGCCGTGGCATCGGCCGATCTCTATGGGCAGGCGGCGCGAGCGCTTGAAAAGGGGACCGGTGTCGAAGCCGCTTCGCTCCTCGTACGGGCCTTGAGGCAACCGGGTCTTCATCGCGACGAGCAGACCCAGATTCGATGTGCCCTCGCCGAGGCGTGGCTGCTTCAGGACGATGTCCGACAGGCAACGGAAGCTCTCGGTCATCCACCCGAAGGTCGCGAGCAGCGACTCGATCCCGCTCGTCTTTCCGATTTGTGGCGCATGCACGGCCGGTTGGCGGTCGCGCGTGGCGAGCCCTCCCGCGGGATTGCGTTCCTCACGAAGGCATTGAAGCAAGCGGAGCGCGCGCACGACTCGCGCGCAATTGGCCTGGCGCATTACGAGCTCGGTCTCTGTTATCGCCACGTAGGCGACATGGCCATCGTGCGCGAGCACATCACCAAGGCGGCGTCCGCTCTTCACGCCGCAGGCGATCGTCGCCACCTTGCGATGGTGCACTCGCTCTCCGGCGTCACCCGTGCCCAGGAAGGACGGCTGGACGAGGCGGTGGCGGCGCTGCGGCAGGCTGAGCGGCTGGCGGTCATCGTTGAGGCGGGCGACGTACTGGCGACCGTCTGTGGAAACCAGGCCAACGTGGCGCTCATGCAGCACCGCCACGAACAGGCGCTCGCGCTGGCGGAGCGCAGTGTCGAGTTGCAGCAGCAGGCGGGGACGCCCCACGGGCTCGGGATCGCGCTCGC
>Ga0207701_10000692_pt1 | contig 35308 bp, 27 predicted proteins | sample KBSSwiSSwithPhiX_FD_184294 | JGI IMG/M metagenome (GOLD analysis project Ga0207701, IMG submission 184294) | Switchgrass rhizosphere bulk soil microbial communities from Kellogg Biological Station, Michigan, USA, with PhiX - S5 (SPAdes) (version 2) | ecosystem: Environmental > Terrestrial >... | reverse complement strand
GCCCCCCGCCCGCAACTGTCGCGAATGCGAAGGCGCAGAACGCGACGCTGCAGTCGCTTGCCTGGCTCGAAGGATGCTGGCGCGGGACGGCCGGTGCGCGCGAGTTCCGCGAGCAGTGGATGCCATTGCGCGGGCAGATGATGCTCGGCGTGAGTCAGACGCTCGACGAGAAGGGCGCTACCCAGGACTTCGAGTACTTGCGCCTCGAGCTGCGCGACGGAGCCGTCCACTACGTCGCGGCACCTTCGGGGAAGGCCGAAATCGCGTTCAAGTTCGACGCCGAGACGACCGACACGACGAACGATCGCAACGACACCATCTTCACGTTCGTGAATCCTGCGCAGGAGTTCCCGCGCTCCGTCTCCTATCGACGGGGGAAGGAAGGGTGGCTCTACGCATCGGTCGAAGGCAAGGTTGCCGGTGCCGATCGCAAGGCGACGTATCCGATGCGCCGGATTCACTGCGAGACCGGCGAAGTCGTCGGCCGCTAACGATCCGATGCCGCCGTCCTCCGCGCTCGAGAACTTCGAAAGGATGCTCGCTGCGGGCAAGGACGGCGCTTTGCTCCGGTTCTCGCTCGGCAACGAGCATCTCAAGGCTGGCGACTTCGAGCGCGGCGCCCTGCATCTCGCGCAAGCGGTCGCGCTCGACCCGGACTACACGGCGGCCTGGAAGCTCTACGGCAAGGCGCTTGCGGCCGCGGGGCGCAAGGTTGAAGCCGCCGCCGCTTATCGCGCAGGCATCGCGGTGGCGTCCAAGCGCGGGGACAAGCAGGCGGAGAAGGAAATGCGGGTCTTCGCCCGCCGGCTCGAAACGTGAGGCCGCTCGCCGCCGCCTAGTTGGGCGTGGCGCCCTCGACGCGAAGCAGCGCTTCGACGCCGCGGTTCGCGAGCGCATCGGCGCGCTCATTTTCCGGATGGCCGTTGTGACCCTTGACCCAATGCCAGCGAATGTCGTGGCGCGCGGCGAGCGCATCGAGCTCGCGCCACAGCTCGGCGTTCTTCACGGGCTTCTTGTCGGCGGTCTTCCAGCCGTTTTTCTTCCAGCCGTGGATCCACGTCTCGATGCCGTTCTTCACGTATTGCGAATCGGTGTGCACTTCCGCGGCGCAGGCGCGGGTCAGCGACTCGAGCGCCCGTATGACGGCGGTGAGCTCCATCCGGTTGTTCGTGGTGTGGGCCTCGCCGCCGAACAGCTCCTTCTCGCGCTCGCCGAACACGAGCAGCGCGCCCCACCCGCCGGGACCGGGATTTCCCTTGCAGGCGCCGTCCGTGTAGATGCGCACGAGGCGTTCGGTCAACTTCAATCCACCATCTCGGCAATGCTCGATTCGATGCACTGACGAGCTTGGCGCGGCGCCGTGGCGAGGCTGTTCTTCCGGTGCTCCCAGGCGGGCGTGAGAATGCGCATGCCGAGGACTTTCTTCGTCGCACGCAGATAGTAGACGCCGCCCCCGATCGGCCACCAGCGGTCGCCCGCTGCCTCGAAGAAGCCGAACCGCGAACGCCAGTGCTCGCTCTCGAACGGCGGGACGTAGCAGTCGAGGCCGCCGCCGGACACTTCGAAACCGAGCAGCGAAAGCCAGTCCTTGAGCCGATAGAGCGCGATGAAGCTGCCGTTCCACGGCGGCGTCTGGCGCCGGCCGAAGTAGCGCTTCACCCCGAACAGGCTGAATGGGTTGAACCCCGAGATGACGATCTGTCCTTCCGCCCGGATTGCGCGATACACCTCGCGGAGCAGCTGGTGCGGCTCGCTCGTGAACTCGAGCGCATGCGGCAGCACGATGAGATCGAGCGAGTTCTCCGGGAAAGGCAGCCAGTTGGGGTCGGCGCGAATGTCTGCGGCTGCCTCGGGGTCGACCGTCCAGTGCGACGCGACGCGGCTCTGCGCGAGAAAGGGGCATTGCGGCAGGCCGATCTGGATCGCCTGGAAGCCGAAGATGTCGGCGACGGTACGGTCGAACCAGTCCTGCTCGCGCGCCAGCAGATATCGTCCGAGCGGAGTCTCGAACCAATCGGCGAGCGACGTAGAGACGGGGACAGGCGCGCCGAAAGAGGTGTCCATGTCAGCGATTATCCCCATCCCCGCGTTGATGGACAACTGCGCGTCCAACGTCCCTGCATGAGCGCGGGACGGACCGGCCGCCGTTGCGGCAAAGTTGACGCTGCCTCGGGCACCGCCTACTATCGCCGCAGCTTCAAGGGCCAACGATCGCGATCGAGTTGCGACCACGACTACACACGCTGATTCCTTTTGTGCTCGCGGCGCTCGTCGCCGGGTGCGCAACGACGACCCCACCGCCAGAGCCTCGGAAGCCCGTCGCCCCTGCTCCGCCGCCGGAGCCTCCCCCACCAGTCGCAGCGCCCGCGCCGCCGGAGCCTGCGGTCCCGCCGTCGCCCGTTGCGATGGCGGAGCTGGAGCCGCTGCCTCCTCCTGCGGAAGACTTGTGGGACAGGATTCGCAAGGGGTTCGCCATGCAGGACATCGACGACCCGCTGGTCGCGAAGTGGGAGCAATGGTACATCGAGCGTCCCGACTACGTGGCGCGGATGATCGACCGCAGCCGCCGCTATCTCTACTACGTCGTGGTCGAGGTGCAAAAGCGCAACATGCCGCTCGAGATCGCGCTCTTGCCGATGGTCGAGAGCGCGTTCAACCCGAATGCCGTCTCGGTCGCGCGGGCCGCGGGCATGTGGCAATTCATGCCGTCGACGGGAACGCACTACGGGCTCCAGCAGAATTTCTGGTTCGACTCGCGGCGCGACGTGGTCGCCGCCACCAACAGCGCGCTCACCTACCTGCAGAAGCTTTACGGCGATTTCAATGACTGGCAGCTCGCGCTCGCGGGCTACAACTGGGGTGAAGGCAACGTCGCGCGCGGCGTCGCGGCGAACCAGAAGCGGGGCGCGCCCGCGGACTACGCGAATCTCAAGATGCCCGACGAGACGCGGAACTACTTGCCGAAGCTGCAGGCGCTCAAGAACATCGTTCGCGACCCTGAAAAATACCCGACGCTTGACCTGACGGACATTCCTGACGCGCCGTACTTCACCGTCGTCAAGATGGACCGCAAAATCGACGTCAAGGTCGCGGCACAGCTTGCCGAGATGTCGGTCGAGGAGTTCCGGTATCTCAATCCGCAGCACAACCGTCCGGTCATTGCCGGCGCGGACGCCTACACGATCCTGTTGCCGATCGACAAGGCCGAGCTCTTCGCGGCGAAGCTGCAGCTCACGAACCAGCCGCTCGTTTCGTGGCAGGCGTATCGGGTGCAGAACGGCGAGACGCTCGACAAGATCGCAACCAAGTTCGGCATGGAGGCCGAAGGCTTGCGCGCGGTGAACGGCATCGGCGCCAAAGCCAGGATTCCCGTCGGGCACACGCTGCTCGTGCCGACGCAGGGGCCGAGCGAGGCCGCGGCCGTCACGTTGTCGAACGCCGTGTTCACGACGGTTCCGCAGGGCCGCACCTTCTACTATCGCGTGCAGCGCGGAGATTCGCTGCCGAGCATTGCCGCGCGCTACGGCGTCACCGCCGGCGACTTGAGGCGCTGGAACGGACTCGTCCAGAGCTCGGTCCAGGTTGGGAAGACGCTGCGCATCACCAGTGATCTCGCGCCGTCGAGCGAGAAGGGCAAGCGGGCTGCGGGAACGCCGCCGAAGCGCGTGACGGGGACGCTACCCAAGCCCGGCGCAACGCCGTCGAAGCCAGGGGCGACGCCCTCGAAGCAGACAGCGACGGCGCCGTCGAAGGACAAGGCCGGCACGATGCAGAAGCACACGGGCGCGACGCCCGCGAAGCAAGTGACCGTCACACCGTTCAAGGCACCCGCATCGAAGATTCCGCCCAAGAGCGACAAGTCCGCGGCCCCTCGCAAAGGCTCGTCCGTCGCGAAGTCGGCCGCGACCGCCGGCGGGTGAAGTCCTTCACGATTAGCGTATACAAATGAAAACAGGCGACGCATTTCGCGTCGCCTGTCTTGTCGTCCGCCAGTTGTGAGGGCGGAACGCTTGGCGCGGAACGTTACTTCCGCGCCTTCTTGGCGGCCTTCCGCTTCTTCGGCGCGGCCTTCTTCTTGGTCGTCTTCTTGGCGGCCTTCTTCTTCGTCGCCTTCTTCTTCGTCGCCTTCTTGGCCGACCTGCGCTTCGTCGCCTTCTTGGCGGACTTGCGCTTCGTTGCCTTCTTCGCAGACTTGCGAGTCTTCTTGGCGGCCTTCTTCTTCGTCGCCTTCTTCGCAGCCTTCTTGCGCGGCGCCGCTTTCTTCTTGGTCGCCTTCTTCGCAGCCTTCTTCTTGGTGGTCTTCTTCTTCGCCGCTTTCTTCTTGGTCGCCTTCTTCGGCGCCGGCGATGCAGCGGCCGGAGTCATCATCGACATCATGTCAGCCATTTCGTTTCTCCTGTCTGAGTTGCTGTAACTGTTATGGTGCTTCTACATCGCGCAAGCAACGCGGGGCTGTCGGATTGCAACTACTTTTTTGCTAACCACTTGACAAACCCACTGCCACCTGCTGCCTGAATTCTAGCCACATTTTGTTGAATTGCAAGAATTCTGCGCCGCTTCCGCGCGGCGCATGCACCGTTGTTGCGGATACGCACACGTGAAACGAGAGTCCGCGCGAGCCTTCTGCGCCGCGTGACTGACGCTCTACGGCAGTTTCGACTCGTGGGCGAAAAGCTCCGCCGCGTGTTCGCGTGGACGCGCGAGGTGCACGCGATTTCCGTCGACGACGACCTCGCAGGCCCGCGGGCGCGAGTTGTAGTTCGAGCTCATCGAGAACGCGTACGCCCCCGCGCTGCGCACCGCGAGCAGATCGCCGTCGGAGAGCGACAGCAGCCGGTCCTGCGCCAGGAAGTCGGCGCTCTCGCACACCGGGCCCACGACGTTCCAACGCCGTGCCGGCACCGCGCTCCTCCGCACCGGCTCGACTGCGTGCCACGCGTCGTACAGCGCGGGACGCAGGAGGTCGTTCATCGCGGCGTCGACGATCGCGAAGTCCCGCTCTTGCCCCGGCTTCAGGTAGACGACGCGCGTCAGCAGCACGCCTGCGTCGCCAACCAGGAACCGTCCGGGCTCGAACAAAAGCTCGAGCCGGCGCGAGCCGGCGATCCGCCGAATGGCGAGCGCGTAGGCGTACGGATCGATCGTTTCCTCGTCGCGATAGCGAACGCCGAGTCCTCCGCCCAGGTCCACGTGTTCGAGCGCGATCCCCTCCGCGGCAAGGCGATCGACGAGCTCGAACATCTTCGCGGCGGCCTCGACGCACACCGCGAGATCGGTGATCTGCGAGCCGATGTGGCAGTCGATCCCGCGCACCTCGACGCCCGAAAGCGCGGCCGCGCGCCGGTAGAGCTCGACCGCGTCGGCGTACGCGACGCCGAACTTGCTCTCCTTCAAGCCTGTCGCGATGTAGGGATGCGTTTTCGGATCGACGTCCGGATTGACCCGAAGCGAGACGGGCGCAATGCGGCCGGCACGGCAGGCGACCGCATTCAGTGCCTCGAGCTCCGCCGCCGATTCGACGTTGAAACAGCGGATTCCCGCCGCGAGAGCCGCCTCCATCTCCGTCGCGGCCTTGCCGACCCCCGAGAAGACGATCTTCCCGGGATCGCCGCCGGCCGCGAGCACGCGCGCCAGCTCGCCGCCGGAAACGATGTCGAAGCCGCTGCCGAGCCGCGCGAAAATGTTCAGTACAGCGAGATTCGAGTTCGCCTTGACCGCGTAACAGACGAGATGCGGCGTGCCTGCGAACGCGCCGTCGAATGCGCGGAAGCGGCTCTCGAGCGCCGCGCGCGAGTACACGTAGCAAGGCGTGCCGTAGCGCTCAGCGATAGCCGACAGCGGCACGCCTTCGGCATGAAGCTCGCCGTCGATGATCGCGAATCCCGTCACGGCGCGGTCGATGGCGGCTGCGGCCCGGGCTCGAGAGGCGATGTCGGAGTCCGCGCTGCCGGAGCGGCCGGTGCGGACGCGGGCGTTTCGGCGGAGGGCGTGCCTGGCGTGGCGACAGGAGCAGGCGGCTTCAACGGCCCTTTGACGCCGCACGCAGGCAACGATGCGGTTGCGACGGCGGCCATTGCGATGATTGCGAGGGCGCGGCAGCGGATGGCCGCACGATGGCCTGGACGACTAACGCGAGCGAGGAAATCACGTAACATCGCTTCGATCCTAACAGGGAATACGCGGGCCATGATTACCGAGAGCGAATTCATCGCCGCTGCCGATGGCGTGCTGGCCGCCATCGGCGAAGCGCTCGATGCGGCATTGCAAGACTCCGTGACCGACGTCGACTGGACGCTCAACGACGGCATCCTGGAATTGGAGTGCGACGACGGCAGCAAGATCATCGTCAATCGCCACGTGCCGAATCGCGAGATCTGGGTCGCTGCCCGTTCCGGGGGCTTTCACTTCCGCCCGCGCGAAAGGCGCTGGCGCGACACGCGTTCGGGCGAAGAGCTTGGCGCTGCACTCGGGGCGGTTCTGCTCGAACAGGCGAGGCTCAAAGTCGGGCTGCCCGCGCTCGTCGCTCCCGATCTCTAGCGCTCACGCGTCGAGCAGCGCGGTCCAGTCGTCGAGCGTCTGCCGGGCACGAGAAGAGCCGGGGTGAAGGCGTTCGACCAGGCTCCAGAAGCGTGTCGAGTGGTTGAGGTGCACGAGGTGCGCCACCTCATGCGCGACGATGTAGTCGACGAGCTCCGGGGGCAGCTGGATCAGGCGCCAATTGAGCCGTATCACGCCGTACTGGTCGCAGCTTCCCCATTCGGAGCGCGCTTTGGAAAGCCTGACCGTGGGCACGACGTCGGTCACTCGCGACGCGTAGTCGAGGACCCGCGGCAGCACGAGCCGCTCCGCTTCATCCCGCAGCCATCGCGTGACGAACACCTCGACTTCGCGCTCGTCATGCGGCACGGGATACGCGACGGTCAGGTTGATGAGGTCGGCCTCGATCGCGCGCTCCGGCGAGGGCCGGACGACCAGCGCGAGCTCGCGGCCGCGGTACAGGATCGCCGCGCCGGTCTTCCACTCGCGGGGCATGACGTGCCGCCGCCTCGCGCGCCACTCGTCGAGCGAGCGCAGGATCCAGCTTCCGCGCTTCGACAGCACCTCGTCGATCTCGCGCAGAGGCACCCAGCGCGGCGCGCGCACCGTCAGCCCGGAAAAGTCGATCTGCATCCCGATCGAGCGCCTACGCGCGCGCACCAGCCGGTAATCGACGCTCGCGCCGGCGAGCATGATGCGTCGCGCCTGGCCTTCGGGCGGGCGCGGGTCACCGTCGGGTGTGCGCTCTTCGCGGGTGCGCGTTCCGAAGAGATCCCGGAGCCGCATCCGCGCGGTCATGAAGGCATGCCCAGTCTCGCGACTTCGTTTTCGATCCAAGTTTCCACTTCACGCATGAGCGTCGGGACATCCTTGCCTAGCGGCGAAATCGGCTTGCCGAACGAAATGGTGACGGTCCCCGGGCGTTTCCCGAAGAGGCCCTTCGGCCATATATAGCCTGCATTGTGCGCAACCGGAAGGATCGGCGTCGCGAGCTCGATGGCGAGCCGCGCTCCGCCCGTCTTGTATTTCGCCCGCGTGCCGGCGGGGATCCGCGTGCCCTCGGGATAGACGACGATCCAGAAGCCCTGGCGGAACCGCTCGCGGCCCTGCGCCGCCATCTGCTGCATCGAGTCGGTGCCCGCTTTGCGGTCGATGGTGATCGGCGAGGCGAGCGCGAAGCCCCAGCCGAAAAACGGGATCGACAGGAGCTCCTTCTTCGCGACGTACGCCAGCGCAGGGAAGAAGAGCGTCAGCGCGAGCGTCTCCCACGTCGAGCTGTGCTTCGACATCACGATGTGCGGCGTCGGCGGGATGTTCTCGGCGCCGAGCGCGCGATGCCGGATCCCGCAGATCCAGCGCGCGCCCCACAGGTTGGTCCGGCACCACGAAGCCGCGATCCGGTACATCGGGATCCGCGGCAGCCAGAACAGCAGCAGCATGACTGCGGCGTAGAAGGGAGTGACGAGCGTCTGGAACAGCAGGAAGAGGAGCGCGCGGAGGGCCGACATGCCGAGCGTTCAGTGCGCGCACGGCCGCTCGAACTTAACAGCGGCACGCACTGCGCGCCCCCTCGGGGCGCAGCGAACGCAGTGAGCGTGGGGGTCGTTCACGGCGCCTATTCGCCCGCGAGCAGCGCTGCGGCGGCGAACGCCAGGTCCGGATAGATCACGGTGTGCCGGGGAAAGTCGCCGTCCCGCAGCGTCTTCTCGCCCTTGCCGGTCAGCACGAGGATTGGCTGGGCGCCGACGGCCTCCGCTGCCGCGAGATCCCGAAGCGAATCGCCGATGCAGGGGACGCCCGTCATGTCGACGCCGTAGCGGAGCCCGATCTCCCGCAGCATGCCGGCCTTCGGCTTGCGGCATTCGCACTGCGAGTCGCCGGAGTGCGGGCAGTAGAACACCGCGTCGAAGCGGCCGCCGGCCTGTGCGAGCACGCGGTGCATCTTCTCGTGGATCGAGTTCAGCATCCCCATGTCGAAAAGCCCGCGGCCGATCCCGGACTGGTTGGTCGCGATCACCACGCGGAAGCCGGCGTGATTGAGCCGCGCGATCGCCTCGAGGCTGCCCGGGATCGGACGCCACTCGTCCGGCGACTTGATGAAGTTCGGGCTGTCGTGATTGATGACGCCGTCGCGGTCCAGCACGATCAACTTGACCGTGCGCGTGGGGGCGACCGCTTCGGAGGCGAGCTGAACCATCAGGGCGCGAGGCGGTGCATCAGGCGGCGAGCTTCGAGATATCGGCGACGCGGTTCATCGTCTGCGCGACGCCGCGCAAAAGCGCGAGCCGGTTCGCGCGGAGCGCAGGGTCGTCGGCCATGACGAGGACGTCCTCGAAGAACTTGTCGACCGCCGGCTTGGCCCCCGCGAGCGCGAGCAGCGCGCCGGCAAAATCGCCGGTCGTGCACCGGTCGTCGACGATCGGCTGCAGCTTCTGCAGCGCGAGGTAAAGGTCGTGCTCCGCGCCGTCCGCGAGGCGCGCGCGATCGATGCCGACCGCAGCCTCGCTGCCGGACTTCCGCAGGATGTTGACGATCCGCTTGTTCGCGGCGGCGAGCGCATCCGACTCGGGCAGCTCGCCGAAAGCGCGAACAGCCGCGGCTTGCACCGGTACGAGATCGAGCCGCGCCGGACGCTGGCACAGCACGGCCTCGGCCTCATTCGCCGTGTACCCGGCGTCGCGCAGATAGCCGCGCAGGCGCTCGTAGATGAAGTCTTCCAGCGCCGTGCGCGCGTCGGCGACCGCCGGGACGCCAGCGAAGGCGTCGAACGCGGCGCCGATGAGCTCGGGAAGCCCGATCGACAGGCGCTTCTCGACGATGATCCGGATCGCTCCGATCGCGTGGCGGCGAAGGCCGAACGGATCCTTGTCGCCGGTGGGCTGCGCGCCGATGCCGAACATGCCGGCGAGCGTCTCGAGCTTGTCGGCGAGCGCGACAGCCTGGGCCACAGGCGCTTCGGGCAGCGCACCGCCTGCGAACCGCGGCCAGTAGTGCTGCTCGATCGCCGCCGCGACGTTGGCTGGCTCTTGGTCGTGCTCCGCGTAGTAGCGGCCCATCAAGCCCTGCAGCTCGGGGAACTCGCCGACCATGTCCGTCGTGAGATCGGCTTTGGCGAGTTGCGCCGCGCGGCTCGCGAGGAGCGGGTCGGCGCCGATCATCCCGGCAAGCGTGGACGCGAGCTTCGCGAGTCGCGCCGTGCGGTCGAGCTGCGTTCCGAGCTTGTTGTGATAGACGATCGATCCAAGCTTCGGCAACCTCGTCTCGAGGCGGACCTTGCGATCCTGGTCGAAGAAAAACCGCGCATCGGCGAGCCGTGCGCGCAGGACCCGCTCGTTGCCCTCGACGATCGCGCGCGGGTCGGCGGTCTCGGTATTGCTCACGAGCAGGAACCGCGGGAGGAGCTGGCCTTTGCCGTCCTCCAGCGCGAAATACTTCTGGTTCTGCTGCATCGTGAGGATGAGGCACTCCTGCGGCACGGCGAGAAACGCGGGGTCGAACGTCCCCTCGTAGACCACCGGCCATTCCACGAGCGCCGTCACTTCGTCGAGCAGGGTTTCGGGTGCCACGACTGTCGCGTTGCCCGCAGCGCGCTCGAGGCCGCTCGCGATCGCGGCCCGGCGGTCGACGAGGCTCGGGATCACCTTGCCTTCGGCGCGCAGCGTCTCCTCGTACGCGGCGGCACTCGCGATCGAAAGATCGTCGCGCGCGAAAAAGCGATGGCCCGCGGTAACGCGACCGGCCGCGAGGCCGAGCGCCGTGACGGGGACGACGGCGTCGTCATGTAGCGCCAGCAGCCGATGCGCCGGACGCACGAACTTGACGTCGTTGTAGTAGCCGCCAGCTCTCGCGTAGCTCATCACCTTCGGGATCGGCAGCCTGGCGATCGTCTCGTCCAGCGCGTCCTGCAGTCCACGCGCGAGCGGCTGGCCTTTCGCAAGCGTGCGCAGGTAGAGGTAGTCGGCCTTGCCGTCGGAAGCGACGTAGACAGTGTCGGCGCCGTGGTTCGCGCCGGGGTCCGCGTCCAGGCTCGCGGTCGCAAGCTCGGGTCGCCCGAGCCCCGCGAGCTTGCGCTTCAACGCTTCGGATGGCTGCCCCGATGCGTCGCGCGCGACCTTGAGCGGCATCAGCTTCTCGATCACCTCCGCATCGGGCGCGACCGCGCGCACCTTCGTGATGACGACCGCAAGGCGGCGCGGCGTGCCGTACGGCGCAGCGGCGCTGGCCGCATCCAGGTAGCCGCGCGATTTCAGGCCCTCGCCAATGCCGAGGGCGAACGCCTGGCAAAGACGTTGCAGCGCCTTCGGCGGCAGCTCCTCCGTCAGGAGCTCGACCAGCAGCGTTCCGGTGCCCACTGAAGCTTGTGAGCTCAAGGAACTACCCTTGGCGCTGAGCGCTTCGGGGCTGATCCGCCCCCGGGACCGGCGCGTCGGCTCATGCCGCGCGCGCCCGGTACTCGTCCGGCAGCATCGGAAAGCCGAGCGCTGCGCGCGATTCGACATACGCCTGGGCCACCTGCCGCGACAACGCGCGGATGCGCCCGATGTACGCCGCGCGCTCGGTCACGGAGATGGCGCCGCGGGCGTCGAGCAGATTGAACGTGTGCGCGGCCTTGAGGATCATCTCGTAGCCCGGCAACGGCAGCTTCGCTTCCAGGAGGCGCTTCGCATCGGACTCGTAGAACGCGAAGAGTTCGAACAGCTTGGGCACGTTCGACTGCTCGAAGTTGTACGTTGATTGCTCGACTTCGTTCTGGTGGTAGACGTCCCGATACGTGAGCTCCCTGAGCCCGCCGTCCGTCAAGGACTTCGTCCCGTGCGTTGAGGACTTCGTCCCGTCCCTTAGGGACTGCGTTCCGTCCCTTAGGGAACCCGTTCCGATGTCGGCCGATTCGGTCCACACGAGGTCGAACAGGCTTTCCTTCCGCTGCAGGTACATCGCGAGACGCTCGAGCCCGTAGGTGATCTCGCCCGTGAGCGGATTGCATTCGAGGCCGCCGACCTGCTGGAAGTAAGTGAACTGCGTAATCTCCATCCCGTTGAGCCACACTTCCCAGCCAAGACCCCAGGCGCCGAGCGTCGGATTCTCCCAGTCGTCCTCGACGAAGCGCACGTCGTTCTGCTTCAAGTCGAGACCGAGCGCTTCGAGCGAGCCCAGGTACCGCTCGAGTATGTCAGGGGGCGAAGGCTTGAGCACGACCTGGTATTGGTAGTAGTGCTGCGTGCGATTCGGGTTTTCGCCGTAGCGGCCGTCCTTGGGCCGCCGTGAAGGTTGCACGTAGGCGGCCCGCCATGGCTCCGGCCCGAGCGCGCGCAGGAACGTCGCCGTGTGCGATGTGCCCGCGCCCACCTCCATGTCGTACGGCTGCAGCAGCGCACAGCCCTGACGATCCCAGTAGCTTTGGAGAAGAAGGATTATTTGCTGAAAGGTGTGCATCGGCCGCGTGTCGCGCAAGGAGAGCCAGTGTAAATTTTACCGTGTTCGAAGACTTCGGTAGCGCAGGCAAGATCGTACGGGTTTTGAGCGCTTGGTGGCGCGCACGATTGCGCCACGATCGTTGCGCAAGGTGTAGGATTTCTGCCCCCAAGGAAGTCAACGCCATCGAAATGAGTCTAGTCAACGCGCGCAAGTCGCGAAAGACGCCCGTCCGAAAGACGTCCGTCCGCGAGGGCTCGCGCAAAGCGGCGCGTAAACAGCCGTCGGTCTTCCCTATCGTCGGCGTCGGGGCATCCGCCGGTGGACTCGAGGCGTTCACGCGGCTGCTGAAGAATTTCCCCAGCGATGCGAACATCGGCCTCGTGCTCGTCCAGCACCTGGATCCCGCGCACGAGAGCGCGCTCACGCATCTCCTGGGCAAGGTGACGACGATGCCCACGCACGAGGTGACGGACAACCTCCGCGTGCAGCCGAACCACGTGTACGTGATTCCGCCGAACCGGGTACTCAGCATCGCCCGGGGCGTGCTCAAGCTGGGGCCGAGAGTCGACGGCCGCAAGCCGCCGCATGCGGTCGATCGCTTCCTCGAGTCACTCGCCGAGGACCAGCGCGAGCGCGCGATCGGCGTGATTCTCTCGGGCACGGCGAGCGACGGGACGCTGGGCCTCGAGGCGATCAAGGCCGAAGGCGGCATCACGTTCGCTCAGGACGAATCGGCGAAGTACGATTCTATGCCGCGCAGCGCCGTCGCGGCCGGATGCGTGGATTTCGTCCTGTCGCCCGAGAAGATCGCCGACGAGCTGGTGCGCATCGCGAGGCATCCATACGTGCTCGGCGGCGAGACGTCGCGCAGCGGCGGCCACCCGTCGCACGTGCCGGACGAAGGCGAGCAGGCACGCGAGCAGGCGACGGCCCACGAGCACGACGACAGTCCGTTGCCGTCCGGTGGGCAGGGCGAGTCGCAGCTGGCAGCAACAAAGGCGCGTGCCGAGGCGGCGGAGGGTGTGGACGAGCCCGGCGACGAGGGCTTCAAGAAGGTGATGCTCCTGCTGCGCAACCACAGCGGCGTCGACTTCACGCTCTACAAATCGAACACAATCCGCCGCCGGATCGCGCGCCGGATGGTACTGAGCAAGCACGAGACGCTCGCCGACTATGCGCGGTTTTTGAAAGGCAATACGAGCGAGCTCGATACGCTGTTCTCCGACGTGCTGATCTCGGTGACGAGCTTCTTCCGCAATCCGGATTCGTTCGGGGTGCTGAAGCGCGACATCATCCCCAAGATACTGAAGCAGCACAGCGACCCCGTGCGCGTCTGGGTGCTCGGCTGCTCGACCGGGCAGGAGGCGTACTCCGTCGCGATGGCGTATTGGGAAGTCATGGAGACGATCCACCGGCGGCCGGCGCTGCAGATCTTCGCGACCGATCTGAACGAGCGGCTGCTCGAGAAGGCGCGCGCCGGCCTCTACTCGAAATCGCTGGCGGCGGACATCTCGCCAGAACGGCTGCGGCGGTTCTTCGTCGAGGAAGACGGCGGCTATCGCGTCGTCAAGTCGATCCGCGATTGCGTCGTCTTCGCCCGCCAGAACCTCATCACCGATCCGCCATTCTCGCGCATGGACCTCATCTGCTGCCGCAACCTTCTCATCTATCTCGAGCCGACGCTGCAGCAACGGGCGTTGCCGACGTTCCACTATGCGCTGAAGCCGCGGGGCTATCTCTTCCTCGGCGCATCCGAATCGATCGGGCCGTACACCGATTTATTCGAGGTCGTCGACAAGAGGCACAAGATCTTCGCCAAGAAGCCTGTCCAGACGCCGGCGCAACATCTGCCGGTGCACCACCTCACGACTGCGGAAGGCAAGACTCGCAGCGTCGCCCCGCTGCCGATCGTGCGCGACACTGCGCGAAGCGAGTTCTCCGCGCAGCGCGAGGCCGATCGGGTCACCATCAATGAGTTTGCGCCTCCGGCGGTGCTCGTCGACTCGGGGCTGCAGATCGTACAGTTCCGCGGGCCCACCGCACCTTACCTGACCCCGCCAAGCGGCAAGGCGAGCTTCGACCTCCTCAAGATGGCGCGGGAGGGCCTGATGCTCCCGCTGCGTGCGGCGATCAACAAGGCGCGCAAGGAAAACACTGTCGTCCGCAAGGAGGGCGTTCGCATTCGGGACGGCGGCGACTTCCGGGAAATCGACGTGCAGGTGGTTCCGTTGCGGAACCTGCAGGAGCAGTCCTTCCTGGTGCTGTTCGAGGAGCACGCCGCCACGGGCGCGCGCCGCGCGGCGCGGGACGCGGAAAGGCCGCCCGCGCCGGCGAAGCCATCGTCGCCCACCGTGAAAGCGCTGCAAAAGCGGCTTGCCGACGCCGAGCGCGAGCTTGCGGAGACGCGCGACTACGTGCAGGCGATCCAGGACCGCTACGACAGCGCCACCGAGGAGATGCAGGCGTCGAACGAGGAAGCGCAGTCGGCCAACGAAGAGCTGCAGAGCATCAACGAGGAGCTGGAGACTTCGAAGGAGGAGCTCGAGTCGACGAACGAAGAGCTGACGACGGTCAACGAGGAGATGACCAACCGCAACGCCGAGCTCTCCCGGGCCAACGCCGACCTTCGCAACCTGCACGTCAGCATCCACACCGCGATCGTCGTCGTCGGGCGCGATCTCACGATCCGACACTTCACGCCGCTCGCCGAAAGGATCTTCAGCGTTGGCGCCGGCGACATCGGCCGGCCGCTCGGAGGGGTTTCGCGGGACCTCGGGATCGTCGTGGCGGAGGAGGGCAAAGCCGCTTCGCCTTTCGACCTGGAACGGGCCATGACGGAAGTCATCGACAGCGTCAGCGCACACGAGCGAGAGGTCCAGGACCGGCACGGCCGCTGGTACTCGCTGCGGATCCGCCCCTACATGACGATGGAGAACAGAGTCGACGGGGCGGTGATGGCGCTGCTCGACATCGATGCGCTGAAGCGCAGCGAGCAGACCGCCCGCGCAGCGCGCGCCGTCTCCGATACGGTGCTGCGCTCGATGCCCGTGCCGCTGCTCGTCCTCGACGCCGACTTGCTCGTGCAACTCGCGAACGAGGCGTTCTATCGCGTGTTCAAGGTCGATCCGCGGGTGACGGAAGGCTCGAAGATCTACGATCTCGGCAACGGTCAGTGGGAGATCCCTGCGCTTCGCACGCTGCTGGAAGGCACGCTCCGCGACAGTAGCTACTTCGAGAATTTCGAGGTCTTCCACGACTTCGAGGACATCGGGCCGCGCACGATGCGCCTCAACGCGCGCCGACTCGACACGGATCTCGGGCAACCGCGGCTCATTCTGTTGGCGATCGACGACGTGAGCGAGCGGAAGCAGCGCGAGGAAGTGATGCGCGAGAGCGAGGAGCGATTCCGCACCGCGATGAGCAGCCTGGCCGAGGGCCTGTACATCGTCGACGTCGACGGCCGGCTGCTGTACATGAATGCCGCGGCCGAAAAGATGCTCGGCTGGACCGCGGCAGACCTGCGGGGTCGGGTGATGCACGAGGCCGTGCACTACGCGCATTCGAGTGGAGCGCCCGCTCCGGCCTGCGAACGGACCGAGTTGCGGGTGCTCGAGACCGGAGCGGCGATTCGCGCGCAGGAGGACATCTTCGTCCGCAAGGACGGTACCTCGTTCCCGGTTGTCTACAGCGCTTCGGCGGTGCGACGAGGCGATGCCGCCACGGGAATCGTCGTGGCGTTCCGGGACGACACCGAGTTCCGGCGGAAGGAAGAGATGCTCCGTGCCAGCGCCGCGCGTTTCCGCGCGCTGGCCGAGACCGTGCCGGACAAGATCTTCACCGCCGACCCGGCCGGGCACATCGATTACTTAAGCCCGCAATGGAGCGCGTATACCGGGCTCGACTCCGCACTGTTCGAGGACGGCGCCGAGAGCGAGATCGTGCATCCGGAGGATGTTGGCGAGACCCTCCGACGGTGGCGGAACGCCATTGCCGGCGGCCTCCCCTTCCACGTCGAGCATCGATTGCGCCGCGCCGACGGGGAATACCGGTGGCACGATACGCGCGCGGTGCCTTTCCGGGACGGTGATCGCACGCAGATGTGGGTCGGCGCGAGCAGCGACATCCAGGCGCTCAAGGAATCCGACCAGCGCAAGGACGAGTTCCTGGCGATGCTCGCGCACGAGCTGCGCAACCCCCTGGCGCCTATCAGCAACGCGCTCGACATCCTGAGGCAGAGCGAAGACAAGCAGCTGACGGAAAGCGCGATCGGCATGCTGCAGCGCCAGGTCGGACAGGTGACGCGGCTCGTCGACGATCTGCTTGACGTCAGTCGCATCAGTCGCGGCACCATCGGCCTGCATATCGAGCGAGTCGAGCTCGGCCCGATCGTCGCCCAGGCGGTGGAGGCGGCGCAGCCGCGGATCTCGAGCAGGCAGCAGAGGTTCACGCTCGTCATGCCGCAGGAGCCGATCGTGCTGGACGCGGACGCGACCCGGCTCACGCAGGTCGTCGGCAACCTGCTCAGCAATGCATCGAAGTTCACCGGCCGGGGTGGCGAGATCAGGCTCGTGGTGGAGCGCGACGCGTCGCATATCTCGATCTGCGTGCACGACAACGGCATCGGGATCCCGGCCGAGCAGCTGGAGCGGATTTTCGAGATGTTCGTGCAGGTGGACACGTCGCTCGAGAGAGTCGAAGGCGGCCTCGGCATCGGGCTCATGCTCGTGAAGAAGCTAGTCGCAATGCACCGGGGCACCGTCGAAGCGCACAGCGGAGGGCTCGGCCAGGGATCGCGTTTCATCATCCGGCTGCCCCTCGCCGCGGAGGCGCACGCGCCGGCCCGATCCAACGATTTAGCCCGGGGTGAAGAGCACGCGGGCAAGCCGCGCCGCATCCTGGTGGCGGACGACAACGTCGATGCGGCCGAAAGCATGGCATTGCTCCTTCAGCTCTCCGGACACGACGTTCGCATCGCCCACGACGGGCTCGCCGCGGTGAAGGCGGCCGAGTCGTTCCGTCCTGAGATCGTGCTGCTCGACATCGGAATGCCCACCCTCAACGGGTACCAGGCGGCGCGCCGGATCCGGAAGCTCGACCCGGCCGTGCGGCTGGTCGCCGTTTCCGGCTACGCGCAGGAAGAGGACAGGATCCAGTCGAAGGAAGCCGGATTCGCCCTCCACCTCGTGAAGCCCGTCGATACGCGCCGGCTCCGCGAGTTCATCGCCGAGTCTCTGTCGTCGCCTGCCGGCGCCGGCGCCCGCTAGCCACTCAACCGCGGACGAGTCGTCCGCCAGCGACGGCCGCGACGGCCACGACCAGGGCGACGCTCACGGCGAGCGCGTCGCCGAAACGTACGTACGGCGTAATGCCGTCGCGTCCCGCGACCTCGACTTCGAGGATGCCGCGCGTGAACCACGGCAGGCGCGCGACCTCGCGCCCGTCGTAGGCGATGGCCGCCGTGATCCCCGTGTTCGTCGCGCGCACGAGCGGCCGGCCCGTCTCGAGCGCCCGCATCGAAGCGATCTGGTTGTGCTGGAGCGCCGCGATCGAGCGGCCGTACCAGGCGTCGTTCGTCACGTTGACGAGGACGGCCGCGTCAGCCGCCTGGATGCGGATGTCCGCGCCGAACGCGTCCTCGTAGCAGATGTTGACGGCGACGCGAGTGCCGGCGACTTCCAGCGCCGGGGGGTCCGCGATGCCGGAAGCCTGGCTCGAGATCGGGATCGCGAGAATCTTGCGAATGAACCAGCCGAGCACAGGCTCGAGCGGTATCGTCTCGCCGAACGGGACTAGATGGCGCTTGCGGTAGAGCTGCGGCTTCGCACCGCCGATCGAGATGACGCTGTTGTAGTAGCGCGGCGTGCCGGCCGGCGAAAGCGGCGGCTCGATGGTGAACATCCCCGCAAGCACGTCGCCGCCGCGCGGCGTCACCGCGTCGAGCAGGCCGACGATCACGCTTTCCGGCACTTCGTCGGCGAACATCGGAAACGCACTCTCGGGCAGCACGACGAGCCGGCCCCGGCTTTCGCGGACCAGCGCCGTGTAGATCTCGAACGTGCTGCGCCGGAATTCGGGATCGAACTTGAGCTCCTGGGTGACGTTTCCCTGCACGAGCGAGATAGAGACAGGTGCGCCGGCGGCCGCTGTCCATTCGATCCGAGCGAGCGCCGCGCCGCCGGCAACGACGATCGCGGCGACGAATATGGCGAGGGCAATCCGGCCACGCGCGCCGGATGCCAGCGCATCGATCGCGATGGCAGGTGCAGCCGCGAGGAGTGCGGTGGCGAGCGTCACGAGGAACACGCCGCCAAGCGGGGCATAGCCCGCTAGCCACGTCGCGCCGCCGCCCGGCAGCGACGCATAGCCGAGCGAAAGCCAGGGGAAGCCCGTGAACACGACGCTCCTTGCCCATTCGGACAGCGCCCAGAGCGCGGCCGCGGCGCCCACGCGGTTCCAGCTGTGGGGCGCGGTCCAGCGCGTCGCGAGCCAGCCGGTCAACGCCGGGTAGAGCGCGAGCAATGCACAGAAGCCCGCGGTGCCAATCGCCGCCAGCGGCCACGGCATGCCGCCGAACGTGTTGAGCGCGACGTAGACCCACGACGCGCCGGCGAGGAACAGCCCGAGCCCGAACGCGAATCCGCTCGCCGCAGCGGCGCGCGGCGTCGCCGCGTCCTGCCACATGGCGAAGAGGAACGCGAGGGTGACGACGGGAAGTAACGAGAGGCCGAACGGCGCGAACCCGAACACCGTCGCGGCGCCCGCGGCGAGCGCCGCCAGAGACGAAAATGCGCGCGCGGCCGGAGCCGCGCGGGAAGCCCGGCCGCCGAACGGCCACGGCAGTCTCACTGTCAGCGCTCGGACGAGGGCTCGGGGTTGGCGACGGCCGGCGCGTTCGCCGCGACCGCCTCGACCTGCAGCGTATACAGGCGGCGGCTGTCGGCGCGCACCACGCGAAAGCGCAACCCCCCGATGGTCGTCGTCTCGCCGCGCTTCGGCAGCCGGCCAAACGCCTGCAGCACGAGGCCGCCGACGGTGTCGAACTCGTCGTCGGCGAAATCGGTGCCGAAGTGCGAGTTGAAATCGGCGATCTCGGTCTGCGCCTTCACGCGGAACCGGCCGTTCGCCTCGGCGATGACGTTGTCCTCGCTCTCGTCGAAGTCGTACTCGTCCTCGATGTCGCCCACGATCTGCTCGAGCACGTCCTCGATGGTGACGAGGCCCGACACGCCGCCGTATTCGTCGACGACGATGGCGATGTGGTTGCGGTTCGCGCGGAAGTCGCGCAGCAGCACGTTGAGTCGCTTCGACTCCGGCACGAACACGGCGGGGCGCAGCGTTTCCTTGAGATCGAAGCTGGCGGGGTTCCGGTAGTAAAGGAGCAGCTCCTTCGCGAGCAGAATGCCCACCACGTCGTCCTTGTTCTCGCCGATCACGGGGAACCGCGAGTGCTTGGTCTCGAGGACGAGCGGCAGGAACTCCGTGGGGTCGTCGTCGATCGACACGACGTCCATCTGCGCGCGCGGAATCATGATGTCGCGCACCGTCATCTCGGACACCTGCAGCACGCCCTCGATCATCGACAGCGCGTCGGCGTCGAGCAGCTTGTGCTCGAAGGCCCCGTGCAGCAGCTCGAGCAGCTCTTCGCGGTCCTCGGGCTCGCGCGTCAAAAACGCCGACAGCCGCTCGAGCAGCGTCGGCTTCGTCCCCTTGCTTTCCCCCCGTTCGTCGTTCATCGCTGTTGTTGTGTCGAACCCTGGCGGCGTGGGGGAGGTTTGTCGGCGTAGGGGTCCGACACCCCGAGCCGCGCGAGGAGCGCAGTCTCGCGCGCTTCCATGACTCGCGCGTCGCGAGCGTTGTCGTGCTCGTATCCTTGCAGATGCAGCATGCCGTGGACGACGAGGTGCGCGCAGTGATCGGCGAGCTTCTTCCGTTGCATCCGCGCCTCGTCGCGGACGACCGGCGCGCACAGCACGATGTCGCCAGTTGCGGGACGCGTTCCTCGACGAGCTTTCGTTTGATCGATGCGCGGATTTTCGCCGTACGCGAAGGCGAGCACGTTGGTTGGGTACTGCCTGCCGCGGTAGAGCGAATTCAGCGTCTGCCCTTCGCGTTTGCCGACGAAGCGGAGCGTGACGGCGGCGTCGCGCTCCGTTGCCGCCGTCGCCCAGCGCCGGAGCGTGGCGGGTGGTGGCAGCCTGGCCGGTGCGACGCCGTACTGCACCTCGAGCGAAAGGCGGGGCTTCGGCTTCGCCAGTGGCGCTCGGGAGCGGCCCTTCGCGCTCATAAGGGCCCCCCACACCCCCCGGGGGGCGGAATTCGCGCTCGGGAGCGGCCCTTCGCGCTCATAAGGGCCCCCCACACCCCCCGGGGGGTGGAATTCGCGCTCGGGAGCGGCCCTTCGCGCTCATGGACCCGTTCATGACCCGTCGTTGCCCTTGCGTTCCGCGATGTCGCGCTCGTACGCGGCAATGATCTTCTGCACCAGCGGATGGCGGACGACGTCGGCGCTCGTGAACCGCGTGAACGCAATGCCGCGGACGCCTGCCAGGATGCGGTCCGCCTCGACGAGCCCGCTCTTCTGGCCGCGCGCGAGGTCGATCTGCGTGACGTCGCCCGTGATGACCGACTTGGTGCCGAAGCCGATGCGCGTCAGGAACATCTTCATCTGCTCGGGTGTCGTGTTCTGCGCCTCGTCCAGGATGATGAAGGAGTGATTGAGCGTGCGCCCGCGCATGTAGGCAAGCGGCGCGATCTCGATCGTGCCCCGCTCGAAGAGCTTGCCGGTCTTGTCGAAGCCGAGCAGGTCGTAGAGCGCGTCGTAGAGTGGCCGCAGGTAAGGGTCGACCTTTTGCGCGAGGTCACCCGGCAGAAAACCCAGCCGCTCTCCCGCCTCGACTGCCGGACGCACGAGCACCAGGCGCTTCACCGCGTCGCGTTCCAGCGCATCCACGGCGCACGCGACGGCCAGATACGTCTTGCCGGTGCCCGCCGGCCCGATGCCGAACGTGATGTCGTGTTCCTGGATGTGCTTGAGATACGTCACCTGGTTGGGCGTGCGGCCGTGGAGATCGGCGCGCCGCGTGCGCAACCGCAGGCCGTCTTCCTCGCCGCCCTTGGCGCCGTGCTGCGTCGTGAGCTCGATCAGGCCGAGCTGGATGTCGTCGACGGACAACGGCTTCTCGGCCTGCGCATAGAACCGCTGGACGGCCTCGGCGGCAATCTTCGCCTGCGCCGGCGACCCTGCGACGGTGAACGTGCCACCGCGGTGCGCGATGGCCACGTCGAGCGCGGCTTCGATCTGGCGCAGGTTCGCATCGAGCGGCCCGCAAAGATGCGCGAGCGCATGGTTGTCGAGCGGCGCGAGCGTGAGCTCGACCGCGTCGCCGCCGCCGGGCGCATTCCGCGGAAGGCGCGCGCGCTCAGACACCTTGTCGCACCAGCGGCGCCTTCAGGGCGTCGCCGAGGATGCCGGCGGATTCGATGAGATGCGCCCTCGTTTGCGCGTCGCGGCTGCCGCCGCGGTTGTCATTACCGGCGGCCGCCTTGATCTGCCTGGAAAGCGTTTTCGCTTCCTCTCGGAACAGCGCGACGGCGTCGGCAGGCGTGGACGAGGGCCGGAGCAGCACGCCGGCGATGCGCCGCACGTGCTCGCGTTGGAGGTCGCGCCGGGCCGCGGAGATCGAACCGCCGGAGGCGAGCTCGCTCCAGATCGAGCCCCGCACGGTCGCGAAGAGCTCGGACAGCGTCAGCGACCCGCCCGCGTCAGCCTTGCCCTCGGACTCCTGGATCCTCGCGAGCACCGAGTCGGACAGCATCGTGTTCATCATGCCGACCTGCAGCGACAGCACGCGGGCGCGCAGGCTGAAGTCCGGGCTCATGCGGGTCGCGTTGTCCAACCCGACTTCGAGATAGTCGATTCCCATGCTGCGCAGGAATTCCGGCTTGAACTTGAAGCTGTCGGCCGAGAAGATGCCGGTGGCGACGAGGTTGAGCGCCTCGCGCTGCTTCGCGGGCGGCACGGGCGTCAGCGGCAATTGCGACGTCCCGGCATAGTCACGCACGTAGTACACGCCGCCGACGTACTTCGCGATCAGCGCGGCGGATCGCGCGAACTGGCGGAAGCCCGCATCGAACGTGCGGCGCAGCACCGCGTACGATTCGCCCGGCTTCAGCTTCTTCGTCTGCAAACGTTGCCAGAGCTCCTGCGAGATCAGGAGCCGCTTCTGCAGGTACACGAGCGGGTCCGAGCCCAAGTCGAAGCGACTGGCATCGGGATCGATCCCGGCGATCGCTTCCTCGTCGGACGAGAACGCGAGCAGCGGGTCGGTCGAGCCGCGGGCGGCGATCTTCTCGAGCTCGTCGGCTTCGGCCTCCTTCGGCAGGTCGCGATACGCGTACTCGATCGCCCAGTAGTCGTACGGTCCGATCGTCGATTCGAAGTACGCGCCCTGGCCCTCGCCGTTGGCGGCGATGTTGATGGGGTTGTAATCCATCACGGAGCCGGCGAGGCCGCGCTCGCGCCCCCAGGCGGGGTCGGAGAGCTTCGCGAGCGGATAGACGGTCGACGCGCGGAAGTTGTGGCGCAGCCCCAGCGCATGCCCCACTTCGTGCATGACGGCGGACTTGAGCGACGCGTTGACGAACGCCTCGGCTTCCGGGCTGCCGGCCTGGATCTCGCCGCGCTCCTCGAGCACGTCGAGCCCGAACTGCATTTCGGCCAGCGCGTCGGCGGCGATGGTGCAGAGATTGCCGTCGCGCAGCGCCATCGGATACGCACCGCCCGCGGGCCCGGCGGGTGACCCGGGGGAGGGCGACGGGAACGGCGCCTGCTCGACGACGAAGGTGCGATGGTCGCGTGACCACGCCTCGGGAATCGCAATCTGCGCGTTCAGGATCTCGCCGGTGCGCGAGTCGACGGTCGACGGTCCGATCGCGAAGCCTCCGTCGGTCGACACGAACCAGCGTACCGTCGAGTGCCGGGCGTCGAACGTGTTGATCGTCCCCTCCGCGTCCTGCTGCCGGACGACGATCGCGTCCTTGAAGCCGATCTTCTCGAACGCCTTGTTCCACTCGAGTATTGCCGCGCGCACCGTGGGACGGTATTTCTCGGGGACGTTGCGATCGATGTAGAACACAATCGGCTCCTTCGGCTCCGACAGCTCCGCCCCGGGATCCTTCTTTTCTAGGCGCCAGCGGTCGACGTAGTGCGTTCTCGCGCTGTACTTCGAGTCGGACGAGAAGTCCCAGACCGCAGTTTCGAAGTGGCCGACACGGGGGTCGGCGCGCCGCGGCGGCATGGGCGCAGGCAGCCGCGCGAAGTTGTACGTGTATCCCAGGAACAGGCTGCGCGCGTCGGGAAGCGTCGTGAACGGCGGATAGGGATTCGCAGCGGCCGCGAGCGCCGATGCCGGCGGCAGCGTGGCGCGCCCATTCTGGTAATGCGCGGACACGACGAACGACGATTGGTCCGGCGAGTTCCGGATCGCCTCGAAGCTCGAGTTCTTGGCGTCGAACGTGTAGCTCCGCATGTGGATGCCGGTCGTGAACCGCTCGCCGACGGGAATGTCCGTCAGCAGCAGCGCATTGGCATCGACCAGCACGCTCTGCCGTTCAGGATGCGGCAGGCTCTGCACGGTGGCAGCGCCGAGCAGGCTGTCGGTGAAGCCTTCCTTCACGCCCTGCACGATCGGCGCGTTGGTGCCGCCGGTGAATGAATAATTCTTCGCAATGAGCTGCACGAGGTTGCCGATGCGCTTCCACTCGACGATCTGGTCGCCCAGCATCATCCCGCCGTAGACGCCCTGCTCGCCGACCCCGCGGCTCAAGTTCGACGTGAACTGGAACGGCACGTTGAACTGGTCGGGCGCGATCTCGATCCACACCTTCTCGTCCTTCTGCCACGCGTGGAAGAGCCCGATCGTCTCCTTGGCATCCTTCGTCACGTCGGCGAATGGCTTGAGGCCGCTCGCGGCAGCGGCGGCTGCGCCGGCGGCCTGCGCAACGCTTGCTGCCGTCGCGCCGGGGCGTGCGCTGGCTGCATTGCCCGCCGCCACCCCCGCGGCTACTGCCGCGGCAACTTTCGTGACTTCGCTCGGCGTCTGCGAGCCAGGCACCATGACCGCTGCCGTTGCGGCGGAATCTTTCGCCGGATCGACCGCGCATCCCGCGAGCGTGAGATTCAACGCGGCCAGAATGGCGAATGAGTGGCCGAATGAGCCCGCGAATGAGCGGCCAAGCGATCTGCCGAGCGAGCGGCGCGTCGCGGGGACAGGAAGGGCGATGGAGAGCATCTTGATCTATACCTCGCCGATGGGAGTGGTAGAGCGGACTCGAAATCCGGTGAAAACGCGGGGCGCTCGCGGGCTTATTGCTCGCCCGCCGACGGATCGGTCAGGCGGCCGCGCAGTGAGTGCGGTCGGGCCGCCGTGATCGTGACATCCGCGTAGGTGCCGATGAGCGCCGCGGCGCCGGGAAAATTGACGACGCGATTGTTGCCCGTCCGTCCTGCGAGCTCGTCGTCGCCGCGGGCGGCAGCGCCCGTGACGAGGACGCGCTGGCGCGTGCCGACCATCGCTTCGCTGCAGTCCCGATACTGCGCGTCGAGACGTGACTGCAGCACGGTAAGGCGCGCGCGCTGCACTTCCGGCGGCACGGGATCAGGCAGCGCCGCCGCCGGTGTGCCGGGGCGCGGGCTGTATGCGAAGCTGAACGAGCCGTCGAAACCGACCGCGTCGATCAGCTCCATTGTCTGCGCAAAATCGGCGTCGGTCTCGCCCGGAAAGCCGACGATGAAATCCGAGGTAAGCGAAAGGTCGGGCCGCTCGCGCCTGAGCTTCCTCACGGTCGACTTGTATTCGAGCGCCGTGTAGCCGCGCTTCATGGCAGACAGCACGCGGTCGGAACCCGATTGCACCGGCAGATGGAGATGCGAGACCAGCTTGCCTATGGCGCCGTGGGCGCGGATCAGGCTCGGCGTCATCTCCTTCGGGTGCGACGTCGTGTAGCGGATGCGCTCGATCCCCGGAACCTCGGCCACGTATTCCAGCAGCGCTGCAAGGTCGGCGATCTCCGCCGCGCCGCCCATGCTCGCCCGGTAAGCATTGACGTTCTGGCCGAGCAGCGTCACCTCCATCACGCCCTGGTCGGCGAGGTCGGCGACTTCGGTCAGCACGTCGTCGAACGGCCGCGAGACCTCTTCACCGCGCGTGTACGGCACGACGCAGAACGTGCAGTACTTGCTGCAGCCTTCCATGATCGACACGAACGCCGATGCGCCTTCGACGCGCGGCGGCGGCAGCTGGTCGAATTTCTCGATCGCCGGGAAGGCGATGTCGACCTGCGGCGTGCCGGTCGCCCGGCGCGTGCGGATCAGCGCCGGCAAGCGGTGCAGAGTCTGGGGACCGAACACGACGTCGACGTACGGAGCGCGGCCGACGATCGCGGCGCCCTCCTGGCTCGCGACACAGCCGCCGACGCCGATGATGAGGTCGGGACGATCGGCCTTGAGCGCCCGCACCCGGCCGAGATCGTGGAACACGCGCTCCTGCGCCTTCTCGCGCACCGAGCACGTGTTGAACAGGATGACGTCGGCGTTCTCCGGGCGGTCGGTGAGCGCGTAGCCGCCGTCGGCGGCGAGCACGTCGGCCATCCTGGCCGAATCGTACTCGTTCATCTGACAGCCGAAGGTGCGGATATAGAGCTTCTGCGTCACGGGCTCGCCCCGGGGGCCGGTGGTTATCCGGTGGGGGCGTCGTTGCCGAAAAAGGGGGGACGATTATAGCAGGCCCGAGGTTACAATCGTCGCAGCAGGTGTCCGCCGCGAATCACTCGCGGCGGGTGAAACGGGAATGCGGTGCCGGCGCGCTTGTCGCGCTCAACCCGCAGCTGCCCCCGCAACGGTGAGCGAGTGCGGGCCGCCCTTACGCCACTGGTGACGCGCTTCCGTCGGAAAGCGCGACGCCGGGAAGGCGGCGGTCAAGACTCGCGAGCCCGGAGACCGGCCTGCGCCCGTGCCGTGCGCCAACCGCGCCCGGCGCGTACTGGCGAGCTTACGCGTCCGCTCGATGCAGACACCGATGCTCGTTCACCCAAGTCGCGCGGGGTCGCGCGGCAACTGTGGAGGGCGTCATGTCCTGCGTCACGTCTCGCATTGCCGTTCCATCGCCGTTCGCTTGTCGCGTTCCTCGTCGCGCGGCGCGTTGCATGCTCGTCGCGGCGCTTCTGCTCGCGATCCCGTGCGCTCATGCACAGTCGGGCAAACCGCTCCTGTCGGATACGTACGCGGTCACCGCGTCGCGCGGCGCGCAGCCCATCGCCGACGTCCTCGCCGACGTCACGGTCATCGACGCGGCGACGATCGCGCGCGCCGGCGCGCAAAGCCTGACCGAGCTCGTCCAGCGCCAGCCGGGCGTCGAGATCACGCAGAACGGTGGGCCGGGCTCGTTGTCGGGCATCTTCCTGCGCGGCGCGAACCGCGGACAGACGCTGGTATTGGTCGACGGCGTCCGGCTCTCCTCGTCGAGCGCGGGCGCGACTTCGCTCGAAGCGATCCCGCTCGACCAGGTCGACCGCATCGAGATCCTGCGCGGACCGTCGTCGAGCCTTTACGGCGCCGACGCGATCGGCGGCGTCATCCAGGTATTCACGCGACGCGGCACGTCGGCGCTGACCGGCAATGCGAGCGCCGGCGGCGGCACGTACGGGACGTGGGACGTCAAAGGCGGCGTGACCGGCACGTTGGGACCGCTGGCGTTCGCGGCGCAAGTCGCGGCGAAGGGGAGCGACGGGTTCAACGCCGTCGTCGATCCGTCGAGCTTTCTCTACAACGGCGACAAGGACGGCTACAAGAACCAGAGCGTGTCCGCGAATCTCGGCTACACGTTCGCGCCTGGGCAGGAGATCACGGGCCAGTTCTTCCGCAGCCACCTGAACAGTCAGTTCGACGGCGGCCCGGGCTTCGACGATCGCACCGTCACCGACGCCGAGACGTGGCAGGTGGCGATGCGCAACGTGCTGGCGCCGTTCTGGGTGTCGCGACTGAGCGCGGGCGCCGGGATCGACGACAGCAGGACGGAGTCGGCGTTCGACGATTTTCCGTTCAAGACCATCCAGCGGCAGTACACGTGGCAGAACGAGTTGACGCTCCCACTCGGCCTGCTGACCGCGGGCTTCGAGCGCCGGGAAGAGCACTTGAAAACGACAGCCCCGTTTGCCGTCACCGAGCGTGACACCAACTCGATCTTCGGCATCTACCAGCTGCGCATCGACGACCACGCGCTGCAGGGCAACCTGCGGCACGACGATTCGGACCAGTACGGCGGAAAGACGACAGGTTCGATCGCCTACGGTTATCGCTTTAGCGCGTCGCTGCGCGTCACGGCGGGGTATGCGACGGGCTTCAAGGCGCCGTCGTTCAACGATCTTTACTATCCCCGCTTCTCGAATCCCGACGTCAAGCCGGAAACCTCGAAGAATTTCGAAGGCGGCATCTACTGGAACGGGAATCTTGCCACGACGACCCTCGAGCTTCGTGCCATCGCCTATCACAACCGCGTCTCGCAGCTCATCGTGTTCCAGTGCGATGTCGACTTCAACTGCGCACCGCGGAACGTCAACCGCGCGACGCTGCAAGGCGTGACGCTGGGACTCGAAGCGCGCGCCGACAACGGCGCCACCGTGGGTGCGTCGCTCGACCTCCAGTCGCCCGAGGACGATGTCACTGGCAACCTGCTGCCACGCCGTGCGCGGCGCCACGGCGCGGTCACTGCCGGGTATCCCGCCGGCCCGGTGCGGCTCGGCGCGGAGCTGGTCGCGTCGTCGCTGCGCTACGAGGACCCTGCCAACGTCGTGAAGATGGGCGGGTACGCCGTGCTCAATCTCACCGCGGAATGGGTGGTGACGCCAGGCTGGACGCTGTTCGCGCGCGCGAACAACGTGTTCGACAAGAACTACGAGCTCGCAGCGGGATTCGGCACGGGAGGCGCCACGGTGTTCGCGGGCGTGCGCACGGTGTTGAGATGACGCGAACGGACGACTCGACGATGAAAGAGCGCGCCCTGCGGTGGCTGGCATTCGCGCCGATGACATCGGCGGCGATGCGCGCGGCGATCGCAATCGCGCTTTTCGGCGCGGTCATCTCCGCGCGGGCGGCGCTCGAGGCCGTCGACGACACCGGTGCGACGGTGACGCTCGCTGCGCCGGCATCCCGCATCGTGAGCCTCGCCCCGCACGCGACGGAGCTCTTGTACGCAGCGGGCGCCGGCGACCGCGTGGTGGGCGTTCTTGCGACCTCCGACTGGCCACCCGAAGCGCTCGCCAAGCCGAAGGTCGGCGATTCGCGCGCGCTCGACCTCGAGCGCATCCTGCTGCTCAAGCCCGACCTCGTGGTCACCTGGCCGTTCGCGGCGCCCGCGCAGGTTGGCGTCCTCACCGCGCGGGGCATTCCCGTGTTCATCGCCAATCCTGCAACGATCGACGGGATCGCCAAGGACATGGAGCGTCTCGGCACCCTCGCGGGGACGATGGGAACGGCGTCCTCGCGAGCGGCCGAGTTCCGCGCGAAGCTCGGAAGATTGTCGGCCACGTACGCCGCGATGAAGACGGTGCGTGTCTTCTACGAGATCTGGGACGTTCCGCTGTACACGATCGGCGGCCGCCATCTCATCTCGCAGGCGCTCACCGTGTGCGGCGGGGAGAATGTCTTCGCGGGGCTCGTGCTGCCCGCGCCGGGGGTGAACGTCGAGGCCGTGCTGGCGGCGAAGCCCGACGCGATCATTGCCGGCGCGGATGGCGCGGTGCGGCCGGCTTGGCTCGATGACTGGAAGCGCTGGACGACGCTGCCTGCGGTTGCCCACGGCAATCTCTTCACCGTCGACGCCAATCTCCTGCATCGCGCCGGGCCGCGGTTCATCGACGGGATGGAAACGCTTTGCGCGGCGGTCGCCAAGGCGCGCGCGGCGGCGCCTTGATTCGCGCCTGGTTCAGGAGCCGATCAACGCGTAACGGCGGCGTCAGACCGGCAACAGGCTGCGCGTCTTTCCTTCGCCCACCGCGACGAGTCGATGCCCGAAGACGTCAGATAGGGTCGAGGCCGACAGCACGTCCGTGGCGGCGCCCGCGATCGCGCGCCCGCCTCCCAGCGCGATCGCATGATCGGAGTAGCGCAGCGCGAGGTGAAGGTCGTGCAACACCATGACGACCGCGCGGCCGCCTTCACGCGTGAGCGCCGCGAGCGCGTCCAGCGCCGCGACCTGCTGGCCGAGATCGAGATGCGACGACGGCTCGTCGAGCAGCAGAAGTTTGGGATCCTGCGCGACGAGCGCCGCGAGTGCCAGGCGCCGGCGTTCGCCGCCCGACAGCGTTCGCGCATCGCGCGCGTCCAGACCTGCAAGGCCGAACGCCGCAAGCGCCAAGCGCGCACTATCGATGTCGGCCGCCGACTCCCACTGCCAGCGCGCGAGGTGCGGATGACGTCCGACGAGCGCCGTCTCGAGCACGGTGGCAGGAAAGTGGTCGATGCTTTCCTGCGGCAGGAATCCGCGGATCTTCGCCCGCTCGCGCGGCGCGAGCGAGGCGATGGGCTTGCCGTCGTAGCGGATCTCGCCGGCCGCGGGCACGTTGAGACCGGCGAGCGCGCTGACGAGCGTTGTCTTGCCGGCGCCGTTCGGTCCGACGACGACCCACCGCTCGCCTTCGCGCACGTCGAAATCGAGACCCGCGACGAGCGTGCGGCCCGCAACGACGAGCGAGAGGCCGCGGCACGAAAGCTTCGGGATTGCTCCCGTCACGAGCGCACCCGCGTCAGGAGCACGAGCAATACCGGCACGCCGACAAGCGCCGTGATCACGCCGACGGGCAATTGCACGGGCGCGGCGATCGTGCGGGCGAGCGTGTCGGCGACGAGCAGCAGCGTGCCTCCGGCGACGGTGCTTGCGGGCAGCAACAGGCGCTGGTCGTTGCCCATGAGAAGGCGCAGCGCGTGCGGCACGACGAGTCCGACGAAGCCCACGCTGCCCGCCGTGGTGACCGCCGCCGCCGTCGCGAGCGCGGCGAGCGCGGACAACACGAGCATCGTGCGTCCGACGGAAACGCCCAATGCAGCGGCGATGTCCTCGCCACGCGACAGAACATTCAAATCACGCGCGAACGCGAACGACACCACGAGCGCGACGGCGAGCGTCAAGAGCGGGGGCATGGCGGCGGTGGCGCCACCAAGGTCGCCGATCAGCCAGAACAGCATGCCTTTGACTTGCGCGTCGGGCGCAAGCGTCAGCAGCAGCGCGATCAGTGCGCCCCACCCGGCCGCGACGACCACGCCTGTCAGCAGGAGCCGCGTCGTCGTCCACGGCGCACGCTCGGCTCCCGTGCGCGCAAGCGCGAAGACGAGCACCGTCGATACGAGCGCGCCGACGAGCGCCGCGGGCGTGACGAGCGCGGCAACTCCGGCGAGCATCGCGCCGAGCGCACCGACCGCTGCGCCGCCCGAAATACCGAGGATGTACGGATCGGCGAGCGGATTGCGCAACAACGCCTGCATGACCGCGCCGGCGAGTGCGAGCAGCCCGCCGACCGCGAATGCGGCGAGCGCGCGCGGCAGCCGCAGCTCGCGTACGATCGCCGTCTCGGTCTGCCCGTCGCCGCCGATGAGCGCCTTCAGGATCACGGCGCCGTCGAGCGCCACGCTGCCGACCGCTAGCGCCATGGCGAGCGCCGCGAGCGCGGCGAATGACAGCACAACGAGGACGAACAGAACGCGAGCGGGGGTCGCGCGAACGAGATGCGAGGCGGTCACGATGGCGCGACTATAATCGACATCGTGAACAAGGCATTCACCAAAGAGATCGACACCGATGACGATGACGACGTCGAAGGCGTCTCGCCGCTCCCAGCCGGCGCGCGCAACTACATGACGCCGGGTGGGTTCGCGCGGCTCTCCGCCGAATTGGAGCGCCTCGTGCAGAAGGAGCGGCCCGAGCTCGTGGCAACCGTCGCGTGGGCGGCGAGCAACGGCGACCGGTCGGAGAACGGCGACTACATTTACGGCAAGAAGCGCCTGCGCGAGATCGATCGGCGCATCCGTTTCCTCATCAAGCGGCTCGATGCCGCCGAAGTCGTCGATCCGGCAGCGCCTCGCGACGACGAGCTCGGGGACCAGGTGTTCTTCGGGGCGACCGTCGACGTGCGCAACGCCCGCGGCGAAAAACGCACGCTCTCCATCGTCGGCGTCGACGAGATCGACACGGCGCGCGGCTACATCAGCTGGGTCTCGCCGATGGCGCGCGCGCTGCTGAAGGCACGCGAAGGGGACACGGTGACGTTGCGTACCCCCGTCGGCGCCGAGGACATCGACGTCGTCGAGGTCCGCTACGTGCCGCTCGCGACCGGCGACGCGGCTTAAAGATCCCCGAACGGATTTCCTCAGTTGACTCGACGCGCGACCTTTCTATAGAGTGCCCCGATGGCTGCATCGAACACGTCGTCGTCCTCGGAAGCCAACGGTGTCATCGACTCCGAGCTGGCTGCGCTCGAGCAGAGGCTCAATCTGCTGATTGCGCACGCCAAGGTGCTGCGCGCGACCAACGACAACCTGCGCCGCGACCTCGCCGCGGCCGAGGCGCGCAACCAGGTGCTTTCCGAGCGCGTGGCCGAGGCCAAGCGCCGGCTCGACGCGCTGGTCGCACGCCTGCCCGAGTCCACGGTATGAGCGCCAAAACGGCGGGCCCGGATGAGAAGACGCTGACGCTCGACGTCTCGATCCTTGGCCGCGACTACAAGGTGGCTTGCAAAGCGGACGAGGAGCCGGCGCTCCGCGACGCGGTCGCGTTTCTCGAAGGACGGATGCGGGAGATTCGCGAAAACAGCAAGACGAGCTCGGTCGAGCGCGTCGCGGTGATGGCGGCGCTCAATCTCGCTCACGATTATCAGCGCCGGCCGGTGTCCACATCAGTGTCCACATCGTCGAGGCGTGCGCCTCCCGCCGAGGCCCCGCTCGCGAGCGGGGCGCTTGACAGCGCGGAAATGGCCGCCGTGCGCCGCCGGATCGCCGGCATGCAATCCGCGATCGATCAGATACTGCCAGCGAAGGAGAAACTGTTCTGACGCGCCGGACGGCGCTTGGCTTCGAACCAATGTCCCCTGCGGTGTTCGAGTTGTCCGTACATTCTTTGAACCAATGCTACTTAGCGAGGTTGCCGCGCCATTTGCGAGCTGGTGTGCGTTCCCAAGCGGAAGCGCCTGAAGGCTCCGGCAGGTGACCAATCTTGAACCCTGGTTCAAGATGAGGACAGCACGGCACAGGCGGGGGACACCCTTTGCTCACGTGACGACCCGAGCGGCACAACCCGTCGCGGCGGCAGCCGCGGCAGGGTCTTCACGAGTAGCCGGAATACCCTGACGTCGAATTCCGGCGCGCGCGTTTCGAGCACGTCGTGAATTTCCGATGAGCTCCGCGCCGTTCCCAGGTATTGCCACTGGTCGAAAACGTACACGTCGCGGCGCTCGCGAATCCCGATCGGACCGTGATACGGCCACGGGGGAACGCGGAGGCTGCGCAATCCGCTGAAGGCTCGCGTGAGCTGCGTGAGACGGCCGATGCCACGTGCGCAGTCGGGCACCTGATCGGGCCCGCGCCCCGCACAGGCTTCGCACGAGTCCTCGGGAAGCCCGATGATGGAATGGCATAGCCGATGCCGAGCGGCGGTGCGGCGCAGCGCGTTTTGCGCCTTGCGTGGCGATTCGAATGTTCCGTACAAGTCGTCCCCGTCCCGCAGCGAACGACCGCACAGGCCCACGAGCGAGAGGCATGGCACCGCATCCGGCGCGAAGCGGTACGAATGTAGCGCGCTCGGCACACGCGCTTTGCGCGCGGGCAAGGCGGGCTCGCGAGACAGCGCCAACTGGAGCCTCGCCCCGAGCGGCCCTTGCGTTACGCGCCACGTGACGTTACGGACCCGGTGCGAGATCGCAAGCGCCCTCCGCGAGATGACGTCGAGGCGGAAATAGCTTTGCACGCGCGACTTGAGATTGCTCGCGGTCGCGGCCACTAGGATCTCCTCGTCTTCGCCGTGAAGAAAATAGACGCCCGGCGCCTCCGGCAGCCGATCGATCAGCGAGAGGTCGAGGTGGCCGGGGACGAGTGGCCCCTCGAGCAGCGCTTCGATGGCGCGGGCGACCGTCGCGCGCGGAAGCGCCCGGTGGACATGCCGCCAGAATTGCCAGACGAGGCTCGCGTCGTGCAACGCGCGGTGCCGCACGGGCGCCGTCAGCGCGTGGCTCGCCATCAGCGAGTCGAGGTCGTGGTGCGCGAGTTCCCTGTAGAGCTTGCGCGACAGCATCAGCGAGCAGAGAACTTGCGGAGCGAAATGGATTCCCGCGCGGTCGAACTCGGTTTTCAGGAATCCGTGATCGAAGCGGGCGTTGTGAGCGACGAGAAGGCGGCCTTCGAGACGCCGCGCGAGGTCCGCGGCAACGTCCTTGAACCGCGGCGCCTCGTCGCGCATCGAGTCCGTGATCTCGTGGGGAGCGACCGGCCGTTCCTGCCGACGCGTCAGCGGGTTGATCACGGTCGACCACTTCTCGACGCGCGGACCGTCGACCGTGACGACGCCGACCTCCGTGATCCGGTTGGTGCGGGGATCGATACCCGTCGTCTCGACGTCGACGAAGGCGAGGGGCGGAAGGTTCTTCGGGCTCACATGCTATTATCGAACGATCGTTCTATGCGGTAAAGATCCAGGCAGTCCATGCTTCCCGCGCAGCTCCCGATCCCGTTCGTGCGGTCGCGCCTTGCAACCCTCCCCGCCGATCTCTATGTTGACCGGATGACCCCTGCCGACCTGTTTCATCCTGCCGTCGCTTCCTGGTTCGTGCGAACGTTTTCCGGGCCGACCACGGCCCAGACGCGCGCATGGCCCGCGATCAAAGCGGGCCGCCACGTGCTCGTCGCGGCTCCGACAGGCTCGGGAAAGACGCTCGCCGCGTTTCTCGCCGCGATCGACGATCTGGTTCGGCAAGGCGTCGAGGGCGAGCTGCCCGACGAGACGTTCGTCGTCTACGTCTCGCCGCTCAAGGCGCTCTCGAACGACATCCGGCGCAACCTTGAAGCGCCGCTCGCGGGCATCCGCGAGGATCTGGTCGCGCTCGGGTACCCGGATGTCGAGATTCGCACGCTCGTCCGCACGGGCGACACGCCACAGAGCGAGCGCGCCAGCATGCGCCGGCGGCCGCCGCAGATCGTCGTCACGACGCCCGAGTCGCTGTATGTGCTGCTGGGGTCCGAGTCGGGCCGCAAGATGCTGTCGACGACGCGAACGGTGATCGTCGACGAAATCCACGCGCTGGCACCGAACAAGCGCGGCAGCCACCTCGCGTTGTCGCTCGAGCGGCTGGCGGCGTTGACGACCGCAGTGACCCAACGACCGCCTGTGCGCATCGGCCTGTCGGCGACCCAGAAACCGATCGACGAGGTCGCGCGCTATCTGACGGGCACATCTTCATCTGCCGCTGATTGCACGATCGTGAACGTCGGACACGTGCGCGATCGCGACCTGGCACTCGAAGTGCCGCCCGCGCCGCTCGAAGCGATCATGTCCGGCGAAGTGTGGCAGCAGGTGTACGCGCGGCTCGCGGCGCTCACGCACGAGCACCGGACGACGCTCGTTTTCGTCAATACGCGACGGATGGCGGAGCGCGTCGCGCGCCACCTGTCGGAGCTCATCGGCTCCGATGTCGTCACCGCGCACCACGGCAGCCTCGCGAAAGAGCGGCGCTTCGACGCGGAGCAGCGGTTGAAAGCCGGCGCGCTCCGCGCGCTCGTCGCCACGGCGTCGCTCGAGCTCGGCATCGACATCGGCGACGTCGAGCTCGTCTGCCAGTTGGGAACGCCGCGCTCGATCGCGACGTTCCTGCAGCGCGCCGGGCGCGCCAACCACTCGGTCGGCGGGCAGCCGAAAGCGCGGCTCTTCCCGCTGTCGCGCGACGAGCTCGTCGAGTGCGCGGCGCTCCTCGATTCCGTTCGGCGGGGCGAGCTCGATCGCCTCTCGATCCCGCCGAAGCCACTCGACGTGCTTGCCCAGCAGATCGTCGCCGAAGTGGCCGCGAGCGAGTGGAGCGAGAATGCGCTGTTTGACGTCTTCACCCGCGCCGAGCCTTACGCGGCGCTGACGCGCGACGAATACCTGTCCGTCGTGCGCATGGTCGCCGAGGGCTTCACGACGCGCCGCGGCCATCGCGCGGCGTACATCCATCGCGATGCCGTCAACGGCGTGCTGCGCGGGCGGCGCGGAGCGCGGATCACGGCGCTCACGTCCGGCGGCGCGATCCCCGACACGGCCGACTACGACGTCGTCCTCGAGCCGGC
>Ga0207701_10000691_pt1 | contig 35317 bp, 34 predicted proteins | sample KBSSwiSSwithPhiX_FD_184294 | JGI IMG/M metagenome (GOLD analysis project Ga0207701, IMG submission 184294) | Switchgrass rhizosphere bulk soil microbial communities from Kellogg Biological Station, Michigan, USA, with PhiX - S5 (SPAdes) (version 2) | ecosystem: Environmental > Terrestrial >... | reverse complement strand
CGCGGGCTGCGGCGATGAGTGCCTCGCGCACTTTGTTCACGTCGCTGCCATAAGCCACGCCTACCGGAAGACGAAATCGCACGCGTAAATCGCCATAATGCCAGTTCGTGACAGGGGAGTCGATGAACTTCGAGTTCGGCACGATCATGGCAATATTATCGCTTGTGAGGATAACGGTGCTGCGCGCGCGAATTTGTTCCACTCTGCCGACGATCCCTGCCACTTCGACCCGATCTCCGATGGTGATCGGTCGTTCCGCCAGAATGACCAAACCGCTGATGAAATTACTGGCAATGTTCTGCAACCCGAAACCAACACCCACTCCGACTGCTCCAGCGAAAACCGTCAGCGCAGCCAGATGAATTCCAGTGTTCTCCAGGACAATGAAAATACCGACGACCAGGACAATGTTGCTGATAACTTGGGAAATCGCGTACTGGAGCGAACGATCGAGTCCACTTTCAGCAAGGACTCGATTAAAAAGAAAACGCTTCGTACTCGAAGAAATCCAGAAGACGGTAATCAGAAGTGCGACCAGCAGGAAAATCTGAAGAATACTTAGCCTGATTGCCGGAAGAGGCGCGTTCCAGCCGAGCGGAATGCCCGCCGCATTGATTGCGCTGATGATGAAAAATATGAGCGCGGCAAGGCTTAAGATTGTGGTGACGATCGCGATGAAGTTCGTGTCGATCTTGAAACGGCTAAAAAACCGACGAACCGCCTGGCTCTGCAAGATTCTGGCGATGAGAAGACCTGTTGCGAAAAGGCCGACGAATGCAATCAGGCCGAGAGCCGTTACATAGTGGTCGCCAACGTAGAAGAGCGGCCGCTCCAGAAACGTCATCTCCACGTTTTCTAGTCTGAACGCGTTACACGGGCCTTGGCAACCAAGAAGCGCTGCCGGCTCGAATAGATGCCTTCGCGGGGAAGCGGCGTTTGCTGCGGCGAGCGCCTGAACTGTAGAGGAAAATACTGCCCGGCGCAGCGAGAGATCTACAATTCAGGCAGCGTCCGCCGACTATTGCTGCTTGGCGCGCTCTTCGATGTACTTGGTCACGTCGCCGACCGTCTGCAGTTTTTCGGCGTCTTCATCCGGGACTTCGACGGAAAATTCTTCTTCAAATGCCATCACTAGTTCGACGATATCCAGCGAGTCCGCCCCCAAATCCTCAATGAATGAGGCCTGTGGCGTAACCTGCTCAGGGTTAACGCCCAGTTGCTCGACAATGATGTCTTTAACTTTCTCTTCGATCGATTTATCCGCCATAAAATTTGTTCGGTTTGTGTTGGTCGCCCGTGGAAAAGCCTAAAGCATTCCCGAGCACAGCATGGCAACTAAATGAATTAAACAGGTTGTCAATCATTTTCGGGTCGAACTGGGAATAACCAGTGCGCTTCCTGTCGTTTCGAGGCGTTCGACTTCGCTTACGAGAGGCTCCGGCGAAGAATGAGCGAGTGGGAGCGAGTGACATAGACGTTACATCTTGACGTTTGCTTCCGTTTGTCATTCGAGTAGATGAAGCCGATGACATCCGCCCCTGTGGAGCCCGCCGATCTGCTCGATCTAAAACTGCTCCCTGCCTGGGTGAAAGAACCAGCCGACGCGGGTAATTATGAGCATTATACAGGAGAGGATGAGCGATGGGACCTGCGCAAGCAGCGCGATCGCAGGGGCAAACGCCCAACGTCCAAAGCTCAACGTCCAACGTCCGACCGAAGGGGAATGGATCCGCGCGGATTTAAGAAGGTGGGACGCGACCGCCGCGCGTACCGCCCGCAGGATCGAAAGGAATCTCCGCGCCGCGAGGCCCGTTTCGAAGTCGCTCGGCCGGCTTTACCGGAAGTCACAATCCGATTTCTCCCATACTCTGCGCCATTCGAAAATGTTGTTGCTCAGATCAGGTCCAGCTCCGTCGCCTATTCGCTGTACGCCCTGGCGCGTTTGTTTCTTGAAAAGCCTGAACGCTACGAGGTTCGGCTCATAGGAAAAGCGGAATCGCGGCTTTATCGCCTTGGCGACCATGGTGCCTTGTCTCTAGATCGAGAGTTCCTCGAGCGAAATGCGTTCCGCCTGGCTCAGTCCGAGTTCTACAGGATCGACACTACCGAATCCGAGCCGATCAAGGGTAATTTTTCAAATGTGGCACGATGCCGGCTGAGCGGGACCTTTCTTGGGCCGACGAACCATCACAATTATCAATCGCAACTGCGTAGCCTTTATGAGCAACGCTTTAGCCGCCGGATGAGCTTCGCCGATTATCAACGACAAATCGAGATTGTGAACGATGCGGAGCTGATTGATCGCTGGAAAGAAGACGCTCGGAAGGTCACTACGTACACAACTTCTCGCGAGCAGGTTCCTTCGACCTTCTCTTCCGCGGTCGATACAGAGCGGCATTTCCGATCGCATTATTTGGAAGGGCTAATTAAGACTCCGGAGGAAGCGATCATCGGCGGGGTCATGAGCCGGCGTTTGTCGGACAGAGTCCTCAATCGAGCGATCGAGGACGCGTGGGTGCAGGAAACGCGCTCGCCCTCAGGAATGATGCAGGAATTGGCTGGACGACTTCGTCAGAACGGGCTCAACGTTTTCCGGCATCGCCGCGGGATGTTGTTTGTCTCGCCAATCCGGACACGCATCTTTGTTCACGAACACGCCGGCGTGTCACCATCAGTGAATGCGATTCTCGAAGCGCTGGCGGGGACAGCAGTAATCAATCGCAAGCAGCTTTTTGAAAAATTGATTGGCGACGTGACGGCTGAAGATGCCGAGCCACGCAAACTCGCGTTCGCGTCAGATCTGCGTTGGCTAATCAACGAAGGTTACGTAATCGAGTTCAATGATGGCTCGCTCGATCTTCCACGAGGAAAAACCAAGTCGCGGGAAAGTGTAGCGGCGGACGCTCCAGCCGCAGAAGCAATAAAACACAGATCAGCGGAACCGACGGAGCAGACGTTCGCGCTGGCGATTTGGCGCGGACCTTACTCGCCAACGATTCTCAGCGAGGGCGCGGATTCGTCTCCTTCGTAGCGAAGGACTTCATTTTTTTCATTCAAAACAGCAATCCGCGGTGCATGCAATGCCGCTTCTTCGGGTGTGTAGCGCGCAAAACTCATGATAGTGAGGCGGTCGCCGATCTTGCCCAGATGCGCCGTGGCACCGTTTAGTTCGATGATGCCTCGGCGCGCTTCGCCGAAAATTGCATAAGTCTCGAATCGCTGGCCATTATTCAAGTTGCTCACGAGGATTTTTTCATACGAAATCAGACCAACGAGTTCAGCCAGATCGGCAGAAATCGTCAGGCTACCTTCATAATCCAGGCTTGCCCCGGTGACGGTGGCGCGGTGAATCTTCGATTTGAGGAGAGTGAGTTGCATCGACTCGATTTATAGGGCGCCTCTATCAACCCCGAAGGCCTTCGGGCTCATAGAGATGCCCAAATTCTAGATAGCGCCGGCTTTTCGAAGCGCCTTGTAGGCGCCGTGTTTGTTGATTGTTTTCAGACCGCGTGCGGTAATGCGAATGCGCACAAACTTCTTTAGTTCGGGCACCCAAATACGTTGGTGCCGTAGGTTCGGCGCGAAAATGCGCGGCACATTTTTCGTGATGTGTCGCCCCACGCCGCCTTTCTTTTTGGCGAGTCCGCGCCGGTGGATAACGCTACCGCGCATGACTTTCGATCCTGTGATGCTGCAAACTCTGGACATGATATAACCTCAGAAACAGGCGCGTAAGCTGCCGCGCATCGGTTCACCGGTCAAGTAGATGTTAAGGTAGCCGACGCGGAGACGGATGCTTCGTCATTGCTTTATTCATGGTTGAACGCGCAACTGGCAGAGGCGGTCAAATTTAGCTCGCACAAGGACTCGTCGACTTTGCAAGATCAATATTTCGCATAACCAGTGCACAAAAATAATCATAAACTGCGGATTGGGATTGTCGGGGCGGGCAATATCGTTCGTGCTCGTCATTTACCGGCGCTCAAGAACCATCCGGAGGTTGAGATCGTTGCCGTTTCTAATTCAACGTACGAAAGCTCGGAAAAATTTTGCCAGGAATTCTGCCCATCAGCCACGCCGATGCGAAATTGGCCCGACCTGCTCGCCCTGCCGGACATCGACATCATCTGGATCGGTACTCCGCCCGTGATGCACTCGGCCGTGACTGTTTCGGCGCTTGAGGCCGGCAAACACGTCTTTTGTCAGGCGCGCATGTCGATGGACGTCGTAGAAGCCGACGAAATGCTCGCCGCATCAAAGCGTTATCCCGAACTGGTGACTATGCTTTGTCCGCCCCCGATGGGAATGCGGGCTGATTTGCTCGTGAAAAAACTTTTGGCCGAGGACTACATCGGCCGTCCGCACCACGTGCGATTGCAAAGTTTTGCCAGTAATTATTTGGATCCGGACACTCCGCCGCATTGGCGGCAGCGGATTGAAATTAGCGGGCTCAACGTTCTCACGCTTGGGATTTACATCGAAGTGTTGCAACGCTGGCTCGGAGACATCGATGGCGTTTTCGCCCGCGGCAAAATTATTCGGCCAATTCGTCAGGGCTACGAAGTTATCATCCCCGATTTGCTCACTGTCCTTTGCGCTTTCGGAAACGGGGCCGAAGGCGTGCTTGAGTTCAGCGGAATCGATGCGCTTGCACCCAGCGACCGGGTGGAAATTTACGGCAGCAGCGGCACGCTCACTTACGATTTCGGTTCTGATGTAGTGGAAGCGGGTAAAGTTGGCGATCGTGAACTGCACGTTGTCGAGCTTCCTCCGGAATTGGAAACCGAATGGCGTGTGGAAGAAGATTTCCTAGCCGCGGTCAAATCGAAGGGCCGCGTCCGTCCCCATCCCAATTTCGAAGATGGCCTTCGCTACATGCGCGTCGTTCAAGCCGTGGCCGATTCTCGGGCCCGTAATGAATGGGTGACGGTTAAACGCTGAGCGGAGCACTTTACTCCTAGGGAGTCATCGCGTTGCCGACGAGAAGTCGTCGCACCATAAGCGCCCAGACCAGCAGCGTGATCAGTTGGTACCACGCGAAAAAGCGGTCGTACCCTCGTTTGTGGGCAATTAGTCCAGCGGCAGCCAGAACCGCATACTGGCCAATGAAAGGAAGGTACCAAATCGGATGAAAGATATCGCCGTGAATTGCGGTTTGCGTAACGTCGAGCAGGCACATCGCGATGAATGTGGAGTAATAACCTGCCCGGTTCCGTTCGAAGCGACCCTGGTGTTCTTCTGCTTCCGATAGATCGGGCGGGTAAAGGAAAACGGTCAGCATGTAGAGCGTAATGGTCCAGACGATCAGCACGAGGAACTTGTCGAAACTCCAGTTGACCTCGGTATTCCACTTAAAGGTGACCCACCATTGCAAAGCCAGCAGCAACAACGTCGCGAGAGTTAGGACAATATGGACCTCGTCGAGTGGGTTTTCGTTGCGGCGATAAAACGCTCTGCCAGCGCCGGCAAGCAGATTAGTCACGCCCAAACCGATAATGATCGACATCAGTGCGGCGATGAACTCGAAACTGCTCATGAGATTCTGCGCATTCTGCATAACGAGCCGAGCTTATTTTGGATCGGCTTAGAAAATCGAGCGACAAATCCAGCGTGCCAGATGCGCGTGCTATCCCAATAATTACAGTCCGCGAGGTGAACTCGGTTGCGTCAGCAACCAGCCTAGCCCGTTATTCAAGTCTGCCAGCGCGGTGCCTTCAATTGGATCGTTGTGGTGAGCGCTTGGCAATGAGATGACGCGCTTTTCTCCCGCGTAAGCGTTAACAACAAGCTTGTGGTAACCAGGGGGAACCACTTCATCTTTCTCTGCCAGCAAGAAAATTGCGGGCAAACGAGCCGCTTTCGCGTTTGCGATGCTGTCGAGATCTTTCGGAATCTGCAATGCGATGGGACCGGCTAACAGCCACAAATTCCACCAGCCAAAGCGACGCAGGATCATTTCGCGCAACGGCGGAGGATTCTGCAGAATCAGGCCTGCTACGGGACGCTGTGCAGCCACATATAATGCAGCAGTCGCACCAATACTTGTCCCAAAAGGGACGATCGGTTGATCGCCCGCGCGGCGTTTTAATTCATCAAATGCCGTAAGCGCTGCATGCCCGATCTTGGAAAGCCGCGCTGGCCCGGTACTGCCGCCGAATCCGGGATAATTGACTCCCCAGATTTCGATTGCGCGGTCATTCCACATATCTGCCTCATCAATGGGCCAACGCTCAGCACGGTCTGCGTTACCATAAAAGCGCAAAACATATATGTCCGCATTACCTTTGGATCGCGCGAGGCGAGATTGCGCGATCCATATTTCCAATTGTCCGTTTTCGAACGGAATGGTCTTGCGAACGGCGCCGCCCGCGTTGATCGGCGCTCTTGTTGGAAACAGAATCAGGTGGTCCGGCAAGTGACTGAAAAACATCACGAGTAAATATACGATCCCGATTGCCAGCAAACGCCACGGCGGTGGGAGTATTCTTAGCCTCACCTTTGTTGAGCCCACGAAATAAGCGAATGAAACAAAAATTCCAGGCTAGCGTGATACTTGCCCAGAACCCGGCGTCCCCGCTTCGGTGCTAAAAGATGGCGTTAGGCTGACAGGGGCTAGGTCATCCAGAGTGGACCACCGCATTTCCAAGCGGCGTTGCTGTGACAAAAATTCGTACCGGTTCGCGTGTTAATTCGCGGTTACCAAAGGGGTTTAACTCTTCTTCAAATCTGCCAGATCCTTGAGAACTTGCTCGCTGTGCTCGGCGGGCTTCACGCCAGTGTACACTTTGGCGATTTCGCCTTTGGGATTAATGATGAACGTGTTGCGCGCGGCGAGTTTGCTTCCTTTGTAATCCATTATCGAACCGTATTCTGTCGAGACCTTCGCGTCAGGATCAGCGAGCAATTTGAAGTTAAGTCCTTCCTTCGTGCAAAAATCCTTGTGCGATTGAGCGGTGTCCACACTCACGCCGAGAATGACCACTCCTGACTCTTCGTACTTCGCAAGGTCGCGCTGGAAATTGCGCGCCTCCAAGGTGCAACCGCTTGTGAAATCCTTCGGGTAAAAATAAAGCACGACCCATTTGCCGCGATAATCCTTCAGGCTCACTTGTGATCCGTCGCCTGTGGTGAGACCGAAATCCGGCGCGGGCTTTCCGACCTGCGGTTGCTGTTGAGTTTCCGCCGCTGCCATCAAGCCCAACGTGCCAAGCCCGATGGCTACTGACAAGATCATGTTTTTCACATTCATGTCGCAGTTTTGAGGCGCATCAGCCGATAGTCAAGAAGCGGCGGTTTTCGGCAGCTCAAAGTGTCGAAGGCTGATTCCCCGAATTGAAAGCTTGCGCTTCATGGCAGGTTAGAGTCAATAAAGGCTCACTCATGGCGAGACCGATGGTTGCCGAAAGTCTTCCGATTAAGCCCGCAAGGCTGATTCTTGGGTTGATCGCCTGCCTCGGACTTATCTTCACGCTCTTTACTCTGTTGTTCGGTTTCACTTCGATTCCGGCAAACTCCGTCGGGGTGAAAACACGCTTTGGCGCCTACCACGATATCGTCAATCCTGGGCTCGCTTATGCAATTCCATATATCGATGAGATACACATCGTGCCGACGCAGCGTTTGTTGAAACTGGAGTTCGGTTTCACCACATCCAATGCGACGAATATTTATCAAGGCGACATGGAACCGGGGGAAACCGAAACCATGATCACAGGCGATCTCAATACCGCTCTTGTGCCGTGGGTTGTACAGTATCGAGTCACTGATCCAAAAACGTACCTTTTTGGAGCACGCGAACCAGAGAAAACATTGCGCGATCTTTCAGAGAGTGTGATGCGTGAAGTGATAGGCGATCGCACTGTTGACGAAGTGCTCACGGTTGGGCGACACGACATTGAATCATCGACTTTGAAACGTCTGGCCGACCTTTGTTCGCAATACGGTTTGGGAATTCAGATTCAACAGGTACAACTGGCGACCGTGCGTCCCCCGCCTGCCGTGCAGGCTGCCTTTAATGAGGTCAACCAGGCGCAACAGGAAAAGCAAACCGCCATCAATCAAGCATGGGCCGTGTATAACGATGCTGTGCCAAACGCGCGCGGTCAGGCGAAGGAGCGCGAGAAACAGGCCGAAGCATACGCGTTTCGTCGCGTGAATGAAGCAAAGGGCGAAGTGCAAAAATTTTCACTGTTGCTGGCCGAGTACCAGAAAGCGCCGGAGGTGACCCGGAGGCGTCTTTATCTGGAAGCGATGCAAGCGATTCTGCCCAATCTGCAGAGGAAAATCATCGTCGACGACAGCTTGAAAAACATTCTCCAGACGTTGCCCCTACTGCCGGCCGATCAACCCAAAGTGTCTCAATGAGCGTGATCGATGTCACTCCACGACCCGCAGTTGTATCGGGCATTGTGCGGTTTTTGCAGAGCCCGTTAATGTCGATCCTGGGGATTCTTTTCATTTTGAGCGCCCTCAAATGGGGAACGCTGCTGTTCGTTGTCCCTCAGTACGAAACTGTGATCATCACGCGTTTCGGTAAAATTGTTCGCACGGTCACGAACCCCGGGTTGAAAATTAAACTACCGATCATCGATAAAGTGCACCGATTCGATAAGCGTATCCTGGCCTGGGATGGGCCACCGACCGAATGCCCGACCAAAGACAAGCTCTACATCATTGTCGATTGTTTTGCCCGGTGGCGGATCAGCGATCCCTTCCTTTACTACAACCGGCTGAATGACGAGCGCAGCGCGCTCTCGCGCCTGGATGATATTCTGGGCAGCGAAACGCGAACCGCTGTCGCTGCGCACGATCTGGTAGAAATTATCCGGGTAACCAAAGGCCGAAAACCGCTGCGCGATGAGGAGCTGGAAAAAACCGGTACTGTGCTACCCAGCACGATTCCGGAAATCGACCTCGGTCGTGGCGAGATCGAAAAACAAATCACGGAGCGCACTCGCCAGAAGATTTCTGATTTTGGCATTGAACTGCTCGACGAACGATTTAAACGCAGCAAATACAACCCCGCCGTTGCGGAGAAAATTATTGAGCGCATGTCGAGCGAACGACACCAGATCGCGGCCCGGTTTCGCTCCGAAGGCCGCGGCGAGGCGGCGAATATCAGCGGCCAAAAGGAGAGCGACGTCGCTTCGATCAGTTCTACCGCAACAAAGAATGCACTGGAAACTGAAGGGAAGGCCGACGCGGAGGCAGCTTCCATCTATGCCGCCGCGTTCAGCCCTCCGGATGCGCAAGAACTTTATACATTTCTTCGGAGCCTCGATGTGATGCGTGCCGCGTTTGAAAAAGACACCACCGCAGTCATCTCGACCAACAGCGATCTGGGCCGGATGCTAAAGTCGATGGCTGAAGCAGTAGCTCCACCCAAACCGGCACGTTAATCGCCCCAGTGCCGCACGTTCCGTGAGAATCTGGACGATTGGCCACTCGACGCGCACGATCGATGTCTTCATCTCGCTCCTGGACGAACACGGAATTAGATTGCTTGCCGATGTACGATCGCTGCCCGGGTCGAAGCGTTATCCGCAGTTTAACAAGGAGGCACTGTCAAACTCGTTAGGCAAATCCGGAATTAACTACGAACATTTTCCCGAGCTCGGAGGGCGAAGAAAGGCGAAGCCGGAATCAAAAAACACCGCATGGCGAAACGCCTCCTTTCGTGGTTACGCCGATTACATGGAAACAGACGACTTCTATAAAGGGATTAAGCGCTTTCTCGATCTTGTTCGCCACGGGACGAATCCGTCCGACCGGCGGACTGCCGAAGCGGGACCAACTGCGATCATGTGCGCCGAAGCCGTCTGGTGGCGTTGCCACCGCGCGCTCATTGCCGATTACCTGAAAGCGCAGGGCATGGAGGTCAGACACATCATAGATGCAAACAAAAGCGAGCCGCATCCATACACATCTGCAGCGCGAATTGTGAATGGAGCGTTGAGCTACGCGGCCGAATCGCTTCTTTAGAGCTTTTCGTCAGTGTCGAGCGCTTCTTCTCTGTCGCGAACGTTTCTGGAAGCGGCGAGACTTGGCGGCGTTCCCGCAAACTGCCATGTCGCACCAGCGCCGCCGACGAGCTTTCGAGCTGTCAATGAAGACCCACGAACAGTTCGGCCCTTGGCAAATGCGCAGTCGATCTATCGGCAACGGCAAGACATGTTCGACCATCCGATAGGCGATCATCGATGCGATCAGATCGAAATCGGCTGCATCATTGCGCAGCTCAGCGACCACGCGCCCATCGTCCAAGCGCAGCTCGTGCGCATTGATGCCTGCGATCCAATGCTCTCGTAACAGCGCCAGCATGGCTTTCGTCGGCGCGCCCCCGGAAACAATCCCTGTGATCAGTGCAAACAGCGTTTCGCGAAACACCTTTGCACGTGCCAACGCAGCCGCAGCCGCTCTGGGCTCGGTCTTCGCCCTTCTTGTCAGCGCGCGCAGAATATTTTCCGGCAGGAGACGCACCAGTGCTGCCCATTCGAGCAGGCGCGTGTAGCTGTCCAGCCAGTCGCGAGGCAACTGATCGCGGCCGGTGACGGTATTGATGAAGTCGAGCGCGGCATCCCCGCCGATGATGTCACGCGTGGCAAACCGGTGCGATTCGATTGTAACCGGTAAAGTCGATTTCATAGGTTGACAATCGGTTCTTAACCGATGTAATACTGATTACAGGTTAGCAAAAGAAAGGACCAATACCATGAAAAATTTCCGCGTCATGCTTGCTGCTGGCATCTTGGCCGCCGCAATGAATCCAATTTCTCCCGCACATTCTTCAGATTCTCCAAAGCCGATGCGAGATGCTGCCAACATGGCCGGCTCACACGATTTTGATTTTCAAGTCGGTGAATGGCGTGTTCATCATCGGGTAAAACGCCCGGCCGGCAATGATCAATGGTTGGAATTCGATGGTACGTGCAGCAATCGCAGCCTGATGGATGGTTCAGCCAATGTGGAGGATCAACGATTCGACAAACCAACCGGTGTCACTCACGGTGTCGCATTGCGCGCCTACGATCCCAAAACCGGGCAATGGGCAATTTGGTGGATCGACAGCCGTGATCCTTTGGGCGCTCTCGATCCGCCAGTCAAAGGCCGTTTCGAAAACGGCGTCGGCACCTTCTATTCCGATGGGACGCTGGACGGAAAGCCAATCCGCACGCGGTTCATTTGGTCGAAGATCACGCCAACATCCGCGCACTGGGAACAGGCTTATTCGTCCGACGCGGGAAAGACATGGGAAACGAATTGGATCATGGAGTTCCAGCGGATCTCGAGCCGCCCGTGAGCATGACGCGGCGAAAATTCACCTTGATCGCCGGCGCAACGGCGCTGGCCGGTTGGCAAGCGAGTCCATCGCAAGCGAAGTCCGGCAAGATCAGCCTGGTGCTCGCCCCCAGCAATCTGGGACTACGACCGACGGAAAGCGGCGGCCAACCCGGTGCGTGGCGTGCGCCGCAAGCGCTGATGGATGCGGGCCTGGCTCGCGCGCTGGACGCTGAGCAAATCGTCCAGCTCGAGCGACCGACCTATGAATTCGAGGCTCAGGCCGGGACGAGAATACGCAACGGTCTGTCGATCCGTGCGTTCTCACTGCAGTTGTCGGAGAAAGTACATGACATCCTGAAGAGGCATCGATTTCCGTTAATCATCGGCGGCGATTGCAGCATTCTCCTTGGCGGCCTGCTTGGTATGCGGCGCGCTGGTGGGCGAGGCCTGGTGCACATCGATGGACACAGCGATTTCTTCCATCCTGGGAACTACGACACTGCAAAGCGTCTGGGTTCGGCAGCGGGAATGGATCTAGCTCTTGCGAGTGGCCGAGGCGAACTGCTGCTGACCGATTGGCCGGAGATTGGCAAGCCTCTCGCCAGCGATGCTGACATCATTCAGTTGGGGGAGCGTGACGCCGAAAGTCCGAGCTTCAAGGATTACTACGGCGATATCATTCGAACTGAGATTACACAGTTCACGATTCAACGTATCCTTGCTGATGGTGTCGACGACACGGCGCGTCGGATAATCGCAAAACTCGAGGCGCGCGGATTGGACAAAGTCTGGTTGCATGTCGATCTCGATGTCCTCGATCAGTCTGTGATGCCTGCCGTGGACTCACCGGGCAGTCCAGGCTTTAGCTATGCGCAGTTGGCGGGCCTCGTCCGTGTGTTGTGTGCTTCTGGACGCATCATCGGGACTAACTTCACCATCTATGATCCCGAAAGGGATCCTGAGGCGCGCTACGCGAGTCCATTGGTTCGTTGCATTGCAGACGGAGTCCGCGGACGATCTCGTGCCGCAGGGCCTTAACGGAGAATCTGATTCGGCTATGTCTTTTGTGTGCTATCACGATCGGCACGACGATTAACAGCACGACTACTGTGTTAATAGGAAGGAATAATATGGCAAATAGCTCAGATGAAATTCAAACACACACCCTGATTAAATTGCCGGCTTTTTCAAATTTTGGCCGCAGTCTCGCATTACTGTTCGTGTCGGCGCTGCTTTTTGCGGCCGGTTCTTTACGCGCGGAGATAGAAATCCATTCGCTTACCGATGTTATTGCCGGCCACAGCACCGGCGGGGTAACGGTCGACTCTCTCGGGAATATCTATGTCGCTGACTTTGGCGACGTGGTCTGGAAGATCACGCCGGACGGTCAGCGTCACGAGTTTGCGACGGGCCTGTATGGTGCATCCGGCAATGCCATCGACAAAGACGGCAACCTCTTACAATCGAACTTCTACGGCGACTCGATCACCAAGATTGATCGAAAAGGTCAAACGACGCCATTCATCACCAGCGGCTTGAGCGGCCCCGTAGGCATAGCGATCAACAAACAAACGGGTGATGTCTATGTCGCAAATTGCCGTGGTAATTCGATCGCAAAGATTGCGGTGGATGGTACCGTTTCGTCATTCGCAAAGAGCGAGCTCTTCAAGTGTCCTAACGGCATATCCTTCGGTCCCGAGGGAAATCTCTATGTCGTCAATTACAGGGACAACAAAATGCTGAAGATCGATCCGAAGGGCGCAGTCACGCCCTTCGCGACAGTCTCCGAAAAGGGATTGGGGCACTTATGCTTCGATAAGGATCGATTCTATGTAACCGCGTCGCAATCGCACGGTATTTACGAAGTGATGCTGGATGGAACCGTCAAGCGCATTCTTGGCAATGGCGAGCGCGGGATTGTTGACGGAGCGGGCGCAAAGATTCGGCTGTCTTTTCCCAACGGAATCACTGTTCACCCGTGGGCGCGACGGCTTTATATTAACGAGTTTGTCAACGAATCAACGTTTTCATGGCCGCCTCGCGCGATCGTCCGCGAAATAATTCTTGAGGCAATCAAGTAGCTATTCCTCCTTTCGCAAACCAAGGATGACACGTGGAATACGGTGGCGATGAGCCTGCGGATCTCGATAGGATGTCTGGTTCTCTTGGTTTTGATTGGCTTTACATTGGCCCAGGATAAGAGTGTCGCTACAGCAAATGTCGTGAAGAAGTCGAGTCTCTTGGCGGATTTTCAGGTCATTGAATTTCGTCGATACACTATTCGAGATGGCGAGCGCGAGCATTTTGCCCAGTACTTTGAAAGCTATTTCCCCGAAGCCTTTCAACAATTGGGGGCTATCGCGATCGGACAGTTTTTGGAACGCGGGAAGAATTCGCGATTCACGTGGTTACGTGGTTTTCACAACATGGACGATCGCGCCAAGGTGAATGCGTTGTTCTACTATGGCCCTCTTTGGAAAGAACACTCCGCCACGCTCAACTCGCTCATGACCGACAGCGACAACGTCCTGCTGCTTCGCCCGCTAAGTCGCGAACTGGGCATCACGGTTCTACCTGCAGTTGATCCTGTGAAAGAAGCGAAAGGAGCTCAAGGCATCGCTATCGCGCAGATTTTTGCCGTTAAGGAAGGTAATGTCGATGCCTTTGCCCAGCAGGCTGAGTCGACCTTTGCTCGATATCGGGATGCGGGCGCCCGGGAGGCTGGTGTGCTGGTAACTCTCGATGCACCTAATAATTTTCCACAACTTCCGGTTCGAGCCGATGGTCCCTATCTCGTCTGGTTGGGCGTTGTCGAAAACGAATCGTCACTGAAGTCCTTCACTCGTTTATTAGAGAGCGCTCAACAATCGCTTAGTGGGACGGACCTGTTAAAGGCTGCGCCGGAAATTCTGGTTTTGGATCCCACTAAACGATCTCGCCTACGCTGGATAACCGAGCAATAAAGGTAAACCGGGTGTACTTCACCGAGGATCCGTCACGCGCCCAAGAAAAAGACAGAGTCCGCTTGGGACGTGCTGAATGGCGTAAATGAATGGGCGATCGACTTTGACTTCGGTCGGTGGTGGTTGTGGACCTCGAATCGCAGTCGCCCTCATCATCACTACTGCGGTAGCTGCGGCCGCTTCGGTTCCTTTTTCGTCGACGGCAATGAAGGTCTTGTGAAAGACATTGGAGATGTAGAGGTAATCGTTCGGCTTGCGCGGCGCCATCTTATCGAAATTCGCGCTGCCTTGCGGAATGTCGAATGCGCTCTTCATTCCAAGCGCCTGAAGTGTTTCTGCGAGTGCAATCGTCGGCGGCTCGAGCTTGAACTTGGGCAAATGCAGATCGATATCCTGCGCTTGTAGTTTTGCGCATTCGGCCAAAATTTCGGCGCTGAGCGTCGATTCCACTGCGTGGAGACCGTTCACCTCGTCTGGAAGAAGAACCAGAAATTGGAGATCGTCGCCAACATAGGGAACGCTGATAGCGGCAAAGCCCTGGCGCTTGGCGTAACCAAATCGCGCCGTTTTCCGCATCATCGGAACATTGGCCGGCGCACCGCCGCGGACGTGGAATGATTCTGGCTGGGTTGCCTTCGCGGAAAATGCATCCGCCCACGCGGCTTTGAGATACAGGGCGTTCGCCAGAACGAGTCGCGTCAATTTATTCAGTGCATTTTCAGGTATCAGATCGCGAATCTTGTCGCGCGTCTGATCTGCCACCCATTTGTTGATGTGCTGTGCAGCTGCCGCAGGATTTGCCGTGAAATCAATCGCCTCGAATGCGGCGCCATAATCTTGTTTTACCAGCGACAAAAAATCCTGACGAAAATCGTAATCTTTTTGAGCAAAGAGGCGGTTGGCGATGTTCAATGTGATCGGTTCGGTCGGGCCACCGAATTCCTTCGATTTTTTTGCGAGTTCTGCAGTCTTCACGCTCATTTCTTCCAGCGAATGCTGCAGCGAAGCGAACGAGGGAGCTACGTTGCCAGAGTCACTTGGGAAATGCAGCACGCGCGCCATCTCCGCGCGGGTGTCGCCATTGGCGCCAGCGAACGTCATGGCGAGGGCGCTCTCGATTGAGTAGGGAGAAACACAAAGATTTTCGTTGTGAGTGGCAAGTTTCCGCTGGAGATCGACGGCAAGTCCATTTGTTGCCTTTGCCGCCAGATCGAAGTTTGTTGTGGCATGCGCCATTGCAGTGACTAACGCGCCAAACAACTGCAAGATCAAAAGCCGTTTCATGCCGGCAATGAAACACCGAAATTGCAGAGGTCGCGATGCTAATTTGGGCCACTCGCGAGCATCGACGCGTTGAAGAGAGCGCGTTCCATGAGACAATTTCCTTATGGACGAAGCGAAAATCGCAACTCGCGCTGACATCTCAGAGACCGACAAGTGGGACCTGACGCATCTTTTTGCCGATGTCGGCAAATGGCAGGAGGATTTTGCCTGGCTGCAGCGGACATACCCAAAGCTTCAGAACTGGAAGGGCAGAGTAGGGGAGTCGGCGCAGACACTGGCAGAAGTGCTTGATCTCGAAAAGTCGCTCGATTTGAAGATTGAGCGCATCTACCACTACGCATCGCTGCAATTGGCCGAGGACAGCGCCAATAACGAATACCTTGCCCGGATTGGGCAGGTCCAGAATCTGCTCACAAAGATCGGCGAATCAGCTGCGTTTCTTGTCCCCGAAATTCTGGCGATCGACGAAGAAACGTTTGCCAAATTCGTTGCCGATCCTGCGCTCGCTGAATGGCGAATCAAGTTGCACAAGGTCCGGCGAATGAAACCGCATGTGCTGTCGGTTCCCGAAGAACGCCTTCTCGCATTAGGTAGTGTCGCGTTGAGCGGTTACGACGACACCTTTTCACAATTGACCGACGTGGACATGAAGTTCGGCGTTCTGGTCGATGAGAAGGGCCGGGAAAGACCACTTACCCAAGGCTCATTCAGTTCGTTTTTGGTGAAACGAGATCATGAGCTGCGCAAGCGCGCGTTCCAGCAGTTCTATGCAGAATTTAGGGATCATCAGTACACACTTGCTGCGTCCCTTGCCTACGCCGTCAAGGCAGATGTCTTCCGCGCGCGAGCAAGACATTACTCGTCTGCTCTCGAAGCAGCGCTGTTTCCAGACGATGTGCCCCTTGCGGTTTACGATGGATTAATTCAATCGGTTCGCGCGAACTTGAAACCGCTCTTTCGCTATTTCGATTTGCGCCGCCGCGCGCTTGGGCTGCGGGAGCTGCATTACTACGACACGTATGTCCCGCTCGTTCCGGAAATCGAGACGCGCTTCACGTTTGATCAGGCCGCCGAGATGGTCCTAGGCGCGCTGGAACCGCTCGGGAAGGAATATGTCAAAATCCTGGCAGAAGGTCTGCGCAGTGGTCGCTGGTGCGATCGCTACGAAACGAAAGGCAAACGCAGCGGGGCGTTTTCATCCGGAAGCTACCAGGCGCCTCCCTACATCCTGATGAATTATAAGGAGGACGTTTTCTCCGATGTTTACACACTTGCACATGAAGCTGGTCATTCCATGCACAGCTGGTTCTCGCAAAATTCGCAGCGGTTTCAGGATTACGAGTATCCAATTTTTCTGGCTGAGGTTGCATCGACCTTCAACGAGGAACTCCTCACCGATCATTTGCTCAAAACGACGAGCGATCCGAAGATGCGCGCCTACATTATCAACCGGCAAATCGACGATCTGCGGGGCACGCTTTTCCGGCAGACCATGTTTGCTGAGTTTGAGAAAATTATTCACGCTATCGAAGAAAGCGGTGACGCGCTCACTCTGGACGGACTCCGGTCCCAATATCGCGGGCTTCTCGAAGCTTATTTTGCTGAAAATTTTGTGCTTGATGCCGAGCTGGATTTGGAATGTCTGCGCATTCCGCATTTCTACCATGCATTTTACGTTTATAAATACGCGACGGGGATTTCCGCTGCGGTGGCGCTTTCCCAGCGCGTGCTTGCCGGCGAGCCGGGGAGTGTGGGAGCGTACCTTGATTTTCTCCGTTCCGGCGGCTCGAAATTTCCACTGGAAACATTGAAAGCGGCAGGTGTGAACATGACCACATCGGCGCCAATCGAGAGCACGTTGCGTTTGTTTGAACAGCGGCTTGACGAATTGGAAGGCCTGCTGCTGTAAGTCGTCTGTGTCGATCCTGTGGCGGCAGCCCTGTCGGCTGCGTCTTAAATATTGCAGGCGGCACGCCTGCCACTACAAATTCGAGCAATGCAGTTGGATGCCGATAGACTTCGCCAAAGATTGACGCCCCTGTTCCTGGAGAACTTCGAAGAGTTTGGGGAGTTGGGCGCGGCGGTTTCTATCTGGCAAGATGGAAAACCCGTCGTCGATCTTTACGGCGGATCTTGCGATGCTCGCCGGGAAACACCATGGGAAGCTGATACGCTTGTTCTCGTCTGGTCGGCCACTAAGGGAATTGGCAGCGCATGCGTTCTGCATGTGTTGCAAGAGCACAGGATCGGCATCGACAGGACCGCGGCGGAGTTTTGGCCGGAGTTCGCTCAAGCTGGCAAAGAGAAGATTACCCTGGCACAACTGCTTTCGCATCAGGCCGGACTTTGCGCGTTGGACGCTCGAGTCGATATATTCGATTACGGCTCCGTTATCACGGCGCTGGAAGTGCAGAAGCCATTGTGGCTGCCGGGGACCGCACATGGTTATCACGCTCACACGTTTGGATTCCTTCTCGATGAACTCGTCCGCCGGATAGCTGGGAAAACACTCTCCCAGTATTGGCGGGAAACATTTGCGCGGCCGTTGAATCTCAATCTTTGGATTGGTTTGCCGGAAGAAGAGAATCCACGTGTGGCTCCTATTTACGCTGCAAAAAGCGGCAGGCCGCCCGAACCGAAGCAATTTTATCTTGATCTTGTCACGCCAGGAACGCTGGCGCGCAAAACATTCTCCTCACCGTACGGGTTGAAGTCTGTTAGCGGGATGAACACTCCCGCTGTTCGCGCGCAACCGCTTGTTTCGTTCGGTGGGATCGGAAGCGCCTCGGCACTTGCGAAGTTCTATTCCATACTTGCTAGGGGCGGCAAACTCGACGGGCAAACATTTTTTTCCGAAGAAACAATCGCATGGATGACCACGGCGCTGGCAGATGGCGTAGACCGCGTTTTTCAAATACCGACCGCGTTTTCAGCCGGCTTCATGAAAGATCCGCGAAACGCCGAGCGAAGAATGTTCGGTATGTCACCGAACGCATTTGGTCACCCGGGGGCTGGCGGCGCCAACGCCTTCGGCGATCCCGAAAACAGGATCTCGTTCGCCTATGTCATGAATCAAATGGAACAGCAGGTATTGCCAAACGAGAAATCGCTGCGCTTGGTGGATGCGGTTTACGCGTAAGAACCGATTCCTGTAACGCGCTTCGTTTCGGTCGCGCCCGATTCGCGTTCTACCTATTCACCGACGATTGTGACCAATACTTTTCTCCGGTGCGGCGCGTGACGGTGTTCGAAGAGGAAAATACCTTGCCAGGTTCCCAGCTGCATTTTTCCATCGACAATGGGCACCGTTTCACTGGTGCGTGTCAGGACCATGCGGATGTGTGATGGCATGTCATCGCTTCCTTCGGAACAGTGTGTGTAGTAGTCCAGATCTTCCGGCACGAGGCGATTGAAGAATTCCTCCAGATCACGTCGCGCAGTCGGATCGGCATTTTCCATGATGATCACGCTACAACTGGTGTGCTGGACAAAAACGGTCGCAGTCCCGTTTTGTACACGGCGCTTGTCAATCTTTGACTGTACTTCGTCCGTGATTTCGTACAGTCGCTTTCCGCTCGTGTGAACTTCAATTCGATCGTGGCAGACGCTCATGGTTTGTGTCGTCGCGACCGAAGTGCAGAAATCTCTGGTCTAATTACATCGCCGGTCAATTCAATTAGAGATGTCTTTCCGCTCGGCTGGACATGACAAGAATAAGATATGCCGCGGAAATGGCATCGATGAAAATCTTATCAGGCGTTGCTCTGTGCGGCGGCTGATGGCCTAATAGTCTGGATGCGAGGCGATCTGGAGCGCGTACTGTTTGATGAGCCGGCAATTCACCGGCGCTTGGATGATATTGCCGCGCAAGTTTCCAGCGACTATCGCGATCGCGAACTCACCGTAATCGCCGTGTTGCACGGGAGCTTGATGTTCGTCGCGGACCTGCTTCGCCGAATTCCGCTTCCCTTGAAGCTGGATTGCGTAAGCGTGGCGAGCTACCACGGAAAAGCGCAGAGCAGCGCCGAGGTCGTCTTCAAGGAGGTCACAGTCCCGGACGTCGTGGGTCGAGATGTTTTGATCCTGGATGATATTTTGGATAGCGGTCACACGCTCGCAGCCATTCGGGAGAAGTTGGAGACGGCAAAGCCGCGCAGCATCCGGGTGTGCGTGCTGTTGAGCAAAAAGAAACAACGCGCCCGGCAGGTGAATGCAGATTATGTTGGATTCGAGATCGACGACGAATTTGTTGTCGGCTACGGGCTCGATTTTAGGGAACGTTATCGCAATCTTCCTTACATTGGCGTGTTGCGAAAAGAATTACTGGAGGACGGTTGAGCCGTCAGTCGAGTGAAGCCGAGACACTCCCCGAACTCACCTGTAACCGGTGCCACGGGATTCCTCGACTCCGCTGGGAATGACATGATCAGATGAAAGTCCAAGTACTATTCTATGCACAGCTGCGCGATCTGGTCGGAATGCGCCAATTGGATGTCGATGTAGCGGATGGAGCCACCGTCCGCGACTTGCTTGGGCAACTCTATGCGCACCAACCGAAACTTCGGCAGCACGACAAGAGCATCTTGATTGGGGCAGGCGTGGAATTCGTCGATCGAAATTTCAAACTCTCTCCGGGAGACGAAATTTCGATCATGCCGCCCGTGCAGGGCGGGTGAAGTTCGCGGCGCGCCGAGCACTACCCCGCTTTGCCAACATGATGATTCATTGGCGGCGGCACGTCATTCTGTGCGCGCCCGTTGATTTCAGTCCCGGAAATTTTTGAAATTTGTTGCAACCCCAAAGTCTCGGTTGCGGATGAATTGAATGACTGCCTGGAGATCGTCCTTCTTCTTTCCGGTCACTCGAATCTGCTGATCCTGCAGTTGGCTTTGCACCTTGAAACCTTGTGACTTAATCGCCTGAATAATTTCCTTTGCCTTGTTTCCTTCCAGTCCCTGTTGAATCTTTAATTCCTGCCGGGCGTGGCCAATAGATGAAATTGCGGGCTCGTCCTGTTCGATATTGCGCAAGTCCACGCCGCGCTTTGAAAGTTTGCCGATGAGGATTTCGCGCAGGCCTCGAAGGTGACCGGCATCTTGCGCGGTCAGAGTGATCTTGTCCTTCTCGAGAAGTATCTCAGTTACTATGCCCTTGAAGTCGAAACGAGTCGCGAGCTCCTTGCGTGCCTGATTGACCGCATTATCAAGTTCTTGCTTGTCCAGTTCGGAGACGATGTCGAAAGAAGGCATGGAAGTCTGGATACTGGATGCTTGATGGCAAACCCGCGCAAGTCAGCTTTTAGGGGTTTTCCTCCATGATCTTGAGGTCACCGTCTGCTGTACGCATCTTGATTGCGGCTTTGCCTCCGCCGCGAGCGAACATGTCGATTTTCGTGGCTTCTGCAGAGGCCGGTCGTGCAACTGCGGGATCATCAAAGTCGTTGGCGATTCTGCCGTGCGCCGTTTCGGCAACGAGGTGGAAAGCAGCCTCGCTGGGAAGAAACGCCCAGGCGTTTCCCTGTGTGATATTTGCCTGAATCGAAAACGTTCCACGTTCCCACCATTCGTAAGAAATGGTGAGATTGCCGCGCTTTAGGGCTAGGTCGGTGTCAGTAAAGCAATTATGGACGATCATGCGCCCGTCGCCCAACCTGGCGTGCACACTTCGTCCGCGCATTCCGTCCACGAGAACTTCGCCCGCATCGAGGCTCAGCTGCGATATGTTCGTGGTTGCAGGAACTAAAATGGTGCAATCAACCGTGCCTGAGCGATCAAAAAGAGCCCACTGGGGCTTCGGAGGAATTTTGACGTTGATTGAAACGGAGGTTGGTTGCACGGAAACATCGATCGCAATTCCTTTCAATTGCGTGCGGCCGAAGGCCTTCTTCGTCGCCTGGACGCGAATTTCGTTGATGTTTGAACCGTAGACCAGAACCGCGCCATCGCCGTTTTGGATACTTAGGTCCGTGTTTGGCTGGATCGTGTAGAATTGCTCGAAAGTTTCCTCGAGAACGCGATCGCTTTCCGGGCGACAACCGGCAAGCGACAACAGCAGTAAGACAGCAATCCGCTGAGCCCCCCGAGCCTTACTGAAAGGTGATCGCACGCATGAACTCTATCAACGCGTGCAGGTTATTCATCAAGGGAAGAGCTGCCGTGACAGTGATAACTGCAAAAAGCGCACCTTCACTCCAGAAGTCATGGCGCGCTTCATCTTTCAGGTAATTGTCGGCGATGTTCCAAAACGGTTGTGCAGGATTGCGCATGTAACGTCCGCTGAATTCTCCGAATGCGACGGAGTGATACCTGTAATCTGTTACAGGCATTCGGCGAGATTGGCGTTCGGTAGGATCAAACAAATCGCGGCGGCCGCGATTAGGAATCGTTAAGGGCGTTGGTTTCATGTTTCAGCTTTTTCTTGTTTCCTTTTAGATGCACCGCTCTCCCTCATTGGATTCAAACTGTTCGTTTCCTTCGATGCTCGTATTGGCCATTGTGATTGAAGGGTCCGGCAGGTGTGCAGGGCCCTCGATCGGCTACACCCAAAGCGTGCGGTCGAAGGTCCGATATTGAATCGCTTCGCTCACATGCTCGGGCGAGATCTCAGCCTTGCCATCAAGATCAGCGATGGTGCGCGAAACTTTCAGAATCCGATCGTAAGCGCGGGCGCTCAGGTTCAATTCGTTCATGGCTACGCGAATCAAGTCCTGCGAATCCTGAGTGAGTTTGCAGTATTGCTTAAGCTGGCGCGTGGCCATGCGAGCATTACAATTTACTTTTGCGTCGCCTCGAAACCGCTCTTGCTGACGCTGTCGCGCGCGCGCAATGCGCTCACGGATCGCCGCAGACGTCTCTTCAATGCGCTCGCTGGCGACGTCCCGATACTCGACGGCTGGCACTTCAATGTGCAGATCGATACGGTCCAGCAGCGGCCCGGAGACACGCTGTCGATAACGCTGCACCTGGGCAGGACCGCAACGGCATTCGCGTTTGAGGTCGCCAAAGTAGCCGCATGGACACGGATTCATCGCGGCCACCAGCATGAACTCTGAAGGAAAAGTGACACTGCCCGCTGCACGGGAAACGGTAACTTTTCCGTCTTCGAGTGGCTGGCGCATTACCTCCAGCGCGGATCTTTTGAATTCGGGCAGCTCATCTAGGAAGAGGACACCATTGTGGGCGAGACTCACTTCGCCCGGGCTTGGGAACGCACCACCGCCGAGCAGCCCAATGTCGCTGATGGTGTGATGCGGCGGGCGAAATGGTCTAGTGGAGACAAAAGATTTTTCGGGATCGAGGAGCCCGGCAATGCTGTGAATCTTTGTCGTCTCAATCGCTTCCTCCAGTGAAAGGGGCGGAATAATGGTGGGGATACGTTTGGCCAGCATCGATTTTCCCGAACCGGGCGGCCCGACCATCAACACGTTGTGACCGCCAGACACCGCGACTTCAACCGCGCGTTTGACATGTCCCTGGCCCTTAACATCGCCGAAATCGACGTCATAGCTTTGATGTGCGGCAAAAAATCCGGTCAAATCAGCGCGCGTTGGAAGCAGGGAAGTTTCGCCGCGCAAGAACGCGAATGTCTGTCGCAGATTTTGCACGCCGTAGACGTCGATCTTATCGACCATCGCAGCTTCGAGAGCGTTTGCCTCCGGCACGAATAACCCACGCTTGCCGCGGCGTCGCGCCTCCAATGCGACCGGCAAAACGCCTTTGACGGCTCGGACCGTGCCGTCCAAGGCTAGCTCACCTACAAAGCTGAAGTTTTCAAACGGCGAGCTGTCCAGTTCTTCTGTCACCGCGATCATTCCAAGGGCGATTGGCAGGTCGAAGCTCGGTCCTTCTTTTTTGATGTCGGCGGGTGCGAGATTGATTGTGGTGCGACCGCGCGGCCAATAGTAACCGCTGTTTGCAATGGCCGTGGTAACCCGATCGCGGCTTTCCTTCACAGCGGCGTCCGGCAGCCCAACAATAACAATGTTCGGGTCGCCGCTGGCGCCGTTGACCTCGATTTCAACCTCGTACGCGTCCACCCCGTAAACGGCCGCGGAGTAAATTTTTGCCAGCATCGCCGTGGCAGCGTTGCAGAAAATCGTTGCGTGGAAAAGCGTCAAATATCCCTCTAAAGGGGGAGGTCACTGACCTCGACAAATCTCGTAGAATATGTGGGGGTTATCCTGCACAGCCCTAGGAACTACAGGGCAAGTGGGAACCTTTAAAAAGATTGAACAGGAGACGTCCGGTCAGTGTCACTATTCAGAATATTTAACCTTGTTAAGTAGTTCCTAGGATGCTAGAACGCGTGATCGACAAGCCTGCCACGAACGAGATGTACGGGAGGTTGTCGATCGACCCCCCAAAAATGATTAATGAAAAAGAGTTATATGGCTGCTGAGGATAGCGATACAGGAATTAAGATTTACCTGCGCGAGATTGGGCAAATCCCGTTGTTGACTCCCGATCAGGAAATCGAGTTGGCCGCTAAGATTAAGAAAGGCGATCGCGAAGCGCGAGCGCTGATGATCCGGTCTAACTTGCGTCTGGTCGTCAAGATTGCGCATGACTACGCGAATCTCGGCCTTCCGCTTCTCGACCTGATCTCAGAGGGAAATATTGGTCTGATGAAGGCGGTGGAACGGTTCGACCCGGCGAAGGGCGGAAAACTTAGCACTTACGCCGCGTGGTGGATCAAACAGTCCATCAAACGGGCACTGGCTAACCAGAGCAAGACGATTCGTCTGCCTGTGCATCTGGTGGACAAAATCTCCAAGATGCGCCGGGTTTCCCTGCAAATGAGCGAGGAGTTGGGCCGCGAACCCACTGATGAAGAGCTGGGGGATGAAATTGGAATTGCCAGCGGAAAAGTTTCTCAGCTAAAGACGGTGTCGATTCGCCCGGCGTCGCTTGATGCGCCCATTAGTGACGATGATTCCACCGAGTTCGGCGAGATCGTTGGCGACGAGGAAGCGCAAACGCCATTCGAGCTGCTGCGGGACAAAAACCTGCGCAACGAAGTCGGCGGTCTACTTGATGTGCTGGATGATCGTGAGAAAAAGATCATTTTTCAGCGATTCGGACTAGACGGTGGCAAACCGAAAACGCTTGAGGAAGTGGGTAAGAAATTCGGCGTCACCCGCGAACGGATTCGCCAGCTGCAAAACATCGCGCTATCGAAGTTGCGTCGCGCGCTCGGCAAGAAGGAGCGTCCGGTCGATGTCGAGTTGCCCGTGGAAGCCTAAGCTGGATCAATATCTTCGGTTTAGAACGCGCGGACTTGCAGTCCGCGCGTTTTGTTTTCATTTCACTACACGGAGTTGGATTGAATTCATCGATGCCCTACCCACCCGCACGTCACTAATGATTACCATGCGGTCTCCGGGTGTAACCCACTTGTTTTTGCGCAAAACCTTCTCGGCTGCTGAAATTCTCCTGTCTGGGTCTCCTGCGAAATCGATGCGAGCGGGATATGTTCCCCAGTGAAGCGCCAGTTGTCTGTAAACTTCCTCGTTAGGAGTGAAGGCGAAGATCGGTGCGCGTTGCGGCCTCAGATTTGAAGCATACCGCGCCATCCTTCCCTGCACCGTAAACACAACTAGTTTTGAATCTTGCAGTGAGTCCGCCAGCGTGACAGCCGAAGCCACCATTTTCTGCCGAGTGTTTTCGAGCAGTGCGTTCTCTGCATAACCCGCGCCACCGCTGCGTTCGATACGTATCGCCACGCGACGTAAGACTTCGACGCAGTCGACGGGGTACCTGCCAATCGTCGTCTCGCCGCTCAGCATTAGAGCGTCGGCTTGTTCGAAAACCGCGTTTGCCACATCGGTGATTTCGGCGCGCGTGGGCAAAGGATTATTGATCATCGATTCCAACAGCTGAGTCGCGACGATCACCGGCTTGCCCAAGCGGAGACAATTTTTCACAATTCGACGCTGGATGATTGGCAGGTCTTCCATTGGGCATTCAATTCCCAAATCGCCGCGTGCGACCATGATTGCGTCCGTACTTTCGATGATTTTGTCGATTGATCGCACCGCCAGTTGATCCTCGATTTTTGCCACGATCTGCGCCTTACTCTTTTTCTTCGCCAGAAGTTTTCGCAGCTGGTCAACGTCGCTCCTCTCGCGCACAAAACTCAGTCCGATGAAATCCGCACCCATTTCCACGCCGAGGGAGATATCGACCAGGTCCTTACTCGTGAGTGAGGGAAGATTTACCCGTACGCCAGGCAAATTAATGTGGCGCCGCGAACCTAGGACCGCACGCGTCAAAACCTTGCAGCGCACACGATTTTTTCCCTTATCGAGCACCAGCAATTTGATCAGGCCGTTATCGACCAGAATTGTGTTGCCAACCGTCACATCGTCGGCAAAACCGCGATAATTCACATCCACCGAATAGCGCTCCTTACTTTTCGCGCCACCCACGGTGAACTCCAGAATGTCACCCGGCTTCAACTGCAGGCTGGCCTTTAAATCGCCGGTTCGGATAGCCGGGCCTTGCGTATCAAGGAGAAGCGCAACCGCCCGTCCCATTTTTCGCGCGAGCATTCGAATGCGTGGAACAATTTCGCGCACCCATTCGTGGGTGGCATGACTCATATTTACTCGAAAGACGTCGCTTCCTTTCTGTATCAACTGGCGCAAGATCTCGGTTTTTTCTGTCGCAGGACCCAGGGTGCAGATGATTTTTGTCTTGCGCATGGACTAGAGGATCAAGTTTCGCATCGGAAAAGCCAAGGCGCTTTTAAGTGGCCCCAATGCTTTAACCCCAGTGCTAAACCGGAAAGATTGCAGCATAAAAAAAGCGGCACGCCTTTCGGGGCGTGCCGCGTCGCAGCTAGTGTCTTTCTTATTTCAGCTTGCTCTGAGTCTCTTTGGCCAGATCAAGATGTTCCTGAACCATTTTGGCCGTGTCCTCCGCAAACTTTTTCACGTCAGGATCGCTACCGGTTTTTGCTTCTTCCTGAAATTCGGCCAGATCCTTTTCGTGGTCCTTCACCATGGCGTCAATGTAGGCCTTGTCCGAACTCCACTTTCCGCTGTGCTCTTTGGTTGGAAGTTTGACACCCTTTTGCTCGGCAATCGATTTCAGCTCGTCGTTCGCCTTGCTGTGGTCGGTGACCATCCGTTTGCCGAACGATTTTACATCGTCGCTCTGGCCACTTTGCGCAGCGAGGTTCCCCATGGCCACTTCCATCATTCCGCCCTTCGCGGCCTTCTTCATGAAAGCCTTGTCCTTGACGCTAAGTGACGAACTTTTGGCTGCCGGAGAATCTTGCCCCATTACCACTCCGGCAATGCTGAGCGCTGCAACCATCAAAGGCAGAACACAAAACTGCGAAACTATTGTTATTTTACTTTTCATGACTTTCTTCAATTGAATGCGCCGGATTAATCCGGCCAATTAGGAATCGAACACAGACCATCAATTGGATGCGAACGAATCCTGATTTGATTTGATCGCGGGCTTCGCCTGCAACTCTATCCACACAGCGATTGTGGAGTGGATCGCACGCGTGAAAAGGCGATCACATGACGTTCTATTCATACGAGCGTTCCACGCGGGTCGCCACATCCTTGTAGCCGTGTTCGACTTCGTAAATTTGTTTCATGCAGGCTAGCGATTTTTCCCGGTCGCCCATCCGCTCGTAAACAAGTCCTAGATTGTAGACGATTTCTTTTTTAATCGCGTCCATGGATAAAACTTCCTTCGACGCCTCTTCCAATTGCTTCGTTGCGAGATCAAGCATCCCAAGCTCGCCGTAACAACAACCGAGCAAGTTCATCGCTTTTAGGCGGGCGTGTGGATTTTGTCGCGACCGCTGCAACTCCGGCACGGCTTCGCGAAAACGACTGGCACCCACGAGGTGCTCGCCCAGTTCGAATCGAAGCTGAAGATCGGTCGGATTTCGAGCGACTCGCTCACGTGCATCGGAGATGAGGATTTCTGCGCGCTTCGCTTTGGCGGCCTTTAGTTCTTCAGACGTTTTCGCATGTAACTCATGCGCTGAATCATGTGATGAAAGAAATTCTTCGTGCGCGGTAATCTCGCGGTCCAGACATTTGATTTTCAGATCGGAAACTTTTCGGACTAATCCTGTATCCGCTCCTTTGGTGAGATCGGCTGCGCATTGATACCAGCCGATGGCTGCCTCCAAGTCCTCCTTTTCCTCGTTCAGCGCGCCCAGGCGCCGCGCAAGGTCGACGTTCGTCGGTTCCGCTTTGTGACGCGCGTGCGCTTCGGCGATCTGTTGCTCGAGCGATTCGCCTGTCAAGCGTATCCGGCTTTGTTGTTCGAGCGAAACCGCCATCTCTTTGTCCTTGATCAGGTCGCGGTAACTTTCAGCCTGTGTCCATCCACCGCTTTTCATGGATGCGTGGGCCGCCGCGTCTTTGCCCCGACGGAGCGCATCGGCATCCAATGGATTTAGCTCGATGATTTGATTGTAGACTTCGACTTCCTGGTCGTTCTCTCCCAGCTCGCGGTACAAACGGCCGAGTTCGTGTAACACTTTGACATCGCGCGGATTTTCTTCGAGCAACGTGCGCAGCGCGAACACGCCAATCTCGGGCCAGCCCGCTGCTGTTGCCGCTTCCTTTAAAGCCAGATTCGCCTGTCGATTATAAGGTTCGTCTTCCAGCACCTTTTCCAGCATCTCGACGGCACGTTTCGGGTCCTTCTTGATTTCTCGCTGCGCTTTCATGACAGCGATCGGCGCAGTCGAGATATTAAAAAAACTTCTCTTGGTTGACTTGTGTTGCGTGACTTCAGTGCGCCGCAGCAATTGTCGTCCGGTCAGAAATCGTGGTTCCTGTTTCAGGATTTCCTGCAAAAGCGAAATTGCATACCCGAGATTGCGCAGCTCAACGGCAGCCACCGCCTTGAGCCAAAGATTGCGCTGTTTCTCGTTCAGTTCCTTTTCCGTCTTAACCGCCATCGCGGATAGTTTACCACAAATTGCAATTCTGCTTTGGCGCACGTTTCAGCGGGGCAGGCGCGCCCTGCCGGTTTGGCTTCATCAAATGCGAAAACGTAACCACGTGTGCGCGAGCGGGATTTAGTTGCCAGCATAATAGACGCGAGCCGCGAGCCGCATTCCACCGGTAGCGAATCCATCTCATAACAAATCCAGCTGTGGCTTTTCCGTTTTGGCATGTGTTTTTGCCGATCGTTTGTGCAGCTTAACCGACGGCGCGGTTACGCCATCTGGTTTCTCCAGGTGCGAAAGAATTTCCTTCGCTCGGTCGAGTATCTCCTTTGGCAAACCTGCCAGCCGTGCCACCTGAATGCCATAGCTTTTGTCCGCGCCGCCCGGGATGATTTTGCGCAGGAAAATAATTTGGTCATTCCACTCGCGGACCGCGACGTTGAAATTGCAAACTCCTTTGCGTTCTGTGGCGAGTTTGGTCAACTCATGATAATGCGTGGCGAACAACGTGCGCGCTTTGATCGTGTCATGGAGAAACTCGGCGACGCTCCAGGCGATGGAAAGGCCGTCAAATGTTGACGTGCCGCGGCCAATCTCATCCAGTATCACCAGGCTGCGTTCGGTCGCGTTATTGACGATATTCGAAGTCTCGTTCATCTCGACCATGAACGTGGATTGGCCGCGCCCTATGTCATCATTCGCGCCGACGCGTGTGAAAATGCGATCGACCAGCCCGATCTCGGCGCTTTCCGCCGGAACAAAGCTACCCATTTGAGCCATCAACCCAATCAACGCGACCTGGCGAATATAAGTGGATTTTCCTGCCATGTTTGGGCCGGTCACGATCGCGAGTCGGACGGTCTCCCCATCCAGCGATGTGTCGTTAGGCACAAACTTTTCGTCCACTAGATTCTGGTCGAGTACGGGATGCCGTCCGTCTTTGATCACAAGCCGCAGCGTATTGTTTAATTGAGGCCGGCAATAACGGAACAACCGCGCCGTCTCAGCCAGCGCGCAAATGACATCGAGCACTGCGATGGCTGCGGCAGTTCGCTGAATTGACTCCATTTCCCGCAGAGTTTCTTCGCGCAGTTTTTGGAAAAGCTGGTACTCAAGTTGCCGCGCGCGCTCGTCTGCGCCGAGGATTTTCGCCTCTATCTCCTTTAACTCGGGTGTGACGAAGCGCTCGCCACCGACGGTGGTTTGCTTGCGAGTGTATTGCGCAGGCACATTCGCAAGATTCGATTTGGTGATCTCGATGAAATACCCAAAAACGGAGTTGTAACGCACCTTGAGGGATTTGATGCCGGTTGCGGCGATCTCGCGCTCTTGCAAATGGCTGATCCAATTCTTTCCGTCGCGCGACGCCCGGCGCAGCTCGTCAAGGTCCGGATCGCATTCGTCTCGAAAAATCCCGCCTTCCTTCAACGCGAGAGGAGGATCATCAACCAGCGCTTTTGCGAGCTTTTCCGCGAGTCCCGGCATTTCGTGAATATTATCTCGCAATTCTAATGGCAGGGCGAGAATGGTCCGAGCCGTACTGCTGTTTGGCACGGCGTTTTCCTCCGCGACGTCCGGCGTGCTCGGCGAGCCCCCCCTACCAAACTCGGCTCGTTCGATCAGCTTTTGGAGTTGATCTTTCAGTCGCGGGATTTCCTGAAGGGAAGTTTTCAGCGCCGCAAGATCGCGCGCGTTTCCCGAGGCCTGGCTCAGGCGTGACGTTGCCCGTTCGATGTCGCGAATGGGTTTCAGTTGAGCGCGGATTGCCGCAAGTAAATCTGGTTCCTGCAACAAATCGGCGATCATTTCCTGGCGTCGCTCGAGCTCCTGCAGATTGCGCAGCGGCTGCAAAATCCAAGAACGCAACCTCCGGCCGCCCATCGGCGTGACCGTGCGATCAAGAACCGCGAGCAAACTGGTGTTGCGTGCCCCGCGTGATTCGACCAGCTCAAGATTCGTTTGGGTCGCGGCGTCTAGCATGACGTATTCCGCCGGCGCATCGCAATGCAACGACGCGAGATGATCGATGTTACGCCGAAGCTGGTGCTTCAAATAGTGAACGATTGCGCCCGCGGCCGCGATTGCCTGAGACATTTCTTCGCAGCCGAAGCCATCCAACGATTTCGTTTTGAAATGCTCACACAAGGTGAAGCCCGCCTGCTCCGGCAGGAACGCGTAGCTGTCGTACTCAAGCGCGTGATCGATCTCACCGATCTGATCTTTTTGTTCGGAGCTGATGAGCAGTTCCGACGGCGAAACCCGCGCGAGCTCATCAAGGAGCGATTGTCGATCTTGCAGTTGGCTGAGGCGGAACTCGCCCGTGGTGAGGTCCGCATAAGCAAAACCAAATATGCCGCCATCGGCGTAGACCGCGCCCAGATAATTCGCCCGTTTCGCTTCGAGTAAGTCCAGGTCGCTCACAGTTCCCGCGCTGATGATCTGGGTGATGTCGCGGGAAACGATCTTTCCCGGTTGCGGGTCGCTCGTCTGATCGCAAATCGCCACGCGCCGGCCAGCCTTGATCAATTTTGCGATGTAAGTTTGCGCTGCATGATACGGCATACCGCACATCGGCACGCCGTTGCGCTTGGTCAGTGAGACGTTCAGCAAGACCGAGGCTTCTTTTGCGTCTTCAAAGAACAGTTCATAGAAATCGCCGAGCCTGAACAATAAGAGCGTATCTGCCGGGATGCTGCCTCGGAGCCGCCGGTATTGCTGCATCATTGGGGTGAGCGCGTCGGCCATGATTTCAGAATTAAATCAGCCCGCGCGAATTGCGAGTTTGGAATGTGGATTGGTAAAAATTCCTTACCTGCCCGGAGCTGTCCGTCTCCAATCTGAGCGCGTCCGGCATGAATTTCATCGCTTATATGGCCGGCGGCCGGCTCGGCAGATTCTGTTTTCTCCTTTCTCCCGCAGTGTTTCTCGCGGTCGCGCTCGTTCAAAAGAATCCGCCGATGCGTTCCGCAGACGCGCCGACACTGATTGGGACATTGACCTCACCCTGGCCAAGGCTTTGCCGCGTAACGTCCGCACGACTGATGATCCGCTTGAGGCGGGCGATGGCAAAACCCCTTCGACCAGTGGATTGATCGATCTTGATGCCTTTGGCAGCGGAGAATTTACCGCTGAGTGGCGTGTAAACTGTAAGAAAACCGTCAATAATCGAAGGCGACCCGCTCGCCAGTGTGCTCGTGTGTCATCGCGCCCGTTCATATCATTTTGTCATTGCCGTGTGTAGAGTAAAAGAGCACAATCCGTCGCGTAAATTACGGGAATATTACCGCTGACACTCTCGACAGTCTGACTAAGGCGCGATTATGAAATTCACGTAACTTAGAGCGCACCACGAGATGTCCGTTGAGAGCAAGAGAGAAATCCAGCTCGAGATCGTCCATGTTTTGTTCATCGACATCGTTGGCTATTCGAAGCTTTCGATTAACGAGCAGCGCTCAGCTGTTGATGAGCTGACGCAAATCGTCCGTGCGACCGAGCAATTTCAAAAAGCCGAGGCATCAGAGCGTCTGATCAAAATTGCGACCGGGGATGGCGTGGCGTTGGTCTTTTACACTAGTCCTGAGGCCCCCGTTCGCTGCGGGGTGGAACTGAGCCGAGCTCTTAAAGATCACCCGCGCTTGCGCGTACGCATGGGAATGCACAGTGGGCCCGTCAGCGGAGTGGTCGATGTTACGGGTCGCACAAATCTCGCCGGTGCCGGTTTAAATCTGGCGCGACGTGTGGTGGACTGTGGCGACGCGGGCCACATCCTGCTCTCTAAACACCTGGCCGAAGATCTGGCCGAGTTCGAGGAATGGCGACCGCTACTGCACGATCTGGGTACATGCGAGGTAAAGCACGGGATGCAGGTAGCCATCGTCAATCTGTGGTCCGACGACGTGGGGAACCGTCAGCTCCCACAAAAGTTCCAAGCTCTCAAGAAACAGCGCGCCCGAGTGCGCTGGGCCGAAGTGGCAGCTGCACTGCTTCTACTTGCCGGCATCGCAGCTGCTTTTGTTCTCGTTTCCAAGAAATCAGCCAAATCGACATCAATTGTTTCGGAAAAAAGTATCGCGGTGCTTCCCTTCGAAAACCGTAGCGAGGAAAAAGCCAACGCTTATTTTGCAGAAGGCATCCAGGATGAGATTCTGACACGCTTATCGAAGATAGCAGACTTAAAGGTGATCTCGCGCACATCGACGCAGTATTACAAAAGCGCGCCGGAAAATCTGTCTTCGATCGCAAAGCAACTTGGCGTAGCGCACATCCTGGAAGGAAGCGTGCAAAAGAGCGGCGATGTTGTGCGTGTGAACGTGCAGCTGATCAAAGCAGCCAATGATTCCCATCTGTGGGCCGATACCTTTGATCGAAAATTGACTGACCTCTTGTCCGTCGAGAGCGAAGTGGCGAAAGCCATAGCCGAGCAATTGCGCGTACATCTGACCGGTCGGGAAGAGCAAGTCATCGCCGCTAAACCGACAGACAATCCTGACGCTTACGATGCCTACCTACGTGGTCTGGCTTATAACGTACAAACGGTATACACACCTGCCAATGCCCTTGGCGCACAGAAATATCTCAGAGAAGCAGTGCGGTTGGACCCGAAGTTCGCCCTTAGTTGGGCGCTACTGTCAATTGCGGACTCGCGCGGCTACATCACACAAAGTCTTGAACCAACAGTCGCCCTCCGCGAAGAGGCAAGGCAGGCAGCTGAAACCGCGCTCGCTCTTCAGCCCAATCTCGGCGAGGCGCTGCTTGCCATGGGAAATTACTACCACGCCTGTCTAAAGGATTACGACACCGCGGTGCGTTACTTTGAACAGGCACGTCAGTTCTTGCCGAACAGCAGCCAGATTCCTGCGTTGCTCGCCTCTGTCGCGCGGCGGCGCGGCCAGTGGGACCGGAGCGAGTCGTATTTCAACCAAACCGAGCGGCTCGACCCGCGCAACGTTAACCTGCTCGGACAGCATGCACAATTGTATATCGAGCTTCGTCGTTTCCCCGAGGCGCTGCGAAGGTTTGATCAGGTTCTCGATATTATGCCGGGCGACGTCGCCACCCTCGCAGCAAAGGCGGCTATCGCACAAGCTGAGGGCGATCTGCCGCGTGCCTCTGCGCTCCTCGCCCTGATCCACCCGCCGGCCGAAGACCCCCAGGCGTTGGAAACACAAATTTACCAAGCGATCCTGGAGCGTCGCCCCGCGCAAATCATCCCTCGCCTAAAGGAGATATTGGCCAAGCCTGATCCAGCGTTGGGTTCTATCACTGGCGAACTGCGCTTTTATTTAGGATGGGCCCAGGACGTCGGCGGCGATCATACCGCCGCTCAGGAAAGTTGGCGACGTGCGCGCAGCGAACTAGAACCTTTTCTGAAAGAACAGCCGGAAAATTTTGGCCTCATGGGGGTTCTCGCGCTGACGAGTATGGGCCTTGGTGACAAAGCTGCCGCATTCAAACTGATCGAGCGAGCGATGGACGTGATCTCGATCGAGAAAGATGCCGTGTGGGGTCCTATTCCAATCGAGATCCTAGCCCGAGTGTCGGCGCGCATGGGGGAGCCCGACCGCGCCATCTCCGCGCTACAAAAACTGCTTTTGATACCATATGATGGGGCGTTGGCTGAAAACGTGCCGCTCACTCCTGCGCTACTCCGGCTCGATCCGATGTTCGATCCGCTTCTGAATGATCTGCGCTTCCAAAAACTCTGCGAAGGGAAGCAGTAATAAACGCTGGAGATAGAATGACACCTGAACCGGACAACCAACTGCGCCTTGAAATCGGGCATGTCTTATTCATCGACCTCGTCGGTTACTCTAAGCTCCTGATCGAAGAGCAGAAGGAGCGCCTCGGCCAGCTGACGAAAATCGTTCTCCGGACGGCGCAGGTGCGCGACTCGACCGACGAACAACTCGTTAGGCTGCCGACTGGCGATGGAATGGCGCTGGTCTTCCGCCACAGCGCCGAGGAACCGGCCCGATGCGCGCTCGAGATTGCCGAAGCGCTCCAGACGCACCCCGAACTTCCGGTGCGGATGGGGATTCACAGCGGACCGGTGAGCGAAGTGACCGACGTGAGCGGGCGCAGCAATCTCGCGGGGGCTGGGATCAACATGGCGCAACGGGTGATGGACTGCGGGGACGCCGGCCACATTCTCCTTTCCAAGCATGTCGCCGAGGATCTCGAAGAATACGAACAATGGCGACCGCTCCTGCATGATCTTGGCACGCGCGAAGTGAAACACGGAGTGCGCGTAAACGTGACCAACCTCTACTCGGATGAAGTTGGCAATCCGCAGCTGCCCAAGAAGTTCCTAGCGCTCAAGAAACATCGCAGCCGCGTCCGCTGGGCGGAGGCGGCAATTGCGCTCCTGGTGGTCGCTGCCGTTGTCGCTGCCTTTATCTTCGTTTTACGCAAACCGACAGGAGCGCTAGTCGGCATTGCCGAAAAAAGTATCGCAGTATTGCCCTTCGAGAATCTGAGCGAAGACAAAGCGAACGCCTACTTTGCTGAAGGCATTCAGGATGAGATTCTGACCCGCTTATCCAAGATCGCGGACCTGAAGGTCATCTCTCAAACTTCCACGCAACACTACAAGAGCGCGCCGGAAAACCTGCCTGAGATCGCAAAGCAACTTGGCGTCGCCCATATCCTGGAAGGAAGCGTGCAGAAGAGCGGTGACACGGTGCGGGTCAACGTGCAGCTAATCAAAGCCGCTAACGATTCGCATCTTTGGGCCGATACCTTTGATCGCAAACTGACCGACATCTTTTCAGTGGAGAGTGAGGTAGCCAAAACCATCGCCGAGCAGTTGCGAGCGAAACTTACCGGCCAGGAAGAGCAAGTTATCGCTGCTAAACCGACAG
>Ga0207701_10000690_pt1 | contig 35323 bp, 28 predicted proteins | sample KBSSwiSSwithPhiX_FD_184294 | JGI IMG/M metagenome (GOLD analysis project Ga0207701, IMG submission 184294) | Switchgrass rhizosphere bulk soil microbial communities from Kellogg Biological Station, Michigan, USA, with PhiX - S5 (SPAdes) (version 2) | ecosystem: Environmental > Terrestrial >... | reverse complement strand
CGCCGTTAGAGTTTGCACGACGAGCAAAAGGCCGCCGCAGCAGGCGCTGCAGGCGGCCTTTTTTTACTGAAGCTTCCCCGTCGCCCCCTTGCCCTTCCGCGGCCCCTTGTTATCCCTCGCCGGCTCATGATCGAGGTTCGCGACCTTGAGGCCGGTCGCGTAAACCAGCTGCGTGATGTGCGCCATCTTCGGGAAATCGATCTTCGAGACTTCGTCGGTGACGTAGTGGTAATCCTTGTGCAGTCCGGTCGTGTAGAAAATGATCGGGATACCTTTGGCGGCGTAGCTGTAGTGATCGCTGCGCGTGTAGAGCGATTCCGGATCCGTTGGATCGTTGAACTCGTAATCGAGCGCCATCGGCTTGGACATTGACGCGTTCGCATCCTCGTTCAGATTGTGCAGCTCGGTGCTGATGCGATCCGATCCGACGACGTAGACCTTGTTCTCTTCGTTCGGATCGTCACAGCGGTTGCGGCCGACCATGTCGATGTTGAGTTGGGCGGCGATCTTGTCGATCGGAACGATCGGGAAGTCGGCGTTATAGCGTGAACCGTAGAGTCCCGATTCCTCGCCGGTGTGCCACACGAAGAGCAGCGATCGCTTCGGCTTCGGTCCGAGCGCGAACGCCTTAGCCAGTCCCATCAACGCCACGGTCCCCGAACCATCATCGTCTGCGCCATTGTTGATGTTGTCGCCTTGTCGCGGCGTGTCGCGTGTCTGACCCGTGCATCCGCCCGCTCCGGCCGCTCCGCCGCCGAACCCGCGACCGCCGCCCGGCGTCTGCGAGTAGCCGGTGTGATCGTAGTGCGCACCGAACGCGACGTAGGTGTCCTTCAACTTCGGATCGGTTCCGGGAATGATGCCGACCACGTTGTGCGTCAACTGCGTGCGGACCACGGTGTAGTCGGCGTCGACGTTGATCGTCATCTTCACGTTCTTGAGCGCGAAGGGGACGATCGGCTCCTGCTTTGTCGAGAGTTCCTTCAGCTCTGAGTACTTGACGTCGGAGCCGCTGAAGAGGAATTCGAGAAATTCATCTTGCGCACTCAGCGACGGCGCCACCGGCGCGTCGTAGCGCTGCACAGTCGTAAAGTCGCCATTATCGGGTTGACCACCACGACCCGTCGGCTGCGCACCGCGCGCGGGCTGGGTACCCGCGGCACCCTGAGCACCCGTGGCACCCTGGGCACCCGTGGCACCCTGGGCACTCGTGGCACCCTGGGCACTCGTGGCACCCTGGGCACCCGTGGCACCCTGGGCACTCGTGGCACCCTGGGCACCCGTGGCACCCTGGGCACCCTGGGCACCCCTTCCGCCTCGTCCAAACCCAAATCCTCCCGGCGGCCCGATCACCGCAATTGCGCCTTTCTCGAGCGCATTACGCGAACGTGCAACAAGGAGCCGTGCCGAGCCGGTCGGCAGGCTCTTCGGACCCGAGCCAATGAAGACGATGACCTTACCTTTGGGATCGAGATTGGCGTAGTCGTCGATATGGGCGTCAGGGACTTGCAGACCGTATCCGACGAACTGGATCTGATCGCCGGTGATCGTCTGCTTGCCGCCCATGTTTCGCGAGAAGGTGATCCCCTCGCCGTCCTTGAACGTGCGCTTCTGGCCGTTGACGTCGAGGGTCACCGACGCGTTGCTGTTCGTGCGAACGCCGACAACCTTCACAGTCTGGAAGTAGGAACCGTTGTCACCGGCGGGTTTTACTCCCCACTCGGCAAGGTGTTGCGTGATGTACCCGGCGGCCAGACCCAGCCCCTCGGTGTAGATCTGGCGCCCCTGGAGTTCATCGGAGGCAATGTAGCTCAACCACTCTTTGAGCTCGGTCGGTTCGATGGATTTTGGGCCCCCGGTGGCGGGCTTTTGCGCCCCCAACCCGGCGGCCATGAAACAAAGGAGAAGGAATAAGGACAGAAATCGACGGAGACGCATCTACAACCAACCTCCATGCAGACGTGCAAAAAAAGACAAAAAGGCCCGTATTTGGAATACGTTCCTACCGGCGCTGATGCTTACCGACCGGGATCAGTGAAAAATCCCCTTCGGCATCTTTACGTGCACGCCGACCTTCTGATCGACCAGTTGTGTAATCACGACGTTCCCCGCGATGCTGGTGAGCTGATACGCCGCGAGTTTGTCGAGTCCTTTCGTGGCGACAAGGAAATCCACCATCTCCTGGACGGCGATCCGTGTCGCCTTCGTGAGGTCCTCGTCGGTGCCCATGCTGATGTAATCGGTGGAGGTTTCGGCACGCGGCCACGCGAGCGTCATCTTTTTGCGGACGGTGAGCTGCAACTGTCCACGCAGAGATGTTTCGATGGCGGTCTGATCGACTTCTCCATCACCTTGCGCGGCATGTCCGTCGCCAACCTCGAACAACGCGCCGGGAACGTGCACCGGAATGAATAAGGTCGTTCCCGCGACCAGTTCACGATTGTCGAGATTCCCCGCATGAATTCCCGGCGGAGTGCTGCTGACGCGTCCCGCTGACGGCGGCGGCGCCACGCCCATGCTGCCGAAGAACGGATGCAGCGGAATGATGATACCCGGCGCAAATTCGGCGGTCATCGTCTGGCGATCGATGGGAATGACCTTCGTGCTGTTCGGTTGGCAGTTCTCGCGCAGAAAACCCTGGCACCCGTTGTAGCCGTACGGAATGGCGATGTCGATCGACAGAATGCGCACTTCAAGCGCATCACCCGGTTCCGCCCCCTCGACATACACGGGACCAGTGAGGATGTGCCCGCCCGGTCCCTTGTCGGTCACCGTGTCGACGACATTCCTCAGGGTTTGCTGCACATCAACCGGCTTCACGCCGGCGCGCTCGAGCCCTCGCGGCGTGTTGGTCAGCAGTGTGTCGACGTCGATGATGTCGCCGGACGCGACCCGCAGCACCGGCTTTGCCTCGGACCAGTAGTAGCCGTAGGCAACAGTTTGAGGCGTGGCTTCGAGACGATGAGTCCTGGGTTTTGCGTTCTGCGCCGACACCGCTGTGGCCGACAGAATGAGTATTGCGGCGACCGTGCGCCTGACTGTCATCGGCGCATTCTATACGCGAAGTCTTGTCGCTTCCGGCTTTAGCCGGACGTCCGATCGTGCGCCTACAGGCGGAAGCCACAGCACTACGCTCTTGGCACGTTGCGATCCAGTCCGCGGGCGCGGAACCAACGATAGCCATACGGCTCGAGCTCGATTTCGTGATGACCGTGCTCGCCGGCACGGCTGTCGTTGGTTGCCAGGAGATCAACCAGCACCTGCGTGCCCGCCGTACTGACCGGGATGCGAACGGCGCGCGGCTTGTCGACGAAGTTGTGCAGCACGATCAGCGAATGTTCGCGCCACGTGTACTCCATCACCAGCACATCGTCGGCATTCGTCTTGAGGATCTTCCAGTCGCCCCAGCTGATCTCCGGGCACTCCTTCCGCATCCGAATCTTGCGCTCCACCCAGTTGAGCAGCGAATGCGGATCGCGGCGCTGACCCTCGACGTTGACGCGCTTGTAGCCGTAAATGGGGTCGGAAATGACGGGACGGATCGTGCGGCGCGCGGTCGAGAAGCCGCCGTTCTGGTCGGCCGACCACTGCATCGGCGTGCGCGCGCACTCGCGCTCCGGCAGCGACAGATCGTCGCCCATCCCGATCTCATCGCCGTACTGGATCATCGGTGTGCCCGGCAACGTGAAGAGGAGGCTATACGCAAGCTCGATTCGACGACGGTCGTTGTCGACCATCGGTACGAACCGGCGACGAATGCCGCGATCGTACAGCTGCATGTCCTTGGTCGGCCCAAATGCGGCAAAGACTTTCTCGCGCTGCGTCTTTGTGAGACGGCCGAGATCGAGCTCGTCGTGGCTGCGGAGAAAGTGCACCCACTGGGCTGCCTGTGGCCGCTCTTTGGTCGCTTCGAGGGCCGTGATCAGCGGCTTGAGGTCGCCGGTCGCCAGCGCGTAGTAGATGCGCTGATTCACCGGAAAGTTCAGCATCATCTGCAGCCGGTCGCCGAGATCGCCGAAGTATTCGAGGCTCTCATCGGGCGGCACGTTCGCCTCTGCGAGCAGGACCGCATCGCGGCGCCGCCACTGCAGAGAGTCGCGCATCTCGTGCAGGAACTCGTAGTCCTTGCGCGGCCGGACGCGTGCGCCTTTGCGGCTGATCAGAAACGGCACCGCATCCATGCGGAAGCCGCAGACACCGAGCTGCAGCCAGAAACCCATGATGCGAAGGATCTCGGTCCGTACCGCCTCGTTCATCGTGTCGAGGTCCGGCTGAAAGTCGTAGAACCGGTGGAAGTAGTATTCCCCCGCGACTTCGTCGCGCGTCCAGGTGGCTTTCTGCACACCAGGGAACACCATCCCCTTGTTGTAGTCGGGCGGCCGCGTCTTCGACCACAGATACCAGTTGCGATACGACGAGTTGGGATCTTTTCGCGCGGCTTGAAACCACGGATGCCGCTCGGATGTGTGATTCACCACGAGATCGGCGATCACCCGGATGCCGATCTGTTCGGCGTGATTCATGAAGTCGACGAACTCGCCAAACGTGCCGAGCTTTGGATGAACGGCGTAGTAATTCGAGACGTCGTAGCCGTTGTCGCGATTGGGTGACTCGTAGAACGGCTGTAGCCAGATGCAGGTGACTCCGAGTCCCGCAAGGTAATCGAGCCGCCGCGTCAGACCGGCGAAGTCACCAATGCCGTCGTTGTTGCCGTCGACATACTTCTCGACGTCGAGGCAGTAGATAACGGCGTTCTTGTACCAAAGATCGTCGATCAATATGAATCCCTCATCACTACTCACTAATCGTGAATCCTCGAATCGCGGATCCTCGAATTGTGAATCGACCTAGGGGTGCCTCAGCAAAACACATTCCTCACGCCTCTAAGCCCGACAGTCGTACACTGATCACGCGTCGACCAACAGTCGAGCTGCGAACGACTTCGGTTGAGGATTCGGGATGCGGGATTTGTGGATTCGGGATTCGTGGATTCGGGATTCGTGGATTCAACGATTAGCGATTGAGCGATTAGTGATCAGTGATTAGTGATTACCGATGAGCGATTCAGATGCCCGAACTCCCTGACATCACTGTGTACCTTGAAGCGCTCTCGTCCCGCGTCCTTCAACAGCCGCTGGAGCGGCTCCGCATCGGCAATCCCTTCATCGTCCGCACCATTGAACCGCCGGTGAGCGCGATCGAAGGCAAACGCGTGATCGAGCTGCGACGGCTGGGCAAGCGCATCGTCTTTGCGATGGAGGGCGATCTCTTTGTCGTGCTGCACCTGATGATCGCCGGCAGACTTCGGTGGCGCGAGCGTGGGGCGGCGATTCCCGGCAAGGTCGGGCTTGCGGCTTTCGACTTTCCAACCGGCACGGCGATCCTGACCGAGCAGGGAGCGAAGCGACAGGCGTCGATCCTTTTGATCCAAGGGCCGGCGCAACTAGCGGCTCTCGACCCCGGCGGTCTCGAAGTGCTTGGTTCGACGCTGGCGGAATTCGACGACCGCCTGACGCGAGAGAACCACACGCTCAAGCGGGCCCTCACCGATCCCCATATCTTCAGCGGCATCGGCAACGCGTACTCAGACGAGATTCTTCATGCCGCGAAGATGTCGCCGATGACGTTGACGTCAACATTGAGCGGCATCGAGATCGCCCGCCTGCACGAGGCGACCATCCAAACGCTCGAACACTGGATTGCGCAGCTTCGCGACGAAACGGGCCACGGCTTTCCTGAAAAGGTGACCGCCTTTCGCGACGGCATGGCAGCTCATGGCCGCTACGGCCGGCCATGCCCGGTGTGCGGCGCACCGATCCAACGCATCGTCTACGCCGCCAACGAAGCGAACTACTGCGCCACGTGTCAGACCGGCGGGCGCTTGTTGTCAGATCGCGCGCTGTCACGGCTTTTGAAGCAGGACTGGCCGAAGACGATTGAAGACATGGAGCGCAAGAAAGAGCAGTTGCGGATGCACGGCACGAAGGAAGACGCGAGTTCGAGGGGCGAAGCCCCTCGATAAAACATGAAATCGATCTTTAATCCCCGCGATCACCTCGAGCTTCACGAACGCGTGCAGCGACTGACCACGTCGCAGCAGCCTCACTGGGGCAAGATGACGCCGCTGCAGATGGTCGCGCATCTGAGCGACTCGCTCAGGATGGCATCGGGGGAACTCGAGGCGGCTCCCAAGAAAGTGCCGCTGCGCTTTTCGCCGCTCAAACAACTGGTGCTGTATCTGCTGCCGATCCCCAAAGGCGTGCCCAGCTCGCCGGAATTGCTCGGGCGCAAGCCCGGAGACTGGAGTACGGAAATTGCGGCGTTGCGCGAGGAACTGAACGGGATCGTCGAGCGCGGCGCCGAAGCACTCGCACCGAGCCATCCGGCGTTTGGAAAGTTATCGGCGAAGCAGTGGGGTGTGCTGATCTACCGGCACATGGATCATCATCTGAGGCAGTTTGGGGTGTAGGACTTGATTGCGGCAAGAAATGTTTCTCCCAGGTCCTCCGCCTTCCGTGCACCGATCCCGCGTATTCCGTGTAACGCATCCATTGTTGTCGGCCGAATCCGCGCCATTTCGCGAAGTGTCGTGTCGTGGAAAATGACGTACGGCGGTACTCCTCGTGCCCGCGCGATCTGCAGCCGCACGCCGCGAAGACGCTCGAACAGATCGCGATCGACATCCTTCCATGAATCCGCCTCGATCCGAGCGCGCTTCTCGACCTGTCCTTTCACCGGTCGCCGCTGACGGGCGAGTACGAGATCGGGATGGCTCGTCGGATCTTTCATCAGCTCGACCCCGCGTTCCGTCAGCATCACCACCGGAAACGCATCGTCGGTCTGTCTGAGATACCCATGCGCAATCAGTTGTTCGATATAGCCACGCACTTCGGGCGTGGTCGAGTCCCGTAGCAATCCAAAGGTCGTCAGCTGATGGTGGCCCCTGTTGGTGATCTGGTCCGTCTCGCTGCCGCACAACACGTTGGCGACGTGGGCGACACCGAAGCGCTGGCCGACACGGGCGACGCAGGACAGGATCTTCCGGGCAACGACGATCGGATCAGCGGCAGTCTCCAGTTCGTCGAGGCAGTAGTCACATGCGCCGCAGTCGTTTCTGGAGTACTTCTCGCCAAAGTAGCCGACAAGCGACCGGTGGCGGCACGTCACGCTCGCCGCATATCGCTCGATATCGCGCAACAGCCGGCGTGACGCGTCGGTCAGCTCGCCGTTGCGCTCGAGCATCACGCGCCACTTCATGAAATCCGCGGTGGAATAAATCAGCAGGCATTCCGCTTCGAGACCATCGCGTCCCGCGCGACCTGATTCCTGCTGATAGTGTTCGAGGGACTGGGGTGCGCCGGCATGCACCACAAATCGCACGTCGGAACGATCGATCCCCATTCCGAACGCGACCGTCGCCACGATCACGTCCGCCTCTTCCTCGAGAAACGCATCCTGGTTGCGGCTTCGATCCTCGTCGGCCATACCGGCGTGATATGGGAGCGCACGCACACCCTGATCGCCAAGCCACGCGGCCAGCGCATCAACCTCCCGGCGCGAGGTGCAGTAGATAATGCCGGCCTGACGACGATGTCGACCGAGGACGTCGAGGAGCTGCCGCTTCAGATTCGATCGGGCAAGCACACGATAGATGAGATTCGGGCGATCGAACGAGCCAACGAGCTCAACCGGATCGATCAGGCCAAGTTGTAACGCGATGTCGCGCCTGACGCGCGCGGTTGCGGTCGCCGTAAACGCGTGCAGCGTGATGCCGGGCAACAACTCACGCAAACGGCCGAGCTGTCGGTACTCGGGACGGAAATCATGACCCCACTGACTGATGCAATGCGCTTCGTCGATCGCCACGAAGCGCACATGGCATCCGACGAGAAGATTCATGAAGCTTTCGCCGCCGTCGCCGACGAGGCGCTCAGGCGAGACATACAGCAGTCGATATCGTCCAGCTCTCAGCCCCGACAGCACCGACGCTTTTTGATCGGACTGTAGTGAACTGTTGTAACAAGCGGCCGGCACGCCGTTGCCAACCAGCGTGTCCACCTGATCCTTCATGAGCGAGATGAGCGGGGAGACGACCACGGCGAGGCCATCACGGATCACTGCCGGCGCCTGAAAGCAGAGTGACTTGCCTCCGCCTGTGGGCAAAACAACAGTCGAGTCGCGACCGGACAGGATTGCGGCCATGGCTTCACGCTGCAGCGGGCGGAACGAGGTATAACCCCAATAGCGCTCCAACGCCTCGGAGAGCGCTGCATCGTGCGACACGACCGAATCCATGGATGCGTCCATGGTAACGGAAACACTCTAGTCCGTGTCATCCGTGTTCATCCGTGGCCGTGAGTCCGTGTTCATCCGTGTGAGTCCGTGTTCATCCGTGTGAGTCCGTGTTCATCCGTGTGAGTCCGTGTTCATCCGTGGCGTGAGGCCCGTGTTCTGGAGTTGTGCCTTTGTTCACCGAAACCACATCCGGCCTGTGGTGCGAAGCCGGCCGCTTTCATATCGATCCCTGGCAGCCAGTCGAACGTGCGGTGATCACCCATGCACACGGCGATCACGCCCGTCCGGGCAACGCAGCCTATCTCTGCGCGTCGGCCTGCGAACCATTGCTCCGTCGTCGATTCGGCAGCGACGTCACCATTGAGTCGATCCCATACGGGCAGCAGCTCATGCTCGGCGACGTTCGCGTGAGTTTTCATCCGGCAGGCCACGTGCTCGGATCAGCGCAGGTCCGCATTGCAGGCTCGGATGGCGTCTGGGTCGTAGCCGGTGACTACAAACGAGTACCCGATCCGACGTGCGACCCGTTCGAACCGGTCGAGTGTGATGTCTTTGTTACCGAGTCAACCTTCGGGCTGCCGATTTATCGATGGGATCCGACGTCAGCGGTCATCGACGACATCGCGTCCTGGTGGCGCAAGAACGAAGCCGCCGGTCGAACGTCAGTCCTCTTCTGCTACACGATCGGGAAGGCACAGCGGCTGCTTGCCGAGCTGATGCGTGTTACTGATCGCACGGTTTACGTGCATGGAATGATGCTCGCGATGATCGAGGCGTATCGCCAGTCCGGCGTCTCCATGTTGCCGGTCGAACCGGTCATCGAACAGACAAGCCGTGGACGCTCGAAGGCCGCGTCGTTCGCCGGCGAGTTGGTGCTCGCACCGCTATCGGCGCGCGGGACACCGTGGATGCGCCGCCTGGGTGAGATCTCTGATGGTTTCGCATCCGGCCTGATGCGCGTGAGAGGTGTCCGTCGTCAACGCAGCTACGATCGAGGGTTCGTTCTCTCGGATCACGCGGACTGGCCGGCGCTCCTTCAGACGATCGCCGAAACCGGCGCCAGCCGGGTGCTCGCGACCCATGGTTACGCGGAGCCGCTGGCGCGGTATCTACACCAACACGGTCTCGAGAGCGGTGTGATCAGGACCGCCTGGGAGGGAGAACCCACGGGTGATTGAAGAGGCGCCTGCGGCTCGAGCGAGGGGCCGGAGGGAAGCGCCGCGGCGCGGCGCCCCCGAGCGAGCGCGAGCGGGGGTGGGGCCCCGCGAGCAGTAATGAAAGCAGACACGTCGCCATGAAACTCTTCGCCACCCTCTACGACGCCATCGACAGTACGACGTCGACCAATGCGAAGGTCGCAGCGATGGTGGCCTACTTCAAAGACGCACCACCTGCTGACGCGGCGTGGGCGGTATTCTTCCTCACCGGCCGGCGATTGAAGCGGCTCATCTCGTACCCAGCGATCCACGCGTGGACGCTTGCGGCGACGGGACTTGAATCATGGCTGCTCGAGGAAAGTTATTCGGTGGTGGGCGACGGCGCGGAAACGGCGGCGCTCGTGCTCGATCAAGTGGCGGTGGTGTCATCGGCAGACGTGCCGCTGTCGGAGTGGGTCGAAGGACGGATCCTTCCGCTTCGCGAGCTCGACGAGGACACCCAGGAGCGGCGTGTGACCTCCTGGTGGAGCGGCCTCGATCGACTCCAGCGGTTCATGCTCCTGAAGATCCTGACCGGTGAACTGCGTGTCGGTGTCTCGCACACACTGGTCGTGCGGGCGCTGGCGCAGGCCGCTGATCTGCCGCCAACGACGATCGCCGCGCGGATGATGGGTGACTGGACTCCAAGTGCCGACTGGTTCACGGGGCTCCTGTCTCACGAACAGACGAGCGACGATCGGTCGCGCCCGTATCCGTTCTTTCTGGCCGCGCCGCTCGAGGAGCCAGTCGAATCGCTGGGATCGCGGGGCGAGTGGATCGTGGAGTGGAAATGGGATGGGATTCGGGCGCAGCTGGTATGCCGCGGTGGCGGCGTGCACCTCTGGTCGCGCGGAGAGGAGTTGATCACCCACCGCTTCCCGGAAATCGCCGCGGCCGCAACCAGGCTGCCCGATGGCACAGTTCTCGATGGTGAAGTGCTGGCGTTTCGCGATAATCGACCGCTTCTCTTCTCCGCGTTGCAACAGCGAATCGGACGGCAGAAACAGGTGGCTCAGATGGTCCGCGCCGTCCCGGTTGTCTTCATGGCGTACGACATCCTCGAGGATCGCGGCGTCGACATTCGCAGTCGGCCGCTCGAGGAGCGGCGCTCGATCCTTGAAACACATCTCACCACGGTGTCGGTCCTCCGCACGTCGGACATCGTCACCGCGGAGAGTTGGCCGGAACTGGCGGCGCTGCGGGAGAATTCACGGGCGCTTGGTGTCGAAGGGCTGATGCTGAAGCGAAAGGGCTCGGCATACGGTGTCGGAAGGCGGCGCGGTGATTGGTGGAAGTGGAAGATTGATCCATACACAATCGATGCGGTGCTGATCTACGCGCAACCAGGCAGCGGGCGTCGCGCCAGCCTGTTGACCGATTACACATTCGGCGTGTGGGATCAGGGAGAGCTCGTGCCGATTGCGAAGGCTTATTCCGGCCTGTCGAACGACGAGATTGCCGAAATGGACAAGTGGATCCGCCGCCATACCCGAGAACGGTTCGGCCCGGTGCGCCACGTGGAGCCACTGCACGTCTTTGAACTCGGATTCGAGGGGATCGCCGCGTCACCGCGGCATCGATCAGGGATTGCCCTGCGTTTCCCTCGAATGCTGCGTTGGCGAACGGACAAGAAAGCCGAAGAAGCCGATACGCTCGAACACGTCCGACGAATTCTCGAGACAGCCCGCGCACACGGAGGATCGGCCGAATGAGCCGGCGGCTGGCTGAAAGGCTCCTGGTCTTCTTGTGTGCGCTCGCCGGAGCGTCGCCGGCGGTCGCGCATCCAGCACCATTCAGCTACCTCGATGTCCGCCTCGCAGGAACTGCGCTCCAGGGCACGCTCGTACTCCACGATTTCGACGTCGCACACGAACTGAAGCTGGCAGCGCCGGAACCACTCCTCGATCCTGCAACACTCGCGAGCTATGAGCCGGCAATCAAGCAGTTGGTGATCGAACGCGTGCGTATGACCGCCGATGGACGTCCGGTGACATGGGAAATCACCAATGTTCGTTCTCTCCCCGATCGAACGGCGATTGAAATCGCGTATCGCATTCCACCTGGCGCGACGATTGGCCGCCTCACAATCGAAGCGATTCTTTTTCCCTACGATCCAAACCACCAGACCTTCGTGAACGTGTATGAAGGCGACACGCTGACGAGGCAGCAGGTGTTGAGCGCCGCTCGAGCGTCGGTGGAGTACTACTCCGGCGGGCGCCAGGGGGCGCTTGCCGTGTTCAAGGAGTTCACCGGGGCAGGGATCCACCACATCGCGATCGGCCCCGATCACATCCTGTTCATCGTCGGATTGCTGTTGCTCGGCGGATCGCTCCTTCGGCTGCTGGCGATTGTCTCGGCCTTTACGATTGGACACAGCATCACTCTGTCACTCGCGGCGCTCAACATCGTCGCGCCGCCGGCTCGAATCGTCGAACCAGCCATCGCCCTGAGCATCGTGTATGTTGGCGCCGACAACCTCGTGTCGGCCAAGGGCGCACGCGATGTCCGGGCATGGATTGCCTTGTTCTTTGGCCTCGTCCACGGGTTCGGCTTCGCCAGCGTGCTGCGCGAAATCGGTCTTCCCCCTCGGGCGCTGGGCATATCGCTCTTCTCGTTCAACCTGGGGGTTGAGATCGGTCAGGCGGTGCTGGTGGTGATCGTCGCGTCGCTCCTGTCACTGCTGCGATCGCGAAGTCCGATACGTGCGCGACAGGTGGTCACGGTCGCGTCGGTCGTCGTCACGCTGGCGGGGGCGTACTGGTTTGTCGAGAGGATATGGTGACGGCGCGGTCTGAAGCCGCGGCCCTACATTCGTTTGTGACTCTCGATATATTTCCGCGCGAACTCCTCGAGGTGCGGCGCGTTTTTGAGGCCGACCTTTCGCGCATCCTCGAGCGCGGCATCAGCTGACATCCCGTCGCGCAGCGCACGGCGGATCATCCAGAAGGCTCCAACTCGAATCGCCGCCGTGCAATGAATGAACATCGGGCGGTTGGCCGGATCGTCGGTGATCTTCAGAAACTCGTCGGCCTGTGCGTCCGTTGGCGCGGTGTAGACGACGGGGATGTTGAAGTATTTCATCCCGGCCTTCTCGACGGTTGCCTGCTCCTCGTCGGCGCGGTGCTCCCCTGGTGTGCGCAGATTCAGCACCGCCTGGATCCCGTCCCCCTTGAGTTTCGCGAAGTTCTCCATCCGTGGTTGTCCTCCGGTGCAGAATTGCGGCGTCACCTGGAGGAAATTCCGAATCGGCGGGACGTCCTGCGCAGGTGCGGCCGTCTGCGGCGACGATGACTGCGCCATCAGTTGACCCGCGAAAACAACGCTAGCGATGGTAGCGATCAGTGATTTCTCCATAGCCCTGTTCGATGAGTGTACCATCAGCACATTGAACATTAGATGCGAAAGCTCCCTTTCGTCCTCGCCGCCTTGCTGTTCATCCCAGTGCTTGCAACAACACAGGGTCCGCCGCCATTTCAGGTCTATGAAGCTTCCATTGCACAGATCGAATCCGAGCTCGCAGCCAGGCGGCTGACGTGTCACGCACTGGTCGAGCAGTATCTCCGCCGCATTGACACTTACGACAGGAAAGGCCCGGCGCTCAATGCGCTCGTGGAAACCAATCCGCGCGCACTCGAGCAGGCCGACGATCTCGATCGACGATTCCGGACATCCGGCCCTGTCGGCCCCTTGCATTGCGTGCCGATGATCGTCAAGGACAACTTCGAAACGATCGGGTTGCAAAGCGCCGCCGGTTCGCTGGCAATGAAGGGATTCGTTTCTTCGAAGGACGCATTTCTCGTTAGGCGTGTAAAGGACGCGGGCGCCATCGTCCTGGCGAAATCGAATATGGCGGAGTGGGCATTCAGCCCATACGAAACCGTCAGTTCGATTCTTCCTGGATACACCAGGAACCCGTACGCACTCGATCGGGTTACAGCGGGATCGAGCGGTGGCACCGCCGCAGCCGTAGCGGCCAGCTTCGGCGCTATCGGGCTCGGCAGCGACACCGGAAACTCAATTCGCGGCCCCTCATCCCATCAGGCACTTGTCGGTATTCGATCGACGATGGGGTTGACCAGCCGTGCCGGCGTCGTTCCCTTGAATTTGCTCGCCGATATTGCCGGGCCAATGGGGCGCACGGTGGAAGATGCCGTCGCGGTGTTTCAGGTGATTGTCGGCGAGGACCCGGACGATCCCATTACCCTCACGACGAATTACCCGCAGCCAGGACTGCGGCCATCAGGACATCCGGCCGCGATCCCTGATTATCGAGCGGCGCTCGTACGAGAGGGTTTGAAAGGGGCGCGTCTCGGCGTCTTGCGCCAGGCATACGAGCGCGATTCCACCGATCCGGAAATCGTGCAGGTGTTCATGGCGGCGATCGAAGAACTGAAGCGCGCCGGCGCAACAGTGATCGATCCCGCGCCGGTCGATGTCGCCAACCTCCGTCGAGCCCAGAACACGGGCACGTGCGGCGGATTCAAGTACGACATCAATAACTATCTGTCCGGGCTCGGCAGCCGGGCGCCAGTTCATTCCCTCGACGACATCGTTCGCTCGCGGCGATTCCACCCGTCGGTGCAACTGCGGCTCGAACGCGCCCAGGAAAGCACCGAGAACAATGGACCTGAGAGCGCCGCGTGCAAGGCCGAAGCGGATTATCGCGAGCAATTCCGCGCTGCCGTGCTCGCGACCATGGACACACACAAGCTGGACGCGTTCATTTATCCAACCTGGAGCAACCCGCCGCGCCTCATTGGCGACCTGAACACGCCGCATGGAGATAACAGCCAGGTTTTCTCGCCGACGACCGGGTTTCCAGCGATTAATGTGCCGATGGGTTACACGCGAGAGGGAACGTTGCCGGCTGGTGTGACGTTCTTTGGCAGGGCCTGGGAGGACGCGACGCTTATCAAGCTTGCCTACTCATACGAGCAGGCGGCGCGCCACCGGAAACCGCCGGCAAGCACGCCGCCTTTACCTCGTTAAGGCCGTCGCGATGAAGCGAACTGCAAGGAGCCGGCGACCCGATCGAACACGTCGTCGTAGGCACCGAACTCCTGGTCAGGGGCGACGCCGATCAGATAGAACAGCGTCCCATCGTCGAGCGTGGTCGTGTAAAGCGCAATGCGCTCCTGGCGGCCAGTCACATCGTTCTGGTTCGTCAGCATCGTCCGCAAGCCGCGGCGTCCGCCAACCGTCCCGCGATCCCATCCACCGTCGCGTCGCATCCGCGGATTGGACTGCGACAGGTCCTGCACGAGCTCCTCGCTCGCACTCTGCAGATCCCGACTGTCGTTCCTCGCCACTCCGGCTTCAACACCATGGGTGAAGACGCTCTGCTGATTCACCGCGCCGTATCCACCTTCGGGTGCGAACGTCACTGAGTTGTTTGCCGGCAGCTCGCGCCAGTTCGACGGCACGCTGATCCGAAACAGGTTGCCTTCGTTGTACGACGAGTAGCGCGACGACGGGCGTTCGACATTGGTGCTGATGCGTCCGCCGTTGGAAGGCGCACCGCCGCCGCGCGTGTTCCCGGCGTTCCTCGTGGCTTCCTTGGTCGACGGCGCCGGCGACATCTGGCGAAGTCTTCCTTGAACGCTCTGGAACCCACCGCTGTCGTGGCGTGCGTTGACGACTCGCAGCGACTCCGCTTCCTTGGTGATGTAAGCGTAGCGGTTGCCGGGGTTCGGGTGATCGCTGAGCCACTGGGGTCCGCCCGATCCGCCCTGCTGCTCAATCGTCTTGAACATGTTCGCCATGTCGCGCGGATCGTAGCCGGCGCGCGCCATGATCTGCGATCCTTCGAGGTCAGCCTGCTTTTCGTATTCCCGGCTGTATCGCAGGAACGCGGTGCCCAATCCGAACTGCGTCCCTTGCGCGATCAACGTGCCGGCATTGCCGCCAACAATTGCACCAAGGATCGCGCCCGCAATCGTTCCGACCTCGTAGGGGGTGGCCTTGGTTGCCTGTGCAGTGCCATGCCGAAGGGCAACGTGACTCAATTCGTGCGCGATGACACCAGCGACTTCGCCTTCGTTCTTTGCCGCTTCGATCATGCCGCGGTTGACGTACATCGGACCGCCCGGCAAGGCGAAGGCGTTGATTTCCTTCACATTCACGACCTTGAATGTGTAGTTGAATTCCGGATGCTGCAATTCAGCGGGAATCGCACCAGCCAGCCGGTGTCCGATATCTGAGACATAAGAGGTAACGTTGTCGTCCCGCAGCAATGGCATCTGCTGCTCGACCTCAGCGGCCGCCTCGCGTCCCAGCTTCACATCATCTTTTGGGTCGTATTTGTTTTTCGGCGCAGTGATTTTCGTTTGTGCGCTCACCATCGTTGCCGAGAGCACAACCGCCAAAATCGCCGCGTGAGTTCTTGGCGCTCGCATCATTTCCACTCCTGCTGGACGCCAACCCATAGGGCGTCCACCGGTCTAGGCACAGGGAATGCGGAAATCATGCCGACCCATTGACCGTTAGGTCATCCGTACAAGTCCTTATAAATCAATCGGAACTGACGAGCAGTCTGGCTGGTACGGTCAACAGACGCCAGGGTTGAGGGCGAGCTGTCCTCAAACCTGTGTACCGCCGCGCGCATGTGTCTTCAGCTCAGCCGGCGAGGGAATCAGGGGTGGGGCGTGTGAAGCCGCAATTGAAGACTGAACGGGCGGGCCGGCGGAGGCTGCCGGCCCGCCCTTTCCGCTACCGCCCTTTCTACGAGCAGCTGCCTCCAACTTCGCGGACTGAGGTCACGCGAATCTGCTGCGTCGCTTTATCGCTGCTGCTGCTTCGTGACGAACTCGCTGCGCCCGGCTCGGTCGATGGATTGGCGCCGGCCGCTGAGCTCGAACTTCCAGCACTCTTCTGCAACGTGCCTTTCACCTCTACCTTCTTGCCAACAAGCGTCGAGAAATTCGAGGCACTGCCGCTCAGCTTGTAGGTCGTACCGCTCGACATCGACGAACTCGCCGCGCCAGGCGTGGTCGCCCCGGTCGTACCAGTCGGGGCTCCGGTCGCCGACGACCCGCTCGACGTTGTTGCATCGGTCAGGATGTAGCCTCCCCCAGCTGCTGCCGACGCCGACGGCTGTCCAGCGTTCGGGTTTGCTGGCGGAGTAGCAGTCGGGCTGCTCGACTCGCTGCCAGATTTCAGACATCCGGTTACAGTCACGGTCTGCTCGTTACTGCTGCGGTTCTTGTCCTGGTCCGGCGAGGTCGACTGCGGCGTCGACTGCGCGGACACGGCAACCGCGAGGGCAGCCGAAAACACCGTTCCCAACATGAAGTCGCGTTTCATTCATTACCTCCCTCGGTAGCGTTTCATCTATTCGTTCGGATCCACTCGTGCAAATCGAAGGCCCGTTCGGATCGCCGGCATGTAGCGCCATTTGCGCGGTGGCCCGCAGTAGGGCGTAGCGCACAGATACGTTGCCCCCTCTTCACGGTTACATGCGCGTATGATTTCGCCCATGCATATCAGAGTGGCGACGGCGGTCCTGCTTGGATTTATGCTCGAGGCCACAGCAGCAACGGCTCAGCCAAAGGTCATCCGCACAGCACGCATGTGGGACGGCGCTCGAGTTGTGAACGACGTTCAGATCGTGATCGAAGCTGATCGCATCGTTCGCATCATCGACGGCAGATCAGCAGTACCGGAAAACGCCGACGTCATCGACCTCCGCAATTACACGCTGATCCCAGGGCTGATCGACCTGCACACGCACATGACGTACTACTGGGATCGTCAACTGGGAACACGCCCACTCACTCAGCGACGGCGGCCAGCAGTGACCGTCTTTCTCGCTCAGGAGAACGCGCGGCGCACGCTGGAGACAGGCGTCACAACCGTTCGAGATCTCGGAGCAAGCAACGACACGGATTTCGCCATGCGGGATCTGATCGCGATGGGTGCGATGCCGGGACCACGCATGATTGTCGCCGGCCAGGGACTTTCCGCACCGAGACAGGCGGCGGCACCGAACCCGGACGCGCTCCGCAGCGCAACTGCAGACCGGATCAAAAACGGATCAGACTGGATCAAGGTTTACGCATCACGAGGCAGTTTCGACAGCGTCGACACGACGCAGACGCTGACCTTCGAGGAAATGAAAGCGATCGTTGATACGGCGCACAGCGCCAGCCACAAGGTTGCGATTCACTCCTATGGAGCGTCCGGCGTGAAAGATGCGATACGCGCAGGAGCGGATTCCGTCGAACACGGGATTGAACTGGACGATGAAACCCTCGCCGAGATGGTCAGACGCGGAACGGTGTGGGTGCCGACCATCGATCACAATCGGTATTACATCGACGCGAAAGATGAGTACGGGTTCAAACCGGAGGCGATCCCACCGTTGCAGGAATACCTTCAGAAGAACCTCGACTCGACGAGACGCGCCGTCAAGGCGGGCGTGCGAATTGGCATGGGCTCTGATGCGGTCTACTCAATGTTTGGTCAGAACACCCGCGAGTTGGGATGGTTCGTCAAGGCAGGCATGTCACCGGAGCAGGCTCTGGCGACCGCCACCACGACGGCAGCCGATCTGCTGGGCATGAACGACAGGCTCGGACGTATCGCACCCGGCTTTACCGCGGACCTCGTGGCGGTCGAGGGGAACCCGCTGCAAACCATGGACGCGCTGTTCACTGGTGTACGGCTGGTAATGAAGGATGGGAAGATCGTGGTCGATAAGAGGTGAGCTATTTCAAGCCGTTTTTCACGATTCGATATAGCAGCACTGCCATGCGTTTCGTTTGCGATGGCAGGGTATTCAGATCCGCAGTTTCCTTGACCGTGTGATCGTCGTGGCCCATCAGCCCGACGCCGTCAATGATCGTCTTCACCTCGCTCGCCGCGAACGAGACATCCGCGGCACCGGCGCGATCGGGCGTGACGGCGGTCACAGCTCCATATCCGAGATCACGGCTCGCCTGGTCGTACATCGCCAGCAGCCTGGCGTTTCCGGCCGTGGGAGCCATCGGCGGGTATCCCTCATCAAAGGTAATCGTCGACGACGTGTGCGGCAACGAAGCCGAGACAATCTCGGTCATCGTCTGTTTTGCCTTCTCGAACTGCTCGCGCGAGAGAGCGCGGAGATCGCCTGATACAACGGCATGTTCGGCGACGACGTTGGTTTTGCCAAAGGCGGAGCCGCGAAGCTGCACTGGATCGAACTCGACGCTGGTCCCGCCAAGCATGACCCCGGGGTTGAACGTGAGGTGCGGCTCCCCTGCCATCCGTTCTCTGAACGCGTTCAGGATGCGCGCCAGCTCATAGGTCGCCCCGTAGCCGATGTCCTCGCGGAAAATCTGCGACGAGTGGGCGGGTGTTCCGTGCGATCGGACTTGCCAGCCCATTGTTCCTCTCCTCGCAGTCACCGCAAGGCGCGGATCGGCCGGCCCATCTTCGAACCCAATCGCGAGGTCCGCTCCTCTCGCCGCCGAGACGAGCGCTTCTCTCGCCGTACTCAACGGCTCGCCGGAATCCTCTTCATCACCGGTCATCACCACGACGACATTCATCGATTTGAGCACGCCGATCGACTGCAGTGCCTTCAGCGCACCGATCATGACGACGTCCCCCCCTTTCATGTCGATGATGCCGGGGCCGCGGGCGTTGCGTTCGTCGATACGTTCGAATTTCTGAAACGGGCTGTCCTTCTCGAAGACCGTATCGAGATGTCCAATCAGCAGAATCCGCGGGCCGGTGCCCGGATGATCAGCGACGAGATGGCCGGCACGCTTGAACGCGACGCCATCGACCCAACGCGTCTGAAATCCAAGCTGCTCAAGTTCGGCGCCGAACACGCGTCCGACCTCTCTCACTCCGTCGAAGTTCTGCGTGCCGCTGTTGATGTTGACGACGCGTTCGAGCAGCCCGAGCGATTCGCCGTTGTGCGCATCGATGTATGCGCCGAGCGCACGTTCTTCGGAGTTGAGGGATTCTGCCTGCATGAGTGTGAACGCGACCAGAAAGACGAGACGCGATAGGGCGGACATTCCCGCGATCATAGTCCGAGGTGCAATGTCGGGCGCGGTCTTTAGACCGCGCCAGGCAGGGTGTAAAGACCCTGCCCTACTAAGGCAGGGGCCGTATATCTCCGCGCAACAGCGTCAGCGGGCCGAAGACTGGCTGACCCAGCTGGCCGGCGTCGACGCCAATCGTTCCTTCGAGCCGGTAGGCCAATGGTTGACGATTCGCTGCGCGTCTCACGCTGTCGGCGAGCCCTGGGAGACTTGCGAGGCTGACCGTCAGATCGATTGGCACGGTCGTATCACTGCCAGCCGCGAGCGGAAGGCCGAGCGGAAAATCGACGTCCGCCGCGCGGGCGTCTTCGAGAAACAGCGTGCCTTTGAGCGTGCCGAGTGTGAGGTTGAATGGGTTCGGATTGGTGACCTTCGCCCAGAGACGAACACCAGCACCACCAATCGGCAATCCGGAACCTGCACCGGTCATTCGGATTTCCGCGCGATGATCGGGTGCCTGCTCGAATCGCGGCGCTTGCACGAGCGCCGACAGCCTGCCCAACTCTGCGCATCCGATCGACAACATCCCCGCCACAGCACATGCGGCGATTCTGCAGTACATGGCGACCTCCGCCGCGGTACCTGCAAGACTCGTCCCACCATCCGTGTTCGCTTTTTTGCCTTTCCTTGGCCCTTTTCTCTTTTCCCTTTTCGCCTGTTCTGTACACTGAAGAGGTGATCCGGGTGCTCCGCTCGTCGGCGGCTCGACGCGTGATTGCTGGTGTGGCGCTCGCGGCGCTACTCGCGGCGACCACCGCGCTGGCGCAGAGACGACGGGGCTTCGGGTTCGGCTACGGGTGGACGCCGCTGCGAATGGCGACGCCGGAAAGCTTCGACGGCGGCTTCAACTTTTGTCGCATCATTTTTTCGCAGGCCAGCGACGGCGACTTCGGCGGCGACTGGAGCGTCGACTATCCACGCGCCGACATCAATCTTTCAATTCGACTGTCGGAACTCACGCGCACGCGCATCAGCCGCGATGCCGGCGGCGAACCGAATCACGTCCTCCTCCGCCTCACCGATGATCTGATGTTTCAATGTCCGTTCATCATGATGACCGAGGTCGGGAGCACGTACTTCAGCCCCGAGGAGGTGCAGCGGCTGCGTGAGTACTTGTTGAAAGGGGGCTTCCTCTGGGCCGACGATTTCTGGGGCACCTGGGCGTGGGAAGTCTGGGCGCGTGAGATCGGAAAAGTATTGCCGCCCTCCGAGTACCCCATCGTCGATGTGCCGCTGACCGATCCGATCTTCCATCAGCAGTTCGATGTCAAACGCGTCATTCAGATTCCATCGATCAGCATGTGGCGCGCGCTTGGCGGCGGCACTTCCGAACGCGGTCCCGACAGCGCGACCCCGGAGGCGCGGGCGATTTACGACAAGCAAGGCCACATGCTGGTGTTCATCACCCACAACACCGATTTCGGCGACGCCTTCGAACAGGAGGCTGCCGATCCGCAGTATTTCTACACCTTCTCGGTCGAGGGCTATCAGACCGGCATCAATGTGTTGTTGTACGCGCTGACGCATTGATGTCCGCTGCAACGATCTCCGTTTGCGCGCTGCTGCTGGTCATCGCCATCAGCTGCACATCGCGTATCAACGTCGGGCTGCTCGCCATTCCAATTGCGTGGCTGGTCGGCGTCTACGCCGGCCGGCCGGCGGACGCGGTGCTCGCCGGATTTCCGACGTCGCTGTTCATCATTCTCGCCGGAGTCACCATTCTCTTCACGCTCGCCGAGGTCAACGGCACCATCGGTCTTCTCGCACGACGCCTGTTGTCACTTGCGCGAGGACGTCATGCACTCGTACCGCCAATCATGTTTCTCATCGCCTGTGCGATTGCCACCATCGGACCTGGAGCGATCGTATCGGTGGCGCTGGTCGCACCCGTCGGCATGGCGCTCAGCACGCGCGCCGGAATCTCGCCATTTCTCACCTCGCTGATGATCGCCAACGGCGCCAACGCCGGAAACCTCTCGCCACTTTCTGCCGTGGGCATCATCGCCAGCACCCGGATGGCCGCGGCGGGCCTGGGCGGTCACGAGTGGCGGGTGTGGGCCGCGAATTTCCTCGCCCACGCCCTGGTGGGAGCAGCGGCGTACCTGCTGCTCATTCGACATTCACGTCCGCCAGCAGAGGCGACGCAGGATCGTCCTGAAGCGCTGACGGGCCATCAATGGTGTACGTTGGCAACCATCGTCGCGTGGATCATCGCGGTTGTTGGCTTCGGTGTGTCGATTGGTCTTGCAGGTTTCGCCGCGGCGGCGATTCTGATTCTCGCTGGTGTCTCGGACGAGACCGCGGCGATCAGGCGCATGCCATGGGCAGCGATCGTCATGGTGTGCGGCGTCACCCTGCTCGTGGCGATGGTCGAAAAAACCGGCGGCATGGACGTGTTCACCATGCTTCTGGCGAAACTCGCACGTCCAGCGACAATCAATGGAGTAATCGCACTGGTGACGGGCTTAATCTCCACCTACAGCAGCACGTCCGCCGTCGTCCTTCCCACATTCCTCCCCACCGTCCCCGGCCTCGTGCAACAAGTCGGTGGCGGCAATCCTCTCGCCGTGGCATTGAGCATCAACGTCGGTGCCTCGCTCGTCGATGTCTCGCCACTGTCGACGTTGGGCGCGTTATGCGTGGCCGCGGTGCCCGACGCGGAAGTCGCGCGCGATCTGTTTCGGAAGCTGATGATCTGGGGCTTCTCGATGGCCGTCGTGGGCGCGCTGCTCTGCTTGCTGTTTGCCAATGCGTTCGCCGGGTGACGTGTCGAGCTGCTTCGGGCCTTCGAATCTTCGACGATTGCCCTCAGCCCGCGCAGTTCGACACGTGCAGCGGGCTTACTTGAGATTGGTCGTGAAGAATTTCACGACGAGCGGCCACGATTCCTGCGCCGCCTTCAAATTCGCCCCGCCGGCGCCGGCCTGCGCGCCCATGAATCCATGGCCGGCTCCTTCGTAGGTGTGAATCTCGTAGCTCTTCCCCAGCTTTTTCATCGCCGCTTCGGTCGCGGGAATGGTCGCGCCAATCCGCGCATCATTGCCGGCATAGAGTCCGAGAACGGGTGCTTTGACGTTCGCGAGCTTTGTTTCGACCGTGCCATCATTGGCGCCGGGCGCATCACCGTAGTAAACAACGGCTGCGTTCAGCGCCGGCTGCGCCGCGGCAAAGCCGAAGCTTCGCGCACCACCCCAGCAGAAGCCGACCACACCGGTCTTGCCATTGGATGCCGGTAGCTTCTTTCCGTACTCCATCGCGGCATTGAGACGCGCATTGACGTCGTCGGGTGTCAACGCCTGAATCGCCTGTCCAACACCAGTGCCGAGCGACTCGGTTCCGCCGCCATTCGGCCCTTTGCCTGAGAGAAAGTCGGGAACGATGGCAATGAACCCGTCCTGTGCAAGCTGGTCACCGACTGCCCGGGCGATGTCGGAGATGCCACGGATGTCGTGAATCACGAGAACGACACCGGACTTCGCCGAACGCTCCGGATAGACGACCCACGATTTCAGGACAGTGCCGTCGGTCATTTTGATATCGGCCCATTCGCCATGCCGCGCCGATTCCTTCAACGCACGGGCCGCATGCTCGGCAGTGCCGGCCGGAATGGCGTCGTTCCACGGGACTTCGATCGGCGGGACCTGCGGTCCCCGGCCACCCTGTCCGCGAGCACCGGGCGCCTCTGCTGGCGGGGTCGCAGGAGGCGTCGACTGTGCCTGCATGTGATCGTGCACATGTTGAGCTAGCACCGGCGTCGCAAGCGCCATCGCGGCAAGAAAGAACATCGTTCGTTTCATTCAACCCTCACTCTAGTTGTAGGGCGGGGTCTTCAGAGCCCGCCAGCATGGAATACCCAAACCTCACACGCGGCGTTTACAAGCCATTCGTCACATCTTTTTATCGACGCAAAAACCGCGTGCTACCCTCACGCGCATGTCATGGTGGAAACGCAGCAAACCCGTCGACGATGGCGTCAACCCGGATATGCCGCTGATTCGGCTGGAGGGCATCAGCAAGGTCTTCAAGGGAGACGCCGACGAGGACACCTGGGCGCTCTGCGACATCACGCTGGACATCGGCCGCGGCGAATACATTTCGGTCTCCGGTCCGTCTGGATGCGGAAAGTCCACGTTCCTGTCGATGCTCGCGATGCTCGACACGCCGACACGCGGCCGCTACTTTCTGAACGGTCGAGCTGTCGACAGCCTTTCCCCGGCAGAAAAAGCTCGTGTCCGCAACATCGAGATCGGACTGATCTTTCAGAGTTTCAATCTGATCGCGGATATGACGGTGTACGAGAATGTCGAGTACCCGCTGACGCTGCGCAATGTGACCCCGGCAGACCGAAAAGGGCGGGTCGAAGCTGCCCTCAGCCGCGTCGGGCTGACGACGAGAGCGAAACAACGGCCAGGGCAGCTATCCGGCGGCCATCAACAACTGGTGGCAATAGCCCGCGCAATTGCCGGGCGGCCGCCGATCCTGCTCGCCGACGAACCGACCGGGAACCTGGATTCAAAGGCCGGTGACGCGCTGATGGATATGCTCGGCGAACTCCACGCCGACGGAGCCACGCTCTGCCTCGCCACGCACAATCCAAACTACATCGCGCGCGCGCAGCGACACATTTATCTGTTCGACGGGAAGCTGTCGGCTGAACCCGTCAGTGAGTTCTGAGAATGCTGATTGCTGAACATCAGCAATTTCAGCATCACATCTTGCCCTGCATCCGCAATATTGCAGATCGCAGTTGCTGCTTCGTCGCATCGCTGCCGATGAAGAGATCGTTTGGCCACTGGCTATACTGCAGCATGTCGGCGTAGATCGCTTCGCTCTGATACAGATTGAAGCCCATGCCGGCAAGGTACTGGAGCCGCAGATTGCGATCCCGATTGATCGCCGCATCAGCCAGCCACGGACCAAGGTCGGTCTTCGTTCCTGCGTAATTCGAGAACAGATCGATCGCCGAATACATCCCGACCTGACCCAGTGACGATGCGACCGGTGCCATCGCGGGGTCGCTCAAATGGCGCTGGACTGACTCGACATCGATGCGGGTCGGCTCGGCCTGTCCGAGCAACACAAGGTCGTAACCGGCACCATTGTTCGTGTTGCCCCACACGACGCCGCCGGGAAACACATCGAGGAACGTCGCAATTTCACTTTTCACCGCTGCCGTGTTGCTTTCATACAGCTGCACGAACAGCGTCACCGCGCCGCCGGGATTCAGGTGCGACTTCACCGTCTCGAAGAACTCCTTGGTGTAGAGCATGGCCGCGCCCTTGACCCAGGGGTCCAACGGGTCGGACGTAATGGCGTCGAACTTCTCCCGCGTCGTCAACAGGAAATGCCGCGCGTCGTCCAGCACCACCTTGGTTTTTGGATTCCGGACGACGTCGAAGTTGTGCTGCGAGAAATAGTGCGAGACGACCCGCGGCACGAGCGGCTCGATTTCAGCGATCGTGAGGTGTTTCACGTTGGGATCGATCGACACCGCACCGGCGGTGACGCCGGCGCCACAGCCGATCACGAGCACCGAGTCGGGCTTCTTCGGGATGAGCGTCGTCATGTGGCCGAGCATCCGCTGCAGGCGCATGTCCTGCGGTTCGCTCGAGGCCTGGACCTTCCCGGCGTTGTGATAATTCAAAACACCGTTCGACAGACGCGAGACCGCAACCGACGCGTTCCATCCCTCGCCTTTATAGATGATTTCCCCTTCGCCGAGGCGCGTCGCGGCGTAGCGGCCATACGCGATGAGAACACCGGGGACCTCGTGAATCGTCCGCGCGAGCAGCACCGCCGCGCCCATGGCGGCAGCGAGAAGCAGCGTGCCTGCAAATTGGAATCGCGATTTCTTCGACTCGGCTTCCGCGGCCGCGGATTCGAGCATCAAGAGCGCCGACACCGCAGAGACGATCACCAGCACCTGCTGCGCGCGCTGGCTGCCAAGCCACACCACCATCAACAAGCTGGCGCTGACGGAACCAAGAATGGCGCCGAGCGTGTTCGCCGCGTAGACGCCACCAACCAGACGCGCGGGATCTTTGCCGCCAGTCGCGACCGAGGCGAGCGCAAGCGGGAAGCTCGCGCCCCACAGAATCGCTCCAGGCAACACCGCCCAGAGACAACGCACGACATCGAGTTGGAAGTTGTACCAAGGGTCGGTCGAGATCGACGGGTTGATTGGCCAGTAAGGCAATGACTGCGTCAACATGTACGCCGTCCAAGCCATCGCGGCGCAAAGCAAGATCTGGCACCAGCCAAGTGCGAGCCGAGGACGCGCGATGCGCGAGGCTATCGCGGATCCGAGACTGCTGCCAATGCCAAGTCCGAGTAAGAACACCGCGAGGATTAACGAGAACGTGTAGACGGTCGCGCCGAATAAGAGCGATAGCACGCGCGTCCAGATGACTTCGGCGCCGAGCGCCGTGAATCCCGACAGCGCGATGGCGACATACACGGCCCATCCACCGGTGGCGCGCTCGAGCGGCGCCGGACTGACTACGGTTTCGTAAGGAGTGGTCTTCGCGATCAGGAGCGCAAGGGCGGCAACGAGGACGTTCAGCGCGACGGCGACATAGGTGGCGAACGCCGTGTCGTGAACGCGCAGCAGATAGAAGCCCGCGAGAAGACACCCGATCACTCCGCCACCGATGTTTCCGCCGTAGAAGAAGCCGAGCCAGGAAACGCCCTGCGGGGTGGACTCGACCCAGCGCGACATCGCCGGCAGTGTCGCGCCCATCGCCAGCGTCGGCGGAAGAAGACAGATGCTGGCGGCCAGGCCTCTCAGCAGGATGCCGCCGATGCCGCCCCCTCCCCAGTGAAAGTAGACGCCGCCGAGCAACGGCATCCCAAACAGGAGCAACAAGCCGAACACGCCAATCCCAAGTTCGAGATACGCGTAGACGCGGAGAGGATGCTCACGCACCGAAATGACGCGCGCCAGAAACAGGCTGCCCAGGCACATGCCGCCCATGAACGTGCCGAGCAGAACCCCCATCGACACGGCCGACGACCCGATCACCAGCTGCAGCAGCTGGAACCAGACAATTTCGTAGATCAGCGCGGCACAGCCACTCCCTACAAAGAGGAGCAGCAGCGCCGGTAAAACGCGGCGCGCGGTCATTCAGTTCAACCTCTCAGAGTCAGGAAAATACTCGCGGATGGTATCACGCAGGGCTGATGGCTCCTGCCCGGTGACATGAGGCAAAAGTGTGACGTCCACCAAACCTCATGTTATCTTGCCCCTGACCCGGCAGCGCGGACGCCAGGGTCGATAATCGTAGCATCGAACGGCGGAGGCTCGCGTGTGTCCCGGGGCAGGAGGACACGCGGCGGACGTTCCGGGATTTCTGAACAACACTAATGAGAAAACGACTAACGGCGCTCGCCGCGACAGTGGCCGCCGTCGCGGCGCTCTCAGCTGAAGCACCTGCCCAGACTCCACAAGGCGCGCCGCAAAAACCGCCGACAACATTTCGTTCGAGCCTGGATCTCATTGCGGTCGACGTCCAGGTTATCGATCGCGAAGGCACTCCAGTTGCCGGCCTCGGCCCGGACAAGTTCGAGGTCACCATCAACGGACGACGCCGGCGTGTCGTGTCCGCAAACTTGATTGAGAGCCGCAGTTCGAGCACGTTGACACCTGCAGAACGCGCGGCGGCGACGAGCGGCCCATCAATCATCCCGAATATGGCGCGCGTCGTCTTCATTGCGATTGATTGCCTCAGCTTCGACGCAAGCGCATCACGTCATGTGATCGCGACCGCCCGAGACTTCATCGACAAGCTCCCGGTGACCGACGAAGTCGGGCTGTTTGCGTATCCGTACGGACCGAAACTGAATCCGACGACGGATCATGCCGCGGTGTCACGGGCGCTGGCCACCGTCCTCGGTCAGCGCGAAATCCCCTCGAACCAATTCCACTTGCGGCCATCCGAGGTCGTCGACCTGTCGGCTGCCGCGAGCTCGCCGGCACCCCGCGAGGCGACGCTCCTGGAATCGGTGATCAGACGCGAATGCGGCAATCCGCCGGAGGACGTGTGTCGCCAGCGGCTGATGCTCGAAATCACCGGCGCCGCGCTCTACTATGAGGGGCAGGGCAACGCCGGCCTCGGGATGTTGCGATCGCTGCTCGAACAGATCAACGTCATCAACGGCCGGAAGACGCTTGTGCTGATCAGCGCCGGCATGATGGCCAGCGACATTCCCGGCGGGCGTCCCGACATCAGCGAACTCGGCATGCAGGTGGGCAAAGAAGCCGCCCGGTCGAACACGTCGGTGTACACGCTTTACCTCGACACCTCCACGATCGATAGATTCAACGCCGAGACCAGAACCGGCGACAAGAACTTACAGAGCGTCGCCCGCGACAGCGACGTCCTGGGGCGGTGGCTGGATCAGTTCTCCGGCGCTTCCGGCGGCGCACTCTTCAAGGTGCAGGTCGGCGCGGGAGAATATGCGTTCGATCGCGTGCTCAACGAGATTTCCGCCTATTACCTCCTTGGCGTCGAGCCCGCCGAGGAAGATCGCGACGGCCGCACCCACGAGATCAAGGTCAAGACGAATCAAAAGAATGCCATCGTCCGCGGGCGCCGATGGGTCATGGTACCGAAGCGAGACGCCGCGCCGGCCGAGGTTGTGTCGGAAGGCGCGCCCTCAGAGTCAGCGCGCGCCGCGACCCCCGCGCCGCCGAAGCGTGTCGTTCCGGCAAACGTGCAGGCACTCGCGGATGTGTTCGATCGCGACGCCGACAGTTTCCAACGCCAACTCACCGCTACCCAGGATCTGTCCGGTCTGATCCGGGACTTCCGATCTTCCGATAACCCGTGGCCCAACGCGCCGCGACGCACGGCAGTTTTCGCACTCGAGCTCTCGATCGCTGCTCTCCGAAGCAACAACGGCTATGCGCGGGACGAAGGTGGACGGCTGCTCGCGGAATACACCGTGCGCGTGCGTCAGCCTGAAGCGGCCGATGCGTTTGAATGTGCCTGGTTGTGGACGGAAGTGGCTGCCCTGCAAGGCATGTTCATGGCCGACAATGCGATGCTCTTCATCCCGCGCGCGGTCGAGCGATGTCCCACCAACGGCCGACTGCATCTCGCGCACGCGCTTGTGTCCGAGCAGCAATGGCTGCGGGGAACTGTCGGCACCGATGTCGAAGCTCAGATCGTGGAGCGATACCAGCAGGCGATTAAGATCCCCGACAGTGCCCCTGAAGCGCGAATGCGAGCGGCATGGTTCCTGTTGCGGACCCGAAAGCTCGATGAGGCCCTTGCGCTGCTCGACGCTCCTGGCGCGCGTAGCACCGACACCTACGTCCAATACTTGACCGATCTCGTCCGCGGTCAGGTCCTCCGCGCCCGCGGACAACCCGACGAAGCCGCGAAGGCCTATCGTGCGGCGCTCGCGACCTGGCCTGGTGCTCAATCTGCACAGGTTGCACTCATGACGTTGCTGCTCACTCGCGGCGACCGCCAGGAAGCTGCGCGCCTTGCGGAAGCAGCCGAAACCGCGCCGCCTGACCAGTTCGATCCATGGTGGACGTATTGGCTGGGCGACTACCGCGTGTATCCGGGGATTCTTGCAAAACTGCGGGAGATGGCGCAATGAGCGGGCAGAGTGTCTGCCTCGCGGTGATCGGCGCGGTGATAGTCGCGCAGTCCACCGCGCCCGCGCCTCAGCAGCCGCCCGCGGCAACGTTCCGTTCGGGTGCGGATATCGTGAGCGTAGAGGCGGCGGTCCGCCGCGAAAAGCGACCGATCACCGGACTGAAGATCACCGATTTTGAACTGCTCGATAACGGCGTCTCACAGGAGATCACCGATGTCAGTTACGAGCGGCTTCCCATCGATCTCACTGTCGTTCTCGACGTCAGCGCGAGCGTGACCGGGCCAGTGCTCGATCAACTTCGTCAATCGGTGCGGCAGTTGAAGGCGGATCTCGGTGCGAAAGATCGGCTGAAGCTTGTCGCTTTCAACATGCAGGTGCGCCGGCTCGCGGACTTCGAGGCGCCGGGATCAGCGACCGATTCCGCGTTCCAGACGCTGTCCGGCCATGGCAGCAGCGCCATTTTCGATAGTGTCGCCGTCGCGCTCGCGGCGCCGGCATCCGACGGGCGCCGGCATTTGATCGTGCTCTTCAGCGACGGCCAGGACAGCAGCAGCATCACCGATCCCGACGTGCTATTCGAGGTCGCGAGACGTTCGACACCGACCGTCAACATCGTCCTGGCCTCTGCGGTGCCGGAGCACATCGCGTCGCCGTTCGCGCGATCGCCGGGGCGTCCGCCCATCACCATCGGCCGTCTCTACGACCAGCTCGCGCGTGAAACCGGTGGTATCGTCGTCACGACATCGCCGGGAGAAAGCCTCGCCTCGACATTCCGACGCGTGCTTGCGGATTTTCGCGCCAGCTACGTCCTCTACTTCACGCCGCGGAACGTCGAGCGCACCGGTCCTCACACGCTACAGGTTCGTGTGAAACAGGAAGGCGCCGAGGTGCGGGCGCGAAGCGGGTATGTGTGGAGATAGGTGCGGCCGCGCAGCAGTACTACTCGCCGCAGTACTCGTAATCGTTGCCGCCCCTGAACCCGGAGTGTCTGCGCTTCCCGTTTCAGCCGATCGCATCTGGTTTTCGCCGGGACCTGGCACCGTTGATTACCTGCAGCTTTTCGCAAATCCGGAACAGTGGGCACGGGCGCGGTCGGTCATCTCGGTCTTCAAGTTCTATGCGCAGCACACACAGACGCCTGCACCATCCATCGTTGGCCCCAACACATATGACGCATTCGTCAGGACCGGCGCGTTCCGCACGCTGACGTCGTGGAAGATCAAGACTGCGCTGGAAGCGGGATCGGTAAAGGAATTCTGGTGTACGGCTGATGCGAGCGGCATGGAGGCGTCGATCCGATCGAGCCTTGATGCGATCAAGGCGATCGAAGACGCGGGCGGTCAACTCAGCTACCTGGCAATGGATGAACCGTGGGTCTCGGGCCGAGCGCGCGTGTGCGGAGGTCCGGCGCTCGAGCCGACGGCCGATCGCGTGGCGACTTACATGTCCGCTGTCGCTCGCGCTCACCCGGCGCTGAAAATCGGACTCATCGAGGCCTATCCCTTCTCGAGCGCCGAAGCGATCGAGACGATGGTGCAGTTGATGCGGGCGCGCGGCGTGCCCCCGGCATTCCTGCACATGGACGTCGATTGGCACCGGCTGCCGCCCAATGAGTTCGCGCGCGACATGAGGCGGCTGCAGGCATTCGCCGGCGCGCTCAACATCCCGTTCGGCATCATCATCGTCGGCTACAACGGCGAGGCCGATCCCTTATACACGTTCGACGTCGGCGGATTGACCGGTTTGATCGCCGAGACGTTTCAGACCTGGGAAGCGATGCCGCAGCAGATCATCTTTCAAAGCTGGGTCGTGACCTCGACCGGTCAATTCATTACGCCGTCAAACCTTCCCGAGGATCGTCTCTACACGCATACCAACTCGGTGTGGGAACTCTTCCGCCGCCTGCGCGGTGCATCTGGTGGCAATATCGGCAGCGCCGTCCCGCGGTAGACGCTCACTCCATCACTTCGTAGAAGACGCGACCGTCCTCCTGCGCAACACGCTTGAGGTCGATCTTCGATTGCACGTACTCAATCAGCTCCGGCGACGCGCGGCGGGTGTCGAGAATGATGAATGCGATGCCCGCTGAGGCGAGCAATGCGGCAGCTTCGCGAGGGCTCCGAGTGGCATCCGTCTCCAATACCTTCGCACCGTCCGACAGCCGCAGAAGAGACCCAACGATCGGCATGGTCGCGTAGGCGCGCACGACCGACGGCGGAAGACGAGCGACAAATCCGCCGACGATCGGCCGCTCGTGAATCGTTTGGTGCAGCAGCACCGCTTCGTCGATTGAGCCAGTCTCGCCGAACCCATCGCGCAGGCCGAGCGGAAGTTCACAGACGGCTCCCTTCTTTGATCGATCGGTCATGGCGAAGTAGGGCGACGGCACCGCCGGGACGTAAAGCGGTGGTTGTGCGGGAATGCACTCAATCACCAGGATCAGAAAAAGACCCCATGCAGCCATTCGAGCGATACGCCCGCGGGTAAGTAGCCGCTCGAAGCCGATCGCCGCGAGCATCGCGATCGACAGAGAGACCACGACCATCGCGCGTCCCGGGATCCGCGCGTTGGCAACGATCGGGACGAAGCGAAGCAGAATCGGCGGAAGAATGAGGGGCGTCTGGCGGCCAACGACGGTGAGCCACGGTCCGAGTGACCACACCATGAACACCGTTCCTGACAGCATCCACGGCGCGATTTCCTGCTTCTCACGCTTGAGAACGACCGCGGCAATCGCCAACGCAATCCCAACGATCGGGATCCACGCGGACGATTCGATGGCATCGACGTGAAGGCGGCCGTAGAGAGCGCGAACTGCATCTCCCCAGGCGGCGTGGAACGGGTTGCCAAGGAAGATGGTGGAAGCGTCAACGCCACCAGGCGCGCTGCGCCACAGGTAGGCCTGCGAAACATAACCACCGCTGCGCCACAGCGCACCCGCGTGTATCACCAGCGGCAATAACAGGACGAATGTTGTCGCCAGGACGGCGACCAGTACGTTGCGAGCGGGTTTTGTCGCAGCGGTAATCGTGTCGACCCGGACCCTTGACTGGGCAACGGTCGCAGCGGCGGCGAGGAGCAGAATCCATGCGACGGTGATCGGGTTCCGGATGCTTCGCACCGAGATGTGAATGGATCCGATGTCGAGGCGATCGCCCGGGAACAAGAGGATGGCGGCGATCACCAACGCATCGAGAATCAGGAGCGCGAACAACCCGACAAGGAGACGAGATGTAATGTCGCGCGCAGCAGTGGAGGGCTCGGTCTTTAGACCGAGCCGCATCGTCTGCGAGACGCCGAACAAGAGCACGATCACCACGGCATACACGAAGAGGTAGTAATCGGTATATGCGGTCGCTGCCAGCGCCACACCAACAAGCACACCGCGAGGCCACGTGTGCTTCTCGATGGCGCCCAGTGCCGCCAGGCACACGAGCGGCAGCGTCCATGCCGCAATCAGGTTGAAGTGTCCATTCAGGTGAGCGCTGACGAATGCCGATGCTCCGAAGATCACCGCCGCCGCGAGCGACGGGACAACCTTACCGGTTACGCGATGGGCGAGTGCGTAACTGCACAGGAAGTTCAAGTAGATATGGAGGGCGATGAGAACGTTCTGCCCGGCAATGGGTGATGACCATGCTGCGCCGAGCAGTGCGGGAAGTGCCGTGTGCGTATGCAGGGTCAGATCGGTGCCAACGGGATGAAACAGAAATGGTGTGAAGAAGAACGTCTGCCCAGAATGGTGCCACACGTAACGCATCCACCAGACATTCCAGACGAACGTCACGTTGTCGCCCGCGCCGGAGCCGGGGATGACGGTTGAAAGATTCAAGAGGACGGGGAAAAGCCAGCAGGCTGTGACCGCAGCGAATCCCAGGACCGGGACTCCCCAGTGTCGCAAGAGCATCGTAGAAACTATCTCACTTCACGACACTCCACGTCGCACCCCCATCAATCGTCACGAACTGGCGTCCATCAGCCGTCGTCACGAGTGCGTTGGTCGCACTCGAGGCGCGCACATCCGTGAGGTCGACACTCTCGGGAAACGGACGACGCTGCCAGGTTGCGCCATTGGTGGACAACAGCACGATTCCTTCCCGACCGACAATCCAGCAGACGTCGCGCGCCGGCGAAGAGCCGGCGGTGAGCCCGCCCGTGATTCGACCACTGGCGCGTGTCGCTTCCGGCAATGGATCAACGACCAGCCAGGTCGTTCCTCCGTCGGTCGATCGTTGAATACCGGTCGGCGGCAGAATGCGCCAACGGTAGGTCGGATCAGACGATCGGATCTCGAGACGGTTCACTCCCCCGATTCCACCGCCACGACCGGCGGCCAGTTCTTTGGGAGCTTCTCGCGAAATGGTCACCGTTTCGGCCAGTCTGGCGGCCTCTGGGGGTTTCGCTGCCGACGGGGTTGCGTTGGCAGATTGCGTCGCTGGCGGCGGCGGTGCCTGCACACCAGCGACAGGAGAGCCTGGAGTCGCGGCCGGTGATGCCGGTACGGGTGCCGATGCCGCCGGGGCGGATCGCGCAGCAGCGTCGGCAGCCGCCTGGCCCTGCGGCCGGGGTTCGGCGATCCCTCCCGCGACACCGCCGGCGACAGGAGCTGGTGCGCGGAACAGTCGCGGTTGCTCAGCAGCGGCGAGTTTGTCGTCCTGCCGGAGAGGCTCGATCTTGTCGAGTTCGTGCCGCGCTGGTGCATCCGCGTTCGCGGCCTGCGCACGCTGCCGCGATGGCTTGTCTGCAAATACATCCGGCGACGCGCTTGGCGGCAGGACGGGTGTAGCAGGTGGCGCGACCGCTGCCGGTTCTGGCCGATTCGTAGAGAGCGGTGTGGTCATGGCCGGAGGCACGGGCGCCTGCCGTGGAAGCGGTTCACGTCCGACCGAAATCCACACGACAAGAGCCGTGGCAAGTGCGGCAGCCGGCACGAGCCACCTGGCGGTAAGGCTGCGCCACCACGGTCGGCCTTCGACGTCGAGCTCCGTGCGCGCCATAGCGGCAAGAAGCGCCTGGCAGCGCACGCATCCGGCGGCGTGTTTTTCGACGGTCGCGCGCGCCTCGGACGGGAGTGCACCTTCCATCCATGCCGCAAGCGATTCCGCGTCGACACACTGATCCGTCAACCGCGGCGCCTCCCCTTCGCGGCGTCGCAGCAACGATTCAATCGATCGATCGCGAACGCTGTTATCCATCCTGGTCCTGAACCCTAACGTCAAGGCATGAGCCCCTGAGCCCCTCCATCATATTGAACGATCCGACGCCGAATTCTTGCGGAGCATACCGCCCAGGTCCATCGGCCCCGGATCTTCGAGGACATATGCGAAACACTGCTCGATTTCCGCCGCATCCAGCCGATCCTCGTCGCGCAAGTGACGCTCGACCTCGCGCCGAAGCACCTGGCGCGTTTTGGCGAGCTGTCGCGACACAGTTGCCTCGTGTTCCTTGAGAACGCGCCCTGTCTCGGCAAGGGTCAATTGCTGCGTGTAGTAACACGCCAGTCTAAGGCGATCGCGATCGGTCAGCGCGGACACAGCAGACTTGAACGCACGCTGAATCAGCGCACGGTATCGCACTCGGTCAGGATCCGGCGCGAAAGGCGTCGACGCAGAGAGGGTATCGGCGCTTTCCTCCTCCGGCAGTGGATCGAGGCGTCGCACAGCACGAATTCCGTCAACATGGCGCTGGGCGAGCACGGCACGGAGCCAGGTTTTCAGCGAACTGCGGCCGTGGTAATACCTGAACAGCGACAGCCGCTCCCCTTCTCGCTCACGAACCCCGTACAGCTCCCCGTAAATCGAATCAGCAATCTCTCGTGCACCGCCCGAGGGGTCGAGCGCGTCGGCTGCGCGATAGAGAATCGGTCGGTGTTCCCGTACGAAGTGATCCCACGCACCTTGGTCGCCAGCCGCGCACCCGCACGCCAAAGCGAGATCCTCGAGATGCAGTCCGCGCAGGTAGCGAGTCAGATCAGCTGGCGCCGCGTGATCCGCACTCATTCGCAGCGCATCGGCGAATCGTTCGATTGGAATCGTCCACCGATCAGCGTGCGCCGCGCGATACAACTCGGCGATGAGTTTCTGTGGGATCACGCCCCCTCGACTCGCGTGCGCTTTCGCTCCTCGCTCGGGACAGGCTCGGCGAGGTGCACGTGGCTGCGCCTGCGCGACAGCATCGTCACGACGAGCCACA
>Ga0207701_10000689_pt1 | contig 35349 bp, 35 predicted proteins | sample KBSSwiSSwithPhiX_FD_184294 | JGI IMG/M metagenome (GOLD analysis project Ga0207701, IMG submission 184294) | Switchgrass rhizosphere bulk soil microbial communities from Kellogg Biological Station, Michigan, USA, with PhiX - S5 (SPAdes) (version 2) | ecosystem: Environmental > Terrestrial >... | reverse complement strand
CCTGAAGGCCAAGGGCGCCCTGATCGGTGTCGGAGGCTGCGTCGCCAGCCAGGAGGGCGAAGCGCTCGTGCGCCGCGCGCCATATGTCGACATCGTCTTCGGGCCGCAGACCTTGCATCGATTACCCGAACTGATCGAGCAACGACACGCCCAGAACCGCCCGCAGGTCGACATCCGCTTTCCGGAGATTGAGAAGTTCGACCATCTGCCGCCGGCGCGGGTCGACGGACCCACGGCATTCGTCTCGATCATGGAAGGGTGCTCGAAGTACTGCAGCTACTGCGTCGTTCCGTACACGCGCGGTGAGGAGGTCTCGCGGCCGCTCGACGACGTGCTGACCGAGATCGCCGGTCTGGCCGACCAGGGCGTCAAGGAAGTGACGCTGCTGGGCCAGAACGTCAACGCCTACCGCGGCAGGATGGGAAGTGGTGTTGAGATCGCCGACTTCGCGCTGTTGCTCGAATGCGTGGGCGCCCTGCCCGGTATCGCGCGGATCCGCTACACAACCAGCCACCCGAACGAGTTCACACAACGCCTGATCGAAGCGTATTCAAGGGTGCCGCAACTCGTCGGCCATCTCCATTTGCCGGTGCAACATGGCAGCGACCGGATCCTGATGGCGATGAAGCGCGGCTACACGGCGGCCGAATACAAGAGCACGGTCCGCAAGCTGCGCGCGACCCGCCCGGACATTTGCATATCGAGCGACTTCATCGTCGGGTTTCCTGGTGAAACCGACGACGACTTCGCGAAGACGATGAAGCTGATCGACGACGTCGGCTTCGACCACAGCTTCAGCTTTGTATTCAGTGCCCGGCCGGGAACGCCCGCAGCCACCCTTCCGGACGACCTACATCCCGACATGAAGCTCGCTCGCCTGCAACGGCTTCAGGCTGCAATCGAAGCGAACGGCAACCGGATCAGCACGATGCGCGTCGGCACGGTCCAGCGGGTTCTCGTCGAGGGACCGGCGCGCAAGAATCCGAGCGAATGGACCGGCCGCACGGAATGCAATCGGGCCGTCAACTTCCAGGGCTCGGCCACTCTGGTGGGCCGGATCGTGGATGTCTCGATCACCGAGGTGCTCGGCCACTCGCTGCGCGGCGAACTGGCCGATGCGCCTCCGACAGCTAGCGGCGGAACGGCCGAAAGCCGAACCACCACAGGCTGACTGCCGTTACCGCCACCATGCCGGCGTAAGTGGCCATGCGGCCGTCGTGTCCGGTCACGACGAGACCGACGAACAGAGCAATCGTAGCCGCCACGGCGCCGACGAGGCACAGCCGAGTCCACGACACCGTCCGCAGATCGGAACGCCAGAACAGCTTGGCGAGGGTTGCCGACAGCACACCCGTCATCACCGCAGGCGCCAGGAAGTTGAAGATGTGCCAGACAGCGTCGACGAGGCTCAGAGCAACTCCCTGTGCTTACATCGCTGCGCGCATGCCCGAGTGGCAGCCGCGCACGAACAGGCCGAATCACGCCCGGATTTTATAATTGCGGGGTGAGCGTCTTCGCCCTCGGGCTCAACCACACCACCGCGCCGCTCGACCTGCGGGGGCGGTTCGCGTTCGCGCCGGAACAGCTTGCAGCCACGCTGCACGGGTTCAAGGAGCGGCTCAAGCGTGCGAATGAGGTGGCGATCGTGTCGACCTGCAACCGCACCGAGGTGTACGTCGGGGCGGATCGAGCGCTGGTCGAGCCGACGGTCGACTGGCTGGCAGGAGTCGGTGGCGTCGCCGCACAAACGCTACGCAACCACGCCTACGTGCTCGAAGGCAGTTCGGCCGCACGCCACGCGTTCCGCGTGGCGTGCGGCCTCGACTCGATGGTTCTCGGGGAGCCGCAGATCCTCGGACAGTTGAAGCAGGCAGTGCGCGAGGCCGACAGCGCGGGAACGCTCGGCGCGACGTTGCAGCAGATGTTCCAGCGCTCATTCGCAGTCGCCAAAGAGGTTCGCAGTTCGACCGAGATCGGCAGCCACTCGATCAGCATGGCCGCCGCGGCGGTGCGACTCGCCGCGCAGTTGTTTGAGGACCTGCGCGACACCAAGGTCCTGTTCGTCGGTGCTGGCGACATGATCGAGCTGGCCGCGACCCATTTCGCTGCGCAGGAGCCCAAGGCAATGGCGGTCGCGAACCGGACGCTCGATCGCGGCGAGAAGCTGGCGGCGCGCCTCGGGGCCGAGGCAATACGTCTGGCCGAACTGCCCGCGCGCCTCGCTGAATTCGACATCGTCATCTCGTCGACCGCCAGTTCGCTGCCGATCATCGGGCTCGGCGCCGTCGAGCGCGCGTTGAAGCAGCGCAAGCACCGGCCGATGTTCATGGTCGATCTGGCGGTGCCGCGCGACATCGAACCCGAGGTCGAGCGCCTCTTGGACGTCTTTCTATATACCGTCGATACCCTCTCGACATTGGTCCAGCGCGCCGGCGAACGGCGCGAGGCCGCGGTCGCGCAGGCCGAAGCAATCATCGAGGTCGGCGTGCAGGGCTTTGTCCACTGGCTCGACCAGCGCGGTTCGATTCCGCTGATTCAGGCCCTGCATGCGCAGAGCGACGCGTGGCGCGCGATCGAGATCGGCCGCGCCAAGAAGCTTCTTGCCGGCGGCGAGGACGTGGGTGCTGTCCTCGAGTCGCTCTCCCGCGGTGTCGCCCAGAAGATGCTGCATGGCACGCTGGCCGAGCTGCGGAGCGCCGAAGGCGAGCAGCGCGATCAGCTGAATCAGACGATCGCACGTCTCTTCCTTCGGCACAGCGCCCGCCCGCCGACCGACGACGGGCGGTAGCCAGGCCTCTGCCCCAGCGGCGAACGGCTGCGCCACACGCGCGCGCTGCCGGTCGCGGCCCTTGAAAGCACGATGAAAGCCTCCCTCCGCCAGCAGTTCGAGCGCCTCGCGCTGCGCCTTCACGAACTCGATGCAACGCTTGCAGACGGCAGCGTGGCCGCCGACATGAAACGGTTTCGCGACCTGACCTGCGAGCACGCGGAAGTCAGCGGCCTGGTCGAGCGCTTCCGGCGCTTTGAGCAGCGCGAACGGGATCTCGCGTCGGCGCAGCAGATGCTCGACGCCGCCCACGTCGAGGCCGACATCGCCGAGATGGCCGAGGAAGAAGTGCGAGCGGCCGGGGCGGATATTGAGGCGCTGTGCTTCGAGCTCCAGACCGCGCTGCTGCCGCGCGACCAGGACGACGAGCGCAATGCGTTCGTCGAGATCCGGGCCGGTACCGGTGGGGACGAGTCGGCCCTCTTCGCCGGCGACCTTGCTCGCATGTACCTGCGCCACTGCGAGCGCCGGCGCTGGCAGACGGAGGTGATGAGCGAGAGCCTCAGCGATCTCGGCGGTTACAAGGAAGTCGTCTTTCGGGTCAGCGGCGACGGCGTGTACGGCCGCCTCAAGTTCGAATCGGGCGGTCACCGCGTCCAGCGCGTTCCCGTGACCGAAACGCAGGGACGCATCCACACGAGCGCCTGCACCGTTGCCGTGCTGCCCGAGCCGGACGCGGCCGAGGAAGTGAAGCTGAACCCAGCCGAACTTCGCATCGACACCTTCCGCGCCAGCGGTGCGGGCGGGCAGCACGTCAACAAGACCGACAGCGCGATCCGGATCACGCACTTGCCAACGGGCATCGTCGCCGAGTGCCAGGACGATCGATCGCAGCATCGCAACAGGGCGAAGGCGATGGCGGTCTTGCTGGCGCGGCTCGCCGAAAAGGAGCGATCCGAACGTGCCGCGCACGAAGCTGCTACGCGCAAGGGCCTGATCGGCAGCGGCGATCGGAGCGACCGCATTCGTACCTACAACTTCCCTCAGGGACGGATGACGGACCACCGCATCAACCTGACCTTGTACAAGCTGCAGGCGATCCTGGACGGTGATCTGGACGACATCACCGCCGCGCTGCAAGCCGCGCAGGCGGCAGAGCAATTGGCCGCGCTCGAGAGCGGAGAGCGATGACGGAGGGTCATGAGGACCTCGCGGCTCTCGGGAAGTCCTCTGTCTTTTCGGTACGCGACGCGGTGCGGCTGGGAGAAGGTCTCGGCTTGGACCGGCGCGATATTGCCGTGCTGCTGAGCCACGTCCTCGATTGCAACCGCGTGTGGCTGATTGCCCATGACGACGACGCGTTGACTGCTGACGAATCGGCCCGCTGGCGCGAAGCCGCGATGCGACGAGCCGACGGGGAGCCTGTCGCCTACATCGTCGGGTGCAAGGAGTTTCACGGGCTGCCCCTGCGCGTCTCTCCGGCCGTCCTCGTGCCCCGTCCGGAGACGGAGCTTCTGGTCGGCCTGGCGATTGCGGCAATCGATGAGCTCTCAGGTTCGAAGCGGCCGATCCACCTGCTCGACCTTGGGACGGGCAGCGGCGCGATTGCGTTGGCATGCAAGCGCGCCCGCTGCAATACCGAGGTCCATGCCTCGGACGCCAGCGAGGCGGCGCTCGCAGTCGCACGCGCCAACGCGACCAAGCTCGGCCTCGATGTTGAATTTCGACTCGGATCTTGGTGGGAGCCTTGGATTGGCGAGCGCTTCGACGTGGCGGTTTGCAACGCACCTTACGTGGCCGACGGAGATCCGCATCTCGACTTGCTGCAGCACGAGCCGAGGGCCGCGCTGGTCGGCGGCCGGAGCGGCCTGACTGCGTTCGAAGATGTCGTCAGAGGCGCGGCAGGTTATCTCGTGCCCGGCGGACGGTTGTGGTTCGAACACGGGTTCCATCAGGGCGACGCGGTCACCCGGCTCTTGTCTGAAGCCGGATTCTCGGACATTGCCACTCACCACGACCTTGCGGGACACCCTCGCTGCACCGGTGGAGCGCTCGAACCGGGCTCCGCCTTGCGCTAAGACCGCGGGCGCCGGCCCCGCCCCCCCCGATTGCGTGGAAAGTGCCGCCGCGGCGGCCCAAGCCAGGCCAACGCGGGACGAATACCTCACTAGAACTTCGACGCCGGCGTAGCATGAACTCCCCGGTGGCAATCGGCTTTTGGAAGCACCGCCCGGCTTTCGTCGCTACGAGGAGGTTGTCGTGATGAAGTTGCGTTTCTCCATCGGCTTGGCCGTCGCCCTCGCTGGGCATCCGTTTCTCAGCCAAGCCACCGAAGGCAGCGGCCTGACCGTCAAGGGCGACGAATTCCAGTGGCCGCGCTGGCAGGGCCGCCTGTCGATGCCTTCGGCCTCCCCTGCGGCGACGCGAACATTCGGCCCGGCCGACCCAGGTCTAAGCGGCCTGACCTTGATGGGCGACTACTACCTCACCGGCTCCTTGCTCGGGGCAAAGCGCGCCGGCGGTTTCCGGGCCACGAGCGGCGTCGTTGTCGGACCGCGCTCGCTGACCGCGGCCAACCTGGGGGCGGGATCGGGCGGAAACGGCTTCAACGTCGACCGACGTTCGACATCCGCCCCGCTGACCGCCGTGTTGCCCGGCGATCAATCGGTCGATGCACCGACCCTGCCTTACTTGGGCGTGGGCTACACCGGGCTGTCGCCGCGCGGCGGTTGGAGCTTCAATGCCGATCTGGGCGTGGTTTCGTTGAGCCCCGGCAATGCCGTCAAGTTCGGCCGCTTCCTCGGCGGCGGGCAAAGCTTGGACGACATGGTCCGCGACATGCGCTGGTCGCCGGTCGTGCAGCTCGGCGTGTTCTATTCGTTCTGACCGTCGCGCTCCTGCGGGACATTTCAGGACACCCGGAGGCTTGCCAACGTTTGCCGTATAACTGCGGCTATTCGACTTATCGCAGGGTTTCACTTCCATGAACGACGTTCAAAAACGCATCGATGACCTCGTCAAGGGCAGCCGGGTGGTGCTGTTCATGAAAGGTACTGCGCAGTTCCCGATGTGCGGCTTTTCCGGTCGCGCCGTCCAGATCTTGAAGGCATGCGGCGTCGACGACCTGACGACCGTCAACGTCCTCGAGGACGACGCGGTTCGTCAAGGCATCAAGAGCTACGCGAACTGGCCGACGATCCCGCAGCTGTATGTCAACGGCGAGTTCGTGGGCGGCTCGGACATCATGACCGAGATGTATCAGGCCGGCGAACTGCAGCAGACGCTCGGAACCACCGCGTAGGCCAGTGAGCGAGGCCGGCGCGCGAGTCGTCGTCGGCCTGACCGGCGCCACGGGCGCGGTCTATGCGGTTCGACTGCTCCAGCGCCTTCGCGAAACGGGGCGGGAGACGCATCTCGTGGCCAGCCCAGCCGGCGTCCTCAACGTCCATCACGAAATCGGGCTCGACCGCAAAGGGCTCGAGGCCTTGGCGGACGCGTCGTACAACCCTTCCGATGTCGGCGCGGCGATCGCGAGCGGCTCGTTCGCCACGGCCGGCATGGTGATCGCGCCCTGCTCAATGAAGACGCTGGCGGCGGTCGCGCATGGCTACTCCGACAACCTGCTGGCTCGCGCCGCCGACGTGACCCTCAAGGAACGGCGTCGGCTGGTCTTGATGGTTCGCGAAACGCCGTTCAACTTGGCCCATCTGCGCAACATGATCGCCGTGACTGAAATGGGCGGCATCGTGTTCCCGCCGTTGCCGGCGTTCTACCATCGCCCGCAGACGATCGATGATTTGGTCGGCGACACCGTCGAAAGAGTGTTGGCCTTACTGGGTATCGAGTCGGCCACACCCAAATCTTGGAGCGGACTCTAGACCAGGTCTCAACCCCCTGCTACTCCCATGCCCTGCGCGCCCCGAACACGGCATTAGGGTATTCAGGACGGCCGCGGCTGCCGTTGTAGCGACCCAGGGCCAGAAAGAGATCGCCGCGCTCGAGGTTCAGGTAGTGGCGGAGGATCACACAACCAAAACGCAGATTGGTCTGCGTGTGGAACAGGCGACCGGAGTCGCCATCGCCGATCAGACGAGCCCAGAACGGCATCACCTGCGTGAAGCCACGCGCCCCGGCAATGCTGACCGCGTACTTTCGAAAGCCGCTCTCGACTTGGACAAGGCCCAACATGAGCGAAGGCTCTAGGCCGGCCCGGGTGCTCTCGTACCAAAGGGTCTCGAGAAACTCGACGCGTGTGACATGCTCGGCCGTGCGCTTCTTCAACCGCTCGCTCATCGCGCCGAGCCATCGAAGGTGCGCCAGGCGCTCCTCTATGGTGTTGAAGATTGGCTTTGGCGGCGCTCGATTGGCGATTGCGGCCGACAGCACCGAGCGGACGGAATCTGCGAGCGGCTCCTCGACTTGGGCGCCGGCTCGGACGGCGATGGGCAAAGTGGCTGCCAACGGCCCCAGCAACGTCGACGCCACGAGGCCACGACGTTCTCTCCCCTGCGGGGAGAGTCCCCGGTTCATGCGTCGACTTTGGCCTTCAGAAAGGCCTGGGCATCAGCAAGCGGCACCGCCGTTGCGCTGGCATCGCGGCGACCCTGATACTCGACAGTCGCTTCCTTGAGGCCTCGATCCGACAGAACGACCCGATGCGGAACGCCGATCAATTCCCAGTCAGTAAACATGGCACCCGGACGCTCGCCACGATCATCGAGGATGACGTCGGTGCCCAGCGACCGCAGTTGGCAGTACAGGTCGTTAGCCGCGGCGCGAACGACATCAGAACGGTCGTATCCGATCGGACAGATGACGATGCTGAACGGCGCGAGCGCCGTTGGCCAAATCATGCCGCGGCCATCGTGGTTCTGCTCGATCGCGGCGCCGAGGAGGCGCGTGATGCCGATGCCGTAGCAACCCATCTGGAGCAACTGCGGCTTGCCACCCTCGTCGAGGTATGTCGCATCCATGGCTTCGCTATACTTCGTGCCGAGGAAGAACACGTGCCCGACCTCGATGCCGCGCTGTATTGATAACGGTCCGCTCCCATCGGGGGCCGGGTCGCCGGACTCGACATTGCGGATGTCGGCGACAAGATCCGGCTCGGGCAAATCACGCCCCCAGTTGACCCCGGTGAGGTGGTAGTCGGGTACGTTGGCACCGCAGACGAAGTCGCTCATCGCGGCCACAGTACGGTCGGCAACGACCTTGAAATTCCGGCCTTCGACGACCGGTCCCAGGTACCCCGGCTGGCAGTGGAAAGTGCGTTCGATCTCGTCACCGGTCGCGAACCGGAAGCCACCATCCAAACCGGACAGCTTGCCCACCTTGACCTCGTTCAACGCGTGATCGCCTCGAACGAGCAGCAGCCAAATCACCGTCTTCGGCATGGACCCGACCGCACCGGCTTCCTCGGTGGCGAGAACCAACGACTTGACGGTGCGCGCCAACGGAATATTCAACAGCGATGCGACGTCCTCGCAGGTCGCCTTGCCGGGGGTCGGCGTGTTCCGCATCGTTTCGCTCGGCGCCGCGCGCTCAGTCGTCGGTGCCAGCGCCTCGGCCAGTTCGATGTTCGCGGCGTAACCCGACGTGGGGCTGTAGACGATCGCATCCTCGCCGGTGTCCGCGATGACCTGAAACTCGTGCGAGCGATCGCCGCCGATCGCACCGGTGTCGGCCGCCACCGCACGGAACGTCAAGCCCATCCGCTCGAAGATGCGCACGTACGCGTCGTACATGCGTTGGTAGCTGAGGCCCGCGGCTTGGACATCGCGATCAAAGGAATAGGCGTCCTTCATCGTGAACTCGCGCCCCCGCATCACGCCGAAACGCGGACGCCGCTCATCGCGGAACTTGGTCTGGATGTGATAGAAATTCTTCGGCAGCGCGCGATAGCTCCGAAGCTCCTGACGCGCAATGTCGGTGATGACCTCTTCGCTCGTCGGCTGAACGATGAAGTCGCGATCGTGGCGGTCTTTCACACGGAGCAGCTCAGGGCCGTACTTCTGAAAGCGTCCGCTCTCTTGCCAGAGTTCGGCCGGTTGCACGACTGGCATCAACAACTCGACCGCGCCGGCGTCGTTCATCTCTTCGCGGACGATCGCTTCGACCTTCCGAATGACGCGCAACCCCATCGGCATGTAGCTGTAGATGCCGGCCGACAACCGCTTGATGAAGCCGGCGCGCAGCATGAGTCGATGGCTAATGACCTCGGCGTCCGCAGGTGCTTCCTTGAGCGTCGAAATGAAGAACTGACTGGCTTTCATGGGTGGCAGGACTGCCAATGCGATCTGGCTAGCGAGGGCGGGAGACCCGAGGGGCTTGATTCCCGCGAAGCCAGTGCAATAATGGATTCAACGAAAGAATTGGGGTTGATTATGCTCGACCGTGAAGGGTTCAGACCCAACGTCGGCATCATCCTGCTCAACCACAGAAACCAGGTGTTCTGGGGCAAGCGAATCCGGACCCACTCCTGGCAGTTCCCGCAAGGGGGCATCAATTACGGCGAGACGCCTGAGCAGGCGATGTACCGTGAGTTGCACGAAGAGGTCGGTCTTCACCCCGATCACGTGCGGATCGTCGCACGCACGCGCGACTGGTTGCGGTACGAGGTCCCGACGCACTTCATCCGACGGGACGCCCGCGGACACTATCGCGGACAGAAGCAGATCTGGTTCTTGCTGCAGTTGACAGGTCGTGACAGCGACATGAATCTGCGCGCGACCGATCATCCCGAATTCGATGCATGGCGATGGAACGAATACTGGATTCCGCTCGAGGTCGTGATCGAATTCAAGCGTGACGTGTATCAGATGGCACTGACCGAGCTGGCCCGTTTCCTGCCGCGGGGAACCCAGCACAACCGCTATCTGCGCACGGGAATGCGTCCGCACCATCGCGATGACGAAATTGAGCGGCGATCGCCTGCTCCGATCGAACCGACGACGGATGTGCCTGCGATCGTGCCGATCACTCCGTCGGGAACGCGCCTCTGACGAGGCGCGTTCGAAGCTTCTCTTGCGTACGAAGCCGACGACTCGGACGTAAGGAAGTGGTTGCTCTGAGGCACTCAGCTCAGAACCAAATTGTCCCGGTGAATCATTTCGGGCTCGCCCGTGAAGCCAAGTAACTTCTCGATCTCGCTTGAAGGCTTTCGCGCAATAAGCCGCGCTTCGCCGCTGCTGTAGTTGGCCAGGCCCCTGGCGAGCTCGACACCTTCGAGGCTCCTTACGGCAATCACGTCGCCGCGATGGAACTCGCCCTGGATCTCGACAACGCCGATGGGAAGCAAGCTCTTGCCGCCTTCGCGGACCTTGAGCCGCGCACCGTCATCGATGACGACCGCCCCCCGCATCTGCAAGTGGTCGCTCATCCACTGCTTGCGGGCCGCCCGCTTCGGCGTTCGGGCCTTCAGTTCCGTCCCGATGGCCTCACCGGCAGCAAGACGGATCAGCACATCGGGTTCGCGACCCCACGCAATGACGGTACTGGTGCCGCTGCTGGCTGCCCTCTTAGCGGCCAGCACCTTGGTCATCATCCCGCCGCGTCCGATGGCGGTACCTGCGCCGCCGGCCATCCGCTCGAGCTCGGGATCGCCCGCCTGCGCCTCACTGATCAACTGGGCGGTCGGATCCTTCCGGGGATCAGCCGAGTACAGCCCGAACTGATCGGTCAGGATGATCAGCGCGTCGGCATCCAGCAGATTGGCGACAAGAGCTCCGAGCGTGTCGTTATCGCCGAACTTGATTTCGTCGTTGACGACGGTGTCGTTCTCGTTGATGACCGGAATGACACGCAGGCCCAGCAACGTCAGCAGCGTGCTGCGAGCGTTGAGATACCGCTCCCGATCCGCGAGGTCCGCGTGCGTCAGCAAGACCTGTGCGCTGTGGATTCCCTCCTTACGCAGCTCCGTTTCGTAGATCTGGGCCAATCCCATCTGGCCGACCGCTGCAGCGGCCTGAAGGTTGTGAATGCCCTTCGGGCGGACCGCCCAGCCCAATCGCTTCATCCCTTCGGCGATGGCCCCGCTCGAGACCATGACGATCTCCCGATTCTGGACAGCCAGAGCCGCCATCTGCCGGCACCAATTGCCGACTGCCTCGGGATCAATACCGCGACCTTCATTCGTCACGAGACTCGAGCCCACCTTGACGACGATGCGACGCGCGTTCTTGACAACCGCAGACATCAAACCGGCCCGTCTGCTTCCATCCGCTCGAACCGCGGATCAACATCCGGTGGAACGACATTGCGTTCATTGGCGACGTGTTGGTAGACCGCACGAATCAATGCATCGCAACCTTCACGGGTCAGGGCCGAGATATGAAAGATCGGACCCCTCCATCGCATTCGACGTACGAAGTCCTTCACCCGCTGCTCTCGCACTTCGACCGCCAGCATATCGAGCTTGTTCAAGACGATCCAGCGCGGCTTGGCGTGCAACGTCGCGTCGTACTTCTTCAACTCGGCGACGATGGACTTGGCTTGCTGCACTGGATCGACCGATTCATCAAACGGCGCAAAGTCGATGACATGAAGCAACAAGTGTGTCCGCTGAAGATGGCGCAAAAACTGATGGCCTAGACCGGCGCCCTCCGCCGCGCCTTCGATCAGCCCAGGGATGTCGGCGATGACGAAGCTTTGTTCCGGCGCGACGCGGACGACACCGAGGTTGGGATGAAGCGTTGTAAATGGATAGTCGGCGATCTTGGGACGTGCGTTGGAGACAGCGCTGATCAGCGTGGACTTGCCCGCATTCGGTATGCCGAGCAGGCCGACGTCAGCCAGCACGCGAAGCTCGAGACGAACTTTGCGTTGTTCTCCCGGCCAGCCCGGCGTCTTCTGGCGCGGCGCTCGATTGGTGCTGCTCTTGAAGTGCAGGTTGCCGAATCCACCGTCGCCACCTTTGGCAATTAGGACCTTCTCGTCCGGCACCAGCAACTCGGCAACCACATAGCCTGATTCCGTATCACTGATGATCGTGCCCATGGGCATGCGCAAGACAATGTCGTCGGCCGCTGCACCGTACTGATCCGAACCTCTTCCATTCTCGCCATTTCGAGCAGCGTGGCGGCGTGCATAACGGAAGTCGATTAGCGTATTCAGGTTCCTGTCTCCCACAGCGTAAACGCTGCCGCCGCGCCCCCCGTCTCCACCGTTCGGCCCGCCGAAAGGAATGAACTTTTCCCGCCGGAAGCTCATGCACCCGTTTCCGCCGTTTCCTGCGATCACCTCAATGGTTGCTTCGTCGACGAATTTCATAGAACACAGGTCTTCAGGAATCGCTCGGACGTCTCGGACATCGTAAAGAGAAACCAGAAATGAAAAGGCCCCGGCATTCCGGGGCCTGGGAAATCACCATTGGACGCTCAGTCGCTCGTGACGATGACCGTTTGCTGGCTCTTCGGCCCTTTGACGGCGAAGCTCACTTGGCCGTCGGTCAGAGCGAACAACGTGTGATCGCGACCCATGCCCACATTCGGACCGGCATGAAACCGGGTTCCGCGCTGTCGGACGATGATCGCGCCGGCCGAGATTGTCTGACCGCCAAACACCTTGACGCCGAGCATCTTCGGCTGCGAGTCCCGGCCGTTCCGCGTAGAACCGCCACCCTTTTTCTGTGCCATTTCGTTCTCCTAGCTGGCTGCGGATCAGCCGTTGACAGCGCCGATCTCGATCTCGGTGAAACTCTGCCGATGGCCCTGTCGCTTCTGATAGTGCTTGCGGCGCTGCATCTTGAAGATGCGAACCTTGTCGTGGCGACCGTGCGCCACCACCGTCGCAACGACGCTCGCTCCTGAAAGAAAAGGAGCACCGATGGACAAGTCGGCGCCATTTCCGACCGCCAGAACCTTGTCGAGCGTCAACTGCTGGCCGACTTCAGCGTCCAGTTTCTCGACCTTGATTTTCTCACCGGTGGCAACACGATACTGTTTGCCACCGGTTTTGATGACCGCGTACATCTGAATACCTCGCAATGATCAACCCGTTCTCGTTTGTCGAGGTCAGACGCAACTGTCTGCGCAGTCGGGTTAGCCTTCTACTATATCACACGCGCGGGGCATCCATTCGACTCACACGTTTCCAGACGAAGGCGGTGGACTCGTACGTAAACTCGCCTTGCTCCTTTGGCGCGACTCCGATTGACTTGGGGCCCACAGTCAGGTGGGCATTTCTATAATCGTCGCACCTCTGAGTCGCGCGTGCAAACCTCTCCTCATCTTGCCCCCGGCCCTGCGCCTAGCGCCGCGCGTCTGATGGGTGCAGACATGAGGGAGGTCGACAACGTCATACAACGCCGGCTGGCATCCGATGTGGCAATGATCAATCAGATCGCCCACTACATCATCAGCGCCGGTGGCAAACGAATCCGTCCAATGCTCGTCTTGCTGTTCTCCAGCGCATTGGGTTTCACGGGGCGGGAGCGGTTTGAGCTGGCAGCGACGGTCGAGTTCGTCCACACGGCAACCCTTCTGCACGACGACGTGGTCGACGAGTCGGCACTTCGCCGCGGCCGACAAACGGCGAACGCACTATTCGGCAACGCCGCCAGCGTCTTGGTCGGTGATTTCGTTTACTCGCGCGCGTTCCAGATGATGGTTTCCGTCAATCGGATGCGCGTCCTCGAAGTGCTGGCAGACGCGACCAATGTGATCGCCGAAGGCGAGGTGCTGCAGTTGATGAACATGCACGACCCTGACCTCGCGGTCGATGACTATCTGCGTGTCATTCGCTTTAAGACCGCCAAGCTGTTCGAGGCGAGCGCACGGCTGGGCGCCGTGCTTGCGGATGCCAACCCTGTGATCGAAGAGTCGTGCGCTGCCTACGGACGGTCGCTTGGGACCGCATTCCAACTCGTCGATGACCTGCTGGACTACGAAGGGGCTACAGCGGAACTAGGAAAGAACGTCGGCGACGACCTTCGGGAGGGCAAGCCGACCCTTCCATTGTTAATCGCCATGGAGCGCGGGACGGACGCGGAGAGACACCTCATGCGACACGCCATCCAACACGGAGAGAGCGCCCGTTTGCAGGAGATCGTCGATATCGTCAGGAAGACGGGCGCTCTGGCCGCCACACGAGATGCAGCAAGGGCGGAAGCGGACAAGGCGAGGGGCACCTTAGAGGCGCTACCTGCGTCGCCGTTTAGAGACGCTCTGCTAGAATTGTGTATTCGATCGGTGGAGCGCTCGTCTTGAGCCTCTGGTAGCGGCAACCCACTGCCTGCCGTCGATCGGGGTGTAGCTTAGCCTGGTAGAGCGCTACGTTCGGGACGTAGAGGCCGGAGGTTCGAATCCTCTCACCCCGACCATCTTGCGGCGTCTTCTGTCGGAGTCTCATAGGCCGTTCCGCGCCGCGTGAATTGTTGGCGTCAGCCTCTGGCAGTGTCGTTTACACCCCGGTGTGAATCGGCGATGATCCCTCGATTCCACCACTTGAATTGAGCGCCTGAAACGTGGACACACTGGCCGAGGCTCCACATTCAGCCCTCTCCGGCGTGGCGAGAGTTCTTGTCCACGCGGGCAAACTCAACGTCAAGACCGCTGAAGAACTTGTCAAGGCATCGAGAGATAAGCGTACGAGCTTCGTTTCGTCGGTAATCTCGGCGGGCGCGGTCTCCCCTGGAGATCTGGCGCACACCCTCTCGGCAGCGCTCGCGCTGCCGTTGCTCGATCTGTCGGCAGTCGATGCTCAGCGTTTGCCGCGTAACGTCATCGAGACCAAGCTCGCAGCCCAGTACCAAGTTGTGGTCCTCGGCAAGCGAGGCAATCGGATCTTCATCGGCGGCGCTGACCCCACCGATCAGGAAGCGGTCGAACGGATCAAGTTTGCGACTCAGCTAGCGCCTGAATGGGTCATTGTCGAGCACGACAAGCTGGCTAAGCTTCTCGAGGGAAGCGCCGCCACCGCATCCGAGACGATCGAAGCACTATCTTCCGGTGACTTCGAGTTCGACGTTACCGATGACGTCACTGCCACGCCGGATGCCACCGATGTCGCTTCGGAAGTCGAGGACGCGCCGGTTGTGCGCTTCCTTCAGAAGATGTTGATCGATGCCATCAATCTGCGTGCGTCCGACCTCCACTTTGAGCCGTACGAATACCACTATCGGGTGCGCTTCCGCGTGGACGGAGAACTTCGGGAGATTACACAGCCTCCGATCGCCATCAAGGACAAGTTGTCATCGCGCATTAAGGTGATTTCGCGCCTCGACATTGCGGAAAAGCGTGTTCCGCAAGACGGCCGTATGAAGTTGAAATTCGGCGCGAAAGCAATCGACTTTCGTGTCAGCACCTTGCCTACGCTGTTCGGCGAAAAGATCGTTATCCGGATTCTGGATCCGTCGAGCGCGAAAGTGGGCATTGAGGCTCTCGGCTACGAGAAGGTGGAAAAGGACCGGTTGCTGAAGATCATTCAGCGTCCTTACGGGATGGTTCTGGTGACAGGTCCAACCGGTAGTGGAAAGACCGTTTCGCTTTACACGTGCCTCAACATCCTCAATCAACCGGGAGTCAACATCTCGACCGTTGAAGATCCCGCCGAAATCAATCTGCCCGGTGTGAACCAGGTCAACGTCAATGACAAAGCAGGGCTCACGTTCGCGGCTGCACTGAAGTCGTTCCTTCGTCAGGACCCCGACGTCATCATGGTCGGCGAAATTCGCGACCTCGAGACGGCGGACATTGCCATCAAAGCCGCGCAAACTGGCCACATGGTCATGTCGACGCTCCATACAAATGACGCCCCGACCACGCTGACGCGCCTGTTGAACATGGGGGTTGCTCCGTTCAACATCGCGTCCAGCGTACTTCTTATCACCGCGCAGCGCCTTGCGCGACGGCTTTGCGAGAACTGCAAGGCGCCAGCCGATTACCCTCGCGAGGCGATGTTGAAGGCCGGGTTTAAAGGTGAGGACCTCGACGGAAACTGGAAGCCGTTCCGGGCTGTAGGTTGTTCGTCGTGCACCAATGGATACAAGGGCCGAGTCGGCATCTACCAGGTCATGCCGATTTCTGAGGACATCCAGAAGATCATCCTCAACGAGGGAACCTCTATGGATATTGCTAACCAGGCTCAGCGTGAAAATGTTCGCGACCTTCGTCAGTCGGGGTTGATCAAGGTCCGCTCGGGCATGACGACACTCGAAGAAGTGATCTCAGTCACGAACGAATAACCGACATCTCAATACACGGGACGGGGCGGCAGCGTCTCGAAGGGACTTATGGCGACAGCAACAGCGGTCACTGCGAACAAGGTCAAGGACATCGTCTTCGAATGGGAAGGCAAGGACAAGAACGGCAAGGTCGTCCGGGGCGAGATGCGCGCAGGTGGCGAGGCGATGGTCAGTGCCAGCCTTCGTCGCCAGGGCGTGATGGTCAACAAGGTCAAGAAGCGTCGGATGTCCGGCGGCAGATCCATCAAGCAAAAGGACATCGCGGTCTTTACACGACAGCTCTCGACGATGATGCGCGCCGGCGTGCCGCTGATCCAGTCGTTCGACATCGTGGCACGCGGCAGCACGAACGCACGCATGACGCGGCTGCTGACGGACATCCGAACTGACGTCGAAACCGGAACCAGCTTGTCCGCGGCGTTTCGCAAGCATCCGCTCTACTTCGACGCCCTGTATTGCAATCTTGTGGAAGCCGGTGAGGCCGGTGGTATCTTGGAAACGCTCCTCGATCGTCTTGCTCTCTATCAGGAGAAGACGATGGCGATCAAGAACAAGATCAAGTCGGCGTTGATTTACCCGATTGCGGTATTGGTCGTCGCCTTCGTCGTTTTGTCGGTGATCATGATCTTCGTCATTCCGGCGTTCGAGGATGTCTTCAAATCGTTTGGAGCCGACTTGCCCGCTCCAACACTCTTCGTCATTGCGCTATCGAAGATCTTCGTCAGCTACTGGTATTTGATCTTCGGCATCCTAGGCGGTGGAACATATTTCTTCCTTCAATCCTGGAAGCGCTCCATAAAGATGCAGAAGGTGATGGACCGACTTTTGCTGCGCATTCCTGTCTTTGGAGAACTCGTCAACAAGTCATCAGTCGCCCGCTGGACGCGCACGCTTTCCACAATGTTTGCTGCTGGTGTTCCGCTCGTCGAGGCGCTCGACTCGGTGGGCGGCGCTTCCGGCAATGCAGTTTTTCAGGAAGCCACTGAGCAGATCCAGCGTGACGTATCGACCGGTTCGGCATTGACCACCTCCATGCAGACGACGGGCGTATTTCCCGTGATGGTCCTGCAGATGTGCGCAATCGGTGAGGAGTCAGGGTCCCTGGACGCGATGCTCGGCAAAGCGGCTGAGTTTTACGAAGATGAAGTGGACGAGGCCGTCAAGGGTCTTTCCAGTCTCATGGAACCTTTCATCATCGTCATCCTTGGCGTGTTGATCGGCGGCATCGTCGTCTCGATGTATCTGCCCATCTTCAAGCTTGGTCAGGTGGTTTAGGTCCAGAGTCGATGGACTCTTCCCTCGCGAGCGTCCTGCTTGCGCCTCTTTCGCTCGCTCTGCTTGGGGTCTGCGTCGGCAGCTTTCTCAACGTCGTCATCCATCGCCTGCCGCTGATGCTCGAGATGGGCTGGCGACAGGAAAGCGCCGACCTGCTCGGCGTGAAAGTCGATGCGAGCCTTGATGAGGTGACGCTTTCGAAACCCCGATCGCGCTGCCCTTATTGCAAGCACGCGATCCGCTGGCACGAGAACGTTCCGGTTCTGAGCTATCTCCTACTCAAGGGCCGCTGTGCCTCTTGCAGCCATCGGATTTCACCCAGATACCCGTTGATCGAAATCCTGACCGGTTTACTCTTCGGTCTGATCGGGTGGCGCTTCGGTTCAACACCAACGGCGCTGCTGTGGTGTGGATTTGCCGCAGTGCTTGTGGCCTTGGCAGGTATCGACTGGGACACGACGCTGTTGCCGGACAACATGACGCTGCCCCTTCTGTGGGCCGGCCTCATGGCGAGCGCCCTCGGCTGGACCATCGAATTGCCACAAGCACTGTGGGGAGCGATCGCAGGCTATCTCTCGCTGTGGTCGATTTATTGGATCTTCAAGCTGGCGACCGGAAAAGAGGGCATGGGTTTTGGCGATTTCAAGCTTCTTGCGGCGACCGGCGCCTGGCTTGGCATCAAGATGCTGCTACCGATCGTCCTCGCTGCTTCGTTGATTGGCGCCGTTGTCGGAATCGCCATGAAAATGAGCGCTGCTTTGCGCGAAGGACGCTACGTACCGTTCGGGCCGTTCTTGGCGGGGGCGGCGCTCGTTGTGATGCTCGCCGGCGAGGGTCGGGTGCTTAATTGGCTTGGCTGGACTTGAGACCTCACTTGTGGGCGCAGATGCCGTTCGAATCGGCTTAACGGGTGGGATCGGCAGCGGAAAAAGCACAGTCGCGAGCCTCCTCTTGGGGCTTGGTGCCGCTGTCATCGATACAGACCGTATCGCCCGCGAACTGACCGGCTCGAATGGGGCCGCCATCAAGTCCATCGCGGCAGCCTTCGGCTCCGGTGTCATCGCCAATGACGGCGCCCTCGATCGTTCCCAAATACGCGCTATTGTGTTTTCGGACGTTTCGGCTCGCAAGCGGCTAGAAGGCATCTTGCATCCCCTAATCGCCGCCGAGACGCAACGGCAGGCGCACCGAACGACCGCGCCCCTGGCCGTCTTCGATGTGCCACTGCTCGTCGAGTCAAGCCGCTGGCCGCAACTGGTCGACCGAATTTGGGTCGTCGACTGCAGCGAAAGGACCCAGATCGACCGAGTCGTGATGCGGTCAGGCTGGGACGAACGGACCGTGCTCGATGTGGTCGCCCAGCAGGCCGCTCGGTCGCAACGGCGCGCGCGTGCTGACTTGGTGATTCACAACGATGGAATCGGAATTTCTGAGCTTTCTGAGCAAGTCCGTCTGCTTTGGCACTCGTGCTTTCCGCCGAACTTCGTCGGACTCGACTAGAGCGCACTAGGGTTTCCTGAGCCATCGGCGTGCTATGGAACAATCGCCGAACCGCAATTGACCGTCGCAGTTCGCAAGTGTTCGTTGCCCTGCTGGAACCATCTTGATCCTGTACGAGTACCCGTTTCACGAAGGCATCCGGACGATGCTTCGTCTTGAACACCTGTTCGATCGCCTCGGCCAGTTGATTGCGAGGGAAGCCCCCGTTGATCATCACTACGCGCTGGCCACTTTGTTCGAGATCATGGACGTCGGATCCCGTGCTGACTTGAAGTCGGACTTGCTGAAGGAACTTGAACGTCACAAGTCACAGTTGAACGAATATCGAGGCAATCCGTCGATCTCGGAGGAGGCCCTCGATACGGTCGTCCAACGCATCGATTCGGCCTTCAACAACTTGAATGACTTGCCGGGCAAGGCAGGAGTTTCATTGACGAGCAATGAGTGGCTGATGAGCATTCGGAGTCGGATCAGCATTCCAGGGGGGACGTGCGAGTTTGATTTGCCCGCTTACTACGCGTGGCAGAAGACACCGCCGCAGCGAAGACGCGCCGACCTGCTCAAGTGGGTGTCGACCTTGATGCCACTTGCAGCGGCGCTTCAGGTGCTGCTGGGGCTGCTGCGCGACTCCGGTAAGCCGCAAAAGGTCGTCACGACGGGTGGTCAGTACCAGCAGAGCTTGCCGCCCGGGCGCGTCTATCAGTTGATGCGAGTGCGCCTGAATTCCGAAGAAGAACTCATTCCCGAGATCAGCGGCCACCGCCTCATGGCGTTGGTCCGGCTGATGAAACAAGACGCCGAAGGCCGCTTGCGACCTGCGACGGTGGATACCAGTTTCGAATTGAGTCTCTGCGCCTAACCATTACCTGACACGCCGGTGCTGGCTGGGCATTCCGAGCCTTGTCGAAACGCCGCACCGCCGGCGGATTGAACACAACCTGGAGCCGCTGGGGGCCGGGTTCAGTAACGACTAGGCCGACTGCACCGCTAACCAGTGACGTGCGAATCCCGCCAGATCGTCGTGCACAGACTTCACCGCTTGCAGTTCGGGGCCAATATTCGGACTGCCGTTAGGCGCTCGCAACACAAGCGCTGTATGAACGTCATCGGAAACGCCTCGAAAGTAAGGCAAGTAGTCGTCCACAAATGCCACCGGCTGCAGGCTCTCGATCGCAGCGGCTTTTGGACTGCGATCCCCCTCTGCGTTTCCAGTCGCAATCACGCATTCGATCGGAAAGCCAAGCGCACGCAGGTTCTGAAGTCTGGCCGATTCATATTGCGCATCAAGCGCTGACACGCAGACCAGTTCGAAGCCCGCATCGTGGAGGCTGATGCAAGCGTCCAACGAACCTGACACAGCCGGAAGACCGGACCAGAACTCCAGGTCGAAGAAGTTCCGGAAGTGCACCCTTCTCTCGGCATCCAGGCGTTCGACCTGCCATCGATCGATGGGCCAGTAGGCCAGGGGATCTCGTTCAACCGGGCGATGTCCGAAGGCACGTGTCCAGGCTGCCGCGTAGCCCAAGTGGAAATCGAGAAGAACGCCGTCAGCGTCCAGGGCAATGGTCCGTCGTGCCATCAGTTCGCCACGCTCGCTTCTTGTAATGTCACGACCTGCCTCTATAATTGCTGCTAGCACTCACACGAGTCGAGTGCTAACGCGTGAGGGAAGCATACCGCCCCCTCCGTTTATCAGTGCTCACTCTCAGTGAGAACCGCTGCATCAAAGGAGATTTTATGAAACTTCGTCCGTTGCACGATCGTGTGATCGTCAAACGCCTCGAACAGGAAACTCGCACGGCATCCGGAATTGTGATTCCGGATAACGCCGCGGAAAAGCCCGACCAAGGGGAAGTCGTCTCGGTCGGTCCGGGCAAAAGAAATGAGCGCGGCGACCTCGTGGCGATGAACGTCCGTGCGGGCGACCGCGTTCTGTTCGGCAAGTACAGCGGCCAGACCGTTAAGGTCGATGGCGACGAATTGCTGGTGATGCGCGAGGAAGATCTCTTCGCCGTGGTCGAGAAGTAAGGAGAACCTCCAATGGCAGCAAAAGACGTAATTTTCGGCGGCGATGCCCGCGCTCGAATGATCGAAGGCGTGAATATCCTCGCCAACGCAGTGAAAGTCACGCTTGGACCGAAGGGTCGCAACGTGGTCCTCGAGCGCTCTTTCGGCGGGCCAACCGTCACTAAGGACGGTGTTTCGGTCGCTAAAGAAATTGAGCTCAAGGACAAACTCCAGAACATGGGCGCCCAGATGGTCAAGGAGGTCGCTTCCAAGACCTCGGACATCGCCGGCGACGGTACGACGACGGCCACGGTGCTGGCTCAGGCCATCGTTCGCGAAGGCATGAAGTACGTCGCTGCGGGCATGAACCCGATGGATCTGAAGCGCGGCATCGACAAGGCCGTAACGACGTTGGTCGAGGAGCTCAAGAAGCAATCGAAGCCGACGACGACGAGCAAGGAAATTGCACAGGTCGGAACCATTTCGGCCAACAGCGACGAAGAGGTCGGCCGCATCATCGCCGACGCGATGGACAAGGTTGGCAAGGAAGGCGTGATCACCGTCGAAGACGGCAAGTCGCTTGCCAGCGAGCTTGAAGTGGTCGAGGGGATGCAGTTCGACCGCGGCTACCTGTCGCCGTACTTCATCAACAACCCGGAAAAGCAGACGGCAGCACTGGATAACCCGTTCGTGCTGCTGTTCGACAAGAAGATCAGCAACATTCGCGATCTCCTGCCGACGCTAGAACAAGTCGCGAAATCTGGCCGTCCGCTGTTGATCGTCGCCGAGGAAGTCGAAGGCGAAGCCCTTGCAACGCTCGTCGTCAACACCATCCGCGGAATCCTGAAAGTGGTGGCGGTCAAGGCCCCTGGCTTCGGTGATCGCCGCAAGGCCATGCTCGAAGACATCGCCATCCTGACGGGTGGCAAGGTCATTGCCGAAGAAGTCGGCTTGACGCTCGAGAAGGTCCAGCTGGCTGATCTCGGTCAGGCCAAGCGCGTCGAAGTGGCCAAGGAGAACACGACGATCATCGACGGCGCCGGTGCTGCCGCCGACATCGAAGCGCGTGTCAAGCAGGTCCGCGTCCAGATCGAGGAAGCCACGTCGGACTACGACCGCGAGAAGCTGCAGGAGCGCGTTGCAAAGCTGGCTGGCGGTGTGGCGCTGATCAAGGTCGGCGCGGCCACCGAAGTCGAGATGAAGGAAAAGAAGGCCCGCGTCGAGGATGCGCTGCACGCAACTCGCGCTGCTGTCGAAGAAGGCATCGTGGCCGGTGGCGGTGTGGCCCTGTTGCGCGCCAAGCAATCCGCTGGTGCCATCAAGGGTGACAACCCTGATCAGGACGCCGGCATCAAGCTCATTCTTCGTGCGATCGAAGAGCCGATCCGCATCATCGTTCAGAACGCCGGCGACGAGCCGAGCGTGGTGGTGAACGCGGTGTTGGCCGGCAAGGGCAATTACGGCTACAACGCCCAGAACGGCCAGTACGGCGACATGATCGAAATGGGCATTCTCGACCCGACCAAGGTCACGCGCACGGCGCTGCAGAACGCCGCATCGGTGGCTGCGTTGATGCTGACGACCGAAGCCATGATCTCGGAAGCTCCCAAGGAAGAAAGCTCTGGGGGCGGCGGCATGGGCGGTGGGATGGGCGGCATGGGCGGCATGGGCGGGATGGACATGTGAGTTCCGCGTAGGCATTGCCTGCACCAAGAGGGCTGCTTCGGCAGCCCTTTTTCATGCCGCGTCTGAACGAAGCGCCTGCTCAATCTGCTCCGCGATGAAGCTGGGGCGTTCGTGGATGATCCAGTGACTTGCACCGGGTACACGGACCAAGTTCATGGAGGGGACAAACGCTTCGAGACCCTCCAGCAAGCCGATCGGCAAGGCAATGTCGTCCTCGCCCCATATGACCTGTGTGGGTACCTTGACGGTCACCGCACTCGGCGGGAACTCGATGCCGAGAACCGATTGATCTGTTGCGGTCGGCGGTCTGAGCGGCGACGCGCGATAGTAGTTGCAGCCGCCCCGCAAGCCCTGTGACCATAGGGCTCGGTACTGATTCCGCACCGACTCCGTCAGCCACCCTCCCCCAAGCCTCGATGCGTCTCCGGCACCCATCCCTGAGAAGAACGGCCACAGCCGGGCAAAGTCGTTCTCCGCGAGCAACGCTTCGGCATCGGGTCGACACAGGAAATTCATGTAGGCGCTGGCGCTTTGCTGGCCGGCATTCGACTTCAGGTCGCGGAGAAAAGTCGCTGGATGCGGCGAATTGATCATGACCAGCCGCTTGAGCTTCTCCGGCCGCTGAGCGCCGATGTTCCACGCCACGGCCCCGCCCCAGTCGTGGGCAACGAGCGCCTCGACGCGCCCAGTGGCGTGCTGTTCGATCAGCGCAACGATGTCCTCGACGAGATGCTTTGCTCGGTAGGCTGCGACCTCCTCAGGAGCGCTCGAGCGCTCGAAACCGCGAAGGTTGGGCGCAATGCATCGATAGCGGTCACCGAAGTGCTCGAGCATGTCGTCCCAGACGAACGCACCTTCCGGGAAGCCATGCAGGAAAAGCAGGACCGGAAGCGTCGACGAACCGGTGGCTCGGCAACTCAGGGTGACGCCATGCGGCAAGACCGCGTCGAACGTTTGAATCATGCTCGTCTCCTGGGCGCTTTGGGTCGGCAGCCTACCTGCGTCGAAGTGATCATGTGACCCACCGATGCAGCACCTCGGCGGCCTCGCCGATGCCTTCACGCTTGAGCGCGGAGAAGAGCGAAACGCCGATGTCCGCTTCGGCGGTCACGCTCTCGGCCAGCACCGCGTTAGCGTCGTTCAACGTAGCAGCGCGTTGGCTGCGGGTGAGCTTGTCCGCCTTCGTCAGCAGGACGAGCAACTTGACGACGCCGTTGGCAATGCGAGGTGCAATGAAAAGAAGCAACTGACGATCCAGATCGGTGAAGCCGAGTCGCGAATCGATCATCAAGACGATGCCTGTCAGGCTGCGCCGCAGTTCGAGATAGTCGGCCATCACCTGCTGCCACCGCAGCTTGGCGCTACGTTCGACCGCGGCGTAGCCATACCCAGGCAGGTCCGCGAGCAACGCATTGGGGCTGTCCTTCGGGCCGACCTCAAACAGGTTAATGTGCTGCGTGCGTCCTGGCGTCCGAGAAGCGAACGCAAGGCGGTTCTGCTGCGCCAACCGATTGATGGCGGTCGATTTGCCGGCGTTGGATCGGCCCACGAACGCAATCTCAGGCAGGTCGGTCGCAGGCAGTTGATCGAGCTGGCTGGCCGTCGTCAGAAATCGCGCGGTGTGCGCCCACGCCAGAGCTCGCTGTTCCTGGCTCGCCTCAGGCTTCGAGACTGAGGAGGGCCTGGAAGCTGGTGACTTTGGTTCGACCATCAGAAGCCCTAAATCCATCATTGTAAAATCGCAAGGTTTTGCATCTGAGACACCGCCACGTCATGAAGCCTGTCGTCGTTCTGTTGTCCACGCTCGTGCTGGGCGCCCTTGGAAGCATGTCCGCATGGGCGGCAGAGCCGGCCGCTGCCGCCAAGGCAGACCTCGCCAAAGGCGAGGCGATCTCGTCCGGCGTTTGCGTCTCCTGTCACTCCAACGATGGTTCGCGCGGAAGTCCCGCCAATCCGATCATCCAAGGCCAGCACGCGGAGTACCTCGTCAAGCAACTGACCGAGTTCAAGGCCGGTCAGCGCAACAACCCGATCATGCGCGGCATCGCCTCGACGCTGAGCGCTGATGACATGAAGAATGTTTCGGCGTTCTACGCCACGAAACAGCCGAAGCCGGGCTCTGCGAAGAACAAGGACAGCGTCAAGCTCGGCGAAAAGATCTACCGTGGCGGTATCCCGGACCGCAACGTCCCCGCTTGCGCCGGTTGCCACAGCCCGACCGGTAGCGGAATTCCCGCGCAGTACCCGCGCCTTGCGGGACAGCATGCCGACTACGCCGAGGCGCAGCTCGTTGCGTTCCGCGCAGCCGCTCGCAACAACAACGCGACAATGGTCGGCATCGCCGCGAAGATGAACGATCGCGAGATCAAGGCAGTCGCCGATTACATCGCCGGCCTGCGCTGAGCGACGGCGGCACCCGCCTCTCATCCCGCTGATCGGCTGCCACCGCAGCCACCCGCACGCACCATGCCTGTCACCACTTCCGGCATCGCCGTGCGAGCCAGGTCGCGTCCCGTTCGAGACCTCGTCGAGCTCGTCTCGTCGATGCGCTTCTCAATCTCGCTGCTCACCGTCATCTGCATCGCGTCGATCATCGGGACGGTTCTCAAGCAGCACGAGCCCTACACCAACTATGTCAATCAGTTCGGCCCCTTCTGGGCCGAGGTGTTTCGCGCGGTCGACCTCTACACCGTGTACGGCGCCTGGTGGTTTCTGCTCATTCTTGCGTTCCTGGTTGCGTCGACCACGCTGTGCATTGCGCGCAATGCACCGAAGATCCTTGCCGACCTGGGCAACTTCAAGGAGCATCTGCGCGAGCAGGGATTGCAAGCCTTCCATTTGAAGGCTCAGGGTGCCCTGCACGGCGAGCTGCCGAGGCAAGCGGTGGAACGGATCAGCCACCTCCTGAGCGGCGCCGGCTGGCGTCTGAAGGTCGATCAGCGTGCGAATGGCGGCGCGATGATCGCGGCGAGGCGCGGGGCCGCGAACAAACTCGGCTACATCGCAGCGCATTCGGCCATCGTGCTGATATGCCTTGGTGGCCTGTTCGACGGCGACTTGATCGTCAAGCTCCAGATGATGCTGCAGGGCAAGTCGACCTACTCCGGTGGCGGCATGTTCCGCGACGTCGCGCCAGCGCACCGACTCGGCCCAGACACACCCACGTTTCGCGCCAATCTGCTGGTGCCGGAGGGTGCGCGCTCAGGCACCGCGGTCATCAGCATGCAGCACGGCGTGGTCCTGCAGGACTTGCCCTTCGACGTGGAGCTCCGCAAGTTCATCGTCGAGTACTACGAAACTGGCATGCCCAAGCTCTTCGCGAGCGAGATCGTGATTCACGACCATGAGACCGGCACGGCGACTGCGACGACGGTGAAAGTGAACGAACCGGCGTTCCACCGCGGAGTCGCGATCTACCAGAGCAGCTTCGACGACGGTGGCTCAACGGTGAAGCTCCGCGCCTTCCCGCTCCTTAAGGGCGGCAAGAGCTTCGACGTCGAGGGCACCATTGGAGCGAGCACCACCCTGTCCGACGGCGATGCGCAGATGACGCTCGAATTCACCGGGCTGCGCGTGATCAACGTCGAGAATCTCGCGGGGCCGCCGGCGAGTACTGGCACTGACGTGCGCAAGGTCGATCTCGTCGCCAGTCTGCGGGATCAACTCGGTTCGGGTGCGAAACTAAATCGCAAGCGCGAGTTGCGGAATGTCGGGCCGTCCATCAGCTACAAGTTGCGCGATGCGTCGGGACAAGCGCGGGAATACAACAACTACATGCTGCCGGTCGAACTCGACGGCCAGCGGGTCTACCTCCTCGGAACACGCGACAACCCGAACGACAGCATGCGCTATCTGCGCGTTCCGGCCGATGATTCCGACAGCATCGTCGGCTGGATGCGACTCCGCCGGGCGCTCTTGGACCCCGCCCTGCGGGAACAGGCAGCATCGCGCTATGTCGCACTGGCCACGCCCACCGACAAGCCCGAGATGGCCCCTCAGCTGCAGACCACGGCGCTGCGCGTCCTGGCTCTCTTCGCCGGAGCGGACAGCTCTGCCCCTGCGTCGAAGAGCGGCGGCCTGCTGGCCGTCTCGGACTTCATGGAGTCCAGCGTGCCCGAAGCGGATCGGCCGCGCATCTCGGAGGTCTTGCTGCGCATCCTCAACGGCAGCCTCTTCGAACTGCTCAACCTGTCCCGAAACGCCGAGGGAATTGCCCCGCTCGTCCCGGACGAAAAGACCCAGGCCTTCATGACCCAGGCTGTGCTGTCGTTGTCCGACAGCTTCTTTTACCCGGCTCCGCTGGTCCTCGAGCTCGCTGATTTCAAGCATGTCCAGGCCAGCGTCTTCCAGGTCGCCCGCGCACCTGGAAAGACCCTGGTCTACCTCGGCGCGATCTTGCTGATCGTCGGCGTCTTTGCCATGCTGTACATCCGGGAGCGCCGTCTCTGGATCTGGGTGACCCCCGTCAGCGCTGCGAGCGGAACCAATGTCGCCGCGGCCATGTCAACCACCCGCCGGACGCTCGATGCCGATGCGGAGTTCGAGCGCATCAAGGCCGCCGTCCTGAAGGAAGCAAGATGAACGCTACGACGCTGCCGCTCGGCCGCACCGGCTCTTCGAATGCATTCACGGGTCGATCGCTATTCGACTGGGTGTTTGCCGCTCTCATCCTTGTGGGTGGCGGCTATGCGTTCTCCAGGTACGGCACGTCGATGGACGTGTACGAGAAGGGCATCTTGATCGGCACCTTGCCTGTCTGCGTCGCGCTCGGTTGGTACTGGGGCTCGCTGCGGACGCTGATGATTGCCGTGGCCGTCGCTGTGCTGCTTGCGATCGGGTTGTACGGCCAAGCCACCGACGCCTACGGCGCGGATCTAGCGAAGGGGGACAACGTCTTCCTGCTGAAGTACATGCTCTCGAGCCAGAGCGCGATCCTGTGGATGGGCGTGCTCTTTTTCCTGAGCACGATCTTTTACTGGCTCGGATTCGCGAGCAACTCGGCAAGCAATGGCGCCACGACGATCGGCTCCCGGCTGGCCTGGGCCGCGGTCTTCATGGCGATCACCGGCACGATCGTGCGCTGGTTCGAAAGCCACCAGATCGGCCCGGACATCGGCCACATCCCGGTCAGTAACCTCTACGAGGTCTTCATCCTGTTCTGCTGGCTCACCACGCTGTTCTACCTCTACTACGAACAGCACTACGGGACCCAGGCGCTGGGCGCCTTCGTGATGCTGGTCGTGAGCGCGGCGGTGGGCTTCCTGCTTTGGTACACGGTGGTCCGCGAGGCCCAGGAGATCCAGCCGCTGGTCCCTGCCCTGCAGAGCTGGTGGATGAAGCTCCACGTGCCGGCGAATTTCATCGGATACGGCAGCTTCTCGCTGTCGGCGATGGTCGGCTTCGCCTATCTCGTGAAGCGCCATGCGGCGCAGACCCACTGGCTCAAGCTGGCGCCGCTTTTTCTGATGGGTGTCGTCCTCTGCATCGAGCCGCTCGTGTTTCGTAAGAACCCGATCGAGGCAATCAGCAGCTATTGGGCGGTGTATTTCGGCACCGCCGCATTGATCGTCGGCGGCATCCTGGCGGCACGCCGCCGGATCGCCGAGCGGTTGCCATCGTTCGAGGTGCTCGACGACGTGATGTACAAGTCGATCGCCATCGGCTTCGCCTTCTTCACGATCGCGACGATCCTCGGCGCGTTCTGGGCCGCCGAGGCCTGGGGCGGCTACTGGAGCTGGGATCCGAAGGAGACCTGGGCTCTGATCGTCTGGCTGAACTACGCCGCCTGGCTCCACATGCGTCTGATGAAGGGGCTGCGCGGGGCGCTCTCGGCCTGGTGGGCGCTGACCGGCCTTGCCGTCACGAGCTTCGCATTCCTCGGCGTCAATATGTTCCTGTCAGGCCTTCACTCGTACGGAACCTTGTAGGGACCGAACACCGCCTCAGCTTGAGGCAGCAGCCGCCGATCCGCTCCTCGATAGCAGCGAATCGACACCGTACAGCTTGATGAGCGAGAGCAGCTTTGCGGGTGCCTGCCGGATTTCGAAGCTCTTGCCCCATGCCTGTGCCAGTCGCTGGCACTCCAGCAAGACCGCCACCGCCGAGGTGTCGAACTGCTGCAGGCTGCTGGCGTTGACGACGACGTCATTGCCCGGCTCCCGCTGCAGCGCCTGCGACAGCATGCGCAGCGTGTCGCGAGCCTCTCTGGTCGTGAGCGTCGCGGGCAGGAGCAGCATGGGTCAGCTCTTCGCGCCGCCCGCACCGGCCGCCTTGTTGCGCTCGGCCAGTTTCGCAATCAAACCGTCGACGCCGTTCGTACCGATTTCCTGGGCGAAGCTATTGCGATAGTTCTCTACCAGCCATACGCCCAGGACGTTGACGTCGTAGATTTTCCAGCCGGACGCCGTCTTCGCGAGCCGGTAGTCGAGCTGGATCGGATCGCCCTTCCCGCGGACCTCGCTGCGCACGACGACTTCGGTGTCCTCCGGGCCGGACCGCATCGGCTTCAGCTGCACGGTTTGGTCCTTAACCTGCGCCAGCGCACCCGAATACGTGCGTACGAGCAGGACCTTGAACTCGTCCTGGAGGCGCTTCTGCTGTTCAGGCGTGGCCTGCTTCCAGTAGCGGCCAACAGCCGATGCCGTCATGCGCTGGAAGTCGACGTAGGGCATGACCTTCGAGTCGACGAGGGCAATGACCTTCTGGACGTCACCGGCGCGGATGCTGTTGTCGGCCTTCACGGCATCAAGGACGTCGGACGAAACTTCCTTGATCAGCGCATCGGGTGGCTTGATCGCCTGCGCCTGCACAGTGATGGAGCCGAGGGCGACAGCAACCGTGAGAAGCCAAGTGGCGAATCGGTTCGTGTTCATGGGTGTTCCTTTTTTGCTAGAGCCAGATAGAAAGCCACCATACCGACAATCTCAGTCCCGGCGGATGGCATGGGCGTTCAACGTCCGAGTGCCTTCCGCGGTTCACTCCGACCGCAATGGGAACAGTGTCATTTCGGCGCAGAGGCGCCTGCTGACGGGGCCGCGGCGGGCGCGGCGTCAAGGGTCGCGGGCGCGTCCTGCTTTGGCGGCGCCACCGGTTCCTCGGACTCCGGCGCTTCCGGGACGTCGCCGTCGAACACGAGGCTCCGCCGTCGCTGCAGGTACGCGTCGCGGATGAACGTGTACTTGTCGAGCGAGATGTCGTCGATCACCCGCGTCGCACCGAGCAGGCTCGCCCGCGTGTTGATGATCTGCAGGGCGGTGAGCCCCGTCCGCGTAGAGCCGTTGTTGATCAACACCGCCGGCGAGGCTGCGCGGTCGAGCGGAAGTGCAGCGGCATCCCGCAGCGAGGAGGGCCCCAGCACCGGCAGCACCAAGTATGCGCCGGCACCAACACCCCAGCGACCGAGTGTCTGGCCGAAGTCTTCGTAGCGATGGTCAAGGCCCATCTCCGACGCCACGTCGACAATTCCGAACAACCCGAACAGCGTGTTCGTCCCTACCCGCGTGACATCATCGATTCCTTCAGCGAACTTGCCCTGCAGGATGTTGTTGACCGCCGACCAGGCATCGAGCACGTTCCCGTAGAAGTTTCCGACGCCGTTGCGAATCCCTTGTGGAACCACATCGCTGTAGATCGTGGCGACCGGTTTCAGAACTTTCTCGTCGAGCCCTTCGTTGAACGCAAAGACCTTGCGATTCCAGTTTTCCCATGGATCGAGGCGCTGGCCTGGGGCGGCACGGCCGGTCTGGATCGACGAGCAGCCGGCGAGCAATACAACAGCGGTCAGGCCGACAAGCAGTGCGTCGTTGGCGCGCAAGATCGGCGCGCTCACTTCTTTGCTCCGGCCGGTGCTGGCGGTGGCGGGGCAGTCGCAGAACCGGCATCGGCAGCCTTGTTGAAGAGGAACTGTCCGATCAAGCTCTCGAGCACGACGGCGGATTGGGTTTGCTTGATGGTGTCCCCCGGCGCAAACGACTTCTCGTCGGCGCCTGCCTCGATTCCGACGTATTGATCGCCCAGCAACCCCGACGTCAGGATGCGCGCGGACGAGTCGGCCGGAAACTGCACGCCACGTTCGACCTGCAGCCGAACGACACCCTGGTAGGTCTTCGGATCGAGCGTGATCGAGGCGACCCGGCCCACCGTGACGCCGGCGCTGCGAACCGGCGCCCGGACTTTCAGTCCACCGATGTTGTCGAATTTCGCTAGCAGCGCATACGTCTCGCCGGAGTTGAAGGTGCCCAGATTGGCGGCCTGCAGCGCCAGGAAGACCAGACCCGCCATGCCGAGCAGGACGAACAGTCCGACCAGCGTCTCGATGCCTTTTTTTCCCATTCCGCTTCCTACGAGTCCCTCGCCTTAGGGCGTCGAGAACATCAATGCCGTGAGAATGAAATCCATCGCAAGCACGCCAAGCGACGCGATGACAACGGTGCGCGTGGTCGCATGCGCGACGCCTTCCGGCGTGGCCTGTGTCTCGTAGCCCTGATAAAGCGCAACGAAGGTGCAGATCACGCCGAACACCATGCTCTTGACGATGCCGTTCCCGACGTCACGCTGCACATCGACGCCAGTTTGCATGATGGACCAGAAGTTGCCGGAATCGACGCCAATCAGCAACACCGCGACGACGTAGGCACCGAGGATGCCGACAGTCGAAAAGAGGATCGCGAGGATCGGCATCGACACGATGCCGCCGATGAAGCGCGGCGCCAGCACCCGACTGCGTGGGTCGATCGCCATCATGTCCATCGCGGCCAGTTGCTCGCCGGCCTTCATCAGGCCGATCTCCGCAGTCAGGGACGTTCCGGCCCGCCCGGCGAAAAGCAGGCCCGTCACGACCGGACCGAGTTCCCGCACCAGTGAGAGATTGACGATCAGCCCAAGCGACTCCGCGGCACCGTAAGTCACCAGGGCGTAGTACATCTGGAGCGCCAGCACGAAGCCGACCGCCAGCCCGGACGACATGATGATGACCAGCGAGAGGTTGCCGATCGCGTGGATCTGCGCCACGACCAGGTAGGGGCGCCGAAGTGCGGTCGGCACATTGCGGAGCAGGTCGATGAAGAAGAACGCGTGATGGCCGAGCGCTTGCAGCACGTCGAGCGTCGTTCTTCCGATCGGCGCGATCAACGAGACCATCGGCGGACCTGCATGCTAAGAGTGGCGGAGCGAGCGTTTCAGGGCCGTACCCCGAAGTCCTCTGCCAACGGACGGGCAGGGTAGTGGAAGCGGACCGGGCCATCGGGCTCGCCGCGAATGAACTGCCGCACTTCCGGATCCTCGGAAGCGTTGAGTTCCTGCGGTGGTCCGTGCGCGACGACCTTGCCCTGCGATGACATCAGATACGCATAGTCGCAGATGGCGAAGCACTCTTCGACGTCGTGCGAGACAACCAGCGAGGTCGCACCGGTCGTGTCGTTGAGCGTGCGTATCAAGTTGGCGGCGACTCCCATCGAGATTGGATCGAGCCCAGCGAACGGCTCGTCGTACATGATCAGCTCCGGATCCAGCGCAATCGCGCGAGCGAGCGCCACGCGCCGCGCCATCCCGCCGGAAATCGCGGAGATGCTCAAGGGAGCCGCCCCGCGCAGACCGACCGCATTGAGCTTCAGCAGGACGATGTCGCGGATCATCGCCTCGTCGAGATCGGTGTGTTCTCGCAGCGGAAAGGCGACGTTCTCAAACACCGAGAGATCGGTGAACAAGGCGCCAAACTGGAACAGCATTCCAAGCCGCCGGCGGAGGCGAAACAGCGCTTCCTTGTCGGCAGCATCGATGACCTCGCCATCGAATCGCACGCTGCCTGCGTTGACCGGATAGACCCCGCCGATCAGGCGGAGCAGGGTCGTCTTGCCGCATCCCGAACCGCCAAGGATGGCGGTGACCATGCCGCGCTCGAAGGTCAGCGAAACGTCGTTGAGGATGGTTCTGGAGGCGTCATAGCCGAACGTGACGTGATCTATCTCGATGATCAGGTCGCTTCGGCTCATCGGGGCAAGTCGCTCGAGCCCATGAGGAACTCGTCCATCGCGCGCGCCGCCTGCCGACCTTCCCGAATCGCCCAGACAACGAGGGACTGGCCACGCCGCATGTCCCCCGCGGCGAACACCTTGTCGACGCTGGTCAGATAGCCGCCCTTCGCCTCGACAGTCGCCTTCGCATTGCCACGTGCGTCACGCGCCACACCGAACCCGTCGATCACCGTCGCGACTGGGCTGACAAAGCCCATTGCGAGAAGCACCAGTTGGGCCGGCATCACCTGCTCGCTGCCGGCCACCTCGACCATCTTGCCGCCCTGCCACTCGACGCGAACCGACTTCAGCGCCTTGACGCGACCCGATTTTCCGTCAGGGCTGTCGCCGATGAATTCCTTCGTCGCCACCGCGAACTCGCGTTCGCACCCCTCTTCATGGCTGGAAGACGTGCGAAGCTTCGTGGGCCAATACGGCCAGACCAGCGGCTTGTCCTCATGATCCGGCGGCATCGGCATCAATTCGAACTGGGTGACCGACTTGGCGCCGTGACGGTTACTGGTCCCGACGCAATCGCTTCCGGTATCGCCACCGCCGATCACGATCACATCCTTGCCGTCCGCGCGAATCTGGCCCGTGATCTCGCCACCGGCATTGACCTTGTTCTGTTGCGGCAGGAATTCCATCGCGAAGTGAATACCGTCGATATCGCGACCCGGCACCGGCAGGTCACGCGACTGCTCGGCACCGCCGGCGAGCAGCACGGCATCGAAGTCGGCACACAGGTCACTCGGTGCAATTCGTTCTTGCGCCCAGTTCGTGATCGTGCTGCCAACCGGAAGGTCGCCGATCATCACGCCGGTGCGGAAGACGACACCCTCCGCTTGCATCTGCGCAACGCGCCGATCGATGTGCGACTTCTCCATCTTGAAGTCCGGGATGCCGTAGCGCAGAAGGCCGCCGATCGCATCGTTCTTCTCAAAGACGGTGACCGCATGACCCGCACGCACCAGCTGCTGGGCGGCGGCGAGCCCGGCAGGCCCGGAACCGACGACAGCGACGCGCTTCCCGGTTTGCGTTGCGGGTAGCACCGGTACGACCCAGCCTTCTAACCAGGCGCGATCGATGATGGCGTGCTCGATGCTCTTGATGCCGACCGGATCGTCATTGACGTTCAGCGTGCAGGCCGCCTCGCACGGCGCAGGGCAGATGCGCCCGGTGAATTCCGGAAAGTTGTTGGTCGACCGGAGGACCTCGAAGGCGTGCTTCCAATCCGACCGATAAACGAGGTCGTTGAAGTCCGGAATGATGTTGTTGACCGGGCACCCGCCGATGCAGAACGGCGTACCGCAATCCATGCAGCGCGCGGTCTGGACCTTGGCCTCGTCCTCCTTGAGGCCGATCACGAACTCCTTGTGGTTCTTGACGCGCTTGGGAACGGGCAGATAGCCTTCTTCCAGGCGCTCGTACTCCATGAAACCGGTCAGCGTTCCCATCGACTTCTCGTTCTAGTCTGCAGTCACTTGGCCGGCACGGACTTCGCCGACTTGGATTTGGCCTTCGCTATCGTATCGCCGGCCTTGGCCGCGGCGTCCGACTCACCCATCGCGCTGAGCTCGCGGGCAGCGATCTCGCCCAACGCCCGACGGTATTCGTTAGGAAAGACCTTCACGAACTTTGCCCGCGACTCGACCCAGTTGTCGAGGATGTGCCGAGCGCGCAGGCTGCCGGTCCACTTGTGGTGATCCGCGATCAGCGTCTTCAGCACCGCCTCGTCGCACTGGCCCTTGTGCCAGATCGCGCGGTCGATGCTCTTCTCCTGCTCCGCCGTCGCGACCACTTTGCCGAGAGAAACCATCGACGTGTTGCAGCGGCTTTCGAACTGGCCATCCTCGTCGAACGCGTAGGCAATGCCGCCGCTCATGCCGGCTGCGAAGTTGCGACCGGTCTTGCCCAGTACCACAACGGTTCCACCGGTCATGTATTCGCAACCGTGGTCGCCGGTGCCTTCGACGACCGCGGTCGCGCCCGACAGCCGGACCGCAAACCGCTCGCCCGCAACGCCACGGAAGAACGCCTCGCCGCTGGTCGCGCCGTACAGCACCGTGTTGCCGACGATGATGTTCTGCGTCGAGTCGCCCCGGAAGTCGATGCTCGGACGGATCGCGAGCCGGCCACCACTCATCCCTTTGCCGGTGTAGTCGTTGGCATCGCCGATCAGATAAATGGTGATGCCCTTGGCGAGGAACGCGCCGAAGCTCTGGCCGCCGGTCCCTTCCATCTGGATGAAAATGCTCTGGTCCGGCAGGCCGTTCGGATGCCGGCGAATCAGCTCACCGGACAGCATCGCACCGACCGTCCGGTTGACGTTGCGTACTTGCTCCATCAACTGGACCTTCTCGCCGCGATCGAGCGCCGGGCCGCACTTCTCGATGAGGCGCACGTCGAGCGCATTCTCGAGGCCGTGGTCCTGCGTCTCGACGTGGCGTCGCGCCACCTCGGGCGGCGCTTGGGCGACATGAAGGATGCGGCTGAAATCAAGCCCGCGCGCCTTCCAGTGCGCGATGCCTTTGCGCGTGTCGAGCAAGTCGGAACGGCCGATCAGCCCGTCGAATGTCGCAATGCCGAGCTGCGCCATGATGGACCGCGCTTCCTCCGCGACGAAGAAAAGGAAGTTCACCACGTGCTCTGGGCGCCCTTGGAACTTGGCCCGTAGAACAGGGTCCTGTGTCGCCACGCCGACCGGGCAGGTGTTGAGGTGGCACTTGCGCATCATGATGCAGCCTTCGGCGACCAGCGGCGCAGTCGCGAAGCCGAACTCGTCGGCGCCCAGAAGGGCACCGATGACGACGTCGCGCCCGGTCTTCATCTGGCCGTCGGCCTGCACCCGGATGCGTCCGCGAAGCCGGTTCAGCACCAGCGTCTGCTGGGTCTCGGCGAGACCCAATTCCCACGGCGTGCCC
>Ga0207701_10000688_pt1 | contig 35356 bp, 31 predicted proteins | sample KBSSwiSSwithPhiX_FD_184294 | JGI IMG/M metagenome (GOLD analysis project Ga0207701, IMG submission 184294) | Switchgrass rhizosphere bulk soil microbial communities from Kellogg Biological Station, Michigan, USA, with PhiX - S5 (SPAdes) (version 2) | ecosystem: Environmental > Terrestrial >... | reverse complement strand
TTCGTTTTATTTAAGCTCCGTTGGCCTCCTGCGCCCGCAAAGTGGTTAAAAGTTCCTGTGTTGTTAAACCAGAGGAATTTATCGTAGCCACAGCTTTCTAGCGTTTTGAAAGCTTGAAACGGATCAGATCCCGTTGCCAGAATTAGTTTTGGATGCCATTCGAAGATGACAGCCGGGAGGTTGCGAGCAATGATATTGGTCGCGCCTGCAATAACCTCACCATCAAAACCATCTACGTCCACCTTTAAAAGGTCGATCGCGGCGTTAGTAAGAAGCGAGTCTAATGGAACCGAATCAACCCAATCACTTCCTATTGCCGCTGCGGTTCCAGCATAATGTTTGACAAGTGATCGAACGCGTTTCGGCTCACGGCTGAGCATGGCTTTGATTACAGTAACGTTTTGAAATTGCCGCATGTTCTCTTCAAGAAGAAGAAAAAAATCACTGTCGCCTTCCACACAATAGAATTGCCCAACAGCGCCAGCGCACTGTTCTTTAAGTAACAATACTGTATCGCCCGTCGCTGCTCCTACATCAACAAAGACAAGAGGCCTTTGTATTTTACGACTTAGCTGATGAACAATCTGCACTAACGGGGCATTAAATAGGAGTGTGTCGTGGACGATAAATGGATAGTTATTTCCGGGGTTAAGAAGAACGTTGTATCCGTGCAGTTTTACACGAACCGGCAGACCGGCGTTGTCCCATACAGCGCGCGCTTGTCGATAGATGACCCTCAATACCGGAAGCCGCAACATCCAACGCATTTTAAGCAAGCAGCGGAAAAGAGATGAATAGAATCGATTTGCTGCCTGAACCATGTCCGCCGCACCGGATTACGTCTTTATATTGCGACGATCAGTAAGCTCCAGATCGGCACCCGGGCGCCTTCATGTAACGCGCGCTTTAGCGGACGTAAAAACCGACGACACTTCTTCGGCGATTTTTTCGGGGCCCACTGACCTTACTGCCCAAGAACAAGACGGCGATACGACACCAGGCCACATTGCATCAGGAAATGTCGTGCCACCGTTATGATGGCCAACCACGGTGAAGGAGCCGATATCGACCCAGCTTTGAATCATTCTGACCCCCGGCTGATCTATCCCAAGACGGATAGTGTATTGGCCTATGTTAAATAGACGTCCGGGTATCCGGCATGTTGATTGATAGGTCCCCGGCGATGCCAAATTTTCATTCCTGCTGGAATGATCAGACGTCGTAAAAGCGACTTCTCCCAACTGGGTAACAAGCTGCAAATTTATCCTGATTCCACGCATTTGCTTTTTTTGCTGGTACTCAATTCTTACGTGGAAGTCTTCGTCCGAAGGTACCTCCATTGTCGGCTCGCCATTAGTTCTGGTCAAAGCAACCGTTCTGACGCCCAACGTTTCGTCGCCAGGCATTTCGGAGTCTTTCCAGGACCACTCTGAACTTTGTGTAGGATGTGCAGCGGATTGAAGGTAAATCTCAACTGCCTGTGTGACGGGAGCGCTTGCAAGAATTTTGCCACTCGCAATCACTACAGCTCGCGAACAAAGCGATCTTACGGCGCCCATATTGTGACTGACAAACAATACCGTTCGTCCGCCACCGGCAACCTCGGACATTTTTCCCAAGCATTTCTTTTGAAATTCTGTGTCTCCAACCGCCAGAACCTCGTCGACAATCAAGATTTCCGGTTCGAGATGTGCCGCTACAGCAAAGGCAAGACGCACATACATGCCGGACGAGTAGCGCTTCACCGGTGTGTCCAGGAAACGATCGACCTCAGCGAATGCGACGATTTCGTCGAACTTCTTGCGGATTTCCTTCTGCGTCATCCCCAGGATTGCACCATTGAGATATATGTTTTCGCGGCCGGTAAGCTCCTGATGAAATCCAGTGCCAACCTCTAACAGGCTTGCCACGCGTCCACGAAGAACCACCCGACCCTCCGTCGGTTCCGTTATGCGGCTCAAGATTTTCAGTAACGTACTCTTGCCGGCGCCATTGCGACCGATAATGCCAATAACTTCGCCGCGCTTGACCTCAAAACTAACATCCTTGAGTGCCCAGAACTCTTCGACCTCGTCACCTTGAACGACTTGTCTTCCGTGAGCCATATCGGCGGCCTTGCGAACGAACTCGCGAGCTCCACGTGCGATGACGTCGCGTAACGTCGACTGACGCGGCCGCATATTCGACTGGTGCCCAACGATGTAACGCTTGGACAGATTTTCGACTTCGATAATGGTATCCGACATCATTTATGCTCTGATCCGCTCAAATGAGGTCAGCAAAGCTTTTTTCCAATTTTCTGAACTTGTGGATACCAAGCCACAGGAAAAATGCTGTCACAGCGATACTTAATACCAACCCGGGCAGATAAAGCTGATCGCCCAGGATACACCAACGGAATCCATCGATGACTCCGACCATCGGATTCAAAGAATACCATAACCGCCACTGTTCAGGGATGACGCTCGAACTGAAGCCGACCGGCGAAACGTATAAGCCGAATTGTACGATGAACGGAATGATGAATCGAAAGTCGCGGTATTGCACATTCAGCGCGGTGATCCATAGCGATGGACCCATGCTCGCGAGGAACGCAAGGATCACGAATAGAGGAAGATAAATCATCTGCCAGCCCGGCAGAAACTGATACCACACGAACAAAGCAACCAAGAGAGCGAAGGTGATAAGGAAATCGACGAACGCCACGACAACCGAAGCAGTCGGAATAATCAGTCGAGGAAAATAGACCTTACTGATCAGATGCGAATTGTTGACCAGACTGTTGGAGGCTTCGGCAAGACCGCTCGAGAAGAAAGTCCACGGCAGCATGCCGGCAAAAACCATCAATGCGTACGGCGAGCCGCCGGAAGGCAACTGCGCGATCCGGCCAAATATGATTGTGAAGACCACCATCGTGAGCAGCGGTCGGACCAACGCCCAGACAGCGCCGATTGCCGTTTGCTTATAACGGACGGAAAGATCGCGCCAGGCGAGCACTTGAAACAGTTCCCGGTAGCGCCACAAGTCTGTCCAGTAGTTTCGCTCCAGCCGTCCGGGTTCGATGACAGTAACTATTTGCATGGCCTTTATTTGCCGTTCAACATCCGCTGAAATGGTCTGTAGTATAGATATGGGCCAATGAGAAGCGCGCTATATTAAACAGGGTGAATCTTAAGCCGAATTGGCGAGAAGCAGGCTGTGGTACTAGAGACGACGCCCGGCCCTATCGATTCGGTACGTCCAGCAACCAATCCAAGCGTTAGCAGCTGCATTTCATTTAAGGTCTGCTATGGCGTTCCGAGGCTATTCGCTAGAAACAGAAGATAACATGATAGATCTGTCGATCCCGGGACAAATGACCGAAGGCGAACTTCGCGGCATTGAGGCGCTTGCGAAATTGGCTCCCGAGAAAGCGTGCATTGTTGAGACCGGTTCTTTGTTCGGTCTCTCAAGCTTCACGTGGGCCACGTCTGCTCCCGAAGGTAGCACCGTGTATTGCATAGATCCTTGGGTTCGGGAACCTTGGATCATTGAACTTGTCGAAAAAGCCATACCAGGCTGTCCGCCTTTTGGCCGGGATGCGTTCGAGAAATTTACCGCTGGATGCAAAAATATAATTCCGCTCCAGGGCTACAGCCCTGGAGATTTCAGAAACTGGAACACTCCTGTCGATATTTTCTTCGATGACGCCATTCATGAAAATCCGTACCTGCGACGGAATCTAAGGTTCTGGCTCACATTCATGAAGCCGGGCGCAATTATGTGCGGTCACGATTACTCCGCGGAATGGCCTGACGTCGTGACTGAAGTTGACAAGCTCGCTCGCGAACTCGGTGTCAAAGTTCAAACCTGTGAACGCCTTTGGTGGATCGAAATTCCGAAAGAATTGAGCCTTTTCGGCAGATGGAGGCGGTCTACACAAATTCAGAAGCGTCGACTCGTTTCACGACTCTCGCGACTAAAATCAAAACTTGTGCGCGCACGTCAGGTTGGGTTGAAAGGAACGATTTCCTACGCCTTTGCCAAACTGTTACCTTTCATCTCGGAGCGACAACACAGAGGCCGAATATTTTCGGAAATATACGATAAGAAAGCATGGGGCGGACAAAACATTGGAGAGTTTTATTCTGGCGATGGATCACGTGGTGCCGGCGCGCAGTCTTATGTCGCGCATATGTCTCAAATTCTTAATGCTCTCATTTCGCAAAGAAACAAGACGCTCACTATCGTTGACTTGGGCTGTGGCGACTTCAAGCTCGGCAGAAACCTGGTTGGTGAGGTCGAGCGCATGCACTACATTGGTTGCGATATCGTGCCTAAATTAATTGCTCACCACATCAGGGAGAATTCAGGTGAACGTGTCCAGTTTAAGCACCTCGATATTGTCGCCGACGAGCTTCCTGAGGGGGATGTATGTTTGATCAGGGAGGTATTTCAGCATTTGTCGAATGCCGACATCATGAAGGTTTTGTGCAAGCTAAATAAGTTCGACAAAGTATACATCACGGAGAGTTATCCGGTTAAAGAGTCTGGACCAGTCAATCCTGATAAGGCCACTGGCTATGACGTGCGGTTTGACAGGCAATATGGGCGCGGTCGTGGTGTTGAACTGGACAAGCCCCCATTCAACGTTCCGACACGCGAGCTCTTTCGAGTCCTCGCACACGAGAATTATAGCATTGTGACTCTTGAAGTTGATTGCTCTGTCATGAAACATCCTGGCTGAGGTCGCGATATTTCCGCGGCGATTCGCTAACGCCTCGTTCCAGCGACGGAATATCATCGTCGGACAATGCGTTTGATTAATCTCGCCAACTCCACAATAGCTGTGATCGGCAATCCAACAAGCGACGGATGCCAAAATCCCGCTGCTCTCAGGGCGCCGCTCGTGAAAAAACGGGGGCTCATCCAAGAACTCGGTTCATCAAGTGCGTCTCGATACGTCATGGCGACGATGGTGTGCGGTGAAAGGTCCACATATATTTCATCGAAAAACTCGCGAAGACCATTTATTTTTGGTGGTTCGTCGAACCAGATCCAAGGTTTTTTATATCCTTGCGCGTGAATAAGAGATGGCAGCCCATGAATCAGGCTCCTTACGCGATCACTCGCGACATAACCGGCAAGTCCGAAATATTGAATTATGTCCAAACCTCGTTTCAAGAATTTAACCGGGAGGTTCGAATACGCGCGGCTTGTTAAAAGAGCCACCAATACATCCTGATCTCCCACGAGATGGATGGGCCGCTTTATTTGCCGTTGCGCTTCCTTGTAGACATCTGCTTGCAGGTAGTTGTCCCAGTCTTCAAGCAGCCGGATGTGATCCCTTGTCACCCGGATCAACGCAGTGTTGGCCGTGATGTCAAACACGCGGCCCACTTCGAGCCCCCACAGCCGCGCGCGCAATCCATCTGGATCGCGATCTCCGTCGATTGCCGCTTCCTCTGTCAATACGATGGTGCGAGATGTCAAATTGCTAAAAAGGTAACGAAAATCACGCGTTACAATGATGTCCGAATCCAGCCACAAAACTTCGTCGTATTCCGCCCGGAGTAATGACAAAAGCGCTTTTGGCTTGACGTTATAGCTTCCTGAGCCTCCGAAGCTTCCTGCCCGCAACTTGACCTGAGGACATCTTGCCAACCATGAAATAAAGTTTTCGTCGGCCGGCTGATAAAAGAGCACGATGCCAAAATCTGGGCAATGTCGTGTCAAGCTCAACAACAACAGCTTGAGTGATACCTCATAAGACTTTCTATCTTCGGCGATACAAATGATCACGGCGCAGATCTCAATTCGGGAATAGAGTTATGTTGTGGGAAAAGATGCGCTTTCTCGGCAACATATCAAGCTGCGGGGGTGAGGTCAGATTCACAGCAGGATCGAAACCTCTTTACCTCGTTACGTAAATCCTGCCGAATATTAACCGGAATCGGCTTTAGCACGTGCGTGCCGAGGGCTATCTTCCGCCAGTACAGAGAAGTCTGGTCAAATGTTCGTAGTCGAAAACACAATTTTTACATCCATACCGCCTCGCATGAGACGGCCCGTTCAAGGACGAGACTTCGGTCCCGCGTGGCAAACAGCATGCATCAAATCCTGGAAGGGTGCAGGATTCCAGGTCGTCAGCCTGAACGCACCGGAAGAGATTGAGGCCCTTCGTCCATTCGCCCCAGCCGTAGAGTTCAAAACACTGCCGGCGGGCCGTACTCGTCCTCTATTCGCGGATTTCTTTACGGCAGCCAACAGCTCAAAAAGCAGGATTGTTGGAATCATCAACGCCGATTGCATGATGATCCCCCCAATTGGATTTGCTAACCGCCTCATGGATCACCTTGACGGCATTGTGATCGTCGAACGCTTCAATCTTAGCAAGGAGACGTTACGGCCGACAGGTGTCAGGGTTGAAGGCTTCGACGCCTTCTTTTTCAAGGCCGAGGCGGCCGCCACCATCGCGCGCGACGACCATTGGCACATCGGTGGCGTCTGGGGGGATTATTGGCTACCTTTCGCATTCCACTTTGCCGGCTTCGAAATCAAAACCCTGCCCGCACCGATCCTCCTTCACCTCGAGCACGATTTGGCATGGGATTGGTCAGGAGCGGAAAGCTACGCTCCGCGGTTGATCAATTTCTTTCGCGCGCATGGCGGCGACCGTCTAGATCCTCGTTTGGCGGCGAAATTACCGAACCCAGGGACACTGCGCCCCGATGATATTTACGTGCTGCATGATCTCCTATTTGACTGGCTGCAATCGCGCGATCCGCTTTGGAAACCCGAGGCCGGAAGCGCAGACGAACTCATGATCACCGTTCTAAACGCCTCTGCGAAATTTCCCCAGCCCCGCCGTCACATCCTGCGAGAGCGAGAACGCGCCTTGTTGCGAGGGATACGCGCTTTATTGGCACGTGTAATTGACGCTCTTGGGTTGCGGCGTATGCTCTACACGCTTGGTTTGGTCAAGCGCCGCCAAATTTCTTCGTAATGGGCAATCGAACCCAAGCCGTGGGCGACAATTTCCCTGCCCCCAGCGTTTTAGCCATTAAAGTACACCAATGCACTCACCGTCGTTGACCCCCCATAATATGACTGGGCGCATTCCCCAACTGGACGGCATCCGAGGCATCGCCATCTCTCTGGTCGTTCTTTGGCACTATCTTGCAGGATTTGTGTGGCACGATCCGATTTCCCCAGAGCCCGGCAGCTTCACGCACTACCTGTTGAGGCTGAACTCGATGAACTGGTCTGGGGTCGATCTTTTCTTTGTTCTCAGCGGCTTTCTGATCGGCGGTATTTTGTTGGACCTGCGCGGATCACGCACCTACTTTTGGTCATTCTATATCCGGCGCGCCTTCCGCATCTTGCCGCTTTATTTCCTCGTGATGGCTATCGTCTATCTGTTTCACAACCAGATCGCGAGCGTATCATCTTGCTGTCAGATTGCGTCTTGGTTCTGGTATTTAACAATCGCTCAAAACATCTGGATAGCGCTGAACAACAGTTGGGACATCTGGTACAGTGTCTGGAGCCTTGGCGTCGAAGAACAATTTTATATCATACTGCCTTTCATCATACGCTTCACGCCGCCGCACTATTTGCGAGCCGTCCTTGTCTCGGCGATCGCTGCTTCAATAGCTCACAGATGCCAAATTGCCCTGACAGCGACGGCACCAACGATTGCGCCGCACGTTCTGTTCACAACGCGCGCTGACACCTTGCTGATAGGCGTGTTGTGCGCAGACTTTGTGCGAGACCACGCCATTTCCGAATGGCTCCGCCGGAATGTATCAAAGCTCTATATCAGCCTCGCAATTTTTGGCGCGATGTTTGCCACGATGCTGGTGATGCGATGGTCGATCGGTACGATACCACTTGAAACTATCGGCTATGACGTCATTGCTGCTTTCTATATTTTGGCGCTGTTGATTGCCATTACGGAAGCACGCGGGCTGGTATCCTGGGTCACGCTAGCATCGCCATTACAATGGCTTGGACGAAGAGCCTATTTCATCTTCTTGGTACACAGCTACTTGCCGCCGTATGTTTTCTATCTGGTCGGCAAACGCTTTGCAGGCAGCGAAGCTGACTGGGGACTATTGGCTGCATCTTTCGTCATCGTCCTCGGGTTGGCTGAGATATCGTGGCGTTATTTCGAGGAGCCACAAATAAAAATCGGGCACCGGCTGTCGAAGGTCAGGTTATCAGTCGGATCGATATTCCTCACGAGGAGATAACTATCGCCTTAGCCAAAACCGTTCCTCGCCACTCAGCCGCAATCTAAGCCGTTTAATATTTTATTTGGTCGCCTAGCGTGACCGTTTTACCCATTAAAGAGTCCAGCCAATTAGACGATTAATCCTAACGTTAAACGTGCCTGATTTTAATGCGAACATAATCTTACAAAAATGATACCCTTTTTCGCCGCGACCGTTGCAAGAGAGTTAGGTTTTGGATCGTTAAAGATCAGCGATGAGCATGCATACTCCTATCGTTCCGAGCATTTCAGAGGCCGGCACGCCTGATTCCACCGCGCGGCCCGCTCCCGAACTAACCGTCGTCATTCCGACATTCAACGAGCGTCGTAATGTGGCGCAAATCGTAGAGAGCCTGCGCAGGGTACTCGCCGACTGCGACTGGGAAGTCGTTTTCGCAGACGACGACTCTCCGGATGGAACCGCAACGCAGGTGCGCTCGATTGGGGAACGCGACAGTCGCGTGCGTTGTATTCGCAGGATCGGCAGGCGCGGACTCGCGGGTGCCTGCATCGAGGGAATGCTGACGAGCCAGGCGCGCTACATCGCCATAATGGATGCCGACTTGCAACACGACGAGACGTTGCTTGTCAGCATGCTGGAGCAATTGCGCAAAGGTGACGTCGATCTTGTCGTTGCGACCCGCTATCTCGATGGAAAAGCAACATCAGGATTGACCGCCAAGCGTAGCCTCATCAGCCGTGGGTCGAACGTGATCGCACAAAAGCTGCTCGGTGTCAGTTTGACGGACCCGATGAGTGGATTTTTCATGATTCGGCGTGACTCGTTTGAAGACGTGGCGCCGAAGTTATCTTCACAAGGATTCAAGATTCTACTCGATATTGCGATGAGCACCCACGGCACACTTCGCGTTGCCGAACTACCTTACAAGTTTCGCGACCGTCTGCACGGTGAGAGCAAACTCGACGCAAAAGCCGCAATTGATTTTGCAGCACTGATCATCGGAAAACTTAGCCATGACACGTTGTCCTATCGATTTGTGCTGTTCTGTTTGGTGGGCCTGACCGGAATTGCGGTTCATATGTCGGCCTTGCAGCTTGCAGTCCAGGCCGGCGGGTTGGGTTTTGTCTATGCGCAAGCACTTGCGACAAGTATTGCGATAACCTGGAATTTCATTCTCAACAACGCAATTACCTATCGTGACCGCCGTCTAACAGGCTGGCGTTTTTGGATCGGGCTGCTAGAATTTCAACTCATCTGCGGTGTCGGTGCAATTTCCAACGTTGGCGTGGCGAGCCTTCTTTACAGTGCGGAAAGCAACTGGTGGCTGGCGGGGATATTGGGCGCAATAATCGGGACCGCATGGAACTATATGGTCAGCGCGGTTTTCGTCTGGCGCATCTAGACAAGATCTAAATGTGACAAGGCCCTTAAAAAAACTTATCCAAGAATGGCAATCATTACGCATCGCGAACGCGGAACAATTGGCCTTTCCTGAAAGTCACCTTGTATCAGCAAGCCTATTGTTCATTTTTATCGGTGCCGTTGCTTCGATTTTGAGCAGCAGATCACGAACGCATCCAGCTAACTTGTGCTCAATGGTTGATATGACCACACGCTGCAACATGGCGCAGCCGTCATGAAGCGCAAAGGATCAGCAACCGCGAAAATTCCACTCGTTGTGGATTTGGATGGAACCTTGCTCAGGGTCGATTCTTTGCACGAGGCGTTCGCTCAGCTTTCGTCAAAACAACCAGTGCAGGCATTACAATCGTTGCTAACGCTCAGACAAGGCCGTGCGGCTTTTAAGGTGGCAATTGCCGACCACGTCCTTCCCGACGCAACCACGGTACCGTTCGATGAAAAAATACTCGAAACAATTAGACAGGCGAAGAAAACCGGTCGGAAAGTCTACCTTGCAACCGCGGCCGACAAGCGTTTCGCCGACGCAATCGCGAATTCAATTGGGGAATTCGATGGCGTGTTTGCAACGGAAAAAGGGATCAATCTAAAGGGGAAAGCCAAGGCAGATCGGCTTGTTACGGCCTTTGGAATGCACGGTTTTGATTACATCGGCAACGCGACAACGGATTTACCCATCTGGCGCGTGGCGCGGAATGCGCTGGTCGCGCGCGCTCCTTCAAGCGTCGTTAAACGTGTAAAGAGGGATCGACCGGATTCCATTGAACTGGTGGCGCCTGAATCCAAAATTCGTGCATATTTTCTGGCATTACGGCCGCATCAGTGGATCAAAAACCTCCTGCTATTCCTTCCAGCACTCGCCGGCCATAGTTTCAGCTTGGATATCGTTGTCGCGGCGTCGGTCGGATTCATAAGTTTCAGCTTCGGCGCCTCAAGCGTCTACCTCATCAATGATATAATTGATTTGCCGCATGACCGAGGTCACGGCGAGAAACGGCACCGCCCGATAGCCGCAGGATTGGTCCCTGTAAGCCATGCCGCGACCTTATTCATATTTCTGGCCGCAATTTCAATTGGTCTTGCACTGCTGCTCCCATGGAGGTTTCTGCTAGTGCTTGCGGGCTACCTCTGCTTGGCAATGTCTTACTCACTCTATCTAAAACGCAAGCTTATGATCGACGTAGTCGCCCTCGCCGCGCTCTACGGAATTCGGGTCCTGGCGGGCAGCGTAGCGACCGGCGTTGTTCTGTCCCACTGGCTGGCGGGTTTTTGCTTTTTCATTTTCTTAAGTTTGGCTTTAATGAAGCGGACTACCGAAATTATCCTGTTACCCGCGTCAAGCGAAGACAAAATCAAAGGGCGCGGATACCGGCGCGCCGATTTCCCGACGATAAACGCGCTCACGGCCGCCTCGGGCTTTGTCGCCGTATTGGTCCTGGCGCTTTACATCAACTCGCCTGAGGTAAAGGTACTTTACCACCGGCCTGATCTGCTTTGGGGCATTTGCATTATCCTGGTCTATTGGCTCGGCCGGGCTTTTTTTCTTACTGGACGTGGCGAAATGCGCCAGGATCCCGTTATCTTCGCCGCCACAGATTGGAGAAGCTTACTGGCGGGAATTCTGGTTGTCGCAATATTTCTTGTCGCGCTTTGATCACACGGACAGAACTCACCCTGCGTTATGTGGCCGGAGCGATTCTGGCCACGTTGGTGAATTTGGCAACGCAGGCGCTTTCATTCAGTCTCTATCAGGGATCGGGAGAGTTATTGTTTGGTATTCTAGCGGGTACTGCTACAGGTCTCTTTAGCAAATTCATTTTCGATAAATTTTTAATTTTCGACGATCCGTCCCTTGGGCTTGCAGAAAACGCCCAAAAGTTTGCCCTCTATTGCGTTACTGGTGTCTTTACAACTGCAATCTTCTGGGGCACTGAAGCCACAATGGCGTGGCTCAGCGATGGCAAAGCGATGCGCTATTTGGGGGCCGTCATTGGCCTGTGCATTGGCTACATTTTGAAGTTTCATCTTGATCGACGTTTCGTGTTTTGGGCGCGACGATGATTCTCTCCGGTTGGGGCCGCTACCCGGCCATGCCCTGCAAGACGCGCGTTTTTCGCAACGTTGCCCACTTTGACGAAGTTCTCGCACAAACAAGCTCTTTAATCGCTCGGGGTAACGGGCGCTCCTATGGAGACGCCGCTCTCAACCCCTCGATGACCCTTTTCATGGGTGGCTACGATCGGTTTCTGATGTTCGACAAGAACTCCGGACTTATAGAGTGCGAGACGGGTGTCCTGTTGTCCGACCTTCTTGATTTGGTCGTACCCCACGGATGGTTTCCGCCAGTCGTGCCGGGAACAAAATTCGTTACCATTGGAGGTCTTATCGCTGCCGACGTCCACGGTAAAAACCATCACCTGTGTGGTTCATTTGGCAGCTACGTTGAGAGTTTGCGTCTGGCGCTAGCTGATGGACAGGTAATAACCTGTTCGCGTTCCGAAAACAGCCAGATATTCGCGGCGACACTTGGCGGAATGGGGCTCACCGGAATCATCCTGTCCGCACAAATTCGATTGCAACGTATTTCAACAGATATGATTGCGGAAACTATCATCCAAGTTCCATCGCTTGAGGCGTTGCTGACACTTTTCGAGGAACATTCCCAGGCAACCTATAGCGTTGCGTGGATCGACTGTCTTTCCCGCGGACGTAACGCTGGCCGCGCAATCTTGATGCTTGGCGAGCACGCAAAATCAGAACAACTCTCTGACTCCCAAAAATACTCAAAAAGGCCTGTTAAGACGGCGCCAAAAATCTCCGTGCCAATCGAACTCCCCATCTCGCTAATAGGCAAATGGAGCATCAAACTCTTCAATGAGCTGTACTACCGCGTTCAACGGCCAAGACAGCACATTTTAGACTACAACCGCTTTTTCTTCCCTCTCGATGCCGTCAACAACTGGAACCGGATCTATGGCCGACGCGGCTTCATCCAATATCAATGCGTTGTCGGAGGAGATGACTCCCCGGCAGCGTTGCGTCAAATACTCAACTTTGTTTCAGAAACGGGCTACGGCGCTTTCCTTGCAGTTTTAAAAAAGTTGGGGCCGGGCAACCGCTTTATGTCGTTTCCAATGGAAGGGTATACGATCACCTTGGATTTTCCCGCTCGCCCAGAAATGCTTGGCAAGTTGAATGGGCTCGACGCCATTTTATCGGAACACCGCGGACGCATTTATTTGGCGAAGGACGCCCGAGCGCCTCGAGAACTGATCGAAAATGGTTACCCCGAGATCGAGGCATTTCGTAAGTTGCGTCAAAGTATCGATCCAGGCAAAAAGATACGGTCGGCTCTTTCAGAGAGGTTGGGCCTGTGAGCGGAACCAAAACACCTAGCGTGCTCATTCTCGGTGCGCGCTCCGATATTGCGCGTCCACTGGCACGTATCTATGCCGAAGATGGTTACCGGGTCATTCTTGCGGCTCGACACGCTGATCAACTCAAGGCTGATGCTGATGATCTTCGAGTCCGTTTCGGTCAAAGCGCTGATCTTCAGGAATTTGATGTCCGCGAAAGCGCTCGCCATTCGATATTTCTGGACCAGCTCGGGGAACTCCCGGACACAATCATCAGCTTGGTCGGTTTGATGACATCCCAAGAGGATGCGCAGACTAATTTTCCTGCAGCCGAGCTGATGATGCAAACTAACTACCTCGGCCTGGTGTCGATTCTCGGGGAGGCTGCCAACCGTATGGAAAAGCGTGGATCAGGCACGATCATCGGAATATCTTCAGTCGCCGGCGATCGAGGCCGGGCCACCAACTACATTTACGGATCTGCCAAGGCCGGGTTCACCGCGTTCCTTTCGGGTCTTCGTAATCGGCTCTATCGGAAGAACGTGCGGGTGATCACTATCAAACCGGGATTTGTGCGCACGAAAATGACAGAAGGCCTAGACTTACCCAGCAAACTGACGGCCTCTCCCGATGAACTGGCACGCGTCATCCGCCGAGCGCATAAAAACAACAAGCTGGTCGTTTATTACCGCCCGGCGTGGCAATTGATCATGTTTATCATCTGTACCCTGCCCGAGCGGCTCTTTGTCCGCACGAAATTCTAAAAACTAATTGCCAGAATTCTCGGATTATCGATTCAATAATTTTTTATCTGCGCGCACCAACGGCGTAAGCTTCATACAGGTCAAAACCGCCACCGACGCGAGCGTGGCAATAAACGGATGAGCCGGAAAATGATATCGATCCGTGACGAAGAAAACTGAGTAGATGGCCGTGTAATACGCCCAAATCAACACGATGGGGTTCACCAGCGATGGCAGCACGCCACGACTTCGCATCAAAATGGCGATACCGCCTAACGCAAGAAGCAGGACGCCCGTCCAAAAGCCTCGAGTCACCAGTTTTAACGGAAACAACGCATTCTCGCCAAAACGATCCGTGATGCCTTCGGTATTCCAGGTAACCGCAATGGTCTCATTGAGATGCAGAAGAACTGCTTTCTTGATGCCGCGCAAGATAAAGGTACTCGGGTTATCCAAAATGAAGCGGCGCGCCTCCTGCCCTAGTCGCCGATCTTGTTCGTATTCGCCGAGCCCCTCGGTCCACGCTGGTATTGGCATATAATAGCCATCTGAATTCGCGTTGTTTCCGACCCACAAATTGACTCCATCGGCAGTCGACATCCCTACAAAGTGTCCAAACACTTTGGTGTTTCGGACGGACCAAGGTGCCACAACGACGCCGACAATTATTATCGCGATGAGCGCGAGCGGCAGGTCATCGCGTAACTTGCGCCAATTTGGTAGTGATGACAGCCAAAGCACGATTGGCAGTAAAAGAGCGACGGGACGGAAATAGCTCGCCGCACCAAATGCCAATCCAGTTGCGACGGCGCGCAATGATTTCGATAATCGCAAATTGAACCAGGCCACACAGCCCAATAAGACAAAAACAGTAAAAGGCAATTCGCTTGCCAATATGGTTACGTACAACACTTCACTCGGCCAGATGGCCATGAGAAGACCGGCAAAGAGTCCGGTTTGTGCGTCGAACAATCTCCAGCCCAACCACATCGTCAGACCAACGATTCCAGTGCTCAAAATGATATTTACAATAGCAACTGGATTGTAGCTTTGCCCAAATGTCCTGTAGAGCGCGGCATACATCGCTGATGTCCCAGGAGGCCAATATGCCGATAGACGGTCAACACTCCATCCGTAAACTCCATAGTCGGCAAGCGTGCGCGCAAGGAGATCGTAGGCTTTCGGGTCTGACATTGGGATGACAGGTATGACTGCGTACCACATAACCCGGAGCGCGAATGCGACAACGAGAATTGCAAAAGAAATTTTCAAATAGTCAGCGTCTGACTTGACCATTATTGACTTTTCTTAAATATCCAGACCTTGAGCAGTACCGCTCAGTTCTCCGAACTTGACCATAACATACTTTAAAACCGGACCTGCCCCCTTCCTGAGACAATGATTGCTACTAATGAAAATCTCATCCCATAATCTTCTTCCGTACAGCCTTCGATAGGGCAATCGAGCTGGGAAACAAAGACCAACATGTTTGTTCCAATTCAAGCGATTCCATATGTCCGTCTTGCTAAACGTTTGTTTTCAGGCCAAGGCTCGTTACAGAGCATTGCCTGCCGACAAGACACACTTTGCCCGGGAGAGAAAACGACATTGCGACCTGCGGTCTTTCTCCCAGGACAACTTGACAGAATAATCCGCTTCAAACCCACAGATGCCGTCGCCGTAACCACGAAAGCGGGAGAAATCGCAGAGGCAATTGCAACCACAGTCGTTCATGCCCCCACCATTGCTTACCACATTAAAGATGCCATCTTGTTCGACGGATCTTTCTACGCAGGCCGCTTCAAGCATCCTATTGCAGATCTGTCCCTGTTCAATTCGGACCGGCAAAAACCAATACACATTAAGTCTTGTGCGCTGGCTTCGTCCTACCTCGGCACGAAGTTTTTCTATCACTGGCTGGCTGATGATTGTACGAGATACCTCCTGGCCGAAGAGGTGGGCACTCCGCTGCGCCTGCGAATGCCGGCATATGGCCACCTACAGAACTATCAAACATATTTTAATGAGGATTGGACTCCAACGGACCGGGCCTACATTGATCATCTTGTTGTATTTCAAGATTTTTCACAAAATAGCCTAAAGCGCGAGCGGTACAAAATATTAAGAGATCGAGTCAAAGCGCATTTTTTTGCAAACGATCGAGTCACCGCGCGCGACACAAAAGTTTATCTGAAGCGAGGGAGGACTGGCGCGGCGCGCGCAATACAAAATGAGGACGAAATTATTAGTGCTCTCACCAAGCTCGGATTTATGGTGGTTGACATCAAGTCAGATACTCTCGAGCACATGATCGCAACGCTTTTAAAAGCGAAAATTGTCGTCTCCTTGGAAGGAAGCCACATCGCCCATTGTACCTTCACGTCCCCGGAACACAGCGGACTGCTCGTGTTGCAACCTCCCGATCGCTTTTCGGCGCTCCACCGCAGTTGGGCAGAGTGTCTAGGCGTCAGATTCGGTTTTGTCGTCGGAAGCGTGAGCGAGGCAGGATACTGTTTTTCAGTTCCGGAAATCCTTCGAACAATCGATCTCCTCCTTGGCGAGCTAGAGGCCTAAGCTTGATCGACTATCCCGTGATCTGAGGATGATCTGGCTCCCCTGAGTTACAGGTCCCTCGCGCGAATGGAATCCCGGCCAAAATGCCCTTGCGATGAATCAGCCCCTACTTCTTGCGTTAATCCTATGGTGCGCCATCGTAACCTTCAGAACAAAGTCCAGACCTTCACCAACCTGAAACGATGTTAAAACTGCAAGCGCTTGACGCCGACGAAAAGTGCCCCTTTGGACATCGTCGAAAACCGGTGGGGTTGTATTGCGATGACTTCTAACGAAGTTGGCATTGTGGTCATTGGCCGCAACGAAGGAGATCGACTCATCAATGGCCTGAGATCTGCAAAAAATCATACGGACGCAGCCGTCGTGTATGTCGATTCGGGATCAACCGATGGCAGTGCCGCAGCTGCGGCACGATTGGGGGCGTCGGTCGTCAACCTGGACATGACCCGGCCGTTCAGTGCTGCTCGAGCCAGAAATGAAGGATTCGCGGCACTCATCGCATCAAACCCAAATATCCGTTTCGTACAATTCGTCGATGGCGATTGCGAACTCGTTCCTGGCTGGCTTGATCAAGCGTCGAGTTTTCTATCGGATCGCATCGATGTCGCCGTCGTTTGCGGACGACGGCGCGAGCGGCACCCGGAAGCTTCTATCTATAATAGGCTTTGCGATATTGAATGGGATACGCCTGTTGGCGAAGCGGTTGTATGCGGCGGTGATGCGATGATTCGGTCAGACGCTTTCAAGTCGGTAGGCGGATATCGAAGTCAGCTCATCGCTGGCGAAGAGCCAGAGCTGTGTCTGAGACTGCGCGAGCTTGGCTGGAAGATTTGGCGGCTTGATGCGGAAATGACGAAGCATGACGCTGCTATCACGCATTTTAGCCAATGGTGGGTCCGTATGGTCAGAAGTGGATACGCATATGCAGAGGTCTCTCGACTGCATCTGCGGTCAAAGTTTAGAATTTTTGCACAACAAGTTACGCGCGCGGTTGTCTGGGGTGGCTTGGTGCCGTTGGCGATCTGTTTAGGAATGATCTTTCACCCGGTTGCTGTCATCGGCACGTTGCTCTACCCCATTCAAGTTTGCCGAATTGCGATCAATCGAGGCTACGACAAATCCATGTCTTGGCCTTATGCAATTTTTATGATGGTCGCAAAATTCGCGGAGTTCCAAGGCGTTCTTAAGTTTCATCTGCAGCGGATGAGTGGGCGTACCATCTCGCCAATCGAATATAAATAATCGAACAACTTGCGAATTAAGAGGTCCTCGGAATGCTTCCGGCCGGAACGGCGACAAAATTGAATGCCTTGAAGGGATAAAGACCACATTTCCGAAACTCGTCGAACGTCATCGAGCCCTTGTCAAAAAGAAAATCGCCAAACGTTAGAACACTATAGTCCAAGTCCTTTGTGATGAAGTTGTAAAGGTCCCTCCTGCTTAGCATTTTGTCGTTCAAATCGTATTCGCTCCCGCACTCAAAAATAATCGTCGGGCGGAATTTGCGGATCACTTTGGCAGCACCATGGAGAGCGGCCAACTCGCCACCTTCGATGTCGAGCTTGATGAGATCCAACCTGTCAGTTTCCAAAAGAAGATTATCCAGACAACGGGTCTCGACTTCATAGCTAACGGCATTAGCTGTCTGTTCCTTTTCGTCCGCCTGCAAGTGGCTATAGCCTGGCCTAGAGCTATTTTCTTGAAACAATGCGGTCCCCGATCTGTCACTCACTGCACAAGCATAAATTGTCGCGGCTGGGAAATGCCTTCGCAACAACTCACTTCTTCTCACAGATGGTTCGAACGCAATATGCCGCCCCTTAGGGGCATACTTCATTAGCAAGCTGAGGAATGAACCGATATGACACCCAACATCCACACCACACGATTGCTCTGAAAGTATTCTCTGCAATATGAGAAGTAACCTCCGCTCTTCCAGATACAATTCCCACAATTCCGGATGCTTAACCCGTTGCCCTGCCCCCAGCAGCCAGCGCAAACGTTTAGCCGAACTCTCCAGAGGAGTTCCCACAATTAGGGACTTCAGGTACAGCGAAAAGGAAACCATGACTTTGTGATGCGCGCCTAATTCATAGACAAAAACATGCTAGATCGCAGGCATTCGTCCCTGCCATTTATCTACGGCGTTGCATACCCTATGGCTTTCATTCCGGACAATAATGCGCTTTACCGATTCTGGCATCTGGATTGACACCCCTTCTACAGCTCCACGGCCTAAGCAAGAATTTCGAATATGCGCGACAATAAAAAGCTTCGCATCGCATACCTCAGCGGGCCGTCCGACGCCGTTAACGTCTATTCGGAATGGCTCGAGAGACGAGAACAAAACTATTTCGGTACAAGCTACATGAAGCAATTCTTTGATGTTTGTACAGCGGTGAATGCGGATGGATACGTTATCACCACCCTTCCAGGTGAATACTCTATCTCCCGAAGAGGACCGTTTATTTTTGAGAACCGGCCGGTACCGTCCGCCTTGAGTGGAGTAATGTACCACCTTGCAATGATAAAATGGTTTGCGCGACTGGCTCCAAAACTACTTCAGTTCAAGCCGAACGTGCTGATTGCCACGGCAAACCAGAATCACTGGTTTATGTTATTTTATGTGAGGTGGTTCGGTGTTTATATCGTTCCCTCTTTTCATACTGTGTTGTGGCCTAAATTCGCTCCAATCCGGCGCTCATGGCGTATTCTTTGGGAGCTCAATCGGATTTCTTTTCTGGCGAACGCCAAAGGGGCTCTCGCGGCATCTAAAGATATCTCGCAACAACTCCGCACTCTCATGGGCGAGAATAAGCTCGAGATTTTAGAACATCTTCCGACCTACCCTATTTCGCAATTCATCTCAATTCAGCTCCCAACTGCCGTGCCGCGCCAACCCTTCAGGGTTTTCTTTGCTGGCCGCATCGAAACGAACAAAGGCATTTATGTTATTGTGGAAATAGCTCGTCGACTGAATGTCGATCGGCATGGCATGTTCAGATTCGACATTTGTGGCGAGGGTGAGGAACTTGATAGTTTGCGACGCCTGGTCGACCACCTTGATCTTAAAGAGGTGGTCCGATGTCACGGTTTCCTTGACTCGCAAAAGCTTTCGGCCGTGCTTGCGTCATCTCACGCGGTCATCGTTCCAACGACTACTGAATTCGAGGAGGGGTTCAACATGGTCTGCGCGGAGGCAATTCTTGCCGGGCGACCGGTCATAACATCGGCAGTTTGTCCCGCCTTAGCGTATGTGAAGGAGGCCGCTGTTGAGGTGCAGCCCGACAATGTGGATCAATACCATCAGGCAGTTCTAAAATTGGCTGAAGATGCCGAGTTCTACAAACTAAAGCACGAAGCATGTGCTGCACTTCAAGAACAGTTCTTTGATCCAAAGAATAGCTGGGCAGAGAAGCTCAAGACACTGCTAAAACACGCGTCATTAGTAGACCTGCGTGATAACGCTAAATCGCAATGATCGAGTCGCAAGCGTTCCCCAACTGTAGGTTCGAGAGCTCAGATGAGTCTCTCGGCGTATACCGGAGGACGCACAAACGAAATTTGTTGATATCAACAAGCGGCAACATGAAATCTGCGATTCACTATCACTGGAGATAACGGGTTTTGCTTTGCACGCGACTAACGTAAGAACAAGTCGACACCCTTAAAGCAAACAACAGCCTACTATGCGGATTGCTTATTTCACCAGCTGGTACCCGTATGTAAGTCACACGTTCATACGCCGTGAAATTTTTGCTCTCGAAGCGCTGGGCATGACTGTTAATCGCTACGCCCTGTCTAAGCATCAGGAGCCGTTTGACCCGGCAGATCAGATTGAACAGCAGAAGACGCGCTATCTACTCAAGGCTGGCGTACTCGAAATATTGCGCTGTTTTATTGCTGCTGTTTTGAAGCAACCCATCGCGGTACTGAGTATCTTTGGCCGCGCTGTCAAAATCGGCTGGCGCTCAGATCGGGGCGTGCTTCGTCATCTTGCTTATTGCCTGGAAGCAATTGTACTCGCAACCTGGTGCCGCCAAGACAAGATTGAGCATCTTCATGCTCATTTTGGCACCAATCCTGCGGCCGTCGCAATGTTCGCGTCACAGTTATCCGGTATCCCCTATAGTTTTACCGCACACGGCCCCGACGAGTTTGAAAAGGCTCCCCTACTCTCACTTGATGAAAAGCTAAAGCAAGCGGCCTTCGCTGTCTGTGTTAGCTCGTTTGGCAAGAGTCAGCTCATGCGTTGGTCGTCACCCGAACATTGGCAAAAGATTGAAGTTGTTCACTGCGGTGTAGATGGCAGCTTTCTTGAAACTCCTCTTCAAGTACCCCCATCTGTGCCCCGTTTTGTTTGTGTGGCCCGCTTCGCATCCGCAAAAGCACAGCTGATTCTTGTAGGTGCGGTGCGCCGATTGCAAGAAATGGACGTCAAGTGTGAGGTCGTCCTTGTCGGAGATGGCCCGATGCGGAATGTTATTGAAGAGGCCGTACGGCAAGCACAACTAGAGCGTCAAATCATTTTCACCGGCTGGGCCTCGGGAGAACGCGTAAAGGCCGAGATCTTATCCGCCCGTGCATTGGTGCTCCCCAGTTTTTCCGAGAATATGCCTGTCGTAATTATGGAAGCCATGGCACTCGGTCGTCCCGTTATTTCAACCTATATCGCGGGTATTCCCGAGCTTGTTCGACCCGGACAGACCGGATGGCTTGTTCCTGCGAGCGATGAGATCGCACTTGCAGAAGCGATGGGCGAAGCTCTGGCCACTTCACCAGTTGAGCTTGCAAACATGGGCTCCGCTGGTCGGCTCCACGTCATCAACTGCCACGACAGCGCCAAGGAAGCGATCAAGCTCAAAAGTTTGTTCGAGCGGACGTCGCGTTACACCGGCTAGCAATCCCCCCTTTCCTATGTGGTTTTCGTCAGTGGCATTCGAATATATCACTTCAAACTTCAAGATTTGTTCATTTCTGTCGTCAGTCTAAACGCTCTACTAGTATATTTCTTCAACAGGCCAAACTTTGTGCGTCGCGCTCCATGGTTCAATCTCTACCGATTTTTCAACGGATCATCGGATCTTTAGCGAGTCGACTGCCAGCTGGCTCGTCGTCCAAGCAACTCATGGTCGACGCCGTGTTGTGGCAGTTAGAAGAAGTGACTTATTCTCGCCTTAAGAATTGCGGCTTTCGTCCCGGCTGTGTGGTTGATGTTGGCGCCCACATTGGCCAGTGGACGAGAACGACAAAAAGTATTTTTTCTGACGTGCCATTCGTAATGATTGAAGCGCGTGATGAAATGCGGTCAGATCTTGAACGAACCGCCACTGAATTTGCCGATGTCAAATATCACATTGCCTTATTAGGCCCGAAAGAGAGCGCTGCTGCAGTATTCTATACTCAAGGGAGCGCATCGTCGCTATACCGCGAACGTAGCGATGCGCCGATGACCCAAACTAGTTTGCCGATGACAACACTTGATAACATTTTGTCGACTTCGACACGCGCCCCTCTTTTCCTGAAGCTTGACCTGCAGGGTGCTGAACTTGATGTGCTGCGAGGTGGAAACGCTACATTAAAAAAGACGGAAATTGTCCAGCTTGAAATCGCGCTCTTGCCATACAATGACAAGGCGCCGACAGCACCAGAAGTGATCACATTTATGGACAAGCAGGGCTTTGCGATCTACGACATTGCCGGTTTTATTCGCCCTAACGGGAAAGATCTTGTGCAGTTAGACGTCATTTTTGTTCGTAAGACCTCGAATTTGCGCCCTAACAGTTTCCGTTTCACGAACGCCCCGGCTTGATGGGAGATCCAGTTTAATTAAGCCTGTTTTGGGCAATATGCTGTTTTATTTTGAGCTCGTAATATTTTGCTTTTATGTTATCGATTGCCTGAAAAAGCCGAAGCGCTAGGAACAAGGTATATTTTGTGAAGTGGGCATTTCTCATTATTGCTATCGCTGGGGTATTGCCACTCTCGATTTGGCTGCGTGGTAACCCGCGTCACATTCCAAAAATCTGGATGCTTGTCGGTTTCCTGCTGCTTGAACAGGGTCCTTTGCACACCTACATGGCCATGTATTCCTGGGCTGGCCTGTGGCCCGGCTATGTGCAAGGTGCCGAGATCTCTCTGGTGGATCTGATTTTGCTTGCAATATACCTCAGTCTGCCGCGTAGAACGACTTCACTTCCTTTTCTGTTTCCAATGGCTTTCTATTTTTTTACAGCCTTGCTGTCAGTGTTTCAGGCGAGCGTACCAACTGCAGCTCTATTCTATTGCGTGCAACTTGCGCGCATTTTTTTCGTCTATGCTGTCGTGACCAAAGCGTGCGCAGACGAGCGCGTCGTCCCGTCGCTTTTGAAGGGATTGGCGGTTGGAATGTTCGTCGTCGCCGGCCAGGCAGTTTGGGAGCGGTTTGTGCTTGGAGTCCTGCAAACACCTGGTGGATTCGGTCACCAGAACTTTGTCGGCATGGTGTCGCACTTTATAGTGTATCCGTTTTTTGCTCTCTTGCTCGCAGGGGAAAGAGGCTTTTTCGCTTATGCGGTCTCCTTTACCGGTGCACTTATCGCGGTGCTCACCACATCCCGTGCCACCCTCGGTTTTGCCGGGATGGGCTACGTGCTGATGTTCATGCTGTCCGCCTTTCGGGGATGGACTGCTCGTAAGACAAAAGTGATGGCCGTAGGTGCAATTGCCGTCGCTCTGCTTTCACCGCTGGTCGTCGTGTCATTTGAGAAACGGTTTAGTTCCAATGCCGAGACGTCTTATCTCGAACCCGATGAAGTTCGCGTGGCATTGGAGAAAGCAGCGCAGATGATCCTTTCGGATCACCCGATGGGCGTGGGGGTCAATCATTACGTGCAGGCTGCAAATATCTATGGTTATAATCAGCGAGCCGGGCTTGATTGGACAAGTAGTGGCGCCTACGTCCATAATGTTTATTGGCTTGTCGCCGCCGAAACTGGATACATTGGCTTTGTCGCCTTTGTTATTTTGTTATTCCCACCACTATTTGTCGCCTTCTCGTGCGGCTGGCGCAATCGCAAGGACAGAAGAGGCGATTTATTACTTGGCCTCGGCGTTGGGCTGTTAACTGTCTATCTCCATTCCTTTTATGAATGGATCTTTATAACCTTCCAGGCCCAATACCTTTTTGCCGCCACCATCGGGATGGTGGCTGGAGTGGCACAACAACTTGGTTATTGGCGCCGCACTCAGATCGCTCACGTCGCGCCAAGTACGCTTGCAGGGACTACAGCAAGGGTGAGCCAAAACTTGCACTTAAAATCGCGTCGCTAGGCATCGGAACGACGGACACAAACTGCAAATGGCGTCTTTTGTGTCTTACTTACTGCTTGCTCTGGCCGTCTTGCTAGCCATCCCCGTTACCGTGCTTTTAATTGAGATTCTGGCAGCACTTTCACTACCCCAGCGACAACTTCTTTTGAACCTTGCAAATGAAACTCGGCAACGGGTTACTGTTCTCGTCCCGGCTCACAATGAGAGTGCCGGCATTCTGCCGACACTCGAAGATATCAAGATACAAATGCTCGCTGGTGATCGGCTAATCGTTATTGCTGATAATTGCATCGACGATACGGCTGCTGTTGCCAAAGCAGCTGGCGCAGAAGTCATCGAACGAAATGATGCCAAAAAACGCGGAAAAGGTCATGCGTTGGACTATGGGCTCAAGCATGTCAGTTTAGGTCCGCCGGCAATTGTTATGATCATTGACGCTGACTGCCGACTAAAATCCGGCGCCATAGATCATTTGACAAAAATGTGTGCGAAGACAAAGCGCCCCGTGCAAGCACTTGACTTAATGATTGCACCGAAAGAATCGTCAATCAATTTTCGTGTCGCTGAATTTGCCTGGCGCGTTAAGAATTGGGTTCGGCCGCTTGGACTTGCCACTCTCAATCTTCCTTGCCAATTGATGGGCACGGGGATGGCCATTCCCTGGAGCCTGATTCGCTCTGTCAACCTCGCCAGTGGCTCGATCGTTGAGGACCTAAAACTGGGCTTCGATTTGGCATTATCAGGAAATCCTCCGCTATTTTGCCCTTCCGCTACGGTGATAAGCTATTTTCCATCGTCAGTTGACGGCGCGAAAACTCAGCGAAACCGCTGGGAACAGGGTCACATCGACCTGATTCTCACGAGCGTGCCACGCTACATCTACCATGCGGTTGCGAAAGGAAATCTTGGTCTGCTAGCGCTCGCGCTAGATCTCGCGGTTCCACCATTGTCTTTGTTGGCTATTTTGCTCGCGGCACTGTTTTTTGTGAACTTATTCGCTGCGCTCTTCGGCTTCTCGTCCGCGGCTTTGGTCATCACTGCAATTTGCTGCGTCGCATTTATGATAGCAATGTTTGCGTCTTGGTTGGCTTATGGTCGCGACATCCTGGAGCCAAGCTCGTTAATTTCGATAGCATCTTATATTTTTGCGAAGCTCCCGCTTTATCGTCGCTCCTTATCGGGCCGCCCCACTCAATCGTGGACTAGAACAGACCGCAAGAAAGACGAATGAAAGTTCTTTTCGCTTTACCCGGCCTTCATCGATATGACCGTGGCGCTGAGATCGCGTTTATTTCCGTAGCAAGAGAGCTTGCGCGGGCCGGAGAAACCATAACCCTTATTGGCTCTGGACCAGAGCGCGCGGACACACCTTATCGTTTTTTACAGGCAAAAAGCATTGCCCGCGAGCATTTCCAGTCTTTTCCGACGATGCCTTTGCTACGAAATGACTGCGCCTATGAAGAACTGACTTTCATTCCAGAATTGCTTCGGCGATATCGGCCGGCGGATTATGACGTCACGGTGACATGTAGCTATCCGTTTACGAATTGGGTTCTTCGCCGTTGGACCGCGGGAGACCGCCGTCCCCGGCACGTTTTTGTGACGCAGAATGGCGATTGGCCAGCGCATTCGCAACAATCCGAATTTCGATTCTTTGGATGCGAGGGCTTAGTATGCACCAATCCAGATTTCTATGAACGCAATAAGAAACGTTGGCGTTGCGCGCTAATACCGAACGGTATCGACTGTGAACGCTTTAAACCCGGCGATCCTCACGACGGATCTTTCGGCTTCCCTTCAGACCGATTGATCGTTCTCATGGTCAGCGCGCTCATTGAATCAAAGCGGGTGGAAGTTGGAATTGATGCCGTCAGTCAGATTCCTAATGCCCATTTGGTAGTCGCCGGAAACGGCCCTCTGCGACAGACAATTGAAAACATGGCCGCAAGGTCGCTGCCCGGCAGATTTACACTTTTATCGGTTCCTGCCGAGAAAATGCCGGCGCTCTACCAGTCTGCAAACGTATTCCTTCACCTTTCCAAGGACGAACCGTTCGGCAACGTATTTCTTGAAGCAATGGCCTGTGAGCTGCCGATAGTTGCGCCGGACTCACCGCGCCTGCGATGGATCGTTGGCAACGATCAATTTCTTGTGGGAACAGATGATACGGTAGCTATTGCAGAGAAAATACTGATCGCCTGTAATGCACCACACGCCCGGAAAAAAGAGCGGAGCACCAGAGCTTTGTCATTTTCGTGGACGAAGATCGGTAAAATGTATCGTGACTTTCTGCAAGAACTCGTGGTTTGAATAGCCGGCTCAAATTGTGCAAAGCGCTGCAACATCCAATTCTGTTTGAGCCAGAATCCAACCGTCAATGCAATGAATACGCCCCTCTTTGAAATCGCTCCGGCAGGCATATTCAACGGCTACCGCTACATCCGCCATACAAGCAGATTCGACTGCTGATGCGACCAAATTCTGGCCCTGAAGGCGTTTAAGAGCCGCCGTTGCTGTCGTACCGGTCATGCCCAGATATTTTTTGCCAAGACCCCTGGCGGCAGCCACGTCTGGATACACGCTTGTCAGCAACGAGACGTCGCCCTTCTGCGTCCGTAACAGGAGATTGCCGCGGCAAAACAATTTACCGCCGTAATATCCGATAACCGGCAACGCGATAAGAGCGCCACCAAATAATAATGATCTGCGTGTCCACCTATTCATGTCGTCGTCAACTTTGTATACAGACGATCGGAAAGACGAAGTGCCAACGCGACGATGACTAACTTTTCAAACAATAAATTCGTCATGGTCAAGAACCTTGGTTTGATTGATGGTTCACATGATCACGGATTAATCCGTGACGAATTAATCTGGCAACTTTAAACTCAGCTCGCCAGCCACGCATAGCAACTTTGTACTCCTTGCCCGCCGAAAGGTCCTGAGAAAAGCTATTAATCTCGCGCGTTGAAATTAAATTATCGACGACACGCTTGTACAGCGCACTACCAGCAACGACGCACCTTCCAAAGACCGCCCCGATACTATCCTCGGCTACCAGTTTAGCCGTTGCGGTTCCGTAGACCGCACCACCGTCAAGGTCTGAAGTACAGGCGTGAACTGTCGCACCAACAAAGTTAGGCTCTCTCTCGTGCAGGGGCCAAAACTCACAATCCGCCCCGCGATAACGAGGAGATATACCGGTATGCAGGTTAAGTGCGACCTGACTAGCGATCGAGAGAGTGGTCTGAGACACAAGGTACGTACCATACACACAGAGTATGTCTGGCGCGAGACGACGCAACAGCGCTTGCGTCTGCTCGCTGTTAACCCCGATCGTCCTGAACAACGGGACGTTTTCAGGAAGCTTCGGTTCACCCAGCACGCGCGCCAAATCCGCCTGCCGTCGAGAGGTCTCTCCCGTCACTCTGAGCATAAGTTTAAGGAGAGCTCGAGAAAGCATTCCACCGAGCCCGAAACGCTTTCTTGCGCGCCGAACGCGCTTTATGAATGAAGGATGCGGTTGCTCCGTGACGACAATAGCAAGCAGACCGGGTAGGTCCGCCAGAGCCCTTGCGACGTATCGGTGTTGAATATCCGATCCGGTCAGGATCACAATTCGCTCACGCATAATTATTTGCTGACCATGGAGCGAATCCCGGCAACGGCCGCACGAATCCTGGGGAGCACTTCAAGTTCCAGGATGGCTCTGGCGTCATCCATTTCATCGAAATTGACACGATATAGAGCGTAGCGGTCGGTCCGGCTATAGTTTGCGCGATTGTGCGTCACGAAAGCACACTTATGACCGGAATTTTTCACGGCGCGACGTGCCACAGCAGTTGCGTCGATCATAGTCCCATATGGGTACGCGAAGGCGCGTACTGGACGGCCAGACATTCTTTCGACCTCGCGCGCGCTCACCTCAATTTGATCCGCGGCCGATATTGAGTCGAGTGCGCGACAGTGTACGTGATCGAATGTGTGGTTACCAATTTCGACGCCAGAATCGGCTAGTGCTCGAATCTGGAATTCTTCAATATAGAGTCGGCTTTTACGCGCGAGGGCATTGGTGTCGATATTGAGCTTAGCAGTCAGCCCTTGTATTACCTTTTGCCGTTGAGGAGGGGACATTTTGGAAAGATAGCCGCCGATAAATGCGCGTGCTGTGTCGAGCGGTGTTTCTGCGAGCTCAGATAGTCGTTCTATTCCGTGCACATTGGCGATGTATGCGACAATATTGTCAACAGGAAGCGCGGCGTTGCCGACAAATCTAGGATTTATGAAAAAGCACCATGGCACGCCGTGATCGTTCAGTATCGGTGCCGCAAGCTCGAACACACTTGAGTACCCGTCGTCAAAGCAGATTAAAAGCTTTGGACGATTTGTGCGAAGCGGCGCAGGCCCAACAATGGAGTTGAGCGATACAATCTCGTATCGATCGGTCAACCAGCGAATCCGCTCTTTGAATGCATCGATCGTAATATCGATGTTAAGGCCGCGGATAAGCGGATCATCCGCACGCCATTTCGAACCATCGGTGACATGATGAAAAAGGACTGCAAGCCACCTACCCTGTCCTGCCCATTTTTCCAAATGAACCTGATTGGCTAAGTGCCCGACGAGACGCCACCCGGGTCCGTCGAATTTATACATTGCAAAACCTTTGAAGCGGCATGCCTCGCACTTTTTCCGAAACAAAAGCGGTCAATGATAGCATGGCTCTCGTCCCAAGGAATAAATGCTGGATCCGCGATGAGCCTTGCAATGTGTTAAGCGTGTCTGACCGGCATATCTTGTTTTTTGGAGGGATATCGCCAAAATGCGCCCAATACAAAAATCACACGTTGCTCTGACAAATGATGCCTGATCGGCCGCTGTTCGGGTCTGACTATTCCATACTTCATCAGACCGTTTGCTCATCGAGCTGGCCGAAGTACTAAAACCGAGCCGCACGGCCACCAGTGATAGACCGTATAAAATCTATAACGGCAGTTGTGATTGGCGCCGCAATGCTGCTGCTGGTGACGGTTGTCAATGGACAACCGTTTTTCTATCCCGACACGTCTAACTACGTTCGCGCGCCGGATGCCGCTGTCGTGTGGCTGTTTGGTGAGAGATTTGCCACGTCGTGGACTTCCGCCGACGTAATTAAAATGTTTGGCCGACGTTCTGCCGATCGGGTCCCCTCTAAGTCACCGCCTACAAGCGACAGTGCTGGGTCAACTTCAGAGCGAACCACAAGCCAAAACGCACAAGACCCGCATACCAACTCGCTCGACCGGAATATCATTATATACGGTCGGTCTGCCTATTATGGAGCCCTCCTCTACCTCGGAACGGTAACTGGTGGATTTTGGTTTTCCGTATTCACACAAGCTCTGGTCGTATCCTATTTGATCTTCATATTGGCAGTTAGATGTTTTCGTCTACCAACCAGCGCATTCGTTCTTACTATCGTAATCCTTTCTTTTTTTACCACCGTTCCGTTCTTCGTCGGATTTCTAATGCCGTATATCTTTGCAGCCATCACAATTATGGTGACAGGAATATTTATCGTATATTGGGACCACATAAGACCGCCCGAACGAATTGTCTTGGCTATTATTCTCGCCTTTTCGCTATTGAGTCATGAAACGCATGTGCTAATTTGCGTCTTAATGCTTTTTGCTTATGGGATTGCAACTCTATCGTACAGATTCCGTGTCAGATATTCGCATATAGCTTCGATCGTAACGCTATTCGCATGCATAATGGCCGGGATTTTTGGTCAAATAGCGTTTGGGACAATTGTTACGAACATAACTGGTATCTCGCCGATCAGGCCACCTCTAATTACGGCGAGATTCATTAATTTAGGGCCAGGGTACCAATATCTAAAAGCCAATTGTAGCGACCCATCCTTCGCTGTTTGTCAATTTCTTGCGCGGCTACCCGTAGGCACCGACAGCTTCATTTGGAGTCCTGACCCACATGTCGGAATTTTTACTCCGGCAGCCAGTGATGTGAAACGTGCACTTGCTGATGAGCAATTTTCATTTGCGATGAATGTTTTTAGGTTCGACCCATTTGGACTCGTGGTCGCCATGCTAACGGTCGGCGGACATCAAATGATTACATTTGGTCTTATAGAGTTCAAAGGTGCTGAGAATTGGAAAAGTTTTTCCGATGTGCCAGCGTTGTTTGTGAGCAAGATGCGAGAGACTATAGCATCTAAGCACGCCTGGATCGTTGATATGATTTCCGTACTAGACTACGTCGTCGTAGTCCTGTCCTGTTTGATCCTAATTACAGCCGGGGTCATTTTTGCAAAACAAGGTACAAGGTATTTCTTATCACCGCGGGCCAGCGATAGTTGGCCTTCAAAGTTTTTGTTTTGTGCAGTGATCGGCATCGGGGTCGTTGCCAATGCGTTTATTTGTGCATCATTTTCAACGGTTCATAATCATTATCAAGCGCGTGTGATATGGCTGATTCCCCTCTTGGCTGTCTTGGTCGTCGTCTCGTTTCTGGACGCCTCGCGAAGACGACCTGTACCTTGAACATGAGGCGTTGCTAAAAGCTGCGTTCGAAGCAAGGGTGTTGTTTTCAGCCTTTCGGCGGCGGCAGCGGTTCAGAATGTTCCGGCTTTGGCAGGGCTACCACCCGAAACTTCACGGGCGGCGATTTCCAGTTAAAGGGCATCGGTAATGGAACGACGCAAGGCGTCAACATACTCTCTCCTTCAGCATTGCGAATCTCGAAGACGACACTAGGTCGCGCCATTTTCGTACATTCTTCCCATTGTGCGATCGCCATCCATTCGCTCATGTTTCGACTCCAGAGCCCTAATTTAGGCCATCGATTTCATCATTGATCGCTTACCAATTCGATAAACGTCGATAGGGCAAAATCACCCAGTAAACACACCAAAGTGATACGCAGTTTTATGCGGTATCGGTATTTAGCGCAGTGCCCGAAGAGCCTGACCAGTGGGCATGATGCGACTGTTCCCAAAACATACTCACAATCCTCTCGTGGATGTTTCGCGTCCCGGATAGTCGTGAGTTGCTCCGGTGGATACTCATCGCAGTCTGCTGGTTTGATCTTGTGATCGACTACCGACTCAACCGTCTAGAGATGTCCTCGGCGAAAGATACTTAAAACCAATTGATCATGATGGACAGTTATTGCCCGCGCTGTTTCAACACTTCGTTCACTTCAAGACCCGATACATTCTTGCACGGTCCGTCCCGATGGTAGACGCAGACGTTGTCGCTAAAGCATCTAACTTTCGAGTATGGCCAAGGAACCGGCAGTTCTTGAGGACTTGCTAAAGCATAGTTATAAGCGGGAAACGACGCGGCAACATCACTTTGCGGGATTGTGATAGAAACATTCTGGTGCAGATGCGTGTACCCAGCCGTATTCGCCCAGCTGACCCCAACCAATCCGACCCCGCATATGTCCGACTTGTTGTGCAGAAAATCGAACGCATGAATATTGTCAGCTTGTCTAAACCAATACTGTCGAAATTGGCTACTTGTGGCCAAGATACCGGACACCAAAGCCCATCCAACAATCACGCCCGCTCCCGCCATGATCATTTTCATTCGCGTCTTAATATTTTTTTGAAAATAGCCAAAAATCTCAGCAGTGCCCAAGCCCGCCAAAATTACGATGAATGGCACCGCGGGGAAGACGAAGCGATACTCTTTGTGAGCAAACACCATGTGTGTTGCGACAATGGTAACGGCCAGAAGGCCGAGAAGGAGATTTTTTCGTAACGCAACCGCAGAAAAAATTGCGATCGGAATGAGGGCGCCCTGCCATATGAAGATCCACTTTCCTCCATAGTAATACCACGGCTGGGTGCCGTACATTTGGCTCCTGTTCTCAACGACATTTATCCAAATGTTCGAGGCAAAGGTCTGGAAAGGATATTGCCACGTAAGCGCATCAAGTATTCCTGATAAAACGAATATCAGAAGTGCCCCTAGAAAAATCGGAATCCATTTGTCCGAAATTCGACGCCGGCAAATATAGACCGCTGCAACAAAAACAGCGGGTGCCAGGCTCACACGAAGGGCAACGACCAGTCCAAACAAAAGACCTGCAGCAAGCAGTCGAAATTTGTTGCCAGTTGGTTCGCCCGGATAGGCTAAGTACACGGCAATAAGCAGAATGTTCGCGGCAATGGGCTCAACAAGGGTCTTTGGCGCAAAATAGATGAGTTCAAACCACACGGCACACAGAGCAGCAGTAATAATGGCGGCGATGCTGCCTTGTGTCCGATAGGCCCACAAAAATCCAACGACAACGACTGAAAGCGAAAAGGCGGATAAACTTGCAGCAACCAAAAACAGATAGGCCGGCGGTTGGGACAAATTGAGGAGGTCGCTCAACTTGAGAAGTCCCGCTAAAAAGCCGGGCACGAGCCAGGACCTGGTGCCGTCGCGGTATTCCCATGGAATGACGCCGTATTTGAAGACCAAGCGATGTGCTTGTTCTAGGTATTGGAAAATCTCATCCGGCCAATGGATGCTAGGAAAGGCAACGGCAAGATAAAGTCGAACAAGAAAAGCTACAATGAGTATAAAGCCCAAACCCGCTAGGAGCTGTCGTCGCTCGCGATACTCCACCGATTGATTAACTTTCATATCGAACTCTTCCCCTTGCGGGTACAGGTCGGTGCCGCTTGTGATAAGTCTAGCAAGTAAAAAGTAGTCACGGGATGAAGTTGATCATGTGTCGTTGGGAAGACGCCCGGTGCTAGTGATATAGGTAAGAAGGGTACTCCTGATACAACAATAGACTTATGAGCCCTGCGGGACCTCCCATCAAAATTGATACGAATTGGTTCGGCCACAACGAGCTTTCGCGTGAGGTCTATGGGGTATTCGGAATTCCTATTGATGTCGTCGATATGGCGACTGCGTTAAGCAAGATCGAATCAGCAGCTGTCGATCGCGCGCCCCTCCTCATTTCAACGGTTAATCTCAATTTCCTGGTCACGAGCCAACTTGACCAGGAGTTCCGAAGGTCCCTGTTGCTGAGTGATCTCTGTACGGCGGATGGCATGCCAGTTGTCTGGCTTGCGCGTCTCTTAGGCCTCCCGATTCGTGAGCGAGTTGCGGGCTCGGACATTTTCGAAAAGCTTCTATCGACAGCCAATCCTGCCCGCCGTTTAAAAGTATTTTTATTTGGTGGCGCAGAAGGCGCTGCCGCTGCTGCTTGCAATAAACTCAATTCCGAATCGAGTGGTGTGACCTGTGTAGGATCATTTTATCCCGGTTTTACAACTGTCGCTGAAATGAGCGACGCTGCCATCATCGACCGCGTCAACGCGAGTAATGCGGATTTCCTGGTGGCTGCCTTGGGAGCAAAGAAAGGTCAGGCGTGGCTGCTGCAAAACCACGATCGCATACAGATTCCGGCGCGCGCGCATTTCGGTGCAGCAATCAACTTTCAAGCTGGAACGATAAAACGCGCGCCGACGGGTATGCAACGATGGGGGTTTGAGTGGCTGTGGCGCATCAAGGAGGAGCCGCAGTTGTGGAAGCGTTACCGGGACGATGGTGTTGCGTTTCTTAAACTTCTGCTTTGGCGCGCCTTCCCGTTAATGGTTATCACCGCATGGGCTCGGGTCAGATTGGGCCGCCAGGGCCTAGTGATAGAGCGCACAGAGGATCAAATATCCGTCATTCTCGGTCTTAAGGGCGTCGTACTTGCCCATAATATTGACCAAGTCGTGGCTAGTTTTCAGATTGCCCTAGCGGCGACAAAAGACGTCGTCATTAACTTCAGCAATACCTGCGTCATCGACGCCCGTTTCCTGGGATTACTGACTATGCTACATAAACAACTTGCGAAACGGCACCTCAGCCTAAGCATCACGCGGGTTCCCGGGCGCATCGAGAGAATATTCCGCCTCAGCGGATTTGAGTTTCTGCTCCGTCACTAAAAGTTGAAAGCGTTGCGCACTATGCTTATGAAACCTGATGCAGTCGCGAGGTTGCAGCCACGTACTATTTACATTGGCTTGCTAGTTTCACTCTCAGTGCTCGTGGCTCTTTTCGGTTTTAGTCGATCGCTTTTGGAGCTGGTGCGCCGTTGGACGACACAAGAAGAGTATAGCCACGGATTCTTTATCCCTGTCATTGCGGCATGGCTGCTTTGGTCTCGTCGTGATGCAATAGTTGCTAGTCTCGGTCGGCCGTCGTGGGTGGGGCCCGTCCTCATTCTCCTTGCCGCGATACTGCACATTACGGGTGAATTGAGTGCACTGTGGCTAGTGTCGCAAACTGCTTTCATTGTGGCGTTGTTAGGCGTTGTGCTGGGCCTTGGTGGCTATTCGCTGCTCAAAGTCACTTTCGTCCCAATTATCTTCCTCCTGTTTGCAATCCCTCTGCCCTACTTCATTGACGCTGTGCTGAGTTGGCGTCTGCAGTTGATTTCGTCGCAGTTGGGCACGTCTTTTATTCGGATGCTAAACATCCCGGTTTATCTAGAGGGAAATGTCATAGACCTTGGCGTTTATAAGTTGCAGGTCATCGAAGCATGCAGCGGTCTGCGATATCTGTATCCTCTTTTAGGTCTCGGATTTCTGGCCGCTTATTTGTTTCAGGCGCCGTTTTGGCAGCGCGCCCTCGTATTTCTATCCACGATCCCAATCACGATCCTGATGAACAGCTTGCGCATTGGTATCGTTGGCATCCTTGTCAATCGCTGGGGACCACAGGATGCCGATGGTTTTCTGCACATGTTCGAGGGCTGGATCATTTTTATCGCCTGCGCCCTGGTCCTTGTCGCAGAAATGACCTTGCTTGCGCGGGTGAATGGAAAACGTTTCTTTGAGGTTTTTTACCCGCCAAAAATCTCGGCGTCTTCGCCTCAACAGTCGAGCACGCAGGCATTCAATCAGATGCCGTTGTTAAGTTGTCTTTTTCTTCTGTGCGCCTTGGGCGCCGCCAGCCTGCTAGTCTCCACCCGGCATGAAATCCAACCAGAACGCACCGCTTTTGCAGCCTTTCCAAATCAAATCGGCGACTGGCGCGGGCGTCCAGGAGTGCTTGGCTCGGACGTAGAAACTGGCTTGGGACTGACAGATTATATCTTGTCAGATTACGCGCAGCGCGATGGATCTCAGGTCAATTTGTATATCGCTTATTACGCATCACAACGGAGCGGTCTCTCCCCGCATTCGCCGAGCGTTTGTATTCCTGGCAATGGCTGGCAAATAACCCAATTCGAGCGGACGCATTATACTGACAATGCCCATGGCATATCGATACCGATAAATCGGGTGATCATCGGAAAGGGCTCAAGTAAGCGGCTGGTCTATTACTGGTTTGAACAACGAGGCAAGCGAATCGCTAACGAGTATGTATCGAAATTATATTTACTCCGAGATGCAATTTTGATGAATCGCACTGACGGCGCGTTGGTTCGCCTGAGCACGTCAATCTATCCGACAGAAACCGAGGCTGACGCCGATAAAAGACTGCAACAATTCACGCAAGTCGTGCTTCCAAAACTCACCGGCTATTTGCCGTCAGACGGACCTAAAATAAAACCGGCCATGACCCCTCTTAAAAGCAGCCATTCATCATGACTACTATTCGTACGTTTTTCAGCAAATCGTCCCTTCAGAGATTCATGCTCTGCGTATGTCTGATTCTGTGTGCCTTCCAATTCGCCGCCTGCAGTTCACGCGAGCAACGCGCGCAACGTTATTATGAAAGCGGCATGAGCTACC
>Ga0207701_10000687_pt1 | contig 35358 bp, 25 predicted proteins | sample KBSSwiSSwithPhiX_FD_184294 | JGI IMG/M metagenome (GOLD analysis project Ga0207701, IMG submission 184294) | Switchgrass rhizosphere bulk soil microbial communities from Kellogg Biological Station, Michigan, USA, with PhiX - S5 (SPAdes) (version 2) | ecosystem: Environmental > Terrestrial >... | reverse complement strand
TATGCCGTTGCTTGAGTTCCGTGTTACTGAGCACATTGTCGACGACAGCTCAATCCCGCCAACCCTCCGCCCCGTGCCAGATATCGGTGAGCCCACGGTAACGCGCAATTGGAGCTTTGATAAGACAGCCGGGCATTGGACGATTAACGGCATGCGATTCGATCCGAACCGTGTTGACGCCAAGCCAGCGCTGGGCACTACCGAGAAGTGGGTCTTCACAAATCCTACCGGCCAGGTGCATACCGTGCATGTTCATGACGTCTCTCAGCAGTGCATCAGTCGAAATGGAGCAGCGTGTTATCCCTATGAAACAATGAAGGAGACATGGTACCTTGATCCCGGCGAGACCATCGAGGTAAAGCTAAAATTCACCGATCACACTGGCATGTACATGCTCCACTGTCACATTATCGAACATGAGGATGACGGAATGATGACTCAATTCGAGGTAGTTCGTCCTGCTGTGCCTCGGCCGCGCCCGACGCCGCTGCCACGGCCGACGCCGCGACCCGCCCCGTGATAGCCTTGGTGAAAAAGTTGTCGGATTAGCCATTCGCTGCCGCAATCATGCAGCAATTTTCCTTGCGCCTCAGTGAGTGCCCGAGATCATGGGCGCTTTTATCCATATGACATTCGTGAAACACCCTCGCCCTGTTTCGCCCTGAGGACAGGTAATCGATCACCAGTAATCGGCACGCCAAATTGAAACGTGTGGATTAGAATCTAGCTGAGAAGCTCGACCGGATTCCCGCGGGAAATGAGCCTTCCGCTTTCGAGGATCAATACTTCCTGACAGATTTCGATCGCCTCAGCGGGATCATGAGTCACGTAGAGCATAGGGATACCGAATTCGTGATGCAACGAACGAAGCTGCTGGAGAATCCTTTTCTTTAAACCGGCATCCAAGGCGGTCAGCGGCTCATCCAGGAGCAACAAACGTGGTGCAGACAGCAATGCACGCGCGATGACGATGCGTTGGTTTTCACCGCGGGAAAGAGACCGGACGTCGCGGCCAAGCAATGAGTTGATCTGCAAAAACCTGGTAACGTGGTCGAAAGAGAATGTGTCGTGCTTCGACTTGCCGTCGGTCCCGTAAAGTAAATTTTGGCGAACGGAAAAATGCGGAAAGAGCGAATCGTCCTGAGGAACATAACCGATTTTTCTAAGCCGGACCGGCAGGGAATAACCGCGCGCGGTGTCATCGAACAGTTGATCGTCGAGGCAAATCCTCACCGTCTCCGGTCTGCGCAGGCCTGCTATCACTTCCAGCAGCGACGTTTTACCTGACCCAGATGGTCCAAAAATCCCAGTGCGCGCGTTATGAAGGTCGACGTTGACCTCGAGCGCGAACTGTTCCAGACCAAGCGATAGCCGTCGAATTTCCAGCTTCATCGCAGAGCCGACCTTTTCATTAGCGCTTCGCTTAACCAAACCGCTCCGAACGCGATGATGACGCTCACGATGAGAAGCCGATACGCACTGGCATCATGTCCGAGCTGCACCGTTTCGAAAATCTCGAGCGAAAGCGTGGTCGTTCGTCCAGGAATGTTGCCCGCGACGATGATCGTGGCCCCAAACTCGCCAACCGCACGCGCAAAGGCGAGGACTATTCCAGCAACGATGCCGCGCGAAGCGAGTGGCAGCGTGATGGTAAAAAAAACGCGAGCGTCGCCCGCGCCTAACGTTCGCGCGATCTGTTCAAAACGTTGATTGACGGTTTGGAATCCGACACGCGCGGAACGCACCAGGAGCGGAAACGACATGACGGCAGCCGCAGCAACAACCGCGCGCCAGGTGAAGACGATGTCGAGCCCGAAGTGTTCGTGCAGAAAACGACCAATTCCGCTGCGACGACTTAGAAGCTTTAAGAGGAGCAAGCCAGTGGCAACGGGCGGCAGCACCAGTGGCAGTGTCACCAGAGTCTCAACCAGGACTTTTCCCGGCCAGCGACATCGGGCCAGTGGCCAGGCCACTGCCAGGCCAAGTGGCAAAATGATCAGCGTGCTCAGTGCGCACACGACCAGCGTGAAGCCAACAATCTGCCATTCAGCCGGCGTTGGCCACATGGCTAAAATCTTACGCTAAACCCGTACCGCTCGAATAGCTTTCGCGCGTTCTCCGATTCCAAGTAGCGCAGGAAACTTTCCGCCGCAGCGTTGTTTTGGCCTTCTTTAACGATTGCGACTGGATAACGAATGGCCGGGCCTTTTTCGATCGGAACGATGAACGCGATCTTCACCTTTTTCGAAATATTCGCGTCTGTCTTATAGACGAAACCGGCATCGACGTTGCCCGATTCCACTGCGGCAAGCGCGGCGCGCACGTTTTCCGTAGGCACCATTTTCGGTTCAAGTTTCTCCCACAGACCAATTGTACTTAGATATTTCTTCGTATAAATGCCGGCGGGCACGGCGCGCGGATCGGCAATCGCGATTTTCTGCGTCTTATCAACGAGCTGGTCCGGTGAAGTAATCGCAAGGTTGCTGTCGTTAGGCACGATGATGACAAGTGAATTCGAAAGCAGATCCCGTCGCGACTCGGTCACGATCAGTCCCGCTTTTTGAACGTCATCCATTTTTGCCTCATCTGCCGAGAAAAAAACGTTGGCCGGCGCGTGCTCGATAATCTGGCGCGCCAGCAGGCTGGAAGCGCCAAAATTAAACACGATTTTGTCGCTGCTCTGTTTTTCGTAGTTAACCGCAATCTCCTTCAACGCGTCCGTGAGACTTGCGGCTGCATAAACATTTACCTCGGCACCATTGGCAGTGGTCAAAGCCAGCGCCGCCGCCGAAATGAAGATCGCTCCTGGAAATCTGGGCATTCTGCACTCTGTTCGTTTTGAAGACGCTGACAAGCAATTCCCGGACGACTACAACGATTGGAAGCCAATGCTTCACAGGTAGATCGGCTTGTCCGCAAGACGATGACAATAAATGAGTCGCCGAAGTCGCAAATCCTTGGCGGCAAAGCCGCGATTGGTTTGCCAACGCGTTGAGGACAACGCGTTCCACCTTTGACCAGCGCTGTAAAGATCCGACGCTCATCGCGTCGTTCCAGGATTCAGCTGCTTCGCACGCTGGAAATGTTTTTCGGCCAGGTCAGTCATACCAAGGTCTTGCAGGCGGCGCCCAATCATCCAGTGAAAAAGCGGATCATTGGGCGTGAACTGGTCGGCCTGCCTTTCATGACTACTGGCTTCGTCGACTTTACCTAAGGACTGCTTTGCACCGGCAAGCTCGTTATTTACGAGGGCCAAACGCGGATTGCGCCGGGCGGCATCGCTCCACACCGAAATGGCTTCGTCTCTGTGGCCAAGCTGCCAGAGCGATTCGCCTTTCTCCTGGCGCGCCAGAATCAAGTCGTCGCGTTCTGTCAGAGCCTGATCCAGACTCGCCTGTGCCTGGTCGTAACGTCCGAGCCGATTCAAAATCGCGCCGCGATAATAGAGACTCAAAGCCTTCGCCTCTCCTTTCTGATAAGCCGCGGACCGGTCGAGCAACTCAATGGATTGCTCCGTGTCACCCAGGAGATATTCAAACCATGCCAGTTTCGGCAGCGTTTCATTATTCACGAATAGCCCCAGCTTCGAAGCAGTCTGAAGATGTTCTTTTCCTGCGACGATGTTTTGCCTGTCCGCCGGGCTGAGCCAGCGAGCAGGATTGACCTCGGCCAGTGCGAGCTCGTCAGGCAGCTGAACTTTCTTAAACGCGCGGTTGCCCACAAACTCATGGTATCGGATCCAGCCGCTGTGAGCATTCAATCCAATCCAGACACACGCGAGCGCTGCAAACGCCCAACCTGCTTTCCGAATTTTGCCTGCAGACTTCAAATTGAAACGGTAAAAGGACAATTCTTTCGCCCGGAACAATCTCAACGTTTTCAGAGTGAGAAAGGTGGTGACCGTGGCGCAGCCGAGCGCCATCAGGAACGGGACCAGCGCGTAAACACCACGAACTGCCAGAAAACTTCCAAGAAATACGAGCGCGCCAATGATTTCTTCCGGCCATGTTAAAGAATAATTCCGCTTAATTGCGTCTGATTTTGGAACCAGGATCGACGGTTTGCCGAAACCAAAATACAAGGCGTCGTTCGGACATACGCTGACGCAATCCATGCATTTCATGCAACCCGGATCGACCACCATTCCGTACTGTTTTACTTCCGCGTGCACCAGAACGTTTGAAGTGCAGGTTGCGGTGCAGTGGCCGCATTGATTGCATGCGGGGGTAACGCGGATTTTGCCAGGCGACAACTTGTCGGCCAGCCCAAAAAATCCGCCGTAAGGACAGGCATAAGTGCAAAAGCCTTTTTGTCCCAAAAAGTAGACCGTCATGAAACCGCACACGAAAAGAAACGGGATGGCAACCGCTACCGAGGGAAACGTCTGCCAAAAATTAGTGGTCACCAGATGATTGGTGAACTTCGGAATAAGCGATTCGTGCGGGGTCGAGAACATTCGATAGACCACGGGCCAGACAAACATGTAGAGAGCGCCAATGAGCGGCACATATACCAACAGCCGCGATCGAAACGGCTTCGGATGAAGCCCCATCTTCTTCAAAAGCCATCCGCAAAAATCCTGCAGCGCGAGGATGTGGCAGCCCCAGCCGCAGATGTATCGCCCGAAGATCAAAGTGGCCAGGATTGCCAGAGTAAAAAAGATGAATCCGGCGTTGATGAACCCGTTTTGCAGCGTGTACATCGTCTCCGAGGGCTCGATCGGCGAAACTGTCTTGCCCGTGACGCGCCACTGAACGATATGCGCGATCATGAATAAATTGAGAAGGATCAGCGCCGCCGCTCGCCACCGGCCGGTCTTTGATTTACGAATCCCGCTCTTTTGAAACGAGGAATTTTTCCGCGCAGGCGCGGGACCACTCTTCGGGGAGACTGGCGTTGCTAGGTCTCGGCTGACGCAACCGGTTTTCACGAGGTTGGCGAATTTACTCGAAAACATCCGCGATGCCAGCGAGCAGGCTGTCCAACATCCTCGTTACCAAATTTCTTCAAGATTTACTTTACTTCACCGAGGCACGCATGAGAAATATGGCCGCTCTCTCCTGCACGTAGTTCCAAAAAGCCGATCACCGTTCAAAACCATGTTTAAGAAAGTTCTGACTGCCTTTATTCTCCCCTTCCTTTTTCTCGGCCCGTCCGATGCGACCTTCGCCAATCCCGTTGCGCAGGAGCAGAAAAATCCGGACAACCTGAACGAGGTTAGCGGGATTCTTCAAAAGATGATCGTGGAGAGCGGAATCGTGACAATGAAACTAGATCTCAATCGTCTGAATGGAATCAGCATTGCGGCGCAAAAACAGGAGCAGTTGCGTTTCGACATTGCGGCCGATTCCTTCTTTTCCGTTTTGGTTTTTAACGATCTTTTGCGCGGGCCTGAGCAGGGATCGATGGCTCTTGTCCCTGTAGAGGCAGCCCCGAAAGCATTCGGGGTTGCAGGGTCCTCGGTTTCGCAGGCGACACGCCTGCCGCTACAGTTGGGCACTTCGTTCAAGCAGCTCACAATCGAAAAGCTTTCTTCAAGCGAACAATTCGATCTCGCCGTGCGCGACGCAAAAACAGGCTTCACCTTTTTCAATATCCAGGGACAGCAGTACGATTATGATGCAGCGGCGCAATTGCTCACCGTCAGCGGCGGAAAGCTCGCGATGTCGCACGATTTTGCCAATGCTCTTGGACGACCTTCAGAGGCCGGCGCAGTGGTGGGAGAAATCTCTTTCGGCGCGGCCATGCAGTCGGTCGAAATTAAGCAGCTTGCTAATGGGGAACTCAAAGGAGTAACGATGCCGCCCCTGCATAGCGCAGCCGGCGCACTAGTGCCAACGGCGACTCACGGCCCGGATGTCATTGTTGGGGACCTGCCGAACCTGGAACAAGAGGGAAGCGCCGGGACGCAGGTGGGCCTCGCCGTGGCGACGACTTCTTGTAACAACGGCGATCAGCCGCTGGATTGGTTGCAATTGCCGCAAACCGATCATCCGGTCATCCCACAGAATCTCTATCGAATGAGCAGCGGCGCCGACAATACCGAGCGGTTCGAACAGATCGGCCAGTCCTGGTTAAAGCACGCGTTCTTCGCATTGGAAGATGACGCCTGCAACTTCGGCTGTAACACCAGTGGTTGCAGCACGGGCAGCCATCTTTGCCCGGGATGCTCCGACCCGTATTCTGCAGGCCTAAATGGCGACCAAAACCAGATCGGTTCGCGTGCGTGGGTCAATCCATTTACCGGCAACTTTCCATCGACGGCGAACGAGCACGGCGGCCACAACCACAACGGCGTATCGCATCGGATTCTGGTGGAGGTCGATGATTTGAATACGACGCTGAATCCAGGCGCGAGCTATTTTGTCGAAGCGCAATACGTGACCCCCCACGAGTATACCTGGTGCCAGACTCATCCTGCGGAGTGCAACATGTATAACAATGCCTCCTACCGTAAGTACATTGTGAGTGGTACCACGAATTTCGCCTTTACTCCGGACGGTTCCACAGCGCGGATGCAGCCTGCGATCAGGGCGTGGACTGGCGGAACAATCAACCGGATCGAGCCTGATCCAGGAAACGACGGCATCGGGTTCATGGGTTACAAAGTGACCAACCCTTCGCCTGGTATCTGGCACTATGAGTACGCGCTATTTAACGAAAATCTCGATCGAGCGATGCAATCGTTCAGTGTGCCTTTAGGGCCCGGTGTCAACGTCAGTAACATCGGATTTCACGCACCGCCCCAGCATCCTGGCTGGGCAAACGATGGCACGCTTAACAGCCAGGGGTTCAGCAGCGCGCCGTGGACGCCCACCCAGACTGCCAATTCGCTGACATGGAACTGCGAAACCTTCGCGCAAAACCAAAACGCCAACGCGATTCGCTGGGGCACGCTATATAATTTCCGGTTCGATGCCGATCAGCCGCCGCAAGCTACGAGCGCCACTATCGACTTCTTCAAAACAGGATCGCCAATGGCGATTGCTATCCAGGCGCCCGCGGGAGGTGCCACTCCAACGCCGACTCCTACTTCTACACCGACAGTTACCCCTAGTCCCACACCTACTGCCACTGTGCGGCCTACTCCAACACCGCGGACCATCCCCGTCCCAAGGTCTCGCCCGACCCCGCGCCCGCGCCCATAGCCTCCGCGTTGAAACGGGGAGGCAACGATCCGTTTTGAGGACGCGGCAAGGCGTGTTCGACAGCGAGCGGGCAACCGCATCGCCCACACCAACTTCAACACCTACCGCGCCTCCAACTGCAACCCCGCGTCCTACTCCTACACCCAGGCCGCGTCCGATACTGCTGCCTCGCCCCCCTATACCGCCGCCGCGCTGAACGCCTCCACATTAAGTTATGGCACCCCGATTGTAGGGTCTTCGCCGACATCACAGATTTGCCGCGGTCAGCGACACGCGGCTACAGCGGGGCGCGCACTGCCTCTCAGGAATTCCCAATGGCTATCGCATGCCCGAGTCACATTCCCACTGGACCTTTGTCATCTTGCCGGCGACGACTTCGACCTCGAACGGGCCATACCGCCCGATACTGCTTGTCCTTCCCTTGAGCGAAACTTTGTAATGCCCGGGGGCCAAGGACACTCGAAAGCGCCCCTCGTTGTCGGTGGTAAACGATGCGATTTCGCCCTTTTGGTCTTCCACCGCGAAAGCCGCGTTAACGAGCGGTCTGGAACTTGGAGCATCAGCCCTCACGGGGCCAGCTTTAATAGGACTGATCGTAATCATGCCTTCGACCCCAGACGCGGTTTGCCCGGCATGAACGAAAGCAGCCATAAGAAGGAGTCCCAACGTGATCCCAAATCTTCGGAATCGCATTGCCCAATTTACGCCGACGGTCCAGAGGCGGTCAATAATCACGAAATCCGAAGGACGAAAGGAACCCGAATTTTGAATGTCGAAACACGAACGTGAAAATATAAAAACAAAACCGGCTGCCCGTGAACGACGCGAATGAGCGCGAACGAACTCAATATTCAAGTATTTGCGTCTATTAACGAGATTCAGGGGCAAATCTTCTCCGTTCCTGTGCATTGGTATTCATAGTGGTAAACCTCGAACCCCACTTGACGATCGAGTGGTTGCGCAGAAACTTTTCGCTCTCCACGTAATCTATGAAGCGTTATTTGCCTTTTGTCATTGTTGCGGTGGTCGCGTTGGCCACGATCGGAAGCGGTGCAATGCTCTACCGGGCGAAGCGACCGCATGTTTTATCTATTCCCGAGGACAAGACACTCTCGGCAAAAAGCGGTCCAGAATCCCCGCACATCCGTGGTAACCCCGACGCTCCCGTGACACTGGAAGAGTACGGAGATTTTCAATGCCCACCCTGCGGCATGTTCGCTGCATTTCTCGGCCAGCTCGAGAAAGAGTACGAGTCGCGTTTACGCGTAGTTTTTCGGAATTTTCCGCTCAAGATGCACCAGCATGCTCGAGAGGCGGCGCTGGCTGCCGAAGCAGCCGGACTGCAGGGCCGTTTTTGGGAAATGCACGACGTGCTCTATCGAGAACAAGAAACCTGGAGCAAGGCCCCTAATGCTCGCGAACTGTTTGAATCTTATGCGGGAACCATCGGACTCGACCTTAATAAATTCAAAAACGACATGGACAGCGAGCAGGCCAACGCCCGGGTCGACGCCGATCGGCAACGTGGCGAGTCACTTGGGATTCAGACTACTCCAACTCTATTTATCAATAATCAGCCGCTGGAAACGAAAGACAAGAACCCGGAAGGCATTCGCGCCGAGATCAACGCTGCGCTGGAGAAAAAATCGCAGACATGACCGTATCGCGATTTCGCACGATCATTTTCATCGTTGTCGCGATCGTTTCGCTGGCGGGGCTGGCAGATGCAACATATTTAACCGTGCAGGCGCTGACCGGCGAGACGCTGGGCTGTGGCGGATCGCCAGATTGCTTCAAAGTCCTCGGCAGTGCGTACGCCAGAGTAGCCGGAATTCCACTCGCCTCGTTTGGAGTGCTTGCTTATTTCAGTGTGTTCACCTTCGCTACGTTCGCGCTGTTCGGCTATGCGCGCGCGCGCATATTTCTCATTCTAACCGTCGGCGCGATGTTTCTCGGGACACTCTGGTTGCTCTACGTTCAGGCTTTCCTGCTGCACGCGTACTGCCGCTATTGCCTGTTTTCTGCGGCAACCACGTTTCTGCTGGCGGGGTTGGTAATTGCTCTGCCTGCGGGACACGAGAGATCTGTCTCTGAATAGTCCATTCTCTTGTCTTGCTCGCGCTCCTGCTCTCGCTCATGCTCTTGCGACCGGCGATGGAGCACGGGCACTATTATAAGTAAGAGAAGATTATCAGGCTTATGCGAATTCTCGTGATCGAGGATGAAAAGAAGACAGCGGCTTTTCTGGCAAAGGGCCTGCGCGAAGCCGGTTTCGCTGTCGACCTTGCTCTCGATGGCGAGGCTGGGCTGGCAGCAGCGCGCGCCAGCAGGTTCGACCTTCTCATTGTCGATATCATGCTTCCGAAAAAAGATGGCTGGGCTCTCGTTGAAGAATTGCGCGCGGCCAAGGCGCAGACGCCGGTCATTTTTCTGACGGCCCGCGACGGCGTGCGCGATCGCGTAAAAGGGCTCGAGCTTGGCGCGGATGATTACGTGGTAAAACCGTTCGCGTTTTCGGAATTGCTCGCCCGCGTGCGTTCGCTTTTGCGTCGTACTCCCGCGCGTCGGGACAAGTTGCGCATCGATGATTTGGAAATCGATACGCGTCATCAACGCGCCGAGCGCGGCGGTATTCCGCTGAATCTCACGCCGAAAGAGTTTCTCCTGCTCGCACATCTGGCGCATTCGTCGGGTCAAGTTGTATCGCGGGACGAAATTGCAGAGCATGTGTGGGACATAGGATTCAAAACCGACACGAACGTAGTCGACGTGGTCGTGCGCCGTTTGCGGGCAAAGGTGGACGATCCGTTTAAGACCAAACTGGTCCATACGATCCGCGGCATGGGTTATGTTCTCAAAGCGCCCTGAACCGCGCTCCATTGCCTCCCAGCTCATCCTGCTTTTTACGCTGGCAGCGGCCCTTCTGCTCGCCTGTGGCCTCGGCGTCTTTTACTGGATCGTTGTCCGGCATGCATTCGCGGAAGATAACGCGGTGCTCGCCGACAAGGTGGACGGCTTGCAAACGAGTTTTGAGCAACGCGGCGGGTTGGCTGCGGTCGCTGCGGAGATTGACGCAGCAGGGAGCCGGCAGCGCGCTCCGTTTATGGTGCGCGTGCTCGATCCGGCGGGCGCAACCATTGGGCAAACAACAGGGATGGAAACGCTGTTGCCGGCAAACATTTTTCCACCGGTCGCTTCACGAGAGACTGCGGCGCCGAGTGAACATCGGGTTGCCGGAAGATTGTTTGCACTGACAACGAGACACGCGCACGCAGGGGGCCAGCAGTTTACGATCCAAGTGGCGCAAGACCGCTCGAGCGACGAGCAGGTCGAGAGAAAATTTGGTATTTTGGTACTGGTCGTTCTTTCAGGCAGTATTCTTGCCTCCATTCTGATTGCGATCCCGGTCACTAGGCGTGGTCTGCGTCCGTTGGAAGAAATGAAGCGTTCACTGGAGCGAATTGGACCGACCCATCTGAACGAGCGGGTCGCACCCGCCAATTGGCCGCGCGAGCTTCAGCCGCTGGCCATCGCTTTCGATGAAATGCTTAAACGCCTCGATGATTCTTTTACGCGCCTCTCTCAATTCTCCGCCGATCTCGCGCATGAATTGCGAACTCCCATCGCCAATATGCTGGGTGAAGCGCAGGTCGCTCTGTCGCGCGACCGCAGCGCTGCGGAGTACCGCGAAACGATCGAATCTGCGATCGGCGAGTGCGAACGCCTTTCCGGAATCGTGGACAACTTGCTTTTCGTTGCGCGCGCCGATGCAGCAACCGAACCGGTCGAGCGGACACGATTCGACGCGCGCGCGGCAGTTGAGAAAATTGCGGCCTTTTATGAAACGATCGCGGAAGATCGTCATGTAGCGATCAATTGCAGCGGCCAGGGTCAAATTTCTGCCGATCCCGCCTTGTTCGCGCGCGCCGTGGGCAATCTGGTCGACAACGCGCTGCGTTTTACTCCTGAGAACGGTTCAATTCAAATCGCGCTGGCCGAGCGCGCCAACGATTTCGAGGTCGCAGTGAGTGATAATGGTTCTGGCGTAGCTCCCGAACATTTGCCGCGCGTATTCGATCGATTTTACCGCGCAGAGCCATCGCGCGGATCTGATGGAGCAGGCCTGGGTCTGGCTTTAGTAAAGTCAATTGTCGATCTTCACGGGGGCACCGCCAGAATTCAAAGCGAAGTTGGTCAGGGCACCACGGTTAGCATCACATTTCCCAAGGGAGCTTAATCTCCCCTCCTCCAGCATTGGGCGAACAGGACTGGGGACCCGGTCTTCGGCTCCCGGAAAATTTGTCTTGCCAATTATTACAATTTTGTAATGCTCGACCGAACGAGTAATGAAAACGACAGGTCAAACAGCCACCCGCAATGCTTTTGGGTCTGGCCGCACACCCAAAAAATCAATCTAAGAAGCCATGCCAGCGTTAGCTCTCCATTCTTTTTCCAAACCGATTGAGATTCCAGTGGGCCTTCGCAATCAGCCGTTGGATGCCTGGCAAACCTCAGCACGTCTCAGCACTGTACTAGAACGCTTCGGCATCCATGTCCTTGGCGATTTGCACGGACGGAAGGTCGTTGATTTCGCCTGGGAAAAGAATTGTGGTCCAAAAACTTTGTATGAACTGGATTTGCTTGCGCGTCGCGCGCGATTCCGAAACGGGACGGCATCTCGTAACGGTCACCGACGCGACTACATCGATGCTTCACACGACTTCACCGCAACGGACAGCGAAGGGGCGACCGCAAAGATACGCAAAGAAAGCTTTGTTATTCCGGAATCGATTTGTCATCTCGCTTTCAACGAATTGCCGATAACGACACGTTTGGGCAATGTTGTCCGATCAATAGGCGCTCGGAATTTGGGCGATCTCAACGGACGCAGCGCTTTTGAATTGCTCCAATACAAAGCTTGTGGGTGGGGCACGATTAGCGAGATCCAACAACTGATTGAGCGCGCAATTTCCGGGGAATTTGACGTTGCGCAGATTGAAGAGGCCACGGCGACGGCCGAATTATTGAATCTGCTTGAGCAAGGGCTGGCGAAACTACCGCTTCGTGAGAGACAATTTCTTCTTGCCAGAATCGGAGCACAAACAGGGACCGGGCGCAGCCCGGGCGCAGATCTTCTCTGCCTGACTTACGCAGAAATCGGCCGGCGATACGGACTGACGCGTGCTCGGATACACAAGGTGCTCGTAAACACGCTTGATAGTTTGAGGAGAACCTGGGGTCCGCGAGTGCCGCGCCTGCTCGAAGTATTAAAATGGCGCTGCCTGTCGGCGACTTGTCCACTGACTCCGCAATTACTCGAGAAGTGGGTCGGCTCCTCTGCAGCCTTCTCGTCGCGACCGGCGACGGGTGATTGTTTCAACAGCTTTCGATTGTCGACGGAAGCGCACGTGCGTTTGATCGCAGCGCTGGACAAAAGTATTCCTTGTTGGCCGGAAACGAATCATAAATTGCCACGCAGCTACGACCCTGTCGGCCAGTTCGATCTCACTCTGGCGCGCATTGTGCGCGAAGCCGGCGGGCAGATCACTGTTGCCGAAGCTTATCGCAGGTTCTCACATCCCGGTTGACGGCATTGTCGCCGGCTGACAGTCGAAACGTTTCTGCAAATGCTCTGCAGCGTCGAGTGCACCGTAGTAGAGGTCAAAAATCCGGAAGTACCGATTGTCAGCCTCCGTTCATCGAATGGTGGAGTTCTCTTTCGCGATGTTCCAAGGCAACATGGCAAGTCATCTACTGCTGAGAATGTTCATTCTAATTCACCTGCGATTCAGTTCTTTAAGAACAGCTTCTGCGAAAGCCAAGCAGTCGGAAGACATTAATATGGGACTCCGGACTTTTTGGAATGCCGCGATCTTTTTTCGTTTGAAATGGGACGGGATCCAAAAACGCCACGTAGCTAAAAAATAATTAAAAATTTGTCTTGATCATTACAAATTTGTAATACTAGCGCAAATACCTGCAGGGCTGACAACCCCGAAAGCTTTCGGGGTTGCTGAAGTGGAGAAGCCGCAGTCCGGTGGAGCGGACTGCGGCTGCACTTTGCGCGACCTGCGAAGGACCTTGCGCTGAACGAACACCGAGTCGTCGCCTCCCCTATTCCGTTAGGGGCCCAAATGCGGTCGAAAATTTGTCTTGCCAATCGTTACGGTTTTGTAATTATGCGCGAGATCTATGACAAAAACGTCACTTTTCTGTGGGATTCCGCTGCGATGGTTAGTTCAGTTGATTGCATGTATATGTTTGATATTTCCCGCGGTTACTCATTCGGCCTTCGCGCAAGAAGTAACATTAAGAGAGGAGCAGCCAATTGTCGTAACGGGCGAAGAAGTTCCTAGTGCTTACGGCGCGCCTCCCGGACTGTCGCGCAGCCGTTTTTCCAACACCACGCAAGCCTACGTATTGCCGCCGTGGGCATTTTTCTTCGGCGAGCTTTTTGAGGGCCAGGGGTTCCGCCATGAACCCCCAGATTATCTTTTCACTCAAGAGATTGAAATGGGTTTGCCGTATCGCTTTAACGTAGCAGCGGAATCGCAGTTCGAACGATTCAATGGTGGTGGCGGCGCGCAAACAGTGAGTCTGGAAGCCCGATGGGCTCTTGCTGACTGGAACAAGATTCCGCTCAACCCAACTCTCTTCGCAGAATATAAGTTCGGTGTCGGCACTATTCGACACGAAGAAGTTCCGCCTCCCCCGGGAGAAGGAGGAGGAGAAGAAGAGGAAGAAGAAGGCGGCCCGCCCAAAGTTCCCGATGCCTACGAAGTTCGATTGCTCCTTGCTCAGGAATTCTTCGGGCGCGTCGAATGGGCCATGAACTGGTTCTTTGAAAAAGAGAATACCGGCGACCGCGGGCGTGAGTGGGGCTTCTCTCAGGCTGCGATGACACCGGTTCTTTTGCCTAACGAGCGTCTGAAAATCGGCATAGAAATGGAATATAAGAATGTTACCACGAAAGACACACGCGGCGATGCCTTGAACAGTTTCGTCATCGGCCCAACTGTTGCGTGGAAACCGACGGCAAGTACGCGGCTTGATATTTCGCCATTATTTGGTTGTACCCACGACTCGCCGGTCGCCGATGTTTTTGTGGCCTTTTCCTGGCTGTTTGGCGGCGAACGCGCCGAAGCTGAAGCGCCCGTGTCTTCGCGGTTCCGTTACTACACCGACGCTGCCTACAGCCATTCCGGAAAAGATTCAGGAAAAGAGATGAAGCAGGTCGCTCCGCCGCCATGTCCCGAATGGTACGGCGACAATGAATGGAATGTGAACCTATTCGGCACCTATGCTTTCACCAACACTGAGTACAATCCCAATCTTTGGCTGGTTGATGTGGTACAAAGTACCAGTGAAGGCAATCCCGTGCTAGGCACTTACGACCATTACATCGGAGGGGATCATGCATGGGGCGGCGGCGGCGATATCAAATACTTTTTCCATCGCTACTTTGGTGTAGGCATTGAAGGATTTGCCCTGGGTGCCAGCAAGAATGGTTTCGATATCTTCGAGGACCCGACGGTTCCGATTTTTACTACTAACAAAATCAATCACGATCACACCATAGGCGCTGTTTTAGGAACCCTTACATTGCGTTATCCGATTCCGTGCACGCGCTTTGCGCCCTACGCATGGGCAGGCGCGGGTGCGATTTTTGGCGGCGGCGAAAAGGATATCCTTCACACCCAAGGGCCGCCGGATGCTTTCGCTGTCCATGCACAGACGGATCACTTCGGTAGCGAAACCAAAGCGCTCGGTCAATTCGGAGCCGGTCTCGAAATCCGATTCGCACGGCACGTCGGTTGGACTAACGACCTGAGCTTCGGCGTAATCGATGGTCCAAAAAACAATTTCGGAATGGTCCGCAGCGGTCTGAACTTCGCCTTCTAGCATCAATCACTACAAAAGGCGTGTTGGCCCAGCGCTTCCAAAAACATTCTTCAGGGCTGACAACTCCGAAAGCGTTCGGAGTTGCTGAAGTGGAAAAGCCGCAGGCCGGTGGAGCGGGCTGCGGCTACCCTTCTTTATTCCAGGAGACTGTGTCAGGCGCCCTTGGTTTTTGAGCTTCGGCGTTTGTCACAAACGCCGCTACAACGACTAGCATCTCTTGACCTCATTTCATCGCGCCGATAGTTTGATTTCGGAAAGGAGATTGTCGGTGAAGACCGAGGTATCGATCGAATACTGCGTCGTTTGAAACTACACGCCGAAGGCCGTCAGTTTGGCGACCAAAATTCTTGAGCTCGGCGAGCGCATTAAGTCGCTCACGCTAATTCCCTCGAGCGGCGGCGCTTTCGAGATTCGCGCCAATGGCAAATTGCTCCATTCCAAGCTCGACACCGGCGATTGGCCGGATTTCGACGCCGTGGTCACGGCGGTCAAGAAAGCAAAATAGCGCCGCCGGTATTCCGCTGCAGGCCATTGCGCCTTGGCCGTTAGGATTTTTCAACGCCCAACACTCAACGCTCAATACTCAATACTCAATTCAGACCGTTGGACGTTGGATGTTGGGCGTTGAACGTTGGGCGTTTTTCTCTTGGAGAGTGAAGGGTGCCTGGTGGTCCTCGCGGTCTTCAAAACCGTTGTCGGTTCCGCATACCCGGGGCCGAGGTAGGTTCGATTCCTATCCTCTCCGCCATTCCATTTTTGATTTGCGATTTTGGATTTTCGATTGCGCTCGCTCATCACGGGTAATTTTATTCATTCACAAATTGAAATTCGAAAATCGAAAATCTGGAAAGGAGGTGATTCCAAATGCCACGTGAGCAAGTCCGCAAACTGACTTCGCTTTCATCCTGCGCCGGGTGAGCTTCCAAATTGAGCCAACAGGCCCTGCGACAAGTTTTGCCGCAGCTTCCACTTTCTTTGGATCCAAAAGTAATCGTGAACTCGACCACGTTCGACGATGCGGGTGTTTATCGCCTGGATCGCCATCGTGCCCTCGTGCAAACCGTCGATTTTTTTACACCGATCGTGGACGATCCTTTCTCCTACGGACAAATCGCGGCCGCCAACTCGCTCTCGGATATCTTTGCCATGGGCGGGCGTCCCCTGACCGCGCTAAATATAGTTGGCTTCCCTGCTGACCTGGTTCGGCCAAGAGTGATCGCTGCGATTTTACGGGGCGGTATGGCCAAGGCGGCCGAGGTGCGCTGCGCCATCATCGGCGGTCATTCCATTCGCAATCCGGAGCCAATTTACGGACTGGCGGTTACCGGAATGATCGATGTTCGCCGTCTGACAACAAACGCCAATGCGCGGCCTGGCGATCTGCTGGTGTTGACCAAGCCTCTGGGCACAGGCATCGCCACTACTGCGATCAAGCGCGGAGTCGCCTCGCGCACATTGCAGAAAAGGGTTATCGCGCTGATGTCGAAAGTAAACACGGTAGGCGCCGAACTCGCCGAGCTCCGCCTGGTGCGCGCAGCGACCGACATAACCGGCTACGGATTGATGGGCCATTTGGTTTCACTGTGTCGGGCCAGCGGCGTCTCTGCTGAAGTCGATTCGAGCGCAGTCCCTATGATTGCCGAGGAGATCGCCGATCTAATCGAACAAGCCTGTATTCCCGGAGGAAGCCGCGAAAATCTGGTCGCCACAACCGTAGCTGTCGATTGGGGAAGCACCGATGATTCGCGACGAATTCTCCTGACCGACGCGCAAACCAGCGGCGGATTACTGCTCTGCGTCCCCGCGGCAAAGCTCGAGAAAGTGCTCGGAATTTTGCGGCAAAGCCGAACGCCTTGCGCTGCTGTAATCGGAAGAATTATTGCCCATCGGCCTCGTGGTCGATTGATACGCGTGAAAGAATGAAATCACGCTCACGCCGGGAAATCCCTGCTGTTAACAAGCTCGTCGATGCGCTGGGCGAACATGAGCTCGCCACGGCGAGCAAGCTGCCGCGTCCACTGGTTGTCGATCTGGTCCGACGGGAACTGTCGAAGGCACGAAGCAGCAGACAGATCCAGGAATTTGGATCGACAGTCGAAGACCTCCGTCGTTCGCTTGAGCTGTCTCGCGCCAGCCGGCTGCAACAGGTCATCAATGGAACTGGGATTGTAATTCATACAAATTTCGGTCGCGCGCCGATCGCATCCGAGGCCATCCACGCTCTCGCCGAAATCGGCTCAGGCTATTCCAATCTCGAGTACGACGTTGCAACTGGTGAACGCGGCCATCGTGGCGCGTATATCGAGAATGCGCTGGCACTGCTTTGCGGAGCTGAAGCCGCTACGGTGGTCAACAATTGCGCGGCAGCTCTTGTTCTGATCGTTCACCATCTTGCGGCAAAGAATGGTATGGCGCGGCCGCATCCTGCCCGCCGTGGTCAGGGTGCTCCGCCTAAACACGAAATCATCATTTCGCGCGGCGAGATCGTTCAAATCGGGGGCGGTTTTCGAATTGGCGAGATAATCGAAGCTACGGGCGCTGTATTGCGTGAGGTCGGCGCCACTAACAAAACCACACTCGATGATTACAGGCGCGCGATTGGTCCCAGGAGCGCACTGATTCTGAAAGTTCACCGCAGCAATTTTTTCATGAGCGGTTTTGTGGAGTCGCCGCGCGCAGAATCGATTGCAGCGCTTGCGCGAAAAAAGCGGATTCCCTTTGTCGAGGATTTGGGCAGCGGGGCGGTTGTGCCGACCGAACAATTTGGAATCGCCGAGCACGAACCGACACCCTCAGAAGCATTGAAAGCCGGATCGGATCTCGTGTGCTTTAGCGGCGACAAACTTTTTGGCGGACCTCAGGCGGGCATCATCGCCGGGAAGAAGCGATTGGTAGCCGCCTTGAAGCGCGACCCTCTATTTCGCGCTTTGCGTTGTGACAAGCTTTGTTTCGCCGCGTTGCACGCGACGATCGATCTTCACCTCAATCAACGGACGGCAGAAATCCCGGCGATTAAGATGTTGCAAGCCACCGAAGACGAGTTGCGCAATCGAGCCGTAGCGATGAAGGACCGTCTGAGCGACTTGTCCTTCCAGATCGCGATTGGCCGCAGCACAGGAAGAGTCGGCGGTGGCACATTGCCCAAATCAATGACGTCGTCTGTTACGATTGAAATCCTGCCGAAAAATTGTTCGCCTGCGGAATTCGCCGTTCGTTTGCGCAGCGCAACGCCACCGATCGTCGGTTATATCTCCAATGATCGTTTAAAACTCGACATGCGCACAATATTTCCCCACCAGGATAGTCTTGTGGTTAGTGCAATTCGCAGTGCGTGCGCTGAAACTGGTTGAATGCATTCGAGGCCTCGAACGCACCGCTTAAACTGTCTGATCAATCGACCTGTATGAGGTACTTCGCTTAGTTCAGGATGACCCCGTAGGGAATGTTGGTTCTGCGTTCTTAACCTTTTAGCGCAATATGACGAAGTATTTCATCCTCGCGACTGCCGGGCATGTCGATCACGGCAAAAGCACGCTGGTGAAAGCGCTCACGGGAACAGACCCTGATCGGTTGCCCGAGGAAAGGGAAAGGCAAATCACAATCGATCTTGGGTTTGCCGAATTAAATTTGATCGCCCCGAACGGCGACAAAATACAGGCAGGAATCGTTGATGTGCCCGGTCACGAAGATTTCGTTCGAAACATGATTGCTGGTGTCGGCTCGATCGATCTCGCGCTTTTGGTTGTTGCCGCCGACGATGGCTGGATGCAGCAAACGGAGGAGCATCTGCAAATTCTGACTTACCTCGGAGTGGAACGGACTGTGGTGGCCCTCGCAAAAAGCGATCTCGGCGGGATCGATACGGCCACGCGGCAAATTCGCGATCGTTTGCTCCACAGTCCCTTCGCAAATGCGCAAATCATCCCGACCTCGATTCGCAACGGTGATGGTATTGAAACTTTGAAAAGTACTCTGGCCAGTGAGTTCGCCACCATGCGCTCGCCGCGCGACTACGGAAAGCCGCGCTTGTTTATTGATCGGGTGTTTACGCTGCGCGGAATCGGCACTGTTGTTACGGGAACATTGACGGGCGGACAACTGCGCCGCGACCAGAGAATTGTTGTCCAACCCGGCAATCTCGAGGGACGCATTCGGTCGATTCAGAGTCACGGGCGCGATTTGGAAGTCGCCGAACCGGGAATGCGGACGGCAATTAATCTGCCGGACATCAGCGTCGACCAGATTGCCCGTGGAAACGTTGTCACGATTGTCGATTTCGAGCCTGCAAATTCAACGCTGATTGCTCTCCTGGACAAATCACCGCGACTTTCTCGCGAAAATGCCGGCGCGCGGCCGCTGAAAAGCGGTGCGTCGGTTTATCTTCATCATGGTACGTCGCGCACCGCGACAAAGATCACGCTCCTGAAAAACCGGGTTCTTGAACCAGGTAAAAACGAGATTGCCCGGCTGGGACTCGCATCGTCAATCTTTGCATTTGCCGGCGATCGTTTTGTTATTCGCGATCCGTCTGAACAACATACCCTCGCCGGCGGAATGGTGCTTGATCCAAATAGCGCGGAATTTCGCGCTGAGGCGAAACGGAAATTGCTGATGGGTCGGGCCGCGGCCCCGGATGATGTCCGTCTTTGGGTGCACTCTGAAGTTGGACTGCGCGGAATTGTGAAAATTCCAGATCTCCTTGGCAAATCTCGCTTTAGTAGCACCGAGATCTCTGGCGCCTTACTGGACCTGCAGCGCCATAAGGAGATTGTCATACATGAAAAAATCGCGGCCAACCCAGGCAACTGGCAGGCTTTGCGAGACCGCGCCACTCGTCTGATCGACGATGCACTGCGCAAGAATCCCGAACGCATTGGTTACAACTTGAGCGATCTCCGCGCCGCGCTGCGCGATAAACCGACAGACGTTTTCGAGGCGCTGATGACGGATTTGTATTCGTCTGATTTCATTCAGAAAGAATCAACAATTACGCGATGCTCGCATCGGCCGGCTTTGCCAGGAAATCTGCAACCTCTCGCAGAGAAAATTCACGAATACCTATCCAGGAAACCGTTCGATCCGCCGCCGCGTAGAGAACTTGAGGGCGACCCGCAGCAGCAACGAGCTCTCAAATTTTTGATCGAGAGCGGAAAGGTGATTGAAATCTCCCCGGACGTGGTGCTGTTGCGCGAGAACTTTGAACGCATGAAAAGTGCAGTCGGTGATTTTATTTCCAAAAACGGACCGGCCACAGTGAGCGAACTACGACAGGCACTGGGAAGCTCGAGGCGAATCATGGTTCCATTTCTTGAAAGACTCGACCGCGAGGGGTTCACACGGCGCATCGGTGACAAGCGAACGCTTGCGAAGCAATCGATGACGACGGCTAGTGGCGAGCTAGATTGAACGATGCCTAAAAAGCCGGTCGAAACTGGCCGTCCTTCAGCGAAGGTCTCATTGCACATCGGCGCGTCGTTTCGCGCGGCGTGGGAGACAATTCTTCTGCCATGGTTTCAAGCCGCGGGTCAGGTCTCCTGGCAGCAGCGGCAACCTACTGTAGTTGCGATGCCCTTTCGTAGTCAGGCCTACGCAATCAAAGGGCTCCTGCTCGATCGGGGCGTGTCGCTGCTCGGGATCCGATTCGTTTCTCCGGCCGAACTGCGGGAACTGCTGACCGCGCGAAGCAAGATGCACCTGGCGCTGCGCGAGCACCTGCGGCTTCTCCTTTCGGTTGCCGCGGAGGAATGTATGAACCTTCCGGAAAATCCACCGCTACGCGAAAAAAGAATGTTGGAAGCCGACTTTCTCGCTGCGAAATCCGTGGCGCGGGCGCCGGACCATTTGCTTCGCACGATCGATCAACTCGGAGCCGCGGGCTGGGATTTTTCCGCGGTGGAACTTCCAGCTTTACGCGAGATCACGACGCGATTTCATCGGCGGCTCGCGGATTGCGGTTTCGAATTGATTCACGCTGCTGATCGGCGAGCACTCGATCAGGCCGTCGCGAGTCCCCCGGTTTTTACCAATATACTGGTGACAGGATTTAATGGCGCCCATTGGCCGCTTTGGCCTTTGCTCCAAGCAGCCGTTCTTTCCGCGAAGAACGCGACTGTTCTTTTGGACGACCCAAGCGATGCAGCACGCGACATTGACGAAACGTGGGTGGGCACTTGGGAAGAAGCATTTGGCGAAGCGAAGCCGGTATCGCTGCCGCCGAATCAAATTACCGACAGCCTATTCAGTGAGGAAGAGATGCGAGGAGCATCGCCTGGTGCCATAGGTCGATCGTTTTTGGTTGGCGCGGACACAACGGAGCAAGCTGAGGCCGTCGCGCAGCAATGCCTGCATTTTCTCGCAGACCCGATATCCGATCGCGTCGGCATCGTTTTCTCCGGCCCGGGCGCCCTACCCCGCCTGGTCGCAAGCGCGCTCGCTCGATTGGATATTCCGCACTACGACGGTCTGGCACATTTTCTACCGGGAATTTTCGAGGCGGCTGATTGGCGCGCGTGGCTTCGGCTTCAGGAAAGTCCGCGCATCAACTCGGTCCTTCATTTCGTTAACACCCTCTCTGACCATGCTGAAATATTTCCTGATGTCAGCTTGAACGCCTTCGAGCGAACCTTGCGCTCCGCGTATGCGGAAGTGTTGATCGATGACCTCGACATTTTACGAGGCTTTTGCGAGCAGGAATCCGGAGGCACAAAAGAAAAAGTCGCGGTGGCGCTGAACTCAATTTCATTTCTCCCCGCGCGTGCTCGTTTCCCGGAATTCCTTCGCGCAACAAAAGCCGCGCTCAATCGCCTCGGTTGGAAGTCGCATTGGACGGAGATTTCGCGACGCACGGGCGATTGGGTCGATAAACTGGATATCGAATTTTCCCGCGCGCTTTATCTGCGTTGGCTCGGCGAGATAGCGTTTACCTTTACGGCCGCGCGGGAAACAATCGGCGATCATCCGTACGCGCGCGTCCAGCTTCTTAGCGTTCCGCAGGCCCACTCTCAGCAATGGTCGCATCTCATTTTCGCAGGCTGGAACGAAGGATCCTGGCCCCCTCGCGAGACCGGTGAATTCGCCAGGCAAGACGAGATTGATGCATTCAACCGCAGCATTCAAAAACTAAATCGCCGCGCTTCGCGGCAGGGTCGCCAAGGCGAAGGCCATACCTCGATTCGCGAGGGTCACACACTCTATCTCGGCCCTGCTCAGCAACGCCAGATCGCGCTCCGGCAATTCGAAACTCTCGTTGAATCAACAACTCAACAAATCACCTTTACCGCCAGCCTCGTTCAAGAGGACGCACCGGAACGACTCTGGAATCCGAGCGAGCTATTCACGCGGAATTATCAGGAGACGAATAACAGTCCGCTGACGCAAAAAGCCATGAATCAGCTGCAAGCGTTGACTCGAAGTTGGCTCGATAAAGCGGGCGATCCAAAGAGAAAGAACCTCGTAGTGTCGCGCGAAATCGAATCGACGCGCATGGCGTATGATGCTCGACGCGATCCCAATGCCTCATCGCGCGAATACGATTTCGCATTCCGGTCGAAGTCGCCCGTCGTCCCAACCTTAAGTGTGAGCGATTTTGATCAACTCATCGCTGCGCCCGCCCTAGTCTGGTTGAAAAAATACCTCGGCGTCAAGGCCGCCGACGAAAGCGACAATGTCTGGAACAGCTCAACCGGAAAATGGGTGCACGATTGGCTGGCAGCAGTCGCAGCGGGAACGGTGAAAACATTTACGCGCCTGCCGGATTCTACCGAAATGGAACGGCGCGTTTGCGCCGCGGCGGAAACGAAACGCTCCGAGGTAGCGCATCTTTGCAGGGCCGCAGGAAAACCGGTGCCTGATTGGTGGTCCGGCGGCTGGCGCAACGCCCTCTTTCTCGGTCGCGTTCTCGCTGAAAAACTCGGGGCGGTCATGGGCTGGTCACGGATGGCAACCGAATGGACTATCGACGAAGATCTCGCCGTCAAGGTGAACGAGAACGCGACACTTTCGTTGCGGGGACGGATCGACCTACTGCTTGCACGTAAAGCACCGAGCGCCGGTTCGCTGGCCGCTGAAGATCTTTGGATCATCGACTACAAGACGGGCGCAAAGAAAGCACTCGCCACCGCGAAGCAAGATGCCAGTGGGCGCAGACCCGCCCTAAAGAAAAAACTGCTCGACGGTTCCGCTTTGCAGCTCGGCCTTTACACACTCGCCGCACGTGCACTTGGCGCCCAGCGGACCGAAGTTAGTCTCCTTTCACCGCTTGTCAGGCGACTCGAGCCCCAGATCTCCGGCGACGAATTCTCCAGCGAAGAAGACATCTTCGCCGAGCTGGCCAGGATGCAGCAAACTGGCACCTTCGGAATGCACGGGCCGTTGCGCTCCACCTATAGGTTCACGGACGACTATCCGCTCGCGACGCTCGCGATCGATTCCGACATCCTGGAGCAACGTTGGGAGCTGACGCATCCCGCGCTCGTCCGCGATGAGGAGGAAATATTTTGGTGACCGAGCCGCGCGACCAATCTGCCCGACGCCGGTTCGCCGAAGAACTCGAACGAAATTTTTCCGTGGTCGCCTCCGCGGGCTCGGGCAAAACCCAGGCAATTACCGAGCGCATTGTGCAGCTCGCCCAATCCAAAAATGCCCTTGAGATCTTGCCGAAGCTTGTCGTGGTCACCTTTACCCATCGTGCCGCCGATGAGATGCAGCAGCGAACACGGCAGCGAATTCTCCGAGAGCATCGTTCGCCCGCGCTTCAGGCTGCTTTTAATCGTGCTTTCTTTGGCACGATTCACAGCTTTTGCATGAAGCTGCTGACAAACTATGGCCATTATCTGGGGCTTCCCTCGCCGCTCAATCTCGTGGCGGAGGATGATGAAGAACTCTGGGAAACATTTATCCAGCAATATCACCATATAGGTGGGAACCTGAGCGCGGAAACGCGCACGGCTCTTTTGCGGTTGGCGCCGGCTCGCCAGTTAATGGAACTCGGCCGAAACGCGCGCACGCTTCTTTCAAGCAAGAGGGAAATCGGCCAATGTCCTTCGGTCGATTTTGCCGAAGTGCACGCGGCAATTCCGCCACCCCCTTCCAAAGAAACGATCGCGAATTCAAAAGCCGAGCTGCTCGATTGGGAGAAACGCTACCGGAACGGCTGGGAATTCGTTCGTTGGCCTGCTCGGTCAAGTAGCGCGCGGGATTTTCTGCAGCGTTGGAATGAAGCCTTTGCACCGCTGCGCGCCTGGGTCGCGGAAGCCGCACTCTGTGTTGCTGCTAAAGTGCAACATGATTTCCGCGATTTCCGCATTGAACGCGGCCTGGTCACTTACTCAGATCAAGTCGCCCTCGCGGACGAATTGCTGCAACATCCCGCTGCCTCCCGTCGTCTGCGCGAAGAAAACTTCCACGTCATCCTGGACGAAGCACAGGACACAGACCCCGCGCAATTCTCGGTTCTCACCGAAATAACTCGTCCACCGGATGCGACCGGGCGTTGGTTGGAGACCAAAACCGCGCCGCCACAGCCCGGTCATTTCTGCATGGTCGGCGATTTCCAGCAATCTATCTATCGCGACCGCGCCGATTTGAACAATTACCGGGCAATTCATCGTGCCCTTGTCCGTGACAGCTTCGGGGACGAACTCGAATTCTCAGTCACATTTCGGCTTGATCAGCACCAGATGAAGTTTGTGAACGATACTTTCCGCCAACTTCTAAACGACAAGAATGGGCAGGTGAAATTCGTCGAGTTGCAACCGCGTCCAGATGTTCTGCCGGGTCAGGTTATTCGAGTTTCGCTCGACGCAGGCCTCCTACCCGCCGGCGAAAAACCTAAAGATTATCAGAAAGCCAGGATCGAGGCGCAAGTGCTCGCCGACTGGATCAAAAAAACTGGACTCGAAAAATTGCGCGCAAAGACGTGGCGCGACGTCGCGATTCTTTGTCCGCGAAAGCTCTGGCTCCGAACGATGGCCACAGCCTTACGACGTGCAGGTCTGCCTGTTTCCATCCAATCCGAAAGCGACTTGAAGGGCGACAATCCCGCCTATGCCTGGTTGACCGCGCTCTGCACGATCGTGATCGATCCGCGGAATGCTTACGAGATCATCGGTGTCTTGCGTGAAGTATTCGGAATCGCCGACCACGATCTGGCAATTTTCTGCGAAGGTGACGGCAGCCGTTTTCAAATCGATGCCGACTTGCCCGCCACCGGTGTTGTTTCTACGCCGCTCCGGTTGCTGGCGAAAACGCGTCGGCAAATCGAGGGCCATTCACTTTTCGATGCCGTGAAAATTTTAGTGGAGCAAACGCAGTTGCAGCAAAGGCTCGCATCCCTCCCGCGGGAAGATTTCACCGACTTGAAAGGCGAACTCGACACTCTTCTCACCCTTGCGGCTGAGGCGGAATCGCACGGCGATACGCTGGCTGAATTCGTTGAAAAAATGCGCTTGGATTTTCTCCTGCAACGCGACGTGCGACGCTCGACCGACGATGGCATCCAACTGATCACTACGCAAAAGGCGAAAGGTTCCGAATGGCAGGCTGTTATCCTGCCCTTCCTAGGTCGGGACGTAATAGCTCCGTCGCCGCGATATCCAAGCATCATAAAAGTTCCCGGATCGACCGAGCTTCTAGTGGCCCTGACCAAGGACGATTTTCCTGACGAAGTTCGAAGCGCGACGAAGATAGCGGTGCAGCAGGAAATGGCGCGGCTGCTCTACGTCGCAACGACACGCGCACGTCACACGCTCGTCCTCGCGCTCGATGAAGAAATCTTCGCTCGCACGAACGGCGAGATACAGAAAGGTGCACAATTGAAATGTTTACTCGGTGAAAACCAGATCAACCGACCACATTTCGACGTTCTTGGTGTCGAGCCGACGGCCTGCCCGGAAACCGCCGGAAGCGCGGAGCAATTGGACGTCAGGCCGGCAGTCACAACGCAGCCATTTCCGCAGATGGACCGGAATCAACTCAAATTGGCGAAAGACCGCGCGGCAGCTTTTGTGCGCAAATCCAACCCGAGTGGTTACGGCGAAGAAAGCGACCGCCCGCCGACGGATCAAATATATGAACATGCCTCCTTGATCACCGTAGCTCGCTCAATAGCGGACACGCCGGCCACACTGTATGGACGTTGGTGGCATAACTTCATGCAGCGAATTTCGTGGCATGAAGAAAGTTCGTGGAAAAAAACCTTCGATGAGCACCAGGTAACATCCCCAGCACCGAGGCGATCGGAGAGCGAATGGGACCTGTTCGTCGAGAGTTTGAAGAACGACCCCCATTTCTGGGAGATTCTCACCCGCACGGAGTTGGTCGGGTATCAGGAAATGCCATTTTTCTGGCGAATGGACGAACGCAGATGTCTGGAAGGAATTATCGATCTGGCGTTGCTTGACCCGGTGAAAAAGAGCTGGTTCGTCCTTGATTGGAAAACGAACCAGATCGAGTGCGCTGCAATCAGTGAGTTGCGCGCGTTCTGTCGGCCACAGATCGCCGCCTATTGGAGAGCGGTCGCTGAAATGACGAACCAACCAGTCAACGCTGCAATTTATTCGACCGCAACCGGGGCTTTCCTTGTATACGAGCGCGATGAACTCGCGCGCGAATGGGAGCGCCTGCGCGGCTTACCGCCGGATGGGCTTGTCGCAGCAATCAGCTCTCGCGCTCGCCGCGGATGAATTGCTCGACGCAGCGATACGCTTCGTCGTCGGTCATTTGAACCGGCGGATGCTTCGAGAAATAGGCAGATGGGGAATGCAACACACCGCCGATGCCGCGATCGAGCGCAAGCTTGCAGCAACGGATCGCATCGATCGCCACGCCTGCCGAGTTTGGCGAATCTTCGACGGAAAGTTTCACATCGATTTCCATCGGCACATCGCCGAAGAGTCGGCCTTCTACCCGAATAAAGGCCACCTTGTTATCGAGTTGCCAGGGCACGTAATCGCTCGGACCAATGTGTATATTTTCGTCCGTCAGACGCTCGCCGATCACGGACTGGACCGCTTCGGTTTTGGAAGTTTTCTTGGAGGCCAGCCGAGTGCGATTGAGCATGTTTAAGAAATCGGTGTTGCCGCCCGTGTTCAATTGATAGGTGCGGACAAGTTTCACGCCGCGCTTGCGAAAAAGGTCAACCAACGCCCGATGCACAATGGTAGCGCCCATTTGTGCTTTGATATCGTCCCCTATGATCGGCAGATTCTTGTCTGCAAATCGCCTTGCCCACTTTGGATCGCTGGCGATAAACACCGGGATGTTATTGACGAACCCAAGCCCGGCCTCCAGCGCGCAACTGGCATAAAAACGTGTTGCCTCTTCGGATCCCACCGGCAGATAATTGACCATCAGTTCCGCAGAAGAGTCCTTCAATTCGGCAATGATCTGTTCGCGAGTGGATTCTTTCTCCAGAGGAAGGAATGTGCGGAGCGGATCCTGTTCCCGCATGTGTTCAGGGTACCCATCGAAAACGCAGCCCATTTTCACGATCGCGCCGGTGAGCTTAATCTTTTCACAGAAGACCTTCGTGCAATTGGGAGGTGAGAAAATGGCCTTGCTGACGTCGAGGCCAACCTTGCGCCGGTCGATGTCAAAAGCGGCAACTATTTCGATGTCGCCCGGCCGGTATGAGCCGATTTGGCGGTGCATCAGTCCGATGCCGGTGCTGTTGACGGAGGAACCGTCATAAAAGTTGATTCCCTGGACGAGAGAGCTGGCGCAGTTGCCGATGCCAACAATGGCGATTCTTATTTTTCTCATTTCTAGATTGTTAAGCTGAAAAACTACCTGAATTATATGATTCGGAGCAAGACACAAGTTAGGCCGTTTAATCACGGACAGTTGCGCCCGCCCACCTGGAGCGGCTCCGTATATTGCAAGCGCCGAATGTGTCTGAAGTCGCGCCCGCTTGCAAGAACTGATATAAGGGCAAAAGTCACGGGCATTCTTGGTGCAAAGAATGCCCTTGCAAGGAGATAGACGAAATGCGCTTGAAATTTGCGGCCATCACGACGCTGATCGCTGCTTTATCGGCCTCGTCGCCAGCATTCGGGGTTCCCATTTACACGATCGAACAAGCGGTCGCCGTCGCCCAGGCGCACAATCCCGAAATCGAAATTGCGCGGAAGAAAGTACAAGGCGCGCACGGTGGTTGGGTGGAAGCACGCTCGGGATATCTTCCGTGGCTAAGCTCGACAGGGCTGGTCGATAAACGACAGCAACAGACGGAAACTCGCCTCCGCGATGAAGATTACAATGCGATACTGAAGCTCGAACAGAATCTGTATACTGGCGGAGCAGTGCCCAGCCAGGTGGCTATCGCACGGTTAACCATCGAGAAGCAGAACTATGAGTTGCAGGAGACCGCCAGTCGAGTGGTAATGGATGTGCGGATCGCGTTCAACGACCTTCTCTTGAATCGCGCGAAGGTTGGTGTGCGGCAAAATTCGGTGAGAGTCCTGGAGGAGGAACTCAAGAACCAGCAGCAAAGCTTCAGTGCCGGCATTGTTGGTAATTTGAACGTACAGCGCGCTGAAGTAGCTCTGGCCAACGAGCAGCCGGAACTTTTTAACGCGCAGACGCAATTGAAAAATTCCTATCTCCGACTCGGCGACCTTTTCGGCACCGAGGTCCCGCCCAGAGGCGGGACAGTTCCATTTGAAATATCGGGAGAATTACAATATCAACCGAATCATCCCGATCTGAACGCTTGCCTCGCGCGCGCCGACACAAATCGCCCAGTGATCAAAGCCCGGCAAAAGGACATCGAGATCGAGGACCAGCAGTATAAACTCGACCGGAGCGCGATGCGGCCACATGTCCGGGCTTTTTCCGGTTACGAAGTTTACAGCGAACGCGATCCAGACGTCGGGCAGGAATTTAATTACGGCGGTGTGGTGGGGATAAATGCGACGTGGAACATCTTCGATGGGTTTGCGACCAAAGGGCGCATGCAAGCCACACGCGCCCGACGGGAAGCAGCCGTCCTGGCGTTGGCAGCGGCCCGCCGCTCCGTGGCCTCGGAAGTGCGCAGCGCTTTTTTTGATCTCCAACAGGCCGACCGTGTCCTTGAAACGGAGACGACTAACGTTCAGGCGGCAGATGAAAGTCTCGATATTGCGAAGAGCAATTTCGCGGCTGGATTGGGAACACAACTCGACATACTGCAAGCCACATCCGACGTCACTCGGACCCGCACAACCCGACTCAGCGCAATTTATTTGCACAACGTGGCTCTTGCACGTCTGGCGCACGCCTGCGCAAGTTCCACGGAAGCGCTTGATTTCGGATCAAAAATCGAGAGCGCGCAAAAGGAAAGACGCAGCGCGGCGCAAGCTGCCGACGTCGCGCGTCCACCAAAAAACTTAGGTCAGCGATGAAGCAACACATTTGCCTTCTGGCTAGCTTGATTCTGATTATTTGTTTTGTGTATCCAGCGGGTGCGGTCACGTTGGAAACTGTTCTGCAAACTTCGCTGGAAAGAAACCCGGAGATCCAGGAGGCGAAATCAGGTCTCGAACAAGCCGCGGGCAAACGGCTGGTCTTTCGTTCTGTTGCGTGGCCTGACGCTGAATTGGGTATCCCGGCCGGCGTTCAGATGGGTCACCGCGCCGGTGAAAGCGGAGTAAAAGGTTTTGCCGTAGTACGCGGTGCCTTGACCCAGACCCTGTTCAACGCGAATCTGCCCGCTTCTCTGCGGCGAGGCGACGTCGAAGTTCTGATTGCACAACAGCAACTGAACGTTGCAGTCGTGGAGCAATTGCACACGGCGCGCCTGGCGTTTTACGCGGCCCTTTACAATCGGTCGTTGGAATCGATCCGCACAGAGCAACAACGAAGGCTCGGCGAAAATGCAGCGACCCAAAAAACTCGTTACGAAGCCGGTCTCGCTGACAAGAGCGCCCTATCGAGCGCAACAGTCCAGGCGTCTGAGTTGGACACGCAAATTGAAAGCGCGCATCGCGGTTATCGGGGCGCACAACTGCAATTGGCCTTGGCTATGGGAATCGATCCTGCAAAGGCACCCCTGCCCGAGCCTGAAGGCGAACTGCAATCGACCCCGATGTCCGTTGACGTTGATTCCGAAACAGCGGCGGCCCTTCAGAGGAGAGCTGACCTTAAACTCGCCCGTTTGTTTGTGCGCGCCGCCAACGAAGATCAACGAATCATCGAAGCCGACCATTATCCCGCCGTGATCGGAAGCCTTCCAGGCGAATACGTCCCGGTCACAGGGATCCACCGCGAAGGATCTACAAGCAAGACACAGGATTTTATTGGATCGGAGATTCGCGAGAAGGCGACGTACACGTGGCGGGTCGTCGATAACGGAAAAGTGGGCGGCGCGGTTCTTAGGGCTCGTTCGGCGCGCGAGATAAACGAACTAACGTGCCGGAAACTGGAGACGAATATCCCTCGCGAACTTTGGCGCATCGCGAACGATCTCAAGACCACAGAGGTTCGCGAAAAATCGCTCGCCTCCTCAACAGTTGCCGCAGAGGAAAGTGCACGCACGGTTCAGCAAAATCTGGCCAGCGGGCTGGCATCCCCCCTCGAATACCGGGTTACTCAAAATTTCCTTCTGGAGACCAAAAGCGGGCTGCTGGAGGCTATTTATCAACACAATCTCGCCATGGCGGAGTGGGATCGAGCCACGGGGCGCTATTTTCAATTTTCGAACGACACCGCCAAATCGCGGTAGATACAGCGGTGACCAACACGCCCGGGTTGCAGCCGCGGCGCTGCGCCGCGGTATCGAGAGCCTAAGCAGCAGACGCGCCTCGACACGGCGAGGCAGCTAGAACAAATTGCACCGTAGTAGCGTCTTACGCTTCGCTGATTGTATAATTGGCCTTCACTGATCGAACGAGCGTTTCCGTTACACTGTCTTGGAAATAATGCTTTCAAATATCTGGCAAAAAGTCGAGGCGAGAACGATAACCGGTGGGCGTCGCTTTATTGCAAAGAAGGGCGACGGACACCAAACTAGCTTTCCAAGATTGAAATTGCCGGGATCAAAAAGAGTTTTGGTGGGCGGTGGAGCAATTCTCCTGCTCATATTCGCGTTGGCATACTATTTCCTGATGCCAGTGGCGGAAGTGGTCACGGTTCGACGTGGTACGGCGATCTCCGCGGTTTATGGCACTGTCCGGATCGAGCCGGCCTTTGTTGTGCGTGTTCGAGCCCAAAATGACGGCTTTCTTCGATTGGCCGAAGCTTTCTCGGCTGGTCGCGGTGCAATCGGCAACAGTGTTGAGAAAGGACAACTGTTGGCGACGATTGCTGACGAGGAAACATCCCGGGAGCTGAAGCAGGCGCGAGCCGATTTGCAAGCTGCGATCGAACGCGCGGCTCTTCCGCTCCCCTCTTCGGAACTCCTGAAAGCAGCTGAAGACAATCTCCAGCGACTCGAAAAGGTTGTGGGCTCGGGTAATGTGCCCGCAGTCGAATATCAGAAGGCGAAAAGCGAAGCGAACCGCCTGCGAGGCGCAGTGGAATCTGAGCGTATCGAGCGAGATCGCAATCTCAACTCTCTTCGAGAAACGACGAAAAAACTCGAAGCCCAGATGAAGAATTCTGAAGTGCGCGCCCCAATCGACGGCGTTCTCACGAACGTCCAGACAATTGATGGCGAACTGGTTTCGGACGGCAACGAGCTTTTCACTGTCTCCTCGCACAAGAATTACGTCCGCGGCGAAGTAAACGAAGAAGACGTGGGTGAAGTGAAGCCACGAATGAAGGCAAAATTGCAATTGTACGCCTACCGGACCAAAACTTTCAGCGCGCGAGTTTCTTCAGTCCAACCTGCAGCCGATCCAACGACTCAGCGGTACACTGTTGTTCTGGAGATGGAAGACCCTCCGGACAACTTGATGACTGGAATGACCGGCGAGATGAACATTATTACCGGCACCCACAAGAATGCTCTTTTGGTACCGACGCGCGCACTTCTTGTCGACCAGGCGTTGGCGGTGAAAGGCGGTGTTGTGCATTCTCGCACGGTTGGCGTTGGATTTCGCACTCTCGATTTTGCAGAGGTGACCAGCGGCCTGACAGAAGGCAGCCGCGTGATCGTTTCCGACCAGGACAAGTTCCACCCTGGCGAAACAGTACGACAACGGATGGTCAATTTACCGCCGCCCCCGAAAGAACCATGACCCCGCCGCTTTATATTGCCTTGCGTTTTCTGACGCATCGCAAGCGGGCATTGCTTCTGAGCCTTAGCGGGGTCGTTTTCGGAGTCGCGATCTTTATCTGCACGCAGGCGCAAACCCAGGGGTTTGCGCGCTATTTCATCGACTCAACCATCGGTAGCAATGGCGCGCTGGTTATCAAATCGCGTTTTCGCCCGCGCTACGAACCGTTGATGGTTTCGGCAAAGAGCTCCAAGGGAAAAACGGTCGGGCGTCGTCTCTATTTTGAAGGCATCACTAACGCCAATGAAATCATGCGGGTGAGCAGGCAATTTTCCAACGTGGTTTCCTGTTCCCCAGTCCTGCGCGGAACGGTGAGCGCCCGCGCAGGATTTGAGAATGCGACTGTCGACCTCTACGGCGTCGATCCCGCTTTGCACGCCCAGACCACGGATATTCTCCACCAGTTAATTGACGGGAACTTTGATGACTTTCGAAATAACACCAGTTCGATCATTATCGGTTCGCGCCTGGCAGAGTTACTTCAGGCTGGCGTCGCCGACACCGTGCAATTGCTCGCGCCCAACGGCGAGTACTGGCGATTCACGGTTGCTGCGATCGCTCGGGCAGGAATCGGCTCGATCGATTCAACACGGGTTTATTCGCACGCCAGGGTTGCGCAGGCTCTGCTGCAGCAACCGTCGGGCGCGTCGATGATCATATATAAACTACGAAACCCGAATCGCGCACCGGCTTTGGCCAGCCGTTTCGAAACGCTGTTTCAACACAGTGCCTCCAGTTGGCAGGAACGCGAAGAAAGCACGCTGCAGCTTTTTCTGACGCTGAGAATGTCCGTCGCGATTACTGTTTCTCTCATCATTCTGCTAGCCGGGTTTGGAATTTTTAATGTTCTGACAATGTCGGTGCTCGCGAAAATTAAGGAAATCGCGATTCTGCGTTCGATGGGCTACCGGCGCATCGACATTTCTTCCATTTTTTTGTGGCAAGGCGCGCTGATCGCCGCGGCGGGCTCTCTGCTCGGTTGTTTGCTTGGAGCATCAATGACCTGGGGCGTATCGCACATTCCTATTCGTCTGCGCGGTTTGCTGTATACGAATTACTTTTTAGTGACGTGGGACTGGAGACACTACGTCTTCGCGACCCTACTGGCGATTCTGGCGGTGTTCATCGCGAGTTATGTCCCTGCGCGTCGCGCTGCTGAATTGCCACCCGTAGTCACGATTCGAGGTTCCAGATGAACTCAGAGACCTGTCTCAGTTGCGAAGGAATTGAGCGCTATCTGGGCGAAGAAGAAGAACGCGTGCACGCTCTCCGCGGCGTATCGCTGGATATCGAGTCCGGCAGTGTCCACGCGGTTGTTGGGCCCTCGGGATGTGGCAAGAGCTCGCTGCTTTACATTCTTGGACTACTCGATCTGCCTGATGCCGGCCGCGTTTCAATCGAATCGGAGCCGGTTTCGCATTTGAGCGACGATGAGCTCGCGCAAAGACGGAGCAAATTCATCGGTTTCATTTTTCAATTCCATTTTCTGATGGAGGATTTCACGGCGCAGGAAAACGTGATGATTCCGATGCGCAAGCTGGGGGAGCTTTCCGACGGTGACATGCGCGAACGCGCTGCCGGTCTGCTGGAAGCGGTTGGCTTGGGCGACAAATTACGCAGGCCCAGCCGCCATCTCTCCGGAGGCGAACAACAGCGTGTGGCCATCGCCCGGGCCCTGGCCAACGATCCGCGCGTCATCCTGGCAGACGAGCCGACCGGCAACCTCGATACTGCCAATTCCGAGCGTGCCTTTGAGCTGCTGCAAAATATCGTGCAACAAGGCGGCAAAGCCCTGCTCCTGGCCACGCACAATCCTGTCATCGCCGAAGCCTGCGATTGGGTCCACGAAATGAAGGACGGCCGGATCACCGCCAGCAACGCGCGGGGCGCGGGAAGTTCGATTTCTTAAGTCGATCAAAAGCAGAGCCACGCCTCTCCTGAAAATCGCTGAGAGTTGGCAGCTTGCGGCTCCACCATTAATCTCGCAGTCGATGGAGAATATCCTGCCAATCTTGATTGCGGATGCGCCCGAGGCTTTGACCGAATTGTGCGGCGTCAACTTACTGGAACGTTTGCTCCGCATTTTGCAGCGCCTCGGATTTCGCAGCGCGATCGTTTTTTCGAAGACTCCAGAAATCGTCGGCGCTGAATTGGCGCGGCGCTCGTGGGCGCGCGAAAAAATAAATGTCCAGCTTGTCTCGGACACGGTTGGACCCATTACCGCCCAACTCGTGTTAGAACAAATCCCGTCCGAGCGTTTCTTAATAGTACCGGCAAACATTTATTGTGACGCTCGTTTGCTTGCCGCTCTCTCCGCGAAAGAGTGTCCCACAGCACTTGTCGATTCCGATCCACCAGAATTCGCACAGTCTCTAGTCCGGAATCCGTGTGGTCCGGCGTTGGTCACAAGGGATTTTCTCTTTGCGCTTTCGTCGGCGCCTTTTTTTGAGGAACTCAAAAAAAAGATCGACAACCGTGAGATCGCTATCGTCGACGCGGCTGAGGAGGATAATTACATCGTCAACATGCGCCGGCGCGTGAGGCCAGTCTGTTTTTCAGCGCCGCCAGAGCAGAACCGTCGCGTCGCGGAGCGCGTGATTCTGGATTCCGCGCAAAATGGAACACTCGACTTGCCCGCTTACATTCACGGACCAATCGAAACGGCAATCATCTCGCTTCTTTGCAAAACGCGAATCACGCCAAACCAAATTACGATTGGAGGTTTCATTATCGGATGCAGCGCGACCGCGGCGTTCGCCGTTGGCCGCGTCGGATTCGGAATCCTCGCTGCTCTCATATTTGGTGTCGTCGATGGACTGGACGGAAAACAGGCGCGCGTCAAAATCGAAACGACCGCGCGCGGCAAGTGGGAACATTATCTCGATTATTTTATCGAGAACTCGTGGTGGGCGGCCATCGCTTTTCACTTGTGGCGAAGCGGTCAATTTCCCAACGCGTTTTACTTTTTCGCGTTGCTGGTCGGGTCGCGCCTATTGCATGAATTCGCGAAACGCCCGGTGAAGATGGCTAAAGGCCGCCTGCTGGATGACGTCGCGCCGTTCGACCGTGCATTCCGACTGATCGCAGCTAGAAGAAACGTTTACGTTTGGATCCTG